>ENA-UOXR01000087-UOXR01000087.1-bioreactor-metagenome-genome-assembly--contig:-NODE-87-length-109270-cov-12.134652_pt1 | contig 109270 bp, 89 predicted proteins | sample MGYA00238164_ERZ764825 | MGnify/ENA primary metagenome ERZ764825 (study PRJEB28920, sample SAMN05720171) | bioreactor metagenome | isolation source: Anaerobic biogas reactor | place: USA:Washington... | reverse complement strand
CCGCTGACTTGCGGCAAATAGAGAACAGTGGTTCTTCCGGCGAACTGACGGTTTCTATCTGGTTTTTAGTGCGATTGCCCTGTGCCCGAGCGGCGGCGCGTATTGTCTTTCCACGCGTCTGTGGTATATTAAGTCCCGTTTGCGCGGAGTGGGAGCGATGCGTGGAAATGGGAGTGGTGCGGCAATTTCTCGCCAATTCAAGGAGCAGGCCGGTGGATAAAGGTATCGTGCGTCAAAATGGGTTCTGGACCGGGCTGGTGGTGATTGCGCTGGCCGTTTTGCCGGGGTGTGGCATGTTCGGGGACGGGGGGAAGGTGGATTCCTCCATGACCGCTTCGGATACGCCCGAAGCCCAACGTCAAGAGGCGTCTGCCACATCGAAGGAACAGCAACTGCGCGAGTCCGTCGAGGAACTCGTGGCCGATGCGTCCCGGGTGGACTCTCCGGAGAACGCGCCCGTCGTCAGGCGCGAACCGTATTTTTTGAAAGAGTATTCGCTGTATCCGCAGGGCGCGGCGGGCATGGAGGTTCGGCTTCAGGAGACGCAATCGCGCATGGCTCCCCTGGTGGGTGAGGTCACCTTGCCCAAACAGCGTTTTGCCACCGAGATGCACCGGAAAAAGGATGCGGCGCGGGAGGATGCGCTTTTCTACCGCGAAACGGGGAGCGAAACCCTGACGTACCAGTGGCGCAATGGCCGATGGGTGCAAGTCGCCAGTCTGTTTGTCGTGGACGTGAAGGAAGAACCGGACGGCGCGGGTTGGCGCGCCGTCGAGCCGCGGATAAAGGAAGAGCTCGATCTCCAGGGCGAGGATGAGGGGTTCTTCAGGCGCATGTTTGGAGGCATTTTCGGCCGCTAGATGGGGCGCAGGGCGAGGCCGCGGCCGCGGGGTGTCGCGCTCTGTCCGGAGCCACCGCGCACCGAGATCCGCATGGTTGTGAGAAACCGCCGGGAGAAGAAATCGTGGACCGGTCCCGTGAGCCCAACGTCGTTTTTGTCTTGAACATTCTCCTCTATGCGGCTCTGGCCGTATTCGGCGTGCTCGGGGCGTGCGCTATTCCCGCCGCGCGCCACGATCTGGCCTTGAGCCGCCTGGCGACCATGTACAGCCTGACCGAGTACGGGAGTTTCTACCTCGATGCGCCGGAGGGGCGGGAGCCCAATCCGTTTGCGTCGAATACCGTCGACAAGGTTCTGGCGCGAGGCCGCGAGATCAGCAGCAAACCGCCGATCCTGCCCCTGATGATGACGGGGGAGTACGTGGTGCTGCGAAGCGTGTTCGGGCTGGACCTGAAGAACGAGGCGGACCGCGGCAAGGTCATGCGCGTGCTTACGTTCACTTTTGTTTGGGTGCCATTCTTTTTGACGGTCTTGCTGTTTGACCGCACGGTCGCGTTGTTTGACGTCGACCCGCTGATCCGGTGGATCGTGACGCTCTTTCTGGCCTTCGGGACCCAGCTCTGGGGTTACAGCCTCTCCATCAACAACCATATTCCGGGTACTTTCTTTCTGGTGTTGTGTCTGTATCTGGCGCTGGGACTCATCTACCGGAAATGGGCGCCTGCGCCGTGGCGGTTTGCGCTGTTCGGGTTGTCGGCGGGCCTGGTGCTGACCGTGGAGATGCCGGCGTCGATCTGGGCGGCCATTGCGGGATTCTGCCTGATGTATCATTTCCCGCGGAAAACACTCGGATGGGCTGCGCTGGCGGTGGCGGCGCCCGTGGCCGTGCATGCGGGCGTCATGATGCACGTAACGGGCAGTCCGTTCCCCGTGCAGGTGCATCCGGAAATGTATCTTTTTGAAAACTCGTATTGGCGTCATCCCACCGGCATCGACGGACTGAATGAGCCGAAAGGCACCTATCTGTTTCACATGACCTTCGGGCGCTGCGGCGTATTCATCATGTATCCCGTGCTGCTCGCGGGGCTCTTGAGCCCGGTGCGCTATTTCCTGAGAAAACCGCTGCGGTATCATCGCCCGCTCCTCCTCGGCGCGCTGGGCTTTGTGATTCTCACGACGTATTACTGTCTGAAGACCAACAACTACGGCGGCGTGCTGTACGGGTTTCGGTGGTACATCCCCGCCATGCCGGTGCTGATGCTGATGGGGGTGCCTGTGTATGAAAAGCTGCGCGCCCGGTGGGAATGGATTGTGGTGGGCCTCATGTTCGGGATGTCATTTTTCTCCGCGTGGGAGGCCACCCGGGGCACCGCATATTCCGGGCAGGAATGGCCCTGCCGGTTCCTGGGTCCAAGCACCCCCTCGTAATCCGCGACTCGCGGTGGATCGTATCTTGTGAAACGCCTTTCGTCGCTCTATCTGTTTTTCGGCGCCGAGATTGTCATGGCGGCGTCCATGGGAATCAACGAGTCGATCTTCAACAATTACCTTTCGGACACCTTCCAGATGACCGCGGAGGCGCGCGGGGGCCTCGAATTCCCGCGGGAACTGCCGGGGTTCCTGGTGGTGGTGTTTGCCGGGATTCTAGGCGCGCTGTCGCTTACGCGCATGGGCGCGCTGGCCGCGGTGGTGTTTGCGGCCGGCACGGCGGGCCTGGGACTCGCGGGCAATTCGTACGCGTTCATGGTCGCCGCCATGCTGGTCGGCAGCATGGGCATGCACCTGATTCAGCCGATATCGCATTCGCTCACGATCGCCATGAGCGAGGAAAACAGGCGCGGGTTCCGGCTGGGGCAACTGGGCGGCATGCGAACGTTGGGCACGGTTCTGGGAACGGGGGTGATCTGGCTGTCCTTCAGCGACGAGGCGCCTCAGTACCTGCCCGGGTTTCTGTGCGCCGCCGGCGGGGGAGTCGTCGCAGCCGCTATCTACTCCCGGTTAAAGGTCTCCGGCGTGCATTACCGGAGGTCGTTCTTCGTGATGCGCCGCAAGTTCTGGCTTTATTACGTGCTCGAGTTTCTGTTCGGAGCGCGAAAACAGATCTTCATCACCTTTGGTCCGTGGGTGCTGATTCATGTGTACGGGCTTTCTCCCGGCGACATCGCATTTCTCCTGATGCTGGCCTCCGGCATCGGCCTCGTTTTCAAACCCGTTGCCGGGTGGGCGATGGATGAATGGGGGGAGCGCGTTGTGATGGTCGGCGATGGCCTTACCCTGACGCTGGTGTGTCTGGGGTACGGGTTCGCGGGGCTCTTTCCGGGCGGTCCCCGGGTGGCCCTGCTCATCGCGGGCACGTGCTTCATCCTCGACAACCTGCTTTTCGCACTGGGAACGGGCCGTACCGTGTACGTTTCGCGCCTGGCGTCGGACCCCGACGAGCTCACCGGCACCTTATCGCTCGGCGTGACGGTGAATCACATCGCGTCGATGGTGATCCCGTTCTGGGCAGGGCTCATGTGGAAGGAATTGGGGTTTCAGATCGTCTTCGCGGCCGCGGGAGCGCTGGCGATGCTGGTGGCGGGATTCTCGTGGCTTGTGCCCGGAAAAGGGGCGCGCGTGCCGATCATGGGGGGCAATGCATCCGCCCTGGAAGGATAGCGCGGCAGGCCCGGACCGTGGGAGTGGCAGTTCGCAAGTGGATTGGAGATGGCGTCGTCTGAGCGGGGCACTGGGGTGGTGTTGTCAAGAGAGAATTTGCTGGACATTCGTGGGGTTGCGATGTACAATTGCTGCGGTTATCTAACGAACGGTAGGTCAGCATACCCATGGGAAGAACGCACTCCAACGGCGCGAGCGACCCCGCAAACGGGGCGGAGATCCGTTTGCTGGAAGGAGCCCTAAGTCTTTTTTCCAAAAAGGGCTATGAAGGGGCGAGCGTACGCGAGATCATTGAGGAGGCGGGGGTCACACGGCCGGTTCTTTATTACTATTTCAAGAATAAGGAAGATTTATTCCGGAAACTGGTGCGCAAGTGTCTGGCCGAGATGATTGCGGACGCTGACGCCGTTCTCGAGCAGGCCGACGGGTGTCAGTCCTGTCTGGAGATGTTGATCTGCAACGCGTTCGAGCGGGCGGAGCGAAACCTCGATGCGGTGCGTCTTCTGGTGCATGTGATCTTCAATCCGCCGGAACAGGCGCCGGGCATGCTGGACGAACCACTGCTCGATGAGTGGTTCGCGCGCCTGGTGAAGATTATGCAGGCTGGACTGGACCGGGGCGAGCTGTCGGGTGGCGAACCCGAGGCCCTGGCGCTGGCGTTCAACGCGCTGATGGACTTTCACATGATGGTTAAATCACGCTATCCTAGCGTCACGCTGACGCCGGATTTGGGAAAGGGTCTGGTGGATCTCTTCCTGCGGGGAGCGGGGCCGGGAGGCGTGGAACGGCTTTCTCTGCCGAATCCGTTCCTGGTTCAGGTTCGCGAAGGTGGTGCATGGAGCTGAGAACGATTTATGAAACAGAATGAGCGCAGTTTTGGCCGGACGCTTTGGAGCATTGTCATCTGCCTGGGGATCATGGCCGGCGTCACGGCCGTAATCGCCGTGACGGCGCGGGTGGCGCCCTCCGAGGCGAAGACGGAGACCGAGGGCGTCATCGAACGCCTGCCGCAGGTCAGTGTGCGTGTGCTGAAAAGCGAGACCGTTGAAGACCAGTTGGTGTTGACGGGCAGCGTGCAGCCGTGGGAAGAGGTCATCCTCAGTTCGGAAGTGCGCGGGAAGATCGAGAAGAAGGGGATTGAACAGGGCGACACCGTGAAGTCCGGGCAGGAGCTGTACCGGGTGGATACGGAATCGATCCGGGCGCGGCTGGGGCAGGCTCAGGCGCAGCACAAGCTGGCGCTGCAGGAACTCGAACGGATCGAGCGGCTTGCCAGGAGCGGTGCGGGCACGGCGCAGAGTCTGGACAGCGCGGTGGCGAATCGCGACGTGGCGGATTCTTCGCTCCGCATGCTTCAGATCGAACTGGAGAAGAGCGTGGTGAAAGCCCCGTTCGACGGTGTCGTCGATGCGGTGCTGGTGGACCAGGATGAGTTTGTCGACATTGGCACGCCGATGGTGCGGATGGTGCAGGTGCACAAGGTGAAGGTGATGTTCGGCATTCCGGAACGCGACATCGCCCAGTTCAAGATGGGCGATCAGGTTCGGGTGCGCATGGACGCGATACCGGACCGCACCTTCAACGGGATCATCTACCGGATCGCGACGAGCGCCGACATGAGCACGCACACCTTCAAGGCGGAAGTGGAAGTGGAGAACGCCGACGGTCTCCTGAAGCCCGGCATGATTGCCCGCGGGACCTTTGTGCGGGAGACCTACCCGGATTCGCTGATGATCCCGCTGTTCACGGCGATTCTGCTTGACGAGCAGCGCGTGGCCTTCGTTGAGAAAGACGGCATCGCGGAACTGCGCCCCATCACGGTGGGGCTGGTTCAGGGCAGCTCCGTGCAGGTCACGGAAGGTCTGAAACCGGGCGAGCGCCTGATTGTGAAGGGGCAATACGAAGCGCGGCCCGGGGAAAAGGTGGACGTTCAGGAAGTCCTTGAATGATCGTCAGTGATGTTTCCATAAACCGCAGCACGACAGTTCTCGTGCTCCTGCTGCTCATTCTGGTCGCGGGCGTTTTCAGCTACATGAGCCTGCCGCGCGAATCCAATCCCGAGGTCGTGATCCCGTACATCACCGTCAGCGTGCCGTACGAAGGGGTCGCGCCCGAGGACATCGAGTCGCTCATCACGATCCCCATCGAGCGGCGTCTGGCGGGACTCTCCGGCGTGAAGGAGATGAAATCCACCAGCGTGGAGGGCCTCTCGTACATCTTCCTGGAGTTTGAGCCGGATATCGACATCGACGATGCGCTGCAGAAGGTCCGCGATAAGGTGGATCTGGCCGAGCCGGATATTCCGGAGGAGGCTGATGACCCCGTAATCAATGAGATCAACACGGCGGAATTCCCGATCATGATCATGTCGTTGTCGGGGGGTCTTCCGCTTTCCATGCTCGACCAGATTGCCGAGGACCTGGAAGACCAGATCGAAACGATCGAGGGCGTGCTCGATGTCGAGGTCATTGGCGGCGTCGAACGGGAAATCCAGATCGAAGTGGATCCGGAGCGTGTGGCGCAGTATGGGATTTCTTTTGGGAATCTGATGGGCGTGGTGGCCCAGGAAAACGTCAATACGCCCGGGGGCACGATGGAGCTGGGCGAAGCGAAGTTCCTGATGCGGACGCCGGGCGAGTTCAAGAATCCCGACGATATCAATGACCTGGTGGTGAAACAGAGTCCCGAAGGCACCGTGTTCCTGCGCGATGTGGCGAAGGTCTACGACGGATTCAAGGATGTCGAGACCATTTCCCGGCTGAACGGCGAACCATCGGTCACGTTGACCGTGATCAAGCGGTCCGGGGCGAACATCATCCAGATCGCGGATGAAGTGCAGGAGGAAATCGACCGGATGCTGGCCAAACTCCCTAAGGGCTTGGCCGTATCGGTGACCTGGAACGAGGCGGATTACATTCGCGAGATCGTGTCGGAGCTTGAAAACGGCATTCTGAGCGGGATGCTCCTGGTGCTGGTGGTCATTTTCGTCTTTCTCGGATTCGCAAACGCGATCTTCGTGGCGCTGGCGATTCCGGTATCGATGTTGATCACGTTCGCCGTGCTGTACATGAGCGGGGTCACGCTGAACATGGTGGTGCTTTTCAGCCTGATCCTTGCGCTGGGCATGCTGGTGGACAACGGTATCGTGGTGGTGGAGAACATCTACCGCCACCGGATGATGGGACTGAGCAAGATTGAGGCTGCCAAGGCCGGCACGGCCGAGGTCGCCTGGCCCATCACCACGTCGACGTTGACCACGGTGGCCGCGTTTGTGCCCTTCTTTTTCTGGCCGGGGATTTTCGGCGAGTTCATGTATTACGTTCCCTACACGGTGATCGTGGCGTTGCTGGCATCGCTGTTTATGGGGCTGGTCGTTAATCCGGCCCTGGCTTCCGTGTTCATGCAGGTGCACGAAGGGAGGACGATGCGCCGCATCACCGGCGCCGGATTCGTGATGAAATCCTATGCGGCTGCCCTGCGCACCGCGCTGCGCTGGCGGGCGGTGACCGTGCTGTCGGCCGTGGGCTTGCTCGTGGTGATCGCAACGGTGTTTTTCTCGACCGCCGAAACCATCTTCATGCCCATAACGGAACCGCCACAGGCATATATCGACATTGAGTGCGCGGAAGGCACGAATCTCGCCACGTCCGACTACTATGCGCGTCAGGTTGAAGAGATGATCGCGCCGTATACGCCCTATGTGGAAAGCGTGGTCACGAGCGTGGGGTCACTGGGCGTCACGCCGGAGGCCGGAGGGACGACCGGGAGCTCGAAAGCCAATCATATCAGCCGGGTCTCGCTGGATTTCCCCGAGCTCGGCGACTGCAAGAAGCTGCCGTCAGAGGTCCTTCGTGAGCTTCGGGATGCCATACAGGGATTGAGCGGCGCCGACATCCGGATCGAGCAGATGGATATGGGTCCTCCGACCGGGCCGCCCATCAACGTTGAAATCAGCGGCGACGACTTCGCGACGCTGGCGCGGTTGGCTCAGGAGATCCGGCAGGAGATCAAGGATGTGCCGGGACTGGTTGATCTCCGCGACGATTACAACAAGGGAAAGCCGGAGGTCCAGGTGGTTGTGGACCGCCAGGAGGCATGGCGGATGGGGCTGAGCACCCAGCTCATCGGGCTCACGGTGCAGGCCGCGATCAATGGCAGAAAAGCCGCGGATTTCCGTGAAGGCGACGAAGAGTACGATGTTACGGTGCGGTTTCCCAAAGCATTCCGGGAAGATTTGGCGAACATTAACACCATGAACCTCATTGCGACGGACGGACGGCGGGTGCCGTTCTCTTCCGTGGCCCGCATCGAACAGGGGGCGGGCCTGGGTTCGATCCAGCGGATTGACCGCAAACGGACCGTGACGGTCTCCGCGGATGTCCACCCGGATTTCAACCAGCAGCGTTTGTTGCAGGCGGTGCAGGCCAAACTCCAGGATTTTCCGCTGCCCGCCGACTACACGATTGATTACACGGGCGAGAACGAGGACATGGAAGAGACGCAGTTCTTCCTGTTCAAGGCGTTCGTCGTGGCGGTCTTCCTCATCGCATTGGTGTTGATCACGGAGTTCAATTCCCTGACGCAGCCGTTCATCATCCTGACCTCGGTGATCCTCTCTCTGGCGGGGGTGTTCCTGGGGCTGTACATTTTCCGCATGCCGTTCGGCATCCTGATGTCGGGGATCGGATGCGTGAGTCTGGCCGGCGTGGTGGTCAATAACGCGATCGTGCTGATCGATTACACGAACCAGTTGCGGGCGCGTGGCATGGAGCTGAACGAGGCCATCGTCACGGCCGGCGTGACGCGGTTCCGTCCAGTGATGCTGACCGCGGTCACCACGATTCTCGGGCTGGTGCCGATGGCCGTCGGAGTGAGCTTCGATTTTCGCGCCATGCGTCTGATCGTCGGCGGCGAGATGAGCCAGTGGTGGGGCGGCATGGCTGTGGCGGTGATTTTCGGCCTGACCTTCGCCACGTTGATGACGCTCATCGTGGTCCCGACGCTCTACAGCGCCATGGCCGGCCTGTCGCATGCCGTGGGCGCGGTCGAGGCAAGAGCCGAAACCGCGGACATGCCATTCGCCGAGCCGGACGCCGTCAAAGAGACCCTGGCGGAAGACCGGGTCTGACATGGCGCACCGCGCAGGGTTCGCGATCGGGCTCGTGCTTCTCGTGACGGGCGGCGCCCTGTTGCTCTTCGGTTCCTCCGGTGAACCCGCCGCGCCGCTCTTTTTTGGTGAAATGTGGCTGCCGTTGGAGGTGCCGTCGAGGCTGGTCCTGCGGCCGGATTCGCCGGAGACCCCGCTTCTGGACATATCCCCGCTCGAGGTTGTTCCGCTCGCCGGACAGGATGTGATGACGCTTTTCCCCGAGGAGCCGCCGCGTCTCAACAAGCTCCAGCACGCGTACGAGAGCGTGAAGCTGCCGTTCTCTGTGACCCTGAAGGCGGTCGAATACGAGACAGGAGAAATCACTCCGGCGCGGCTGAACATATCCGATGGTACAGGCGAGCGCGTGGTTCCGTTCGAGGCCGGTGAATCCGTTGTCATTGCCGGGCAGACGTTCGCCATGCGCGAGATTCGTCCCTGGGGCGGGATTCTCCCGGAACCGCCCGAATCGGGCGGCACGCCCCTGGCGGTCGTGGCGCTGCGCCGGATGGACAGCCCCTGGACGGAAGACATCGTCGCCCAGCACGGCGACTGGTTGAAGCTGGACGCGGACTTGGTGTTCCGGTTCCTCTGGGTGCGTTCCGAAGAGGAGGCTCTACAGACCTTCGCGCAGGGCATACCCGGGATGGCCTCCGCGCGCTGGGGGGTCCAGGAACAGGGCGTGATGAACTGGTTTGATTCGTTCCAGGCCGGCAGTGGTCTGGAACTCGCAGACGGGACCGCGGTGGTGCTGTCTGCAGTGCGGGGGGCCGAATCCACCGGTGGTCCCGAAAGCCCGGCGCTCTGTTTCAAGGTCGTGCGCGAGGGGGCCGTTGAAGACGTCTGGGTTGCCGCGAACAGCGCGTCCGAGGACGGGCTGCTGCACTTTTCCTATCCCGCGCTCGCGCCCTGCGTGCTGCTGGCCTGCGCCTGGGAGACCGGCGCCATGCGGTTTCAACTCTACCGGAATGGCGAGGAGGCGGGCGGCGGCGTGCTGAGGGCCGGGGATATCGCAACCCTGGACTCGACCCCCTACGCGTTCCGACTGGACCAGGCTCTCGACTCCGCGGTCTATCTGCGCCGGGAAGACTCTCCGCTGCAGGAAGCCGCTCTGGAAGGGCCGGGCCGCATCCTGCGATTTCGGCAGGGCGAGGCGGTCATCCTGCCCGGTTGCGCCGTCGAGTTCCAGCCGCTCTCCAAAGAGATTGGTCCCGTCTACTCACTGGAAATTGAGGAATCCGGCGCAACACGGACGCTTGTGCTCCACCGCGACACCGTGGCGAGCGCGGGCGGCTGGACCGTGCAGCAGGCGGCCGGGGCAGGGCTGCCGGAGGACTGGGCGACCCTGTATCTGGAACTTCCACGGTCCCCGGCAGCGCGACAGTGGGGCATGTATGCGCTGGGCGCGGCGGGGGCGATTCTGGCGGCGGCCGCGCTCGCCCAGGTGATGGGGCGACGGCGGCCGGCATAGCCTCACGCGCAGTTTTTGAACCCTCTTCGCGCGTGTTATGATTGGGCTTCTTCGCAGACCAGACAATGAGGCAACGCCGAAGAGGAACCACGCGTGGCGGAAGAATCACACCAACAGACCACCGGGCCCGCAGAAAATTTGTCCGAAAGCACGGGGAACGCGGAACTCGACGAGCAACTTGCCCAGCCTGTGCTCAGAGGGAACGTGGGGCTCGACAAGGCCATGGCGTGGGCGGCGGGTTTCCTGATCGTCATTGCCGGGCTGGTCGTGTTTTCCGGCGTCCTGAGCATCCCCTTTCACGCGGCCGACCGGGCACTCTTTCCCGATGGGGAAACCCTCGGCACGGCGGCCCGGTGGACCGAAGCCATCGGGCCGGATGCTCCCGAACCGCTGACGCTGTTCAGTCTGGCCGTCAACAGGACAGTCACCGGAGGCGGCTCCGCGGGAATCCACGCCGTGAACCTGCTGTTGCACCTGCTCAACGGCGTGCTGGTATATCTCATGTGCCGGCGGCTGTTCGAAAGACGCCTGCCTGAAGCGGTCGCAATGCTGTCGGGGCTCTTCTTTGTACTTCACCCGGCCAACGTGGAGGCGGTGGCCAGTCTCGCAGGACGCGCTCAGTTGCTGGGTACGCTCTTCAGCATGACCTCGGTCCTCCTGTTTGTACTGGCCACCGGCGACCGGGCTTTCCCGCGCTGGGGAACCCTGGGGCTGGCGGTGCTGGCCTATGCGTGCGCGTTTGGGGCCTGCCGCGGCGCATGGTGTGTTCCGCTTCTGGTTGTGGCGGTCGACGTCATTGTGCGAGGTCCGGGGTTTTCGGGTGGACGGATGGCGCCCGTCGCCAGTTATTTTGCGGTCCTGGCCGTGTTCCTGGTGGGCGCATGGGCCGGGCTCCCCGGCGGTTCGGGTCAGCACCTCTGGCCGGAAGGGGTGGGGCCTGCCCTGACCGGCGCAGGGGATGCCGCTCTTCGGGCGCTCTGGCCGGTGGGATTGCGGGTCGCGCCCGCGCTTCCGGGGTCTCCGTGGCTTCCGGGCGCCGTGTTGGCGCTTGTGGCGCTCGTGGCGACAGTGGGGGCCGCCGCCGCAGTGTTCCGGGGGGACGTCCCGGGTGCGGCCGTGGCGTGGTTTGGCATCGCCCTGCTGGCTGTGGGCGTGACGGGGGATGCCGGGCATGCCGTGGCGGACAGCGCCCTCTATCTACCGCTGGCCGGTCTGGTGTGGGGTGTGCCCTGGGCCTTCTCGAAGCTTCCCCGGACGCCCGGGATACGCACGGCTTCTGGGCTGGTGTGCGCGGGACTGCTGTTGGGCTTTGGCGTTGCGGCATTTGTCCGTGTGACGACGTGGCAGAGCGAGGTCGCGCTGTGGCGTGATGCCGTACGCAAGGCCCCGGGGGATCCGGCTGCGGCGGAACGCCTGGGGACGGCCTATCTCAGGAGCGCCTCGCAAAAACTGGCCGACGCCGCGCTTCTGGCGGAAAATGGATACGATTCATCGGCAAGCAAGGTGCGCGGCGATGCCGAGGAGCATCTGCGGGCGGGCCGGGAGATCCTGAGCGCAATGCCCGAAGAACAGCTGTCTGCCGAATCGCTGTATCTGTTGGGCATGGCCCACAGACGCTCGGGCGACCCGGACGCGGCGCTGAAGGCCCTGCTCGCCTCGTTGCGAAAGGACGACACAAACCAGGCATGCGCGCTGGAAGCGGCGCAGGCGCTGCAGGCCCGGAAGGAGGCCGCCTCTGACCGTAACCTGCTTTTGCGCGCACTGGATTACTACGACTATGCGCGCGGGCTCGGCGAGCTTCCTCCCGAGATCCTGCCCGCGTACGGATCCGCCCTGATGCATGCCGGGCGTTTTGAGGAAGCCGCGCAGGCGTTGTCAGCCGCTCTGGAACAGGCGCCGGAGGCTCCGGGCGGGTTGAGTGAAGTGCTGAAGAGGGCGCAGCAGGGGGCGCAGCAGGTCCGTCTGCTCGAGGAGCGGGTGCGTGAAGTGGAGAACACTCGACCGGAAGATCAGGCCGTGCAGCTTCTCAGGGCGCAATCGCTCATCTTCCAGAACAGACCGCTCCAGGCGGGGTATCTGCTCGAGCACGTGATGAGCCGCGAGGACGCGATGTCCGCCGCGTGGGTCCTGCTTGGGTATGCACGCGCCTGGATGGGGCAGGACGAGGGGTTCCTGTCCGAATGGCCTGTTCCGCCCGTTCCCGATGGCGAGCAGGCCGAACAGTGGACCAAGTTGGCACAGTTTTGCGCCGGGCGGGGAGACTGGTCGGCCGCGGAACGATACCTCACTCACGCGACGGAGCAGTATCCCGGCGCGTCGGCCCCCTGGCTCGTCCTCTGCGACCTGGCCATCGCCCGGAACAACGCGCCGGCGGCACGGCAGCATCTCGCGGAAGCGGAGAAACGCAATGCTCCGCAAGAAGAACTCGCCCAACGCCGGGCCAAGCTGGGCGGCGAGGTCCCCGTTGTGCCGGCGCAACCCGGCGAGGTGGTCATTCGCTAACGGGCGGATTCCCGGTTTCCTGGGCGGGCTTCCGTGAAATTGAGTTTGCGCTCAGAATCTGACATACCAGCGGAAATCCGGCGCGGCGTCGTTGTGGAAGTTCAGCTCGAGTAGCTGCCCGTTCTGGGTCAGAGCGGGTTGGATCCCCGATACCGCGGCCTCGGAAACGGCGAACGATTCCGGCACCAGGATGCGCAGCCCGTAATCGGTGTCTGGAATGGCTTTGGTCTCCCCGCGGAGTTCGCGCTTTGCGGCGTCCCATTCCAGGGCGGTCGTTTCGAGGGCGCCCTGCGTGAAATGGGTGGTCGAAGCAACGAGAAGCGGCCGGTTCTCGTACAGACGGAAACCCAGAAGGCGGACGCTGCCGGGGGGCACCTGAACGTTAAGCTGCCCCTGGGCGAGCCCGTGGAGCTGGTCATTCCAATAATCGTACACCGTGTAGATGCTCTGCGGATTCATGCCGAATTCGCCCAGGTAGAGCGTGGTCGCGGGCTGCTCCGTCGACGACCAGTTGAACACCGCGGCGTAATGCCAGTCGCCAGCGGCTGTGCGAAGTTGCGCAGACCACACGTTCGGGGGACTGCTCTCAAACAGGTCGAGCGGCCGGGCCGTCCAGGGCAACACCGGCAGGAGTTTGCTGAGAATGGCCTTCTGGCCGGCGTTGAGCTCGGAAAACCGGTTGCCGATCGTCATGACGCCGCCGTTGAGGGCCATGCCGGTGAGCCAGGCAATGCTCTGCCCGGTGGTGAGCGGCGCACGCTCGAGTTCCGGCCAGCGGGCGGCCAGCGCGGGCGTATCGAAGTAGGCGGGGCCCATGCACGGCGTGTACAGATACGGCGAGAAGAAATACCGCAGGGCCGTGGCCTGAACGGCCTCCCGGCAACCGGGACGTTCCAGGCTTCCTTCCCACAACGGCGCGACCGCGTCCAACGGGCCCACGGCGTCGGCGCGCACGTGCAATGCGGACTGCGCACCGGCGGCCGCAATGCCTTTTCCGGCCCCCAGGCCCTGGTCAATGGCCGATATCGCCAGGCGAAGAACATCCGCCCGGGTCAGTGACGCGTTCGCGAAGGACTCGGCGGCCAGAATGCCGCGCGAGACATTGACGCCTTCGATCGAGTCGAAGCCCCACACGGCGCCTACCTTCTGAAAGAGGTCGCGAACGTAGGCGTCGGCTTCCGGCACCGTGACGTCGAGAATGCGGGCGTTCTCCGGGAGGAATGGCGCGGCCCAGCCCGCTACCGGCGCGAGCCAGTCGGGATGGCTGACCGCCAGGGGCGAACCGGCCGGCACGACAAACGGGTCCAGAAAGAGGCTTGCCGTCATCCCGCGCGCGTGGATCTCCTGAACCAGCGGCGCAAAGCCCCGGGGAAACGCCGCCGGGTCCGGTTCCCAGACGCCCGGGGCGGTTTCCCAGCCGCCGCCGATCGCGACATTGTTCCAGCCGTATCTCAGGAGGTCGGCTTCGAGCACGGCCATCTCTTCGAGTACCGCCTGCTCGGACAATTCACCGCGGGTCTTTGAAAGCGAGGCGGTTCCGTGGGGCAGGGGAGGCTTGCGGAGGGGCACTTCGTTGACGGCGGCGACCGCGTGCCCGTACCGCTCGAGGCCTTCCAGAGGGGTCTTCTCCGCCACGGAGATGTACAGCACCTCGGACTGCACTTTTCCGCCGGGCAGCACTTCGACGGGGGGATCGTAGTAGCACGTGGCGCTGAATTGATTCAACGACGGCGTTTTGGCCTTCTCCGTCCTGCCCAGCGTGAGCGCGCCGTAGCCGGTATCGGACGTGACAAACCCCGCGATGAGGGACTGGCGGGACACCGGATTGAATCCGGCGAGATACCAAAGGCCTTCGCCCTCGCCCCGGGTGACGGCGGGCATCTGGGGCGGTCCCGCGAATGGCGTGGGATTCTGCAGGATGACCGTCGATTCCGGTTCATTGCCCAGAGAAACCAGCCCGTTCGTTTCTTCTCCCACGGACCACGGGGTCAGCGCTCGGATCTTCACCGGTTTTTTCCCGTTGTTCACATAGGCGACCTGACACGTGAAGAACGGCTTATCGGGATACACGCGGATGGCCCATTCGCATTCCTTCTGTTTGAACAGCATGCCCTGGCCCTGGCCCAGGCGGTCGTTGACCTGTTCGCGGACGGTCAACCGGCCTAGAACAGGAAGCAGCTCCGGGGCGTCTTCTTCCGCATACCACACCATCGGCTGGGCGTTGGCCAGAACGACCTGACCCGAGCGCAGCAGCACATCCACGCGGCCGTTTTTCTGGATGGCGATTTCGTACTCGGCGGCGTTGATCGTGCGGTATTCCTGTCCCGGCCGGTATACCGGGCTGGTCTGGCAACCGCTGATGGCCAGGGCGAGCAGCACAATCACACCGTTCCATTTTGGCTTGACGCTCATGCATGTCTCCGTAGTTGTTATGGATGCGGCGCGCGGGGGCCGCCTGTCAACGCAACGCCACGCGGCGCCCGCTCTTGCTCGACGAATACGCCGCCAGCGCAACGGCCAGCGCGTTAATCCCGTCCTGGCCCGTCATCGTGAGGCGCTGTTTGCCGCGCACGACGTCAATCCACTCGACCATCTCGGCCGGCCAGCCGCCCCGGGCAGGCTCGGGATCCAGCATTTGCCACTCCAGGACGCTGTCCTCGCCCGCGGAGGCCTTGCCGCCGCACATCTGGAGGCCTTTGTTGTAGTCGCAGATGATGGAGCCCTTTGTGCCGTATAGTTCGAATCCCGTAAAGCCCGGCTTGCTGGTCCAGCCGACTTCGATGTAGCCGAGCGCTCCGCTGGCGAATTCGAGGACGAGCAGGGCGTTGTCGTCCACCTCGATCCGCTTGATGATCGTGGCGGTCCTGGCCGTGACCGCTTTGACGGGCCCCATCAGCCACAGTGCGAGATCGATGGCGTGAATGCCCATATCGAGCATGGCGCCGCCGGCGGCGAGGTCCTGGCTGTAGAACCAGTCGTCTTTGGCCCATCCGGGAAACGGTCCCCCGTGCGCGTAGCGGAGGCGGATCATGAACGGTTTCCCCAGCGCGCGTCTGGCGAGGAGTTCCTTGCATTGTTTGCTGCCCGCCATCGTCCGGTGCGTGAACCCGATCATCAGTTTCTTCCGCGCTTTGCGGGCCGCCGCGAACATCTTGCGGGCGTCGCTGACTTTGGTGGCCATGGGCTTCTCGCAGAGCACGTCGCACCCCGCGGCGAGGGCCGCCAGAACGCCTTCGGCGTGAAATTTGTTGGGTGTGCAGATGCTCACGACATCCAGCCGTTCGTTGGCGAACATCTCTTCATGGGTCTTGTATCCCCGAGCGGCGGGGTAGAGTTTCTTAATCTCCCGGTGCCGGGCCAGGGCGGGGTCGGCAAAGGCCACCAGTTCGGTGTGGGGACTTTTGGCGTATCCCGGCATGTGACAGTGCTGTGCAATGGAACCCGCACCAATGGTTGCCGCGGCAAGAATCTTCTCTTTTGGCATGGAAACCCGCTCCTTCGTTCGGGGGAACTTTCCTGCCGTAAGTCTACTCGGAGGCCTGAACGCCTTCAAATGCAAACGGATTGAGAGATCCTCCCGCGTGTCAACCTGCGGGGCGCAAATACGTTCCTAAAAAGGCGGGCTCGAAGATGCCGGGGGGGGCGATGCCCCGCGCGGCCAGAGACCGTGGTGTACGACTCGTGAAGCCAGAATTACCCGGGCGTTTCATGCGCCCGCTCTTCCTCTCCGCGCAGCGGGGTCGAACGTCTTTCCCCAGCGTTCGGCCCCGGCTTCCATTCCCGTATGGGTGCGGCCGGGCGTGACAGTGTCTTATGGCCGGGAGGAAGCGGGTTCGAGCACGCGTTCAATGTCCAGCACCAGCAGGCGCGTGCCGCCGGCATGGGCCATGGCCAGGACGAATTCAGGGGGAATGGGAGCGCCGGTGTCCTGTGGCGGCAGCAGCTGCTCCTCCGGAATCTCGGAGACCTCGCGGACCGTATCGACCAGCAGGCCTGTCGTGACGGGGTGGTCTGTTCCGGCAGTCTCGACCACAATGATGCACGTGTTTTCGGTTTCGTCCTGCGGGGGGAGGCTGAGACGAGCGCGCAGATCGACCAGCGGGATGGCGTTTCCCCGGAGAGTGATGTTTCCCCGGATGAAGTCGGGAACGCCAGCGCGGAGCGTGACGGGCATCATGCCGACGATGTCCTGCACTTTCAGGATCTCGATCGCGCACTCCACCGGGCCCAACGCGAACGTGAGGTACTGCCCCCCCGGGTGGCCAGGGAGGGCGGCGAAGGCCGGGCTCGGGATCGTGCTGACCCGGGATTCTTGTTCATATCCAGCCTCCCCGGTGGTTTTCCGGCGTGCATATGAACCGTGGCCCCTCGGCGTCGTGTGTGCGGGACCCGATGCCCCAGATGGTGAGTGGGCCTGTAAGCCGAGTTCTGTCCAGGACGGCGAACCGTCCCTGTGCGGCCATTCCTCTAGGACCTGCGTCGCCGCAGGCCTCCAGCTTCCAACCCGGGGGCGGAGCGGGCCACTCCATCGCCCCCCTATTCGGAATTGCTCCAGGTGGGGTTTAGCAAGCCGGCTTGTCGCCAAGCCGCTGGTGCGCTCTTACCGCACCTTTTCACCCTTGCCGGCCCGCCCATGGCGGACGTAGGCGGTGTGTTTTCTGTGCCACTTTCCGTCGGGTCACCCCGCCTTCGCGTTACGAAGCACCCTGCCCTGTGGAGCTCGGACTTTCCTCGATACCGCCTTTCGACGCTACCGCGACCGCCCGGCCCACTCACACTGTCAAGATTATACACCAGATGCCAGAAAAGGTGAAGTGCTATTCAAGCGTCGAGGCTATCTATGTGGCGATTGGGGAAAAGCCGCCGGTACCAACGGCGGCGCGGAGGAGGGGAGGTCGGTATTGCCAATCATGAGGTATTCTTTGCTGGTGTATGGCCCCATGAGCACGCGATACGCGGAGGGGTCGAGCGAGATCAGCCCGCTTTCCAGGTCTTTCTTCCGCACCAGAAAGTAGTAGGGGGGCGTTTCGGCGAACCGGCTCTTCACGATATCGAAGTTCATCTGCAGGGGCACAGGCGTTCCGGCGTAGAACGCAAAGGCGGGGGTCCATGGATACCGGTACCATCCGGCCTCGACGCGGTGGCCGGTTTGGAGCAGTCTCCCGGTGGTTTCGGCGATCTCCCGGGGGGAATTGACGCCGGTGTAGTAAAAGGAGCGGGAGGCGAGGAGTCCCGCGACGACTACCAGCAGCGCCTGGAACGCGACGCAGTGAAGCCGGAACGCGCGCTGCCGGAGCCCCCAGATGCCCGCGGCAAGAATGAGCGCGCCCAATACGATGGATTCCATCGCAAATACGGGGGGATGCTCGGCGGTCGCGGCGTACCCCGCCAGGACGACCGCGAGAACCATGCAGACGACGAGGGTCACATGGGCCCAAAGCCCGGTCCAGCGCTTGACCCATCCGGAGAGGTCATCGCCCAGGAAGCGCGCCAGTGTGACCCCGGTAGCGGCCGACAGGAACGGAAAGGCCGGAAGAATGTACTCGTATTCCTTCCCGGCCACCAGGGAAAACACGAGGATGCTCAGCCAGGCGGTGGCTGTGCACAAACGATAATTGACGCCGTTTTCGCGCCACTGGGTTCGGGAGAAATGAATCGGGAACAGGAACGACCACGGCGCCAGCAGCAGGGGGATGGCCAACAGGTAGTATACGGGACTGCCGCTGTTGATTTCGGTGGCGGAATGGGTTCTGGTAAGTACCTCTGAACTCAACAGCTTGCGGATGTTTTCCCAGCCCTGCGCGTGAAGGACGGCCAAGGCCCACGGGGTGGCCAGCAGCGCGCCGGCGAGAAGCGCCGCAACGGTGATCCCGGTGGCCCTCATGCGCATCGCGGGCGCCGAGCGCCAGGCCCATACCACGCAGTAGACGGCCGCGGAGATCAGCGCGAACGGAAAGGCGAAAACTCCGGTGAGTTTGAGGAGGTATTCGAAGGCCAGCGCGCTCACGGTGACGGCAGCCAGCCCCTTGAGCCCTCTGGCCCCGGTGTCTCCGTGGGTGAGCAAATGCCCCGCCCACGCGGCACCCAGGAAGAGAACCGGGGCGGGCCCTTTGAGCATGATTGCCGCGCCCATGGCCAGGCCGCCGAGCAGCGTGAACCCTGCCCGCCGGAAGACGGTCGCTGCCTCGAAGGCGGTCCAGCAGGCTGCGATCGCCAGGAACGTGGCCAGTGTTAGCGGCACGTCGAGTTCCGCCCAGCGGGAGCGTTCGAGGAAATAGGGCGACGCCAGCAGGGCGATGGCGGCGAACCGTGCGGCCGATTCGTTCAGCCTGCGCCGGAAGACGAGGTAAACCGCCAGAACCAGCGCCACCGCGCAGGCCGCGGTGGGGATGCGCGCGGTCAGGGCCGAGATTTCTCCGGTCATCCTGTAGACAGCCGCGATCACCCAATAGAGCAGCGGGGGCTTGGCAAGATAGGTCGCACCATTGATGGTGGGCACGATGTAGTCGCCCGACCGCAACATCTCGGCAGGGGGCGTGGCCCGCTGACCCTCGTTATCGGTGCAGACGTCCATGCGGCCCAGTTCAAAAAAGACCGCGAACAGGGCCGCGATGAGCAACACCACCCAGAAATGTCTACGGATAAGTGACACCACGAAACGTCAATGAACCCCGCAAAACAGTCCTCAAGACGTACAAGATCATGCGAACCCTGCGAAACGGCGGCAGCGGCTGAATCCCTCCGTTACTCTTCGTAACGCAGCTGTTTCAGAAGATTCCCGCGGCCGCGCTCGATTTTGCGCCCGTAGCCGGCACGCCGGGGAACGTAGCGCCGCTGGGCATCGGGCATGGTCATGCGTTTTTTCGCAGCGGGTTTGCGAAGACTTGCGAGCTCGTCGACTTTCTCCCCCTCGCGGGGGAATTCGTCGGTGGCCTCCTGGCCGGCATAGAGCCCCAGCACTACCGGGAGCCCCGCACCCGCGGTTACGGCGGCCGTGCCGCCCACCTGCCGGGCGTTGCGAAGAAGCGGGTCGGTGTTGAGGACCCGGTTAGGCCTGCTCAACTGGTTGTACGGGCGATGAGGCTTCGAACCCGCCATGCCCGTATACATGCTCGTGCCCAGTTCCACCAGGCCCGTGCCGATGCCTTCAAACACCATGACGCTGCCGAGAATGGGCAGACGCTCATTGCCTTCTTTCAGGGAGCGGAGGGACTGATACACCAGGGCATGGATGCCGCGTCCCGTGGTCTTGTACACCTGCAACGCAGGCTCGGGATGTTTCTCCCAGTCCTGGTTCGGATCTTTCGGGGTTTTGTCAGCGGCCCATGCCATTCCGGCCAGTGCCACGCTCAAGAACAGTGCCAACGAAATCCACATCACCTTGTTCATAGGATGTTCACCTCAGTTCAGTTTCCCCAAACGAACCGCGCATCTGTCTGTAAGACTTTAACTTAGTGTACCTGAAAATCGCGCGGATTCCAAGCGGTTCCCGCGGGGCGCCGTGACGGGGTTCCAAAAGCCCCCGTTGCCTGCCATGCGGGAGAGTCCTCCCCGCATCTCCGCAGGTTCATATTGTGCGGATCAGGGGCCGGACAGTAGAATGGACGGAAGATGCGTGCATTTCCTCATGGCGACAAAGGAGTTAAGAACGATGCACATGGTGCGGCTGGTCTACGTGAGCCGGATGACGGAGGAATGCGATACGGAAGCGCTGCAGAAAGTCCTGAAGATTTCCCGCAGCAACAACACGGCCAGGGAGATTACCGGCATTCTCTGCTACGACCCGGCGTTTTTCATGCAGTGCCTGGAAGGACCGAGGGAGGCCGTCAACCAGCTCTATTCCGAGATTCAGCGGGATCCGCGTCACAAGGACGTCGTTCTTCTGGAGTACCGCGAGGTTGCGGACCGGAAGTTCGCGGACTGGAGCATGGCGTTTGTCGCGGCGGGCGACATCAGTCCGCAGACGTTCGAGACATACGGCGGCAAGGGCAAATTCGACCCGTATACGCTTTCCGCGGCGGACGCGTCCCGGTTTCTCGTGCAGCTTGCGGCGAAGGAAAAGACCCTGCTGGCCGGACAATAGTCGCCAGACGCACGGGAGGAAGCGCAACCGGCTCCGGATGCGGCGCTGTTTCGCGGTGGCTGTCAGGCCGGTTTATTCGACAACGATGAGTTGGTAGCCTTCCACGCGGGGCACCGTGAATCGCACGTAGTCGCCATCGCGGGTGAAGGGGAGGGTCTCTCCGCCCGGCGCCAGCGTCACCGAAGTCACGTCGCGCCCTTCGCTGCGGAGGCCCACGGCAACCTCGCTTACCACAACGGGCTCCTCGATCATCTCAATGCTCCCCCGGGATTCCGGCACGTACGTCAGCAGGTGGACCAGCCGTGTGCGGTCGCGGGCGGTCACGGTGGCGCGGCCGAACGAGGGGAAGTTGGCGACTTCGAGCATCGGCTGCGGCAGAAGCAGGCGCAGGGCGTTGTCGAGGAGAATCCGGTGGGGCACCACGGCGTCGCGCATATATCCCAGGAAGAGGGGGAAGCTGAAGTGGATCACATTGCCGCAGCGGGCGATCGCGGGGCGTCCGGTGTCTTTATCGGGCGGGCAGTATAAGGTCTCGTGTTCAAAGTCCCAGGACCGGAGGTTCGTATAGGGTTGGTGCAGGCGGGCCAGCACCTCGGTCGCGGGGCCGGCCTTCATGGCAAGCCCCTGCTGGTAGACGGTCACGGGCATGGCCGGGAAACCCTTGTCGAGCGGCGGGAGCGCTTCAACGAAGGTGGGATTGAAAGGCTCCGGTCCTTCCGCCACCAGGTCCACACCGCTGAGGCCAAACGCCATGCCGTCCGGCCTCAGTCCGGCGAACCCTGAACTGACGATGCCGCCGCCGCGGGCGAGATGGGCCTCGAGTTTGGGCTTCAAGGCTTCCGATACGCGCACCGAGTCGGCCAGGACGATCACCGTGTATTTCGACAGGTCTTCCGTGCCGTCGCTGATGTCGAACTGGCACTTCAACTCCGACAGGATGCGTGCGGCGCCCTTGACGCTGTCCAGCGAGAACCCGTCCGGCTTGGCGCTGTAGGTGCGTGCGCTGGGGAAGTCGGCCATGTGAGGTTCCAGGACCACGATCTCGGCTTCCCCGCGCGCGCCCGCCGTCCACGGTTCCAGGGTCTGCACCTCCTTGTAGGCATCCTGAATGAGGCGGTACACCTCGCCGTTGAGTTTGCCCCGGGGATGGAAATGGTCGCCGACCGAGCAGGTGCCGCCGTTGGCGATGGAGTAATAGCAGTCGAAGAGGAGCGAATGCTTCGTGCGGATGCCGCCCAGGTCGCCCCAGCTCTTATGGAAACGGCCGGTCATGGTGAAATAGGGTTTGTCGACCGTGCGGGCGTACCGGATGGCCATCGGGAGGTAGTCATAGCCCCAGCCGCCCGTGGGCAGCACCTCGAGCTCGATATGGGTGGGCTGCCTGCGGTACGCGATGCCGTTGTGCAGGACATAGATGTCGGGGCGTTTGGCCCGCGCCATGCCCTCGACCTCTTCCATGAACCGGTTGGTGGTTTGCCAGCAGAATTCGGCGGCCTGCGCGTCGTTGAACACGTCCATGCCCTGCTGTTTCATGGCTTGAACACATTCGGTGCCGTAGCAGGGGGCAAGGTCGTAACAATCCAGGAAGATGCCGTCCACGGGATAGCGGTCGAGCACTTCGCGCACCATGCCGAGGATGTGTTCGCGAAAGCCGGTGTTCAGGCATAGGTCGCGGAACCAGTGGCCCTTTTCCGCGAAGCGGTACACGCGGCCTTCCTTGTCCACCTTGCACCATTCGCGGTGGAGCCGCGCGTGCTCGTGGTCAATCCCCACGTTGAAATAGGCGGCCACCCGGATGCCCCGCGCATGACAGGCTTCGACCATCTGGCCGAGCAGGTCCACCTGGAGACCCGGATACACCTGCCCGATCTCCGTCGGGTAGTAAGCGAACCCGAGGTTGCACTTCGCGAACACGGTGATGTAGTCGACATGGGCCTCGCTCAACGTGCGCGCGAACTCCGCCGCATCGAACTCCGAGCCGACGTCGTAGATGCCCGGCATGGTGTGCGTGTCCAGATGGATGGCCCGTCGAGGAAATTCGTTCATCGTGCTGCTCCTGGCGCCCGCGGGGGCCTGCGCGGCGTCCGGCGCTCCCCCGGCCGCCTGCCCGCCGGCCTGTCCGCAGAACATCACCAACGCAATGCCAACACATAGCGATACGCGGATACGCTCCATGGCTGCTCTCCCTGTTGAAGACGTCATCATAGCCCGAACGTTTTGAAATTGGTAGACCCGTCTCGCGCTTACCCGAAGGCGTTGCGCATGCGGTCGCAGTAGTAGCGGACGTTGTCCCACTTCGCGTCGGGAGCCAGCCGGTGGTCGGGGCAGGGGATGTAGCCGCCCAGGTCGACGAGGGGCTTGAGCCGTTCGACCTCGGCGTCGATGGCCGCGCGATCGTGCGCGAAGACGACCTTGTTCATGCCGCCGACGCCGCGGAGTTCCCGGCCGTATTGCTTGCGCCAGGGGGCGATGCTGGCGTTCCAGGTGCCGACCTCGATGGGGAACATGGTGTTGACGCCATTGTTGATCCATGTGGGAATAAGGGCGTCAATACAGCCGTCGCAATCGAGCGACACGATGTTGATGCCATAGCTGTTGACGAGTTCGGTGATGCGCCGGTAGTGAGGGCCGACCTTCTCCTCGAACACGGAGGGGATGATCAGGGGGCCGTTTTTGAAGCAGATGTCTTCCCAGAAGTGGGCAAAATCGAATTGGGCGCCGCTTTCGAGTACCGCCTTGACGGCCTGGTAGGAAAGCTCGGCGCGGGTGTCGATGATTTCAGTGAACAGGGCGTCGTCTTCGGCGAAAAGGTAGCTGGCGCCCGTGACGCCGAGGATGTTGCGGACTTCGCCAAACAGGCTGCCGCAATGGAGCCCGTAGTTGTAGTCGCGGTCGCCTTGCTGGAGAAATTCGAGCCCGCCCTCGGTCCAGGGGACCATTTCGCCATTCACGAGGACGTTGTATTGGGTGATGCGGCCGGGGTCGAACTGGAGACGGTGCCTGTAGTGTTCTTCCCAGTCGCGGCGGGTCTTGAGGAGGTGGTCAATCTCGGCGGGAATGGACGTCGCGCCGGGCTTCTCGAGTTCGATCACGCCCCAGGCGTTGCGCACCTTTTTCCCGCCATCGGGGAGTTCCTCGATGACCTCGCGCTCGAATTCGGGGGACAGACCGGTGTGCGGGCTGAAACAACTGTAGTAATTGAAGTCAAAGCCGAGTTTCGCGCTGATGGCGATGTCCACGGGATTGCCGTCGCCCCAGGAATCGGCCTCTTCCTGCGTGATATGGCCTTCGGCGGCCCATCTCTCGAGGGTGTCGGTCCAGAATCCAAAGTGGACAATGGGCATGGTATCGTACGGCTGATAATTCAGAATGGCCCGGACCCGCTCTCGGTTTGTCATGACCACCTCCCCGGATGTGCAGCATGTGCCTTAAACCATGGTTGCATTAGTCTAAATCGGGTATCAACTTGACGATGTTGCGCCACAGGATGGCCTCGCGGTCCTCGGTCGACAGATCGCATTTTTCGAGCGCCAGGAGCGGTGCGGAACCGTAGCGCATCAGCATGGTTGTGCCGAGAGCGAAGGTCGCGGCCCCGTGCGCGGCGATCTGGTCCATGAGCAGCAACCCGTTGCGTCCCAGGAAAAGCGGGATGTCATAGAGGCAGGGAATGGCGGGAGCCGGCCGGGCGAGCACGCGCCTGAAATTGAGCATCAGGAACGGGTGTTCGGGGAACTGGGCCAGCACCTGTTCGACGAGCGCCTCGCTGGTTTCGCGGCCGGGATCGAGCCAATGGCGGCCCCGGGGATCCACGAGGCGCCAGTAGAATGCGACCCGCATCCCGAGACCATGCGCCGCCGCGATCAGCTCAGACGCGCACGGATCGGACAGCGTGTAGCCGTGGTAATCGGGGGTCAGGCGAAGGACGGGCATCCCGAATTGTTCGCGGCACTGGCGCAGATCGTCGCGCCACCCGTCATAGAGCGGATTGATCAGCGCGCAGGGGACGAGCCGATCGCCGTGGCGGCGCAGCTCGGCCGCCAGCTCATGGTTGGACTCGTGCACGTCCTTGTAGAGCAGTCCGTTGAGGTTTCCGACGAGGGCTTTCGTGATGTCCAGCCGGTCCATCTGTTCAAGCAAATCCCCGGCGGATCGTTTGGGAAGCGAGCGGAACGGCCAATGGCCGATCCATGTGTCTGCGTCGATGATCATCGCTTTCTCCTCGCGAGGATGTTGAGGAAATTGGCGCTGTAGAGCTTGGCGCGTTGGGCTTCGGTAAGGCCCGCGTCGAGGATCTTTCCGAGGCCGCGTTCCATGCTGCCGTCGCACGCGAAGAGGAGACGGTCGATTCCGAGTTCGCGCACACAGCGTTCGAGCATGCCCGCGTCGATGACCGAACCGCCTGTGTCGACGAAGACGCTTGGGGCTTCGCGGAGGCCCTTGAGCTGGCGTTCCCAATCGCCGCCGCCGCCGATGTGCGCGCAGATTAACATGGCCTCGGGGTAGCGCCGGGCCGCGCCGGCGAAATGCATCCCGGTGGAGATACGGGGTTGCTGCTCGCGCAATTCCGGCGCGGCGGGATACCCCGCATGCATGAGAATGGGCACCCCGAGTTCGATGCACCGTTCGATGACGGGAAACTGCACGGGATCGCAGATACGGTATTGATTGTACAGTTTGACCCCGACCATCCCGTTGTCGACCACACAGCGGGTGATCTCATCCTGGGCCTCGCGGGGATGGCCCGGGTTCAGGAAGCACATGCCCATAATGCGGTCCGGATACTTCCGCATCGCGCCGAGGATAAGATCATTTCGCGCGCGGATAAGGTCCGGGGTCGCTTCGCCGCTGGTGATGGGGGCGGAACAGCAGATTTGGTCTATACCGTACAGGTCGAGGCTGCGCACCGTATCGTCCGCCGACAGAGAGTACGAGCCGTCAATGGAACAGTGGCCGTGACAATCAATGATCATACGAGTCGTCCCATGGTGTTCCGCGAGCTGACAGGCCCGCATGGTACGGATTGGGGTTGCGCAGATCAACGCGTTCGAGGCGCTGGATGGGTTGAAGCGAGACCACTGCGCGTCCGGCAGCCCCGCGTGACGAAGGCAAGGCAATCGCACTAAAACCAGATGGAAACCGTCCGTTCGCCGGAAGAACAGGTGCTCTCTACCGGCCCCAAGTCAGCGCATTCGCCAAGAGAAAATGCAGATGTCCGCAGGAAACGGCGTTTTCCAACGTCTTTCCTGCGCAAGCAGGAATCCAGTGGGCACCCCTGCTTTCGCAGGAAGAAAGGGGGACTGGGATCACAAACGACCCGTCTCACGAAGACCATTTGTGCGGGGGGCATTCAGTGCGATCGCCCTGGTGACGAAGGGGCCCGGCGGCTCTTCAATGTCCCTCGTATGCTATAGTAAAGGTCCTTTAGGCACAAAACCGGAATAAAAACCACCGCCGAGCCGGCGAAAGACGAGGAGGCTATGGTTCACAACGAGTACAATCAGCGGGTGGCTTTTATCGGAAATTACCTTCCGCGCCAGTGCGGGATAGCGACGTTCACCACTGACGTGTGCGAGTCGTTTGCCGAGGCGCACCCGAATGCCGACGTGTTCGCGATTCCCATGAACGATGTGGAGGAAGGGTACGACTATCCCCCGCGGGTCCGTTTTGAAGTGCGGGACCAGGAACTGGCCTCGTACCGGCGCGCGGCCGAATTCCTGAACATCAACAACATCGACATGGTCTGTTTGCAGCACGAGTTCGGCATCTTCGGGGGCGTGGCGGGGAGCCACATCATCAAGCTGCTCGGCGAACTCAGCATGCCCATCGTGACCACCCTTCACACCGTTCTGGAAAAGCCGCACCCCGCACAACGCCAGGTCATGGACGAATTGACGGCCTTGTCTGACCGGATGGTTGTGATGAGCGAGCGGGGACGCACTTTCCTGAAGACCATCTATGGGGTTCCTGAAGAGCGAATCGACTTGATTCACCACGGTATTCCGGACGTGCCGTTTGTGGACCCGAACTATTTCAAGGACAAGTTTGGCGTGGAGGGGAAGCTCGTTTTGCTGACCTTCGGGCTCCTTTCCCCCAACAAAGGCATCGAATACGTCATCGAGGCGCTGCCGAAGATCCTCGAACGGTTTCCGAACGTGGTTTACATCATTCTCGGCGCGACCCATCCGCATCTGATACGCGACCAGGGGGAATCGTACCGGCTGAGTCTGCAGCGCCTGGTCAAGTCGCGCGGCGTCCAGGGCAGCGTGATTTTCCATAACCGGTTCGTGACGCTCGAAGAGCTCATCGAGTTCATCGGGTGCGCGGACCTGTACATCACCCCGTATCTGGAGCCCCGGCAGATTGTCTCGGGAACCTTGGCCTACTCGACCGGTGCGGGGAAGGCCGTGATCTCGACGCCGTACTGGTATGCGGAAGACCTGCTCGCGGACGGGCGCGGACGGCTGGTGCCATTCAAAGACAGCGCGGCCATCGCCGAGCAGGTCATGTACCTGCTGGAACACGAGGCCGAGCGTCACGCCATGCGTAAGCGGGCCTACGAGTATGGGCGCCAGATGGTCTGGGCAAACGTGGCCAGACAGTATGGGGAGGTCTTTGAGCGCGCCCGCGGCGAGAGTTTTCGCAAACCGCGCCGGCACCGGGGAATCCGCCCGCTCGAATACACCAAAGGCGAGTTGCCGGGCATCAAGCTCGATCACCTCCAGCGTCTGACGGACGAGACGGGCCTCTTGCAGCACGCCATGTTCACCATTCCCAATTACGACGAAGGGTACACGGTGGACGACAACGCGCGCGCGGTGGTGCTGACGGTGCTGCTCGAGGAGTTGGGCGCCGGAAACATGCCGCTTGTGCGCTCGCTTCAATCGCGCTATCTCGCGTTCCTGAACCACGCGTGGAATCCCGAAACCCGCCGGTTTCGCAACTTCATGGGCTACGACCGGCGCTGGCTGGAAGACGTGGGTTCGGAAGACAGCCACGGCCGCGCCCTTTGGGCGCTGGGCGTTGTGGCCGGGCGTTCCCGCTACAGCGGCCTGCGCGGATTCGCCTGCCGGTTATTTGACGAGGCCCTCCCACCGTGCCTGGAATTCCGCGAAACGCGCGCCTGGGCATACTCCCTGCTGGGGATTATGGAATACATGCGGCGTTTCTACGGTCATTGCGCCGCGCAGGACGCGCGCCTCGACCTGGCCCGCCGTCTGCTCGCCATGTTTGAAAAGAACGCCTCGGAGGAGTGGGTGTGGTTCGAGGATTTTCTGACCTATGGCAACGCCCGTCTGCCGCACGCCCTGTTCCTATGCGGTCAGTGGCTGAACGACGGCCATATGGTCGATGCGGGACTGCGCGCCCTGGAATGGATCGTGCAGGTGCAACGCGCGGGAGGTCAGCATTTCGTGCCGATCGGCTGCCACGGGTTCTACCGGAAGGGCGAACCGCGCGCGCGTTTCGACCAGCAGCCCATCGAGGCGAATTCGACCGTTGCGGCCTGTCTCGAGGCTTACCGCATGACCGGCGAAGAACGCTGGTGGGAAGAGGCGCACCGGGCATTCGAGTGGTTTCTCGGGAAGAACGACCTGCACCTGCCCCTGTATCATGCCGGGACGGGCGGCTGCTACGACGGGCTGTCGTCGGATCGCGTCAATCAGAACCAGGGCGCGGAATCGACGGTATCCTTCCTGATGGCCCTCGCGGAGATGCAACTCTCCGAACATCTGATCCGAGAACCGGACACCGAAGCCGTTGCTGAGGAACCTCCGGTGCTTCCAGACGTTGAGAAAGAGACCGAGGAGGCGCTGGAGGCCGCCTCGGAATCCGAGGCCGGGGGAGAGTGACGGGCGGGCCGGCCGGACAAACAGGCGCAAACGAATGAGGGCAATACACATGCGATTCACACACCGTACCGGGGCGCTACTGGCTGTGCTGCTCGTAGAAGGCTGTCTTCTCGCGGGATACGCCTGGGCGGCGGAACAGGAGGCCAGCCCGCCGGGCGCCGTTATCGAACAGCGGGCCGATGCACGCCAGGAGGATGTCTGGGAGCCCGTTCGACTGGGGGATCGCCGGGGCGGCGTGATCCTGATGCCGGACGGGACCCTGAAGTCGTTTTACGCCGAAACCGCCGAAGGCGGCGCATTCCGGAATTTCTCGGTGACTTCGCCAGACGGGGGGATCACGTGGAGCACCCCGACCCTGGAATACGAAGGGCCGCGCGCGTTTCTGCCGCTGCGCGACCGGGGTGGCGAGATTCACCTGTTTCCCATGATCGCACGCCGGGTAGGAGAGGGGCGCACGATCGGCGTGGATTACTTCATCGACATCTGGCATATCAAGACGCGCGACGGCGGCACGGCATGGGAAGAGGCCAAGGTTATCTTCGAAGGGTATGTGGGGTCCATTAATGGCGTGACTCAATTGAGCACGGGCCGCATTGTCCTGCCGTTCGCCGAATGGCTGCCGGACCGGAAGACGGGCCCTCCGTGCGGCGCCAATGTGGTCACGTGCGTGTATTCCGACGACGGCGGCGATACCTGGCACAAGTCGCCGGTGCAGTTGACCGCGCCGACCTGCACGGATTTCAACGGCAGCGGCTATGGCGCGTGCGAGCCATGCATCATCGAGTTGAAGGACGGGCGCGTGTACATGCTCGCCCGCACGGACGCCGGCTGCCTGTACGAATCCTATTCGCCCGACGGAGCCGCCTGGGAGCCCCTGCGTCCCACGGAATTTCTCGGGACCGACGCGCCGGCGGGGTTCCTGCGGTTGCCTGACGACCGCATTCTCGTGTTCTGGAACGGATGCGAAAAGCCGCCGCGCGTGGACGGGGCGGGCGTCTATGGCGGCCGCGACGCGCTCCACGCCGCGATCTCCGACGACGAATGCCGGACCTGGCGGGGGTACCGGGAAATCTATCGCGACCCCACCCGGAACGACACCCCGCCGAAATCGGGCGACCGGGGGACGGCCTACCCCTATCCGTACCTTGCCCCGAACGGGAAGGTCATCGTGATGACCGGGCAGGGGCCGGCCAGCGCCATGTTGCGTTTCAATCCGGACTGGCTTCTGGAAACCCGCCGCGAAGACGATTTTTCGGCCGGGCTGGACGGCTGGTCCGCCTTCAAGCCGTTCGGCGAGGTGTCGCGCTGGTGGCGGGACCGCAGGCAGGGTCCGGCGCTCGTGGAGGCGCCGGAGACCCGCGGCGGAACCGTGCTGCACGTGCGGCGGCCGGACGATGCCGCCGGCGACGGGGCGGTCTGGAATTTCCGGATGGGGCGCACAGGGCTCCTGACCCTGCGGGTCTTGTTGCGGGAAGGGTTTGGAGGGGCCGTGGTATCGCTCATGGACCGCTTTTTCGATCCCACGGACCCGAATGGGGAGAAGGAGGCCGTTTTTTCGCTTCCCATTCAGCCGGACGGCCACATCTCCGTTCGGGAGTCGCTTGACGTGGGCACGTGGTGCACGCTGCAGATCGCATGGGACACCCCGGGCCGCATGGCGGTGGTGTCGGTGGACGACGTGCCGCGGGTGTACCTGCCGCGTGCATTGCGCGAGCCGCGCGGGGTAAACTACCTGCGGATACGCTCCACGGCCGGCGCAATCGATCAGGCCGGCATGTATGTCGATTACGTCAGCGTCGATATAAACGACGATTGAGGCGAATCACCGCCCCAAACGGAGGGTATTTGACGCCCGGCCGCGAAACCCGCGGCCGGGCATATAGAACCGGGCAAAGCACGCGGAAATTCCGGCAGGCAGGTCTTTCTTGACATTCGGATTTTCGTCAGGTACACTTTCGCTTCGCGTTGTCCTCACAAGTTGCTGAGTTGTGTGCTTTTACGGCCTGACCCGGCCGTTAAGGAGAGAGAAGCGGTGAAAACGTATGTCCCCCGTGAGGGAGATATCAAAAAGAAATGGTTGGTCATCGACGCGAATGGCAAGGTGCTGGGCCGGGTTGCAGCGGAAGCTGCCAGGCTCCTGCGCGGCAAACACAAGCCCCAGTATACACCTTACCTGGATTGCGGCGATCATGTGGTGATCATTAACGCGAGCAAAGCGTGCATCACGGGACGGAAAGCGCAGGCCAAGAAATACTACCGGCACTCCGGGTATCTTGGCGGGCTGAAAGAAACCACCTACGAAAAGCTGGTGGCGAAGCACCCGACGCGCGCCATGATGTTCGCGGTCAAGGGCATGTTGCCCCACAACCGGTTGGGGCGGCAGCTCGCCACGCGCGTCCGCATCTACGCGGGTAACGAGCATCCCCATGAAGCACAGAATCCGGAAATGCACACCTTCTAGCAGGAACGAAGGCGAGGATTGAGGAGAGGAACCCCAAGTGGCAGTCGACGCAAAGACGAATGAAGTGATGGCCATCGGCCGACGCAAAAACGCCTCGGCGCGCGTGCGCCTGAAGCCCGGCACGGGTGTGGTTACGGTCAATGGCCGTCCCCTGGACGCCTACCTGGCGCGCGAAGTGCTCGTGATGCTTGCAAAACAGCCGTTCGACGTGACGGACACCGTGAACCGGTTTGACATCCGCGCGCGGTGCAGCGGCGGCGGGCTGACCGGACAGGCCGGCGCCTTGCGCCTGGGCATCGCCCGTGCGCTCGTGGAACTGGACGAAAAATACCGTCCCGTCCTGCGCAAGTACGGTTTGCTCACCCGCGATGCGCGCGAGGTCGAGCGCAAGAAGTACGGACGCCCCGGCGCCCGCAAGCGTTTCCAGTTCTCGAAGCGGTAAACCGCTCGAGCCGGCACACCATTTCACGGCCGCGTCCCCGGAGTATCTCCGTGGACGGGGCCGTTTTCTTTGGACGCGCCGGCCCATAAATGCACGCACGGCCGTGGGGTCCCGCGTGGACCCCACGGCCGTGCATTCTTTCGTGATAATGGTTACTCGAACGCCGCGGCGGGTATCTGCCAGCAGCGCACGCGTTCACGGCGCCAGGTGTAGCACAGGACGATGCCGTCGTCGCTCCGGATGATTGCCGGGTACGAGTATTCGCCCTCGGCGGTCTCCAGGCTGACAAGATCCCGCCACGTTTCGCCGTTGTCGCTCGAGACGGCGAGGTTGAGGGGGGTTCGGGGTCCCCAATCCTGGCCGATGGGGTTGTAGAGCAGCAGCAGGCGATTGTCGGCGAGTTTCTCGAGGTCGATGCCGCTGTTGTTATTGGGCATTCCGGTGAGCCGCATGGGCGACCAGGTCCGGCCGCCGTCCATCGAGTCGGCGCGGCCGATCTTTGCCGCGGTGGTGCGCAGGAGGGCGTGCACGTTGCCCGGCGAGGACTCCCAGAAGGTGGGCTGGATGGCGCCTTTGCCGACAACCTGGACCGGGTCGATGGCGAAATCGGCGCTGCGCGTCCACGTCGCTCCTTTGTCCTCCGACCGGTCGCAGAAGGGCTTCCAGGCGCCGAGTTCGGTCGAGGCAGGCGCGAGCCAGGCCCCGTCTGAGAGGATGATCGGTTTGTTCTTGACGGGACCCCGGCCGCCGTTGTCGCCGGGGACCAGCTCGACGGGCTCGGTCCACGTCAAGCCCGCATCGGTGGACTTCATCCAGTAGGTCTGCCAATAGGGGATTTCGGGTCCGACTTTGAAAAAGAGGAACACGCCGGACTCGGGATCGGTGAACAGCACCGGATTCCAGTGGGCGGTCTCGTTCACCTTCGCGATACGTTTCGGGGGCGCCCACGCCCCGTTGGCGAAACGGGCATACCAGATGCCGACGTCGGGGTTCTTTTCCTCGGTGCCGCCAAACCACGCGCAGAGAAGTTCGCCCGAGGGCGCCCGGGCGATGGTGGACGCATGGCACTGCGCGAAGGGGCGATCTGAGCTGAAGACAAAATCCACCCTGCCGCCGCCTTGAAGAACCTTACCGGTGAATGTCTGCGTGTCGTACAGTGTTTCAGGCAATGGAAATACCTCCTGCGGCGGGGCGGCGTCGGACGCGTTTGCGGCCTGTCCAGCCCCGGCGTAGCCGCTCACGGCGAGCAGCGCCAGCACCAACGCCAACAGTCTCCGAACAGACAGGTAAGAGATGAAATGCTTCCTCACGGTTTTTGCAGTCCTTTCGGGGTTGTCTTCGGGGAACGCCACGAGTTCCTGTGTGCATAGACTAAGAATATAGGGAGACGGATTCAATCCAGCTCCCGTGATATAGTGAGAAGAAGGGTCTGACAGTACGAAAGACGAGGGTATGACCGAGGAAAGAAACGAACGATTGATTGAACTGGAACGCCCGCCGGTGACCGAGACCGCCATTCTGGTGCGGCTCATTCTTCCGGGAGACGACCCGCGGGACGTCGAAGATTCGCTCGAAGAAATGCGGCGGCTGGCGTGGACGGCCGGGGCCGAGGTGGCCGCAACCCTTGTACAGCGCCGCGTCAAAGCGTGTCCGGGGACCCTTATTGGAAAGGGGAAACTCGAAACCCTGCGCGCGGCCTGCGAAGAGCATGAGGCCGGTCTGGTCATTTTCGACTGCGACCTTACCCCCAGCCAGGGCGCCAACATCGGCGACACGCTCGGGCTGAAGGTCGTGGACCGCACGCAGTTGATACTCGACATTTTCGCATTGCGCGCCCAGTCGAACGAGGGCAAGCACCAGGTTGAACTGGCCCAGCTCGAGTATCTCCTGCCGCGTTTGACCGGCCGCGGCTCGGCCATGATGCGCCAGCAGGGCGGCATCGGGATACGCGGACCCGGCGAACAAAAGCTCGAGGTGGACCGCCGCGTCGTGCGCGACCGCATCCGCCGGTTCAAAGCGGAGCTCGAAGGCACGCGCAAACGCAGGCGTATCCAGCGCAAGCGGCGCATCGAAGGCGGTATTGGCACGGTGGCCCTGGTCGGCTATACCAACGCGGGCAAATCGTCGCTTCTGAACGCCCTGACGAATGCGGGCGCGTTTGTCGAAGACAAGCTTTTTGCTACCCTCGACACCACGACGCGGCGGCGGGAGCTCCCCAGCGGCCGCGAAGTGACGTTTACGGATACGGTAGGATTCATCCGGAACCTTCCGCACTCCCTGGTCGCGGCGTTCCGCGCCACGCTCGAGGAAGTGAACGAGGCGGATGTGCTGCTGATGGTCGTCGACGCTTCGCATGCCGCGGCCGAGGAACACATGAAAGCCGTGCGCGCCGTGTTGGACGAGATCGGTGTGGGGGAGAAGCCGGCTGTGCTCGCGCTGAACAAGATGGACATCGCCACGCCCATGCAGGCGCACGAACTTGAGGCGCGGTTCGGCCACGGCGTGCGGGTTTCCGCCCGGACCGGCCAGGGCATCGAGGAACTGCTTCGCGCCATCGATGCGAACCTGACGCCGCAACGCTCCCGTGTGCGCTTGCGCATTCCCCAGCACAAGGGAGGCGTGGTGGCGCGCATTCACGATTGCGGGCGCGTCATTCAACAGGATTACGAAGACAACGTTGTGGTTCTGGAGGCCGAGGTCGACGCGGCCTTGCGGCGGCAAATCGCCGATTACATCGTATGACCGAAACGGATAGACACGGTTTGGGACCCCGGATTCGGGTGGCCGCGCTCCTGCCCAACGAAGACGCCCTTCTCCTGGTCGAGCACGAAAAGGCCGGGCGGAGGTACTGGCTTCTTCCGGGCGGCGGCGTGGACTACGGCGAGTCCCTGGCGGACGCACTCAGACGGGAAGTGTTGGAGGAAACCGGACTGGACGTCGCGGTGGGCGATGTCGCGCTGGTGTACGACAGCCTCCCCCCGGACCGCCATCGCCATATCGTGAACATCGGCTTCTGGTGCACCCTCCTGGGCGGAAGTCTGCGGAAGGGGGACGACCTCCGTTTGAACCGGGTCCGGTTTGTGCCTTCCACCGAGTTGAACGCGCTCGTCATGGCGCCGGACCTTCGCGAACCGCTCATGCATCTCCTGGCCGCCCCCGGAACAGCGCAAACAGTCTATCTGGGGAACCTCTGGCGCGATCTGCCCTGAGTCGCCTCATGCACGGTGCCGTCCTGGTGCGGGCGGGATCACTGCCGTGTGACAGGGGTTGCCTGGAAGCCAGTTTTGCCGAAAGCCCGTGGGATCACGGCGGCGTGCGGAACCTGTTCCGGTGTTTCCCTGACAAGGTGCGTGCCTGGTGATTGGGCGGAACCCGGCTTTACTTTCGGATATAAAGTACTTGTCAAACGCAAGGAATTCGGATATACTTGCAGTACGATGAGCACGGAACGCAAAGAGTCCCCGGACGCCTGCGCGCCCATACAGCTTCACGCGCGGGCGATGGACAATCTGGCCTTCATACGCGAGGCCATGACCCGGTCGTCGTCGTTCACGTCGGTTCCCGGGCGGGGGCTGATCGGGATGGGGCTGCTGGCGCTCGCCGGAAGTTATTGGGCCACGAGGCCGGGAGCGTCGTGGCTCGGCACCTGGCTGGCCGTCGCGGGCGGGAGCGTTACGGCCGGGGCCGTGACGATGACCCTCAAAGCCAGGCGGAACCGGGAATCCCTGTGGATGGGGCCGGGTCGCCGGTTTGCGCTGAGTCTGGCGCCGCCGATTCTTGCGGGCGCGTTGTTGACCGTCGTTTTCGCGCACGAAGGGTTATGGCGCCTGTTGCCGTTCACGTGGCTGCTCCTGTACGGCGCGGGATGCGTGACCGGGGGCGCCTTCTCTGTTCGTGTGGTGCCCCTGATGGGGATGTGTTTCATGGCGCTCGCGGGCAGTTTAACGGCGTTGCCGGAGTACGGCGCTTTTGAGGTGCTTGGCCCCGTGACGGCAGGCGACCTCTTTCTCGCCGCCGGGTTTGGCGGCCTCCACATCGTTTTTGGCGTAATCATTGCTCTGCGGCACGGCGGCTGATCCGTCGGTATCGGGAGACGGAAGATGGCGAGACAGAACGCGGCAGAAGAAGCGGGGGGCGCCGGCGACAGAACCTCAATGCTGCGTAAGGCCATCCAGGGTCCGGAGCGCCGGGGCATTTCGGAGCCGATGGAGCGCATCATCCACGAACGGATCCGGCTCGCAATCGTGAGCGCGCTGGCCGTGAATGATTGCCTGACGTTCAAAGAGCTCAAAAAGCTGATCGGGACCAGCGACGGCAACCTGAGCGTCCATGCCCGCAAACTGGAAGAAGCCGAGTACATCCAGTGCACAAAATCGTTCCAGGGGAGGATGCCAAAGACCGAGTTTCGGATTACGCCCAAGGGACGCAAAGCGCTCGAACATTACCTGAACCACATGGAAGCGCTGATCAAGGCGGTCAGAAAGAAGTGAACGGTCTCGCGCGCTTTGTATGGCGCAGGGTTCTGGTTTCGCGGGGGCCGTTGCGGACATGGATGAGGAGGGGGAGAGGATGCTACCGGCAGACACGGATTTCCATGCGGCGCCGGATGGAATGAGCGCGGGAGAGCAGCCTGACGTGTGGCTGGGCCGCGTGCTTTTCGCCGCGCTCGTCCTGGGGGTGCTCGGCGACATCCTGCTGCGCGCCCTGCCTTACGGACTGAATGCCGCCGTGTGGGCCGTGGCGGCTCTGGCGTGTGCGGCGGGGCTGCTGTACTGGCGTCAACGGCGGCTGCCGGTCTGGGCCGCCGCTTTCCTGAGCACGGGCGCCGCGTTCGGGCTCTGTCTGGCCTGGCGGGACAGCGTGTACCTGAAGTGGCTTGCGGCAGGCTGTTTTCTGGTGTGCGCGGCCCTGGCCGCCGGTGTTGTTGGAGGGTTCGCCCCGGCTTTCGCATCATTTCTTGAGTATTTCGGAGCGCTATTGCGCGGTGCCGCCAGGATTCTCTTCGGGGGGTGGCGCGCACTGACCGCGGCCGACCCGCGAAAATGGCGGGTAGACGCCTTGCGGAAACCCTGGCTCGCCGCCCTGTTGCGGGGCGTGCTGCTGGCGGTTCCGATCCTTGCCGTGTTTACGCTGCTGTTTGCCTCGGCGGATCGCGCGTTCGGCGACCTGATAACCAGGACGTTCACGTTTGATCTGGAGTTTCTGCCGCGCCATGCAGCCGCGTTCGCGTTGAGTGCATACCTTGCCGCGGGACTGCTCTGCGCGATGGTCTCCGGGATTGCGCGTTACCTGCCGGACGACGAGGCGCTTCGGGACATCCAGACCGGCGGGATCGAGGCGGCAATCGTGTTCGGTGCGGTGGATGCACTGTTCCTGGCCTTCGTGGCGGTGCAGTTCCAGTACTTCTTCGGGGGAAGCGGGCGGATCGAGTCCGTTGCCGAGCTCACCTACTCCGAGTATGCGCGGCGCGGCTTCTTTGAACTCTGCGCGGTGACCGTCTTGACGCTGCTCCTGCAGTACTTCTTTCATTGGCTGTCCCGCGGAGGAAAGCCGCGCGAGAAGACGGTCTGCCGGCTCTTGTCGGTGCTCATGCTGCTGCTGGTGGCGGTGATCATGGTCAGCGCCCTGATGCGCATGCAGCTATACGTCGAGGCGTATGGATTGACCCAGCTGCGCTTCTATTCCACGGCCTTCATGGTGTGGATCGGCTTCTCGCTGGCATGGTTCGCCGTAACGGCGCTGTGGGGGCGCGTAAAGCGGTTTACGGTGGGCATGGTCCTGAGCGGACTGGTGTTCGTGGTGGCGTTTTACGCCATGAACCCGTGCGGTGTCATCGTGTCGTGGAATCTCGGCCGCGTCGCCGCAGGAGAGCCCTTTGACGCGCGGTACGCGGTCTCTCTGGGGGCCGATGCCGTCCCGGCGCTCGTGGCCGGGCTGGACAGACTGGGGGAGCGCGACGCCGACACCGTCCGCGAGGGATTGATGCGGCAATGGCACAGGCGCGAGGACGACGGCTGGCGCACATGGAACTGGTCGCGCGCGCGGGCGGCCCGTGCCCTCGAAGGCCTGTTCGGAGACGCGCCGGCTGCGGTTGCGGCCACGAACACCCGCTGAGCGGGGCACAAGGAGCGCGCCTCCCCCGAAACCGAGGGGGGAGGCGCTCCAGGTATCCAGCACGGGACGGCTACCGGGGTTTCTTGACGAACCGCGTGTAGCTGTCGACGATTTCCGTTTTGACCTTACTGCAAGCCTTCCGAAGGGCCGCAACTTCTTTGGCGCTGGTCAACGCGCCGAATTCAAGGTGCACGTCCTGGCTCTGGCCGGGCCGGAGCGAATGCAGAAGGCCCTGTTTGTCGTCGACGGCGCGGCCCTCGACGCCGCAATTGCAGGGTTCGAAGCCAACGACGTAATCCTGCTCGCCCATCTGTTTCCACTCGGCGAAGCGGGGCAGTTCCTTCTTGTTGTACTTCAGGTATACGCCGAAGCCTTCGCCCTTGCCCTTGAACCCGCTGTTGACAATGGCCGCCGTGACGTTGCCGCGGGGATCGGCCGCCATGTCGTGGTAATAGACCTTCTCTTTGTAACCGTGGGTAGGCGGATCGAGCTTGTACCAGTCCTGTCTTCCGGCCTCGGCCTCGGCGTCGCGCGGGGCAATGTGCCTGCTGGGCGCGATGATCTCGGAACCCCGGTCCACCACCGGCCATCCGATGTTGCAGTGGTAGAGCAGCATGTACTTCGCCGGTTTGAATCCGTCGTTGGTCACGACATCGTGAATCCAGAACCGTTTTTCACCGAGCCGGGTCGATACGGTGCGCGTCAGGGTCAGATTCTCGCCGAAGACGACCGTCTCACGCATGGTGCCCGAGACGCTCAGGACGTAGTCGTTCCCCTGCCATTCCTGGGTGATCTTGATGTTCTTTGCGGGGGTGTTGCCGATGCGGCCGTGGAGGCCGGTACCCAGGAGCGCGCTGGCATCGTCCGGAGCGCCCACGTTCATCAGGCCGCAGGTCGTGACCAGCCCGCCGAAATAACTGCGCAGCCACCGGAGCCATTCGGCCTCGTAATACTGCGGGGCCACATCGCCGGTGGTGGAGCGCCATCCCATGGCTTTGCCGTTGAAGGACGCGGCGGAGATGTCGAGGCACCGGTCCAGGAGCACGGTGAGCTCGAGTCCCGCTCCGGTATGAATGATCGCCGCGCGGGTCGGCCGTTCATTGCCGTCATCCAGCTGCACGGTCCGGATGCCCGCAATCTGGTCCATGTTGCCCACGCGCGTGCGCAGTTCTTTCGTGCTGTACTTCTTTCCGTAGATTTCCATGGTGACTCCCTCCGCATGGAATGGCTGTTGTATTGACCGATACTCTAAGCCTTTGAGGCGCGGCATGCAAAAACGCGCTGGAAAGGCGTGGAGGGGATCCGTACACTGAGCCGTGCCATGGATACGACAGCCACTCTGATCGAACCGGCGATCGCGCGGGTTCGCGAATTGCTTGCGGCGCGAAGCCTCGAAGCCGCCGGTCCGTCTGAGGCGTGTGCGGACGTTCTGAAACCGCTTGCGTCCGCCCGGCTCTATCTCGACCTGTTCCGCCCGCCGGTGTATGAGACCTGCGACCCGGCCGCATGGCTGAACGGACACGCCGAACGCCTCGAAAACGACCGGTGCGTCATCGTGACGAATGCTGTGCCGTCCTGCGTGTGCGACCCCGCGCAGGCGTGGGCCTGCCTGGTGACGCTGCTGGACGGCGTGCAGCTCTACGAAGACGCGGTGCTCCTGGCGGAGATGTTTGAGGAAGACGGAATCCCGCGGATTACCCTGGCCCTGGATGGCCCGGGCGCGTTTCCCGAGCGCCTGCGCGTCGGAGGCGACCTCCCCGTGACGTTCGAGACGCTCTGTGAGCGCTGGACCGTCGCGACCCGCGGGGGCCGGATCCGCCGTACGCCGTCAGGGCTGGAACTGCGGATGCAGGGCATGCGCGAACCGGGACCCTCAGACGAGAGCCTCGGTCCGCTTGTCGAACACGTATCGAAACTGAATCGGGCGATTAAGGAGTACCAGGCCGCTCAAGACAGCAGAGCAGAGACCGGGGAGCTTTGGACCGGCGCCTGTGCTCAGGCGGAGGCCTGTCTTGCCCTGCTTGACGGCCCTGCGCAGCCCGGCCCCGCGGATTTTCTGCGCACCATCCGCGATGCCGTCTCCCTGAACACGCCCGAGGCGGCGGAGCGTGCCATCGCGGTGGACGTATTCGCGGAGCGGGAGATTCCGCCGGTTGTCGTGACACGGCCGGCGCTTGCCAGAGCCTGGTACGGCGCGGTTCAGCATGCCTTCATGGTGCTGCCCCGCGGCGGCCGGCTGGCGTTCATGGCGGACTATGATGCCCGCGCGCGCCAAGTCGCCACCATGATCGAAATGGAGGGCACCCAATGCGCCGCGGGCGAGACGGTCTATCTTGCCTCTATCCGCCGGGGCGTTCAGGAACTTCACGGGGGAACGGTCGAATGCCTTGCCGAGAAGAACGGCATGCTGCTCACCCTGACCATTCCCGACCGCGCGGGGGAGGCGCTGGACGCCTGGCTTCCGGGATGGGAACGCTTCCTGACGGAGTCGCAGCAGATGCTGCGCGTGTTGAAAAGCGGCAGCCAGCCCCTGCCCGAGGAGTTTCTGCTGGGCGGGATTCTTGAAAACGAGCTGGAGCGGTGGCTCATGCCCCTGCTGACCGAGCCCGCGGTGGTGAACGTGGTTCATGACGGAGTGGCGAGTCTCGAGGGGCTGCCGGGCGCATCGAGTGAGCGCCTGGCAAAGGCGCTCAGCCAGATCAAACGCGGCAAGCCCAAGAAGGAAATCGTGCGCCCGCCGTATGCCGGAGAACTGCTGTGGGCCTTTCGCGGTCACGGTCGCGCCCGCGAGGCCCTTCGCCTGGAGCCTCTGGACGACGACGCGCTGCGGGATCTCTGCGCCGGTCTGATTCAGCCGTCGGTCGAGCATGCGCGTTGCCTGCGGCACATCGCGCGTCTGGCGGGGAAGCGCCCGTGACGGGCGGTGTCCGGCCGCATTCCGGGGGTACGTTGACACTGCTTTTGGCATTGTTCTAGACTACGTTTCGTTGTCCCTGTTTCAAGTATGGTGAGTCCGGTCTGTGATTTGCCGGGAATGCGCAGGGTTCAAATCTCGATGGAGGTGGCTGCCCGAGTTCCACACGCGGCGGCGCGTACGCGATAGCGCCCTCTATTCTGGGAACCGTCTTTGGTGGGTGTGTTGTGTTCAGGGAGCTGTCAAGAAAGGGTGCGTGAGACATGGGGTTCATTGACCGGGTCATCGAGAGGGCGCAAGCCAATCCGCGAACCATCGTATTGCCGGAGACGGAAGACGAGCGCGTATTGAAGGCGGCGAAAGAAATTCAGGCGCGGAAGATTGCGCCGGTGATCCTGATTGGCGCCGCGGACACCGTGTCGAAGAAGCTGAAGGGGCTGGGGATCACCGAAGCGTTCGAGATCGTGGACCCGCTGACGGCGCCCTGGGCCGATGAATTCGCCCAGGAATACTACGACATGCGAAAGCACAAGGGGGTCACGGAAGAGCAGGCCCGCGCTGCGATGGAACAATACATCCCGCACGGGATGATGCTGCTGCAGAAGGGAAAGGCCCAGGGCCTCGTGGCGGGCGCATCGCATTCCACCAGCGACACGCTCCGTCCGGCATTGCAGATTCTCAAGACCGCGCCGGGGGCGCGACTGGCCTCGGCGTTTTTCTTCATGGCATTCGAGGATGTGACGTATCTGTTCGCGGACAGCGGCCTGGTCGAGGATCCTACGGAGGAACAACTGGCCGAGATCGCCGTTGCAACGGCCCAGTCCGCGCTCACGTTCGAGATCGAGCCGACGGTGGCGATGCTTTCCTACTCCACCAAGGGGTCGGCAAAGAGCCCGCTCACGCAAAAGGTGGTCAAGGCCACCGAGCTGGCGCAGAAACGGGCGCTGGAGGTGTTTGGCCCGGACTCGAAGGTCCGGATTGACGGGGAACTCCAGGGAGACGCGGCGCTTTCGGAACGCGTCGGCCGCAGCAAGGCGCCCAACAGCGAAGTGGCGGGGCACGCGAAAGTGCTGGTCTTCCCGAATCTGGACGCGGGCAACATCGCGTACAAGCTGGTGCAGTATCTCGGCGGCGCCGAGGCCTATGGTCCCATCATCCAGGGCACCCGGCTGCCGATCAATGACCTGTCGCGGGGCTGCACGCCTGAGGATATAGTTGGCGTGGCCGCCATCACGGTGGTCCAGAGCCAGGTGTTACAATAAGCGGCGAGTCCCGCTCGTCTGTTTTTGGCGTATTGCGGCTCGAGCTCTGGAGAAAGGTTTTATGAAGGTTCTGGTGATTAACAGCGGGTCCTCGTCGGTCAAATACAAGGTCTACGAATACGGCAAATCGCCCGAGACGATTGCCAAGGGCATGGTGGAGCGCATCGGGCTGTCGGGGCCTATCATGAACTGCGGATGCTGCCTGACCAAATGGGAAGCCTGTGCCAGTCAGGACATGCTGCGGGGACCCAATGGACTGGAGATCAAGAACCATTCAGACGCGATCAATGCCCTCTGCAAACTGCTCATGAGCGACAAATGCGGCATTATCAGCGACCTTTCGGAAATCGAGGGGATCGGCCACCGCGTTGTGCATGGCGGCGAAGAGTTCACGGGGTCGACGATCATCGACGACGCCGTCCTGGCGGGGATCCGGAAATGCGCGAAACTGGCGCCCCTGCACAATCCGCCCGCCATTCTCGGCATTGAAGCCTGCGAGAAGATCTTCAAGAACACCCCGCAGGTGGCGGTGTTCGATACGGCGTTCCACCACACCATTCCCCGGAACGCCTATCTCTATGGCATTCCGATGGACTTCTACAAAGAGCACGGCGTGCGCCGGTATGGATTCCACGGCACCTCGCACCGGTACGTCTCGCAAAAGGCCATCGAACTGCTCGACAAACCCGCGGAAAAGACCCGGGTCATCACCTGTCACCTGGGCAATGGGTGCAGCATCACGGCCGTCAAAGGCGGGAAGTCGGTCGATACCAGCATGGGATTGACCCCGCTCGAAGGCGTCATGATGGGCACCCGGTCCGGCGACCTGGACCCGGCCATTCCCCTCTTCCTCATTCGGGAGCTGGGAATGAGCGCCGACGAGGTCGATGCGACCCTCAACAAACAGAGCGGATTCAAGGGCATCTGCGGGAAGGCTGATGTGCGCGACATCGAGCGTCTCGCGTCCGAAGGCGACGCCGCCAGCGAACTCGCCCTGAACATGTTCTCCTACCGCGTGGCCCGCTATATCGGCAGTTACGCCATGGTCATGAACGGCGTGGACGCCATCGTTTTCACGGGCGGCATCGGGGAGCATGGGGCGGCCATGCGCGCGCGCATTCTCCAGAATGCCAACTATCTCGGGCTGAAAATCGACCCCGAGAAAAACGCCCGGTCCGCGACGGACATCTCCACGGCCGATTCGAAAGTCCGCGTCCTGGTCATCCCCACGGACGAAGAGCTGGTCATTGCCTCTGACACGGGGCGCCTGGTGGAAGAGGCCCGCGGTTCGGATTCCCGGGAAGCGGCGCTGGTGAAATAATCCCGCGGCGACGGGACGCCGGGACGGTTTGCCTCAAGGTGGATGCATGGAGATGCCCGTATCAGGCGATCCGATCGTGATGTTTCAGGCCTGGCTGGGGGAGGCCCGCCAAGCCGGGGTGTCCCTCCCCGAATGCGTGGCGCTCGCAACCGTGAATTCCGAGACCCAGCCGTCCGTCCGCATGGTTCTGCTCAAGGACTGCGACGCGAATGGATTCGTGTTCTACACCAACCTCAGCAGCTGTAAAGCCGCCGACCTCGCCGTGAATCCCCGCGCCGCCCTCTGCTTTCACTGGCGCGAGTTGGGCCGGCAGGTGCGCGTGGAGGGGCAGGTGGCGCCGGTTGACGACGCGGAAGCCGACGCCTATTTCGCGAGCCGGCCCCGTGAAAGCCAGCTCGGCGCGTGGGCCTCGATCCAATCCGCTGAACTGACGCACCGGGAAGAGCTCCTTCGGCGCTTCCAGGAAACCGAACAGTACTATGCGGGCCGGGATGTGCCTCGGCCCTCGTTCTGGTCGGGGTACCGCCTGAAACCCGCGCGCATCGAGTTCTGGCAGGAAATGCCCCACCGGCTCCACGACCGGGTCCTCTACATCCGCGCGGAGACCGGGGACTGGTCCCCGCGCCGGCTGTATCCCTGATTCACTCACGGCCTGGTTTGTCAGTACTGACAAACATTTACGCTCAACTGTTGCTCATCTCTGACTAACTTGACCGGCAGTTGCCGCACCGGTCGCCTAATGGTTCAGCGTTGTAGATAGAGGTCCACCCGAATGTAAACGCAACATTTCTAGATTTGAGTGCGCCATGCATAGAGAGTCAGGTGACTTGCACTTTATGGTAATACATTGTCGGACAGCCAGTTATATAAATCCGCGCGCCGGGGCGAGGCGGGAGGGGAACCGGTAGTCCCTTGTTTCTGAACGCTTCTCACGTGCTCAAACGTTCCGGTATGAATCTTGCTTCATTCCACCGCGGTGGGAGTCGGCCCGTACGTGCCTGCGCGGGCCAGAATGCAACAAAAGGAGTTCGGGAATGAAGAGCACAGGTTTTGCATTGGCTGTCTGTCTGTTAATTGCGGGGAGCGCGGTGGCCGCACCGTTGGGGGGCACGTACAATTCGCTCACGGACCCCAGCATCGTCACCGGGGCGGGAAGCCTGTGGGACGATGAACTGTTGTCGATAGGCATGTTCTTCGCCTATGGCCACCCTCAGTGGTACGTTGAAGCGTACGATCCGGATTGGAGCGGCGACTATCTGGGTTGGGTGTCTTTTGGCAATGATCCCGCGGCGCCGTGGTTTGATCCCGCGGATGCCGAGGCGGGCGTGGCCAGTTATCTTGGGACGATCACCGACTGGCATTTCAACACGTACGAGTACACCATGGACCCGGAAACCAACCAGGTGGCCCATTTCGAATTCGAGATGGAGGTCACAGCGCTGCTAGACCAATACAACAGCAGCGAATTTGGATACATGTCGTTCCGTAATGACGATATCAGCCCTATCGAAGAACCGGTCTCCGTCACGCTCTTGCTGGGCTTCAGCGGACTGCCCCAAACCAACTACTATGCCAACGGTGACGGGACCTATACGGATACGGTCTGCGGTTACTATGGGGAGTTGGACGGCGCGGCGCCGGTGCCCGAGCCGGCCTCGATGGCGCTTGTGGGACTGGGCATCGCGGGCCTGGCCGTGAAAGGCCTGTGGCGGCGGAAGCACAACTGAGGCTTGAACCGGGCGCCCGGGCGGCATGGAATAGTTACGCACAATACGGGGCGGCTGCGTGTGAGGAATACACGCAGTCGCTCCGTTCATTTCTTTCGCGAGTGTGGTGAGACATCATCCCGGCTTGCTGCCATTGAGGGTGCAGTCGACGATGTCCTGGAGCCGGGCGGTCGCGACGCAGACCGAGGTGTCCGCCGCGCCATAGTAAAGCTTGACGCTGGTGTCGGGCTCGACAACGGCGCCGCAGGCGAAGACGACATTGCCGACGTCGCCGATGCGCTCGTAGTCGGTTCGGGGGGAGAGGAGCGGCACATCGCAGCGCGCGAGGACCCTGGCGGGGTCTTCGAGGTCGAGCAGGGCCGCTCCGGTGCGGTAGATGGGGCCGGACGACGTCATCTTGGTTCCGTGGTAGATCTCGAGCCAGCCCGCGTCAGTTCGAATGGGCGGGGCGGAGGCGCCGACGCGAAACTCGTCCCAATAGCCGGGCCGGGGCGCCAGCAGCACCCGGGAATTGCCCCAATGGATCCGGTCTTTCGAATACGATATCCAGATGCTGCCGATGCCCCTTCCGAAGGGGCGGTCGAGCCGGACGTACAGGCCGTTTACCCGTTCCGGGAAGAGCACGCCGTCCTTGTTGCCGGGTTCGGAGATGTAGCCGAGCCGCTCAAACGCGAGGAAGTCGGCGGTCTGCGCCAGGGCAATCCGGTAGCCTCGTCCGGACACGGCGGTATACAGGACATAGTAGGTACCGTCAATACACGTGGCGCGGGGGTCCTCGATGCCTGCGCACTCATAGTCATTCCAGGGCCGGTCGTGAGCCGGCAGCATGACGGGCTCCGGATGCACCTCGAAATGGTAGCCGTCGCGGCTGCGGGCCAGGGCAAAAAAGGAGTACCCCTGCTGTCCCTCCACCCGGAGGAGCAGAAGGTACTCGTTGCCGATCTTGACGGGCGTGCCGTTGAACACCGTGTTGCAGCGAAAGGGCATGTCTTCCAACGCGAGGACGGGATTGCCCTCCCAGCGATGAAACAGGTCGCGGCCACTCTTCAGCCTCACCATCAGAATTCCTTCCGGCTCTCGGAACAGGTCTGCACGATGTCGTCGACGGAGGTCACGCCGAGGCAGATGCACGAATTGGCGGCGCCGTAGTAGAGCTTCACCTCGTTGTTGGGCTCAATCAGGGCGCCGCACGAGAACACCAGGTTGGGCACGTCGCCCAGACGTTCCAGCAGGGTGCGCGGAGAAAGCACCGGCACATTCGTGCGGCCGGCCACCTTCCACGGCTGTTCGGGGTCCAGGATCGCGGCGCCCAGACGGAAGAGGGGCCCCGCCGACGTCTCCTTGATGCCGTAGTACAGGAAGAGCCATCCCTGCGCGATCTTCATGGGAGGCGTCGCGGCGCCGACCCGGTTTCCATCCCAATAGCCGCCGCGGGGCCCCATCACAAACACGCTTTCTCCCCAGTAGACGAGATCCTCGGAATACGACAGCCAGATGCTGCCGCCCTCCCAGGGGCGTTCGAGGCGGACAAACTTGCCGTTGATCTTCTCCGGAAACAGCGCTCCGCCCTTTGTGTCGGGTTCCGAGATCGCCCCAAGCCGCTGCAACGACCGGAAATCGGAGGTCTGGGCGAGTGCCAGCCGGTAACCATTGCGCCCCACGGCGTTGTAGACCACGTAGTAGGAATCGCCGAACGGGGTGACGCGGGCGTCCATGACCCCTTCCTCGTCGACGGTGGGGTCGGGCCATTCCCCGGAGGGCCCCATGAGCGGCGTCTCTTCGATTTCGAAGTGATAGCCGTCCCGGCTGCGGGCGGCGTAAATCCAGTAATACCCTTTGAGGCCCTGGATGGTTACCAGCAGGACATATTCGTTATTGACCTTCGCCACGCCCGCATTGCAGATGTCGGCCAGGCGGAAGGGGACGTCCTCGGGGGAGAGCACCGGATTGCCCTCCCACCGGTGGACGATGTCCGGTCCGCGCCGCTGTCCCATAGGCTTTCCTCGTGCAGATAGACGTTCTATGCTGAGTGTGCCTGTAACATAGCGGGAACTGACCGCGATTGCAACGGGCCGGACGGTTGGGCCTTGCCGAACGCGAACGGGCAGGCGCGTTCGAAAGTTGCACACACCGGATTCTTTTTGCTACAGTAGCGTCTTGTGCGTAATGCGAAAGTTTCGTAGATCCAACGACAGGGACATTTTGGGAGAATCAGAGAATGGCGAGCAGCAAATCTGCAAAAAAGCGGATTCGAACCAGTGAACGTGACCGCCAGCAGAACCAGGCGGTTCGGTCGAAAGTGCGTACCTACATCAAGAACGTACTGGCGGCCGTTGACGCCAAAGACGAGGCCAAGGTAAAGGAACTCGCTCCTGCCGCGTTGTCGGAAATCGACAAGGCAGCCAGCAACCGGGTCCTGCACCCGAACAACGCTGCCCGGAAAAAGTCGCGCCTGCAACGCCACATCGCGGCGATGAAACCCTGACGCGCCGGTACTCTTTCCGCGCGCGCCCGTGCTCGTTAGGATGCCGGGCGCGCGTTTTTTATGTGTGCGGGCCGCCGGGATGGGCGGGATGATTAAGGCCGCCGGCGCAAATCCTTGATCAATTCCGACAAGCGCCCCTCCACGTCGAAGTACCGCAGGAGCCCCTGTTTGTCAATCAGGATGACCTGGGGCAAGACCCGCGCCGCGTAACTGTGGTGCGTGACCATGGGCGACGCATCAATGCCCACCGGGAACCCGAGTCCCAGGTCGGCCACGGATTCGCGCACGATCTCCAAGGGGTCGGAATCGTCGTGAATCCCGATGAACGCGACATCGGTGGCCGTCTCCGCAAGGGCGCGGTGCAGAAGCAGCACTTCCGAAAGGGTGGCCTCATTCCGGCCGTAGGGGTCAAACCCGGCCCAGAACAGCAGCACGACCACCTTGCCGCGCAGATCGGCCAGAGCAACTGGCTTTTCGTCGAGCCAGGCGCTGCACGTCAGCGGCGGCGCGGCCTTGTCGACAAGTTGGCTGAGATCATTGGGCGCCTTTTTCGGGTCGTTTAAGGCCAGGTCGGGCTCGAAAGGCCGCAGCTCGATGTGCACGTCCTCTTCCTGTTTACGCACGCCGATCTCGAAATCGCGGCGCAAGAACTGCGTCGCATGCTCCGCGCGGAGTTTTACGCTGTCCTCCTTCGGCAATACATCCAGAGGAATGTCAAACAGCCCCTCCTCGTCGGTCAAGGCGAACAGCGGGGTCTTGAGGGAAAGTGTCCGGACCAGCACATGTTTCTCGGGGGTGCCCCCGGCGCTGAGCACCTTTCCGCGCAAGGCTGGAAGCCGCTTGAGCGGAATCGGGCCGACCTGGGACAGGGCGACTTTCGTGATGCGGACCACGACATCGTGCGGGTCGGCGGTCATGAACCCGGGCGGCGGGAGCACGTGCACGCGGCCCTCGCCGGGACCAACCGTGAGCCGGTATCGGCCTTCCTTATCCGTAAAGGCTTCGTCCTGGACGAAATCCGCCACGAGATAGTTGATCGCGACGCCTGGAAACGGGTTGCCTTTGGGACCCACCACGGTGCCTTCGACCGTGTGCGCGGGGGGGAGGGAAATATCGACGGTTGTCTCGCCCATTCCGTCCTGAATCTGCACGTCCCGCGGCGCCGCGGTGGGGTGGTCGGGATGATGCACTTCCAGCGAATAGGCGCCGGGGGGGATGATGGTGCGGTAGTAGCCCTCTCCGTCGGCTAAGGCGTCGTAGAGCAGCGCCCGCTCGTTCTCATCCTTGCGGAAGATGCGCACCGATGCGGTGGCCAGTCCCTGGGCTTCGGCGGTGGTGATTTTTCCCCGCAGGACCTCTCCGGGGTAGAGTTGGGCGGGATGCTGTGTGGGATGGGGAACGAGATAGGGGAGGACGAGATCGCAGTATTTCCGGTGTTCGAGGGTGACCGAGACAAAACTGCCCCGCGGGATCCCGAGGATGGCGATGGAGCCATCCGCATCGCTTCGAATGGAGGGGAATCCGTAGGGCACCAGGTCGTTCGGAAAAACCTCAAAGACATTGCTGATGACGATCCGTTTGACGCGGGCTCCCTCGACCGGCTTCCCTGCATGGTCGATCACGCGGATGCGAACGGTGTCGGGAGCGGCCATGTTCAGGTCGACCGAAAGGTCGTCAAAAATGTATCCGCTCAACCCGGTGAGAGCGAACTCCGGTTTGCGGGCCGTCAGGGTGAACATCCCGGGCTGGGTGTCGGGAAACGCGAATTGTCCGGCCTCGTCGGTCTTTGTCGTGGTCACGATGCGCTCGCGGGCCAGCCAGACATCCGCGCCCGCGACGGGATTGTCGTCGGGATCCAGAAGGCGTCCGCGGACCTCCATGGCGTTCGCGCCGGTGCATGCGAGGATCAGAAACAGAATCGCCGCGCGCCTCATCGTTCAACTCCCTGAAATTGCCGGATGGCTGACACGGGGGGAATGCCAAAGGTCTCAAACAGAACGGCGCCGTCGGCGGACACGACGTAGGTGGTCGCGCTGGCGGGCGCCGTGCCCCGAAGCACCGGGATGGCCGGTTCGGTTTCGGTCTCCAGGGGGGCATCGAGGACGACCGCGAACGCCACCTGCGGGTCCGCCAGGAGCGCCGCCACGCGCTGCCAGCCCTCGATGAGCATCTCGGCCCGTTCACGCTGACCGAATGCCAGAACGACCGTCCGCGGCCCCGTTTCCGGGAGTTCCGGACCGGCCATCCGGGGAAAGTCCTGCCATTTCAGGGTCTGTCCCCGCAGGGACGTGCCCTGCGGCACCGGCGCCGCGAGTTCGCCGAGTTCTTTCCGCGAAGTCGGATCGACAACAAACGGCTCGGATTTGACCGGTTGCTGGGGGGTATGGATCAGGCACTGAAGCTGCACATGCGGGACCACGCCGGGGATTTCGAAACGGCCGTCAGGACCGCTTGCGGCTCGCCATACGGGCGTTTCCATCTGATCGTCCGCGAGGACGAGACTGATCATGGCTCCGGAGACGGAGGCGCCGGAGGCCTCCTTGACCTGGCCGGTTACGGTTGAAAGCGGCAGGAGCTGGACCACCGGCTCTTTGGTCTCACGCGCATCGAAGGCGAAGACGGCGCCCAGATTGGAGTCGGCGTGTTCCGCAAGGCCCATGACCACCCCCTCGGAGGCAATCTGTTCCATGTGGAGGGGGGCATGCCCCGCGCTGTCGGCCGCCTGCCACCCGAACTGGGGCGGCTGGAGAAGCGACACCACGCAGCGGGGCAGCGGGTTCAGGGCTTGATCCACAATCGCCAGTTGCACTTCCGGCGTCGGCACTACCCAGAACGTCGGGAGCTCGACACGTTCCCCTTCCGATGCGCTGACCGGCCGCGCGTTGCGTTCCGGAAGGATGAACCCCGGCGCGGACTCGAGGATGACGGTGTTCTCCCCTTCCACGCCGTTCAGAGAGTACCGACCCTGCGTGTTGGTACGGACGCTCGAATCCGGGTTGTCAAAGGTGCGCAGGACGACCCGGGCGCCGGGGATGGGATCGCCCGTGACGGCGTTGGCCACCTTGCCATGAATCTTGCAGTAACCGACGGCGTACATCACCACCGATTGGGTGCTTTGCTGCCCGGTCACCAGGAGCTCTTCCCACCCGGCGCTGCGGTAGTCCCCGCCCGATGCGCGGTAGAGATAGATGCCCGGCTGGAGGCGGACGCCAAATGCGCCCGCGCCGTCGCTGCGGGTCACGGTGGTGTCGTGCGGGGGGTGGGCATTGCGCAAGGTGACCACTGCGCCGCTGAGCGGTTCCTTGGCGGCGCGGGTCAGGACGCGCCCCTGGATCAGGATGCCCCGCTGGAGCACGACTTCAACCTTGGCATCGCCGGCGTGGAGATCGGTGACGCCCTGCTGAGCGTATCCGTGGCTTGCCACCTTGAGCGCGACGATACCGTCGCGGGGCACGCTGGGAACCGTGAACCGTCCCTTGTTGTCGCTGACGATGGGGGGAAACCCCATCGGCTCGAGTTTGGCGTAGGGAATGCCGAGTTTCGTGGTTGCCCCGGGGTTGTCGGCCTGGGGTTCATTCATGAGCCCGATGCGGACGATGCGCGCTCCCGTCACGCCGTCGCCTTTGTCGTTCACCACCCGTCCGGAGAGCGCCGCCGGCGGCCGAAGGCGAATGGTCAAGCCCGCCACCTGCTCATCTGCCGGCACGGTGATGCTCAGCCCGCCGAACGCGAAGCCGTCGGCAATCGCAAACGCGCCGACGGTCCCCGGTTCAACCTGGTCGAAGGTGTAGGAGCCGTCTTCGGCGGCGCGGGACTCCCGGATAGAACCGTCGAGCCCCTGCTCGATGAATACGCGCGCCCGGGGAACGGGGCTCCCGTCGGGCGTGAGCACCGTGCCGGAGAGGGTGGAACCCTCCCCCGTAACGGCGGCGAGCGATAGGAACAGTACGAGAACATTCATGGTCGATGCCCTGCCTTCATGAGCCTCAGAATCAGCGGTCCCGCGCCGGGTGTGCGGCCGGACGCCCGGGCGGCCCTAGTAACCGCTTAAAATGACGCTCGCGATTACTTCCTTCTGCAACTGGTCATAATTCAGTTTGTAGCTCTGCAACAGGGCATCCTCCGGGGAAACGCCGCGCGAGAGGGCGTCTATCATGCGGGAGAGCCCCTGGGCGCCGAAGCGGCGCCAGAGATACTGCGTCGAAGCGTGGGCCTGCCGGTAGGCCAGCCGGAGCTCGTTTTCGCCGTCGATCGCCATCTGGGTCGCTTCAAGCGATTGAAGCGGGAGCAGCCCGCCGCCGTTGTAGGCCTGGCGAAGGAATTCGACGTCGCGCGGCGTGAGCTCGTTGGAGAACACCTCCGCCAGCCCTTCGTTCAGCCACCACGGAGCGTTTTCCGCGAGTAGATAGCGGACCACCACGTGGGTGTATTCGTGGTACAACAGGCGTTTCAATTCCCCGGAGCTGATTTGTCCGCCCGTGCCATCGTTGACCGGCAGCCGGATTTTCCCGTCATAGATCGCCGCCACGTGGGGCCCCAGCGCCGTCGCGCGGGCAAAGTCATCGGCAATATACACGTTCACCAGGATCGGCGTGGGGGGATACACGTTGCCAAAGTTGCGCCCGATGTCGCGGTAGGCGTGTTCCAGCACCATCAGCGTCTGCCGAAGCAGCCCGCGATCGGTTTGCGGGTCGTGCGTGATGGTGAAATGCCGGGACTTGAGGTCTTTGAAATCAAACTCGACGGCGTCTTCGCGGTACCCCTTCTCGAGCTTGTCGCGCAGGCCGGCGCGTCCGGGGTTCACCTCCGCCACGAATTCCCACTGGGCCAGGGCGGCCGGCAGGTCATTGTCCTGATAGTACGCATCGCCCAGGAGCTCGTGGGCATCCAGGTTTTCGGGCGCCAGAAGGATGGCTTCTTCGAGCCGGGCAATGGCATCCTGCACGAGCGACATGCGGAGAAAGTACGAGCCCAGCTGGAGCCGGGGCAGGGGGTTCTCAGGAGAGGCTTTAATGGCTTCCTCGAGATGCTGGGCCGCGCCGGTGTAATCGCCGCTGTCCGCCAGTTCGGCGGCGCGCGCCTGGTACGCGTTCGACAGATTCCGCAGAACCGTCTCGTTGTCGGGAACCAGCGCGGCCGCCTCCAGAAAACAGTGGAGGGCCCGGTTCCAGTCGCCGCCGGCGTAGTACTCGACGCCAAGGGCATTCCATTCCGGGGCCGTGTGCTGTGCTTCCTGCCCGTACCCGGGAGCGGCGGGCAGAAAGGCGACCACGGCCACGAGCACCCACAGAAACCGGCTGTTGATACCTCTGTTCATGCCGCGTCTTCAGCCCGGAATGACCGCGATGGCGTCAACTTCGACCAGGGTGTCGAAAGGCAGTCTCCCCGCCTGAATACAGGTTCGGGCCGGGGGATTCATCGGGAAATACTCCTTGTAAATCTCATTGAATTCGCCAAAATCGCTCATGTTGGCCAGGTACACCGTGGTCTTAACCACGTGCTGGAGCCCGGAACCGGCGTCTTCAAGGACGGTCTTGAGGTTGGTGAGCGTCAGGCGCGTTTCGTCCTCGAGGTTGCTCTTCTTCACGCCGCTGCCATCGCGCGCGACGGGACCCTGCCCGGACACGAACAGCAGTCCGCCCGCGGCGACGGCGTGGGAGTACGGACCCTGGGCAGGCGGTCCGTTCTTCGAGAGAATGCATCGTTTTTCCATGGAAGTGGCTCCAATCGTGTGCCTTATGCCGTCAAGAAAGTATCACACGCTCTGTGAAGCGTCAAATGTCTTGCCTGGCGCATCGCCATACGGGTTCGTGGGGTCCGCGAAGGCAAGAGGAGTGCTCAGGCCGGTTCTTTGGCGGGGAGTTTCTGCCGTACGAGCAGGTAGCCCATCCGGAGCAACGCCGCTTCGAGCACAAGCCCCCCGGCGATCAAAAGCGGGGTGTTGGCGAACGGCCAGGGGGTGCCGCGCCATTCGGCAAGCAGGCCGAACCCGACCGCGCCGAGAAGCGAACCCAGACCGACCATGCCTTCGTGGATGGATACCCGTTGATGTTTCTTGAGGGCGTTGGCCACGCTGTACGACTGGCTGGCGAAGAAGCACACCCCGGCGGCGATTCCCACAACGGCGCAGCACAGGGTCATCACGGCGAGACTCGTGGTGAACGACATCACCCAGAACGCGGCCGCGGCGGCAGCCTGGAAAAGCGCCAGTACCCAGAACCGGTGCTGCCAGACCTGGGTGTGGCCCATGACGAGGGAAGTGCCCGCGCGCATGGCGTTCATGATCATGGCCAGGACGGAGAAGTACACGACGGGCTCGGCGGTCAGGGGAGCGTTGGCGCCGGGACTCAGCAGACACAGGGCGCCGGCCTCCGCGAGCTCTTCCATGCGGAAACTGAAGACGGCCGTCACGGCGTTGAAAAGCGTGCTGCCCAGCACCAGGGACAGCCAGGCTGAGAAGAGATGGGCCTCGCTGCGCTTTGTGTGGCCGAGGTTCGCGGTGCGGGTGGCTTCGGCGTCCGGAGCGGTCATGCGCGATTCGTGGGGGAGGCTGGCGGCGAGCGCGGCAGCGCCACCCGCGGCCAGCGCCGTGGCCAGGAACGGCAGCCGGTAGTCAATGGGCGAGAGCACCCACGTCGCGAACGGCGCGCAGGTCAGCCCGAGGGTCCAGGAGAGGTTGTAGAGGGCCAGACGCTTCGTGCGCACCGCGGGATCGGGCTCCGCGCCGACCCACGACTGCATGGCCGGCCAGAACAGAGCCGGGAATATCATGCCGACCGTGGTGAGAACGACATAGAAGTACGGATTCGAAAGCACCACTCCCAGCGGGAAGAGGATCGCGAATCCCAGGGCGCCCACGACACCCATCAGCAGCCCGTTGGCGAGGCGGCCCACGTACCGCGCGGAAACAATGCTCGCTGCGGCGTACAAGGCCCATTGGAGGCCTGTAATGACGCCCGACATGCCCGCGCCGCCCTCCAGGATATTGAAAATGTAAAAGGGAGAGGCCGTCAACCCGCACACCATCGCGAAGTCGAAGAGAAACGCCGCCGCAAACTGTCGGTAATGTGGTTTGAACATGATCGCGAGAGTCTACGGGGGCGGCATGGAAATATCAAGGCGCTTCCCGCGCACGCAATCGGGAAGCGCCGAAACGGGTTCAGGGGATGAATGCACTTCGTCGCTCAGGGGGTCCCGCCCATCTGTTTGAGACTCTCCGCGTCCATCACGATGGCGCCCGGCGGCGGGGTGTAGGCGAAGCGCGCGGGATTCAGCTCGGGATCGAGCTTGTACTCTTTGTAGGTCAGGGTCATGATGGGTTTCTCCCCGTCATCGAACATGAGCATTTTGAGCGGAAACCCGGTCTTCTGCGAGAGCGATAGCAGGGCCTTGTCGAACTGCGACTTGCCCGGCGCCTTGGGCTGGGACGCCGCGTCCTGTTTCGGGCGCAACTCGAGCACATACACCGGCTCGTCGTTGAGCGTGTCGTCCGGCATTACCTTCATCTCAAACTGTTCGTGCATCCGTTTGAAGGCTTCCTTGCCCCCGCCCGGCATGACCTGCGACTGCTCCTCGGGCTTTGACGTGAAGACCATGGTCTGACCCAGCATGCTGGTTTGCGTGAAGACCTCGGTCCCGTCATAGACGACCAGCATCTTGTTCGGCATCTCGCTCTCGCCCATGGAGATGGTCTGGTCCATCTCCATCCGGTAGAGCATCGTGGTGTCTTTTTTCATCCCCTCGATGCTGCCTTTGCCGTTCATCTCGACGGTCGACGCGCCCTGCGCGGCCTGGCCTTTCATTTCGATCCTGGCGGAATAGGTGCGAATTCGTTCCCAGTGCGCCGACAGTTCGTTCTCGATCTCGGCCAGTTCTTTGGCGTTCGAGGCAAAAGCCATGCCGAAACAGACGAGACCCGCGATGGTGTACACGACGCGACGATTCATGATCTTCTCCTTGTTGACGGACGATGGCGCCGTGAGAGACGGATGGAAGAGGATTCCCAGACGCGCTTGAACCCTCATCCCTCGTTCGATGCAGCGCACCGGAATAGTAGGGGCACGACACCCTCAAATCAAGGGAATTCCGCGAAGAGTCGCAACGGAGTTTTGTGCCCCCGAAAAGGTCGTGGTATACTCCGGGCCATTCGCCCGGGCGCAAACCGCGATGCTGTGAACAGGCCGGGCCTGCTTGTCCGTTTTGGGGCCGTCGCAATCCCGGGTAGCGTAGAAAGCAGGGGAGAGAACGTACCGTTATGCAATTTGAACTCATTACTGTGGGCTGTGCGTGCGCGGATGTGATTGCGCGTCCGGTGGACCAGTATCCCGAACCCGGACATCTTCAATTGCTGCCGGAACTGGAGATCCACCTGGGCGGTCTGGCCGCCGTGACGGCGACGGTGTTCGCCCAGCTTGGGGGGAAATCGGCCCTCATCGGAAAACTGGGCGCGGATGGCTTTGGCGATTACATTGTCGGCGCGCTCAGCCATGCGGGCGTCGACACCGTACACGTGCGGCGGGAGAAATCGGAACACACCTCCGCGACAATCGTCCTGGTCACCTCACAGGGGGAACGGACCTTCCTGCACCACCTGGGAACGAACGGAACCACGGTTCCGGGCGACATCGATATGGCACTGGCAAAGCAGGCAAAGGCGTTTCACTGGGGCGGGCCGGGCGTCACGCCCGGTCTGACTGGCGAGGGCATGGGGAAGGTGTTCCAGGAATTGCGCGAGGCCGGCGTGATGACCTCGATGGACACCTGTTTTGACGGATCGGGCACCTGGTTCCCGCTGATTGAAGGCGCCTTGCCTCACCTCGACGTGGTCATGTCCAGCCTGCACGAAGCCCGGTACTACACCGGGAAACAGGAGCCGCGCGACATCGTCCGGTTTTTCCGGTCGTTTGGCGCCAGGTACGTCATGCTGAAGCTCGGGGGCGACGGTATGATTGTCGAAGATGCCCGGGAATCGCACCATCTCCAGGCGCACAAGGTCAACGTGGTGGATACCACGGGCGCCGGGGATGCTTCCTGCGCGGGTTTTCTCTATGGTCTGGTAAACGGATGGGGACTGTATCGCAGCGGGCAACTCGCCAATGCCGTCGGCGGCCTCACCGTGCAGCATATGGGAGGAGCGGAGGCCATCGCCTCCCTGGAAGACACCATCGCCTTCATGGAACACGGCGCTTGATTCGTGACGCATTTGCCTGCAATATGTGGGGCAGGGAGTGGAACCGATGACTAAAGCACTTCTGATTGCGACGGTGGCCGCGATTGTGCTGGGGCAGGTCGACGATGGGGTTGTCAGCAGCACGGACCTGACTCCGGACGTCTCTGCGTCTGAACGCGACGGTCAACCCCGGCGGGTGGAACCGCCGAGGACGGCGGCGCCGCCCCCGCAGGAGAGCGTCCCCGTGGCTCCGCCTCCGGAAGTCCGGGAGGCCCAGGAGACGACGCCGGCCGTGAAGAATGCGCCTTCGGAACAGGAACCGGCGGCCCCGCGTGAGCTTTCTCCCGAAGAAGCCCGCGATCATAAGGCTGTCGCCGCGTTCTGGTTCATTCTTCCGGAGACGTGATCCCGTGTTCATGCCAGCACGCCCAAAACTCGCCGTAACCGCTGTCCTCTTGACGGTTCTGCTGCACACCGTTTCGGCCCCTGCACAAGATCCCTTCTACCGGCATCCCTCGGACGCCACCCTGCGCGATATTGTTGTGGATGGTTCGAACGCCGTCGTGTTCGTAGCGGCCTACGATCGGGAAGAGATCTGGAAACTCAATGCCGCGGGGGACCCCATTTCGACGGCTCCGACCGGGACCGGGCCGGTGAGCCTGGCCTTGAGCGCCGATGGCCGCCTCATCGCCTGTGTCAACAAGCTGTCCGCCAGCGTGATGATCTTCGATGCGCAGACCATGGCCCCGAAGGGCACGTTCGCGTGCGGCGAGGGCGCCTCGGCGATCACTTCCGCGGGGAATACTGTCTTTGCGGTCGCCAATGGCCTTGCCGACACGATCACCATGGTCGATGTGGAAAGCGGCAATACGACGCTTATTGAAGATACCGGCCACGTGCCGAACGGGGTGGCCTTCTCGGACTCCCTGCTCGCCGTCACCACGCGTATGCCGGCCGCATTGATTCTGCTGGATGTTTCCGAGGGGTTCGGACGGGTCCCCCGGCGGATCGTGGAACTCCCCGCTACGCCGGCCGGTGTCGCGGCGGAAACCGGCGGCAGGTTCATCGTGGCCACGGAATCCGCGTTGCTGCGGGTGGACGGCCGCTCCGGGAGAATTCTCGACCGGTCGGATGCCGTTGCCTCCGATGTCGCCGTTTCTGGTGGACGCATCGTCGCACTCAGCGGCGACATGCTGGTGGAGCTGGACGCTGCCCTGAATACGGTGGAGCGCACTCCGGTCGGTGTGCTCGCCACGCGCGTGGACTGCGCAGGCGAACTGGTTGCGGTGGTGGCGCCTGCCCAGGGAGCGTGGTTGTTGAAAGGCGGGCCGGCGGCTGTGGCGCAAGTCCAGCCCGCTCCGAAGGAATTGACGCCGCTTGAGCCGGTAGCCCCCGAGCCGGCAGTCCTTTCGACACCGGAGCCGCCACCGGGCGAGCCGGCGCCTGCCATACCCGAACCGCCCACGCCGCTGCCCGCGCCATCGCCGGAGCAAGCGCCCGAGGAGGTTCCAGCTACCGGAGCTCCGGAGGTGGTCGAGGCGCAACCGGTCCGGGAGGGCAAGGCCACGGAGTCGCAACCGGTTCCTGATGAAACGCCCCCGGTGACGACTGTGCGCGGGGAGGAGACCGAACCCGCCGAACCGCCGCGGGCCAGCGAAGACAGCGAGACCACGACAGAACCTGAGGCGCCCGCGGAACCGGAAGAGACGGTGTCGAGCGCGCCACGGACAAGCGCGGGTGCGGACGCCGGCGACGATATTGAACATCCGGCCACGAGCCCATACGCGCAACGCCCCCGCACCATCGCCAGCTTCGGGACAGGCGCGCCGCAGTTCACGCGTGAGGCGCCCGAGCAAACGCCCTTGTCGGGCTCCTGGTCAGGCAGCCTGAGCGAAGCCTTCACCCGCGGGTGGGATTTCGCCAACTTCAAAGGCGCGTTTGAAACGCAGGACTGGAGCCAGCCCCTCGAGTTCCGCGGCGTGAAGGCCGACCGCTTCAAAGGCACGCCGGGCGCGGATGGCAAGCTCCAGCGGCTTTCGTTCCAGGGCAATGTGTCGTGGGATTGGGCCGATTCGGCGTTTCGGGCGCAAGTGCTCGACGCGGATCGCGAAGCGCGCGAGATCCTGATCGAGGAAGGCCATGTTGAACGGGAGTTGTCCTCGCTTGATGCCGACCGGCTCTATTACCGCTATCCTTCGGCGTATGACGAGGACATCATGCCCCTGATCGAGGCGCAGAACCTCACCGGCCAGGAGCAGGCCCGCCGTCTCTACACCCTGGGATATGGCGAAGCCGATAACATCGAACTGGTCGAACCGTTCCGGGAGTTGCGCGCCAAACACGCGGAGTACGACTTCGCCACGAAAACCGGCAGCGCCACGGAAGTCCGCGGCCGGCTCGATGTGCTCTACTTCGGGATCGACGACCTCGAAATGACCGGGCCAGGACGCGTTCTTGCGCACGACGCCTGGGTTACCACCTGTCCGGGCGACCCGCCGGTGTTCCGGCTTCGCCTGAAAGAGATGGAGATTCTGGAGGACAATGTCGTCGTCGGCCGGAAAGGACGCCTGCAGATTGGGAAGGTCATGACGCCCATCTACTGGCCGAAATGGACCTTCCGTCCCGGTTTGGACAAGCTGATCGACATCGACTTCGACAGCGGCCGCGCCGCCGAACTCGGCTACTATCTCAATTACGGACAGCGGTTCGCGTTGAGCCGGAACGCCGATCTCGGGTTCCGTTTCATCCCCACGGAGAAGGAAGGGGTAGGACTGGGCCTCGAAGGGCAGTACGACTACATGACCAAGCCCAGTTCGCCGCTGTTCCGGGGCAAAGGGGAATTCCGGTCGCTGGCGACCACCGAGGAGCGCGGCTATTTCGAGGCCTACCATCGCCATGAACTGACCGAAGACACGGTCATGCTCCTGCAGACCGAGTACTGGGACGATGAGGACATCATCAAGGACTTTTATTACAACGAATACCGGAACCGCACGGAACCGCGGAGTTTTGCCAATGTGACCTACACCCGGCCCACCTATCTGGCCACAGGCACCTTCCGCTACAACGTGAGCGATTTCGTCGCCGAGACCGAGCGCCTTCCGGAAGTGACCTACCATTTGCTCGAGCGGCAGCTCGCCCAGCGCCTGTACGTCAGTTTCGACACCATCGACGGATTCAACGAGCGCGAGCCTTCCGATACCAGCGCCTGGCGCATGGCCAATGTCGCTCGCGCAAGCCTGGACCTGGATGTCGCGGATGTGCTCAGCGTCGTGCCGTTTTACGAGGCCGACCTCTCGTGGTATTCGCGCACCGTGGACGACGGAGACTCCGACGCGCGGTTCGCCAATACGGTCGGCGTTACGGCGCAATCGCGGTTTCATCGGGCCTATCCGGGGGCGCTGGGATTTTCAGGATTCAAGCACGTGATCGTGCCGTCGCTCACGTATTCCTATCGTCCGGAACCCACCATGGATGTCGACGAGACGCCCCGTTTCGACGCCTACGACAACGTGTACGGCCGGAGCCGTATCGAGGGCAAGATCGGAAACATTCTGTTCGCGCGCGACGCCCTTACGGGCGATGTCTGGCAGGCCGCCCGCCTGACCCTGTACCACGGCAATGATTTCTGGAACGAGATCCGGAGTTCCACCGACTACGAGATGGAACTGGATCTCCGGCCGCGCCCCTGGTGGGGGATCTTGACCGTCACCGAGCACCACAGCATCGGCAACGACGTCGACCTGGACGAGCCCTATCTGTTTGAACGGCTGGCCCTCCAGTTCTGGGAGGACATGATGGGCAAGCCCTACGATCCCGAACTGGCCTTCCGGTATAACGCGGTGTACGGCGACTACGACCGAATCCTCTCGTATCTCTACTACGACGATCTGGCCCAGGGAGGCCGCTTCGGCGCCCGGCTGGGGTTCGCGTACACCGAAACCCAGGACAATGTGTTTAACCGCGAAATCCTCTATGGCGCGCGCTACAAACTCAGCGAAGAATGGGCGTTCGCGTTTGAGCACCGCTACGATCTCGAACGCGGCGACTTGTATCAGCAGGAGTACGAAGTCCGCAAACGCTTCAAGTGTTTTGACTGGTCGTTCCAGGTCCGCGACCGCACGCAGGGCTGGGATTTTAACGTGGCCATCAGTCTTTCGGCGTTCCCCGGCACGAAACTGAAATTCTAGACCGGGCGTACTCCTTTCCCGGCGGGTTGCTGCCCGACAGGGCACGACCGACCATCGAGGCACAGCAATGAGCAGCGCGACAGGCAGGATCATCGACACGATTCTGTCGGAGATCATCGATCTCCGGCATGAACTCCATCAGCATCCCGAGATCCGGTTCCAGGAGTCGTGGACGTCCAACCGGATTTCGGACGCCTTGACGAAGTGGGGGATCCCGCACCGGACCGGTCTCGGAAAGGGCACGGGCATCGTCGCGTCGATTGCGGGAAAACCCGGCAAGACCATCGCGCTGCGCGCGGACATCGATGGGCTGGAGGTGGAGGAAGCGACCGGCCTGCCCTACGCATCCCGGATACCCGGACGCATGCACGCCTGTGGGCATGATGGTCACGTGGCGAACCTCCTGGGCGCCGCCCGGGTGCTGCTCGAATGCCGCGGCGCACTCCGGGGGACCGTGCGCCTCCTGTTTCAGCCCGGTGAAGAGCAGGGGGGAGGGGCACGCTATATGATCGCGGACGGCGCGCTGGACGGTGTCGACGCCGTCTTCGGCCTGCACGGCTCGCCCCAGTTCCCGGCCGGGACGATCGCCGTCAAGAGCGGATCCCTGATGGCCAGCGCGGATTTTTTCCGCATGGTTATTCAGGGAAAAGGCTGCCATGGGGCCGATCCGGCGTCGGCGATCGATCCCGTGATTGTCGCGGCGCACATCACCACAGCCCTGCAGACGGTGGTCAGCCGGGAGGTCGATCCCCGGCAGCCCGCCGTCGTTACGGTCGCGCACATCGAGGCGGGCACCACCACCAACATCATCCCCGACACGGCGTTGCTCGAAGGCACCATCCGGAGTTTTGACCCCGAAACGGACGCCCTCCTCCGCGAGGCGATCGAACGGATCGCGGGCCACACGGCCCAGGCGTTTCGGGCTTCCGCGTCGGTTACGTTTGGCGAAAAGGCCTATCCGCCGCTCCTGAACGATGCGGCCATGACCGAACTGCTGATCGACAGCGCGTGCCGGACCATCGGGGCCGCCAATGTCGTTGTTCTGACCGAACCGCAGATGATCGCCGAGGATTTCGCGTGCTATCTGGAGAAGGTTCCAGGGGCGTTCTTTTTTCTCGGCATGGCGAATGAGCCGGAGGCGCCGTACCCGCCGCTGCACAGCCCGTATTACGATTTCAACGACACGGCACTGCGCACGGGCATCGGCGTCATGGCCGAACTCGCCCTCAGATTTCTGTCGGCAACGTGACGGAAAACGCCGCCTACGGTTTCAGCTCGTACCGGGCCACCTCGTAGCCGGGCATCTCTGCGATATACACCTTGAGCCCTTCGTTCATGAGTTGCGCCCCCGTGCACTCTTCCGTCTTGCCCTGGCTGAAAAACTCGACGGTGTACTGGCTCTCGGGCTTCAGGCCGCGCAAACGGAGCTGCATCCCCAGCACGTCGCTCTTCTGCCGGCGAAACGCCTGCACAAACCCCCCGCCGGTCTCAGGCGCGTTGAACTGCCAGCCCATCCAAGCGGCCGGATCGACCGAATACCCCGTCAAAGGATAGAAATCCCCATAATAATAGGGCGCGATGCTGCGCCATTGCCGGAAGAGCGTGCGCAAGGCCTCGTAATCCAGGTCCCGGATGCGCAGGTCAAACCCGCATACAACGCTCGGGCAGGCATTACTCCAGAACGCATAGGGCTGGACCGGCGTCCGGCCCGCGCCGTAGTACGGCGCATCGACATGGGCGACCGTCCCCGTCCCGTGGTACGGCACGATGAACGAGAGGCCGTAGGTCATGCCCTGGTGGCCGATGGGCTCGTAGGCGTAATCGCTGCGCCACAACGGCACCGCCCGGCGCAGCGTGTCGAGGTCGTTGCGTCTTCCGCCGGACGCGCAGGTGTCGATCAGCATGCCCGGGTGCCGCCGCAACAGCTCATCCCAGTAGGCCAGATAGCCCGTGACGTGGCGGATCTCGGCCATGCCGACGCGATCTTCGGTATCCAGGGCCCGCCAGTAGGGGAGGGGCTCCATGTTGAAATCCTGGCGGTACAGGTCAATGGCGTTGTCGGTAAGCAGCTTGTCGACGTGGTTGGTGAGCCATTCGCGCACCTCGGGCTCACCGAGGTTGAGCAGCCCGCCGTTTGCCCCGCCGAGGACCCACTCCGGATGGTTAAGTGTAATCCACCGGCCCGGTGTGACCCGTTCCGGCTCGAACCATACAAGCGTCTTCAGACCGCGGGCATGTGCGTGGTCGCTGATGGGTTTGAAGCCGTTCGGAAACCGCGTGGCGTCGACTTCCCAGGTTCCCACCCTGGACCAGGACCCCTCGCACGGATACCAGCCCGCATCCATCCACCAGTAGTCGATGTCGAGGCCTTCCTCGAGGTAGCGGTCGATGAACATGATCTGGTTCTGCTCGTTGGCGCCGTGCATCTCCTCATAGGCCCGGGAACTCGACGCCAGGAGCATCGGTTTGGGCGGTTCCCCGCCCGGCCGCGGCATCCCGTGCGCCATCATCCAGCGCCGCCACTGGTTCTGCGCGTCTATCCAGTCCCCGTCCTTCCAGAACAGCAGGACAATCCCCGGCGTGCGAACCTCCTCGCCCGGATACAACACGAAGCGCGTGCTCTCCTGGCCGGCCACGACGGACAACCCATTCTTGTCGTCGCGCACGAACCGCGCGGCCCATTGCCCCGGCCACCCCACGGCCATGACAATGCCTTCCTGTCCGCATTCGAGGTTGAAAAACGGCATGTCTTTGTCCGAAGAGCGTCCCCCTGCCCCGCCCAGCGCGGTGGTGGTCGACGGGGCCAGGTCGGTCGGATAGGGACGGTAGGCCTCCGCGTCCGCGGCGCCGCCTTTGAAATGGTGCAGGCGATACGGCGACGACGAACCGTGCGTGAAGGCGGTCTTGAGAACCTGAATGTCCGAGAGGACAGGCGTGTTGGCCGTCCCGGTGTTCTTGAAGTACAGCACCCACTCGACCGCCGGGAAATGGGCGTATTCGATGCCTTCCCACCGGACTTCGAGACCGGTCGCCGGATCGCTGTACGTGACGGTATGCGCGGCCCGGGCGTCGTCCAGCCCCACGACGTTGCGCGACGTCTCCCACGTCGACAACAAGGCGTCGGAGGGCTGTTCGCCATACTGGAAACTGAACGGCGGCGCAACGGCGGCGTCTTCCTGCGCGGACAGGGCCAATTCCGCCGGAGGTCCCGCGAGAAACGTGCCCATCCCCGCGGACGTGCGCAGCCAGTGAATGAGGTCGATGGGGCGGCTCGGCTCTTCTTTCACAACAAGAGTGAACCGTGCCACGTAATCCGGCGCGCCGCTGGGGGTGGCGGCATGTTGCCCGACCAGGTCGGGGCCGCCTTCGGCGCCCGCGGCCACCGTGAATTCGGTCAGGGCCACGCTGAATCGCGGTTCGGCGGAGAGGTCAGCGGTCCAGATTCCGGCTTTCGCGCTGCGGAATTCAAGGGTCCCGGCGGCGGGGATTTCGGTGATGGGAAGACCGTGCGTTTTTCCGGAAGTGTTGGCCTTCAGTGCCGGCGACTCGGCGGCTTGGGTGTCAACGTAGCCTGAAATCGCGGGGGCCGCGTCCACACCGTCGAAGAACAGGTTGATGCCCATGAACCGCTCCAGGCCCGGAGAGTCGAAATACAGGGCGAAAGCGTGCGTTCCCGCGCCCAGCGGCACATGGATGCGGTTGTCCTCCTGGTTGAGCCATTGGGGGGGCGCGTCAGGGTCGTCGCCGGTTCGCGCGACGAAGAGGTCCCAGGCGGCATCAACGGGACCGCTGTTGAACCGCAACGCCGGATTCACGGTTCCGTGCTCGTCGCATGAGAACACCGTGATCCCCGTTAACGCGGTCCCGGCCATGGCCTGCGTGGCGAGGAACATCATGGAAACGGCTCCAAGGGTCACGAACCGCCGAACCAGCCTGCGCGCTTTCATACCTACCCTTTCTTTCCGGCCCGTGAGGACCTGCGAACCCCCTGATGCAGCAAGGCGTTTCCGAGTATAGGCGATCAGACCGCCCGCTGAAAACCTCGAGGTACGCCCAATGAACGCCGAAATGACTGGCGAGCGCGCCGGTCCCACATCAGACGACCCTGCAGGGGCGGTCCAGAGCCCGCACGAAGCAACAAGCGATTGGCCAGCGAGGGCACAGAGACTGCAGAGTTTGAAAACCCCGGAGTAGAAAGAGGACCTGTTCCAGGCCCCGCCCCGGCGCGGCCACACGTCCTTACCGGGCCGTTACGCCAGCGCCTGGAAGCGCTCAAAGAAATCCGGGAAAGTCTTCGACACACAGCCGGGATCCTTGATGACCACCCCCGGTATCCGCAGTCCCGCGAGGGCGAAACTCATGGCCATCCGGTGGTCGTCGTAGGTATCGATCTCGGCCGCGCGAAGTTCCTGAGGCACGATCCGCAGCCCGTCGCCGAATTCCGTCACGGCAGCGCCCAGCTTGCGCAATTCGCGGACCAGGGCGTCGATCCGGTCGCATTCCTTGATGCGCAGGTTCGCCACATTCCGGATCGTGGTGGCTCCTTGTGCAAACAGGGCCGTGACCGCGAGGGTCTGGGCCATGTCGGGCAGGGCGTTCAGATCGACATCCAAACCCTCCAGCCGGTCCGTGCCTTCCACTTCGATCCAGTCCGGTCCCGCCTGCACGCGGCACCCCATGCGTTCCAGGAGCCACGGAAACCGGGCGTCGCCTTGAAGGGACGACGCGGCCAGGTTGCGCACCCGTACACGCCCGCCCGCGATGGCCGCCGCCGCGAAGAAGTACGACGCGCCCGAGGCGTCTGCTTCGATGGCGTAGTCTCCGGGGGCATAGCGTTGCCCGGTCGCGACGCGGAAAGCCCGGTATTGCTGATTCTCGGCCTCGACCCCGCGCTCGGCCATCATGGCGACGGTCAAGTCGACGTAGGGTTTGGAGACGAGTTCGCCCTCAACCAGGATGATGGCCTCGCGGGATGCCTGGGGCGCGGTCATGAGCAAACCGCTCAAATACTGGCTGCTCGCTCCGCCCTGGATATGCGTGGTTCCCCCGAAAGGCCCTTGGGACGTGATGCTCACAGGGGGGTAGCCGTCGGCGGTCGCGACGGACACTCCCCATTCGCTCAATGCCGCGGCCAGATCGCCGATGGGGCGTTGCCGCATGCGGGGCGTGCCGTCCAGAACGGTCGTGCCGGGAATTCCGGCGCAGCCGGCCGCCAGAAACCGCATGGCCGTGCCTGAATTCCCCAGATACAACGGGGTCCTCGGAGGCGCCAGGCGGCGCACGGTGACGGTAACCGTATCGTCTTCACGGGTCACACCGGCGCCCAGGGCGCGAAGACCCTCAACCATGTACCCGGCGTCATCGCCTTGGGCCGCGCCGGTCAGCGTGGAGATTCCCGGCGTAAGCGCGGCCATCGCCAGGGCGCGTGCCGTGCAGCTCTTCGAACCCGGAACGGTCACTACGGCGTTCAGGTGCTTGCGCGGGTGAATCTCGATTCTGCTTGCGGTCATCCTTCGACCTCGACAACGCTTCCGCGAACCATTCCATAATCCTCTGAGGCATTTCCGCAGTTCACACCAACCTCGAGCCGTCCGCTGCTGCCATAATACGCGACGGGCTGCCCCTCAGGGACGTCGCTGAAAACGGTCGCAACCTGGTCGAGGACCAACGCGCCAACCCGGACCCTGCGGATCGCGAGACCGCCCAGTGATTCCCGCCGGAAATTGGTGATCAGGGTTCCAAACGCGTCGACATGAATGACCTGGCCGCGGAACAGGGTCTGGGTAACCCGTTCGGGGTCGGGCAGATCAATCTGGCAAAGCGCGTCCACGACCGGGCCGACCTCGTCGAACGGTTCCCCGTTGGCCAGGTATCCCGCGGCCGGGGCGAAAATGTCCCGGCCGTGAAACGTCGGACAGATCTCCGCCGCCATGCACGCGGGGTTGGCGATGACGCGCGCCGCATGCAGCGGAAGACGCTTCAACACCAGGGTCAGAAGACCGTTATCGGGGCAGACGAAATACTGTTCCCCCGCATGGACCGCGATGGGCCGACGCGACGTGCCCACGCCGGGATCGATCACCGCGACATGGATGGTGCCCGCGGGAAAATGCGGCGCCGCCCCTTCCAGAAACAGCGCGCCCGCGACAACGTCCTGCGCCGGCACCGCATGGCCCAGGTCGAGCAGGACGGCCCGGGGACAGCGCGACGCGAGCACGCCCTTCATGGCGGCCACATAGTACTCCTGTCCGCCGAAGTCCGTCGTCAATGTGATCAAGGGTGTCATGGACGGGTGCGCAAGCCCCGCGGTGTTTCCGGTGTTGTATTTTCGTCCTGTTCGCCGTATTGTCGTGAGCAAATCATAGCAGGACATTCGTTCGGGATAAAAGGGGGAGACGGCGGCCCGCCGGACCATGAAATACGTCAAGATTGCCAAAGTCAGCGATTTTGAAACGAACCGTTTCCGGGTGTTCAGTATTCTCGCGAAGAAGGTGGGGATTTTCCGGGGGGATGATGGTGAACTGTTCGCGACTGAGCTGGTCTGCAAACATCAGAACTGGGACCTGTCCACCGGCAGGATCGACGACAATCTCTGCACCTGTCCCCGCCACGGCTGGCAGTATGACCTGCGCACCGGCGAATGCCTGAACCACGACTCCGCCCCGCTCCGGCGGTATGGACTGAAGTGCGACGGCGACAACCTCTATATCACCCTTCGCCCCCTCGGCGTCGAGCCCTAACCGGTTCGTCATCCAGACACGACGGCGGCGTTTCCTGGAGCGCGGGATCAACCTCCGGGCGCTGCGCGCAGGAGAAAGACCAGCAGTTCGAGCTCGATGGCGAGGTGCACGAGAAACGGCAGCAGGACGTTCTGGCGTTTGCGCGCCCAGAGGGTCAGCACGAGCGAGAGCGCGACCATGCCCGCGGCTTCCAGGGGAGCCTTCTGCAGGTGATAGATCCCTTCGGACAACGGCACCACAAGCCATCCGGCGCGGGGAAGCCAGCGGTTCCAGGGCCGCAAAAGCACGTAGCGGTGCAGAAGTTCCCATCCCGGCAGCCAGGCAAAGGTCCAGCTTACATACCAAAGAACGGCGTCGCAGCGCCGTTGGGAGAAGAATGAGCCGGCCCCTTGATACGTCTCGCGAACGCCTGGCAGCAGGGGAATGACCACCACGGCCAGCGCGCCCGCCGCCGCCAGTCCGGCAAGAAGATACCAGTCCATTCGGCGCCACCGTTGGAAGGTGAAGGCGTGCACATCGAGGCGGGGGAAGGCGCACAGCAAGGGAATCAGAAACCACGCTACAAACTTGAACACGTCGAAACCGCCGGGGCGAAATCGCAGGAGAACACGCCACGCCACGGGAAACTGCACGTTCTGGGTGGCCAGCGCATCCAGCCCGAGGACCAGGAGCACGTAAACCGCGGCAAGCAGCGCCGCGCGCCGCGTACCCGCCGTTTCCTGCTCCGGAGCATGCGCTTCGCACATTGTCTATCTGGCGGCCTTCTTGCCCTCTCGGGAATCCGGGAACGGGCAGAGGTCCCGGACACAACAGCGGGAGCATTTGGGCGCGCGCGCCTGGCATGTTGCGCGCCCGTGAAATACGAGGCAATGCGAAAACCCGGTCCAGCGCGCTTCGGGTATGAGCCGCATGAGATCCTGCTCTATCTTCCCCGGCTCGGCGCTCTTCGTAAAACCAAGACGGGCGCTCACCCGTTTACAGTGGGTGTCCACGATGATGCCGGGCGTATTGAAACATTCCCCAAGAAGGACATTGGCCGTTTTCCGGCCCACCCCTTCGAGTTGCAGCAGTTCCGCCATCGTCCCGGGCACGGCGCCATCGAACCGCTCCACGATGGTCTGGCAGGCGCGCTTGATGGCCTTGGCTTTCTGCCGGTAGAAGCCGCAGCTTCGGACGGCTTCCTGCAACTCCTCATCCGGCGCGGCGACATAGTCTTTCGGGGCCTTGTACCGTTTAAAGAGGCTGGGCGTCGTCAGATTGACCCGATCATCCGTGCACTGCGCGGCCAGAATCGTCGCGACAAGCAACTGGAGCGGGTTCTTGAAATCAAGCGAGCACCGCGCGTCAGGGTAGGCCTCGGTCAGCCGGTCCAGCACCCGGCGCGCGCGTTCCCGGTTGGCCTCCTGGGTCACTTTGTTCGGCGCCATGCCAGCAATTCCTCCGCATCCATGCAATTGAGCAGGTCGTCCTTCTGCAGCCACCCTTTCCGGGCGATGCCGAGACCGTAGTCGACGTCGTCGAGGCCTTCCACGCTGTGGGCGTCGGGTCCGATGCACAGTCTGACGCCGCGTTCGCGGGCGGTGCGCAGGTAGCGCCAATCCAGATCCAGCCGGTGGGGGTTGGCATTGATCTCAATGCCCACCCGGTGTTTCGCGCACGCGTCAAAGATGGCGTCGAAGTCCAGGGGATACCCTTCGCGCGACAGGAGCAGCCGCCCCGTGGGGTGGCCGAGGATGGTCGTGTAGGGATTCCGGATGGCGGTCAGGAGCCGTTGTGTTGCGTCCTTCTCCGTCATGCTGAGCTTGCTGTGCACCGATGCAATGACGAAATCAAACCGTTCCAGGACCTTCTCGTCGTAATCGAGCGAGCCGTCCCCCAGGATGTCGGATTCAATGCCTTTCAGGATCCGGATGCCGGCGACCTTCTCCATGACCCTGTCCATCTCATCGTGTTGCCGTTCAACATCCGAGGGCTTCAACCCCCCGGCGTACGCGGCGGACTGGCTGTGGTCCGCGAAACCGATATAACGGTAGCCGCGGGCTTTGGCCCCCCCGGCCATTTCCTCGATGCTGTTGCGGCCGTCGCTGTAGGTTGAATGGCAATGCATCACGCCAAGGAGGTCCTCGCGCTGCACCAGTTCGGGCAGGGATTCCACGTCAAACTCGCCGCGGTCTTCGCGGAGCTCCGGCGGGATGTATGGCAGGTCTAGCGCCGCGAATACCGCTTCCTCGTCTTCGCAGCGCACCAGGCGGTCTTCGCCGTGGAAAAGGCCGTACTCGTTCAGTTTCATCTTGCGGTCTTTCGCCCGCTGCCGCATCACGACGTTGTGGTCCTTGCTGCCGGTGAAATGCGCCAGGGCGTACGGAAACTGCGCGCCGGAAACGACCCGCAGATCCGCCGCGATCCCCGAGGCCAGAACCACACTGGACTTCGTGTCGCCGCGGCTGGTCACGGTCTCGACGCCGGGCGCTTCCACAAAACGCGCCATGATGCGGTCCGGGTCGCTTCCCGCGGCGAGCAGATCCACGTCCTTGACGGTTTCCTTACGCCGCCGCAGACTCCCCGCGATTTCGATCTGCGACACGGATGTCTCTTCACGCAGCCAGTCGCGGAGGGCGTTCGCGGCCTCGAGGCCGGCGCTCACAAGGTACTGGCCCTGGTGCCGTTTCGCGAAAGCGAGCCCGTCCAGCACCTTCTGCTGCATCTTCGGCCCGAACCCCTTGAGCGTGATCAGGCGGTTTTCGTTGCAGGCATATTCCAGTTCGCCCAGGGTGCTGATTCCCAGGTCTTCGTACAGCGTCTTGATCCGCTTGGCGCCAAGGCCCGGGATATCAAACAGCGCGAACAGGGTCTCGGGGAAGCGGGCGCGAAGTTCTTCGTGGTACTGCAGCTTCCCGGTGCTCACCAGCTCCGTAATCTTCTGTTCGAGCGCTTCGCCGACGCCTTTCAGCTCCCGGAGCCGCTTCTCTCTCACCAGCGCCGCGATGTCCTCGCTCGATTGCAGGATCTGCCGCGCGACGTTGGTGTAGGAACGCGATTTGAACGGGTTCTCGCCGGACAGTTCCAGCAGAACGGCGATCTCCTCCAGAACGGCCGCGATCTCTTTGCGGGTCATCACAACCCTCCTGCGGGCGGACGCCGTCCGCAAATCACAGTTTCAGGCCCAGCGCGAGGTTCAACACGTCCCGCATCTCCGTAACGAAGTAAAACGTGACCTTTTTGCGCGCCTTCTCAGGCACTTCATCGAGATCTTTCGCGCACCGCTCGGGCAGGATAATGTGTTTCACGCCTGCCCGTATTGCCGCGAGCACCTTTTCCTTGATGCCCCCCACCGGTAACACCAGGCCGCGCAGGGTGATCTCACCCGTCATGGCCAGATGCGGCTTCACCTTCTTCCCGGTGAGCAGCGAGGCCACCGCGGTCAACATCGTCACGCCTGCGCTGGGCCCATCTTTCGGAACGGCCCCCGCCGGTACATGGATGTGGATGTCGTGGTCTTTGAAATCGTCCGGGGAGATGCCGAGCGATTCCGCATTGGCCCGCACATAGCTCAGTACGGCCTGAGCCGACTCTTTCATGACGTCGCCCATCTGGCCGGTGAGCGTCAACCCGCCTTTTCCGGGCATATGCGTGGCTTCGACGAACAGAATGTCGCCGCCGGTGGGAGTCCAGGCGAGGCCCGTCGCCACGCCTGGGCGCCGGGTCCGGTCGAGCACTTCGTGGTAGAACCGTTCCGGGCCGAGGAACGGGTCGAGATCTTTCGCGTCCACCCGGATGGGTTTTCGCCGGCCCTTCGCGATCGCCGTGGCGCATCCCCGAAAAACCGTGCCGATCTCGCGTTCGAGGTTGCGTACGCCCGCCTCGCGCGTATAGAACTCAACGATGCGCCGAATGGCCGGCACCGTGATGGTCACCCGTTTCGGCGGAATGCCGTTGGCAGCCATCTGGCGCGGCACCAGATATTTCCGGGCGATGTGGACCTTCTCTTCCATGATGTACCCGGGAATCTCGATAATCTCCATCCGGTCCCGTAACGCCCAGGGAATCGTGTCGAGCACATTCGCCGTGCCAATGAACATCACCCGCGACAGGTCAAAGGGGACGTTGAGATAGTTGTCGTTGAAGGTGTTGTTCTGCGCCGGATCCAGCACTTCCAGCAGGGCGGAGGAGGGATCCCCCCGGAAATCGGCCCCGACCTTGTCCATCTCGTCCAGCATGAACACCGGATTCCTGGAGCCGGCCTTCCGGATGCCTTGAAGAATGCGGCCCGGCATGGCCCCGACGTAAGTGCGCCGGTGCCCCCGGATTTCCGCCTCGTCATGCAGGCCGCCCAGCGACATGCGGACAAAGTTGCGGCCCAGCGCCCGCGCGATGGACTGGCCGAGCGAGGTCTTCCCGACGCCGGGAGGGCCCGCGAAACAGAGGATGGGGCCGGGGGCGTCCGGCTGAAGCTTCCGCACGGCAAGGTACTCGAGGATGCGTTTCTTGACCTTGGCGAGCCCGTAGTGGTCTTCCTCCAGGATCTTCTCCGCCCGGTCAATCTCGAGTTGATCGGCGGTTTGGGTGTTCCAGGGGAGATCCACGAACCAGTCGAGATAGGTGAGGATCACATGATACTCCGCACTGGCCTCGTTCATCTGGCTCAGCCGGTCGAGTTCGCGCAAGGCATCCCTGCGGACTTCGTCGTCAAGCTCAAGGGCCTCGATCTTCTCGCGGTATTCGCTGATTTCCGGGCGGTCCTTTTCGCCCATGCCCAGTTCGTCCTGGATCGCCTTGAGCTGCTGACGGAGGTAAAACTCGCGTTGACTGGCGTCGATCGAGCTTTTGACCTCCGCCTGGATCTTGTGCGACGTCTCCATGACCTGCAGCTCGTTGCCGATCACATAGACCAGCCGCTCGAGGCGTTTTCGCGGGTCGGTCAGGGAAAGCAGCTTCTGTTTCTCTTCGATGGAAATGTTGAGATTTGCCGCCACGATGTCCGCGAGGCGGCCCGGATCGTCGATGTTGTCCAGCACATGCGCCGCCTCGTCCGGCATGGTGGGGGAGAGTTGCGCATAGCGCGTCATCTGCTGGCGAATGGCCGTCGCCAGCGCGGGAACCTTCTCGGGCAGGGTGACTCTGTCCTCGAGAACCTCCACCCGAACGAACGGATACGGTTCCCGCCGCGACAGGCCCCGCGGACGAAACCGCTGCAGCGCCTGCAGGAGCACGACCAGGCTGTCGTCGGGGAGGCGTTGAAGCTGCAGTATCCGTGCGGTTGTACCCACGTCAAAGGCGGCATCCAGCGCGTTCGAGACGCCGCCGCTTTCCCGCAAGGTCAGGACGGCAACCATCTTGGGGCCCAGCACGGCCTCATCAATCAACCGTTTCTCGTTGGGGTCGGTCAGCCGAATCGGCATGGCGGCCATCGGAAACAGGATCAGCTTATCGAGCATCAGCAAGGGCAAAACCTCAGGGGTCGACGATGCGCCGCCCGTGAGAATGACGTGGGGGGCGCCGTTTTCATCGGTCATCGCGTGACACTCCTTGGCACTTCAATGCGCAGATATCCTTCCCGGAACTTGGCTTCAATGCGTTCGACATCCGTCTCCGCGGGCAGCTGGATACGACGGGCGAACCGGCCGTAGGGGATCTCCATTTGATGAACGTGCACGGTGCGCGAGGGCACGCGCTTCGGCCGTTCCCCCTCAATGGTGAGTATGTTCTGTTCAACACTCACGTGAACCTGGTCTTTTTTCACCCCGGGAAGTTCGGCAATGATCACGAACTTCGAGTCGGTCTCATAGATGTCCAGGGGCGGTTCCCACTCGATGGGGGAAAATGACTCCAACTGTCTTCGTGGGGTCATCGCATACATCTGAAAATAGATGTTGGGATACCGGGGCATTGCTCGCTCCTTCAGGATTCCTACGCCGCGATCCGTGCCGGAAATCCGGCACGGATGAGTATATCGGCCGTGTTTTCATTGAAGCAAGAGGACGGCCCGCCTATAATCGTGCCCGCGCGCCCGGTCCGTTCGAGGCGCGTGTATGGGAAAGGTGGGTTGAGCATGCCTGGCGATTCGGTAATTATCATTCCCACATACAACGAGGCGCAAAACATTCAGCGGTTGATCTCTGCCATCCGCGACGTCTGGAACGCCCTGAGCATTGTGATCGTTGATGACGGCTCCCCTGACGGCACCGCCGATCTGGCCGCCGCCGCGGACGGCGTGCACGTGATCCGGCGTGCGGGAAAGCAGGGACTCGGCACGGCCTACGTCGCCGGGTTCCGCTATGCGCTTGAACAGGGTTTTCAGCGCATTGGCGGAATGGATGCCGATTTCAGTCACGATCCGCTCGTTCTTCCGGCCCTCTTCGCTCTCCTCGACCGCCATGACGTCGGGATCGGCTCGCGCTACATTCCCGGCGGCGGAACGCGGAACTGGGGCATCCACCGCCGGCTCCTCAGCCGCTCGGCAAACGCGTTCGCCCGGCTCATGCTGGGGTTCTCCGCGCACGACGTGACTTCCGGGTACCGGTGCTACCGCAGAGAAGTGCTCCAACACCTCGACCTGGACGCCCTGGCCTCGCACGGCTACTCTTTCCTGGTGGAACTCCTCTACCGCTGCGTCCAGGCAGGGTATTCCGTGGCGGAGACCCCGATCATCTTCGAAGACCGCGCCCAGGGAACATCAAAAATGAGTTCCGGCGAGATTCTGGGCGGCGTCAAGAACCTGTTTCGCCTCCGGTTCGGCAAATCGCACTGACCACGCGAAGGCGCGAGGCAGGCGGCGGAGGCGCTGGAGAATTGCGGGGCCGGAATCCACCCCCGGCCACGCGGTTCCGCGTGGCCACCCCCGCGGGCGGGGGACATGGCGCGCACAAGGATTTTGACTTTCGGCGGCACTGGCGGCACCCCTGGCGCTGACTACGGCAGAGTCGCTCGGGGGCCGTCCACTGTGTCCACCATGTCCACCACGTCCACCAGAAGACGGGAATGCAGCGAGACGCCCGCGCTACAAGAAGATTGCATGCCGCCCGAGAACCTCCAACCCCCGCCTGAACCGGATATTGACACCGGGCGAAATTCGGGTAGAATTGGGACGTACGGTCTTATAATCGTGCTGATGATATGCCCATGGCACTCATTGGAAGAAAAAGCGGAAGGGTATTCCGCGAATCGGTAGCTCTCCTGCTGGTGGCCCTGTATGCCGCCGCGGTGGTGCATTGTCTTATCCCGGCGTTTCACGCGCACCACGAAAATGAACCCTTCTGTGCGTTCTGCACGCTCATTCTCACCCCGGTACTCGCTCACGCGGCGCGAACCGCGTTCCTTTCATTCAGGAGCGTGGTTCAGACCGTAGCGCGATTCCGGGTGTTCTTCCATTTTCTCCCCACCGTTTTCTTTTTCCGGCGGGGTCCCCCGCTGACGGCATAGCCTCGCGTCGCGTCCTTCCAGCGTTCCCGCACGAGATCCGTGAGGGAAGGACGGGACATTTCAAGCAGAGTCTGAAATCTCGAAAGCCAATGAAGAGGTATGCAATCATGCGAAACAGGGGATTTACACTGATCGAACTTCTCGTAGTTATTGCCATCATCGGTATTCTTGCCGCGATCTTGTTGCCGGCCCTGGCCCGCGCCCGTGAATCGGCCCGCCGGGCCAGTTGCGCCAACAACCTGAAACAGATGGGGCTGGTTTTCAAGATGTACGCCAACGAATCCAGCGGCGAGAAGTTCCCCCATATGATGATCTTTGATTGCGATGGCGCGCAACTGCATTTTGAGCAGGCCGTGGCGATGGAGGCGGTCTACCCGGAGTACCTGACCGATCTCAATGTCCTGATCTGCCCCAGCGCCGCCCATGGCGGTACCGCGCTGGAATTGTGGGATGAGGGACGCACCGTGGGACACTACGCCCCCTACGGCGGCGCACCGGATGGCGTCGTGCAGCCTTGCGAAGTCACGGGCCACCCTTATTCGTACAACGGCTGGGCGCTCACCCACAGCCTGGTCAGCGCCGATTACACCGTGTTCCACGACAATTTCACGGACTTTGTCGAGAACGTTCTGGAGACGGACCCGGCCTATGTCGACCAGGATTGGGAGCTGCTCACCGTGATGAACGGCCAGGAGACCATCTACCGCCTTCGCGAAGGCATCGAGCGGTTCATGGTCACGGATATCAACAACCCCTCCGGCGGCGCGCAGGCGCAATCGGTGATCGCCGTAATGTGGGACCAGGTAGCCGAAGAGGCCAGCCACTTCAATCACGTGCCCGGCGGCAGCAACGTGCTGTACATGGACGGACACGTCGAATTTGTGCGTTATCCCGGCGAATTCCCCTGTGACCAGGGCGGGCTCATTCTCCACGAATGCAGCCACCATGAACACACGCCCTGAGCCCGGGGCACTGAAGATTCAGCGAAGAGCATTCGGGCGGCGCCCCGGCGCCGCCCGAATGGCGCGCCCTCCTCATTCCGCCCTCCACAGTCCTGCGTTCTCCTGGCGCCCTTCCTTTGCAAGGCATTCAGGCACGGCCCTTTGCCGATGCGCTGCCCGCACCGTTGCGACCAGCCGGCAGGGCTCACCGGTTCGCAATAACGGCAGGCGTCTGGTATCATGGTTGTTGCAGGCGCCGGGGTAAAACCCCGAAGCCGGGCGTTTTTTCACCTGTGTGTAGTGTAGGATGCTTGCCGACTGGAGACACTAAATGCGCAACACGAGGACGCAATTCCTGGGCCTGCTCTGTTTCCTGCTCTTTCTCGGATTATTGTTGACCAACGGCTTCGTGAACCGCATCTTCGCACAGCAGACCGACGTCGATGTGTTTACCCAGATCGAACCCATTGGAAACGTCCTCGACGAAATCCTGAAGAGCTATGTCTACGAACCCGACCTGAACGAGGTGGTCGAGGGCGGGCTCAAAGGCATGATGAACGCCCTGGATGAACACAGCTCCTATATTCCCCCCGACATCTACAAGGAACTCACCGACGAGACCCAGGGGGAGTTTGACGGCATTGGCGTCACCATTCAGTTGGACGAAAACGGCAACATCATGGTGTTTCAGCCGCTTGAAGGCTCGCCGGCGGCCGAGGCCGGCGTTCACGCCAACGACCGGATCATCCGCATCGACGGCGTTGCCACCAAGGGGATGAGCCTCGCCGAGGCCGCCCAGCTCATCAAGGGCCCCCGGGGCACCGTCGTCAAGCTGACCCTGCTCCGCCCCGCCACCGAGGAAAACACCGACAACGAAATCCTCGAAGTGGACATCAAACGCGGGACGATTCCACTGGAGAGCGTGGTCGAAGCGCGGGTCCTGGAAGGCGGAATCGGCTACGTGCGGCTGAGCGATTTCAAACGCACGTCGGAAGACGAATTGCGCAAGGTCCTGAAAGAGCTCGATGACCAGGGGATGAAATCGCTCGTCCTCGATCTGCGGTGGAATCCCGGCGGACTTCTGGATTCGTCGGTGGACGTCTGCAGCCTGTTCCTCGAAGCGAACACCCTGGTGACCTACACCAAAGAACGCGACCTTGATACGGGCGAGTTGAAGGAAGACATGCTGCTGTACACCAAGGGCGGGCCCGCGGAACCCATGTCGTTCCCGCTGGTGATCCTGGTGAACCAGTTCACGGCCAGCTCGTCGGAGATCGTGACGGGGGCCCTCCAGTTCCACAAACGGGCCATCATCGTGGGGCAGCAAACGTTTGGCAAGGGAAGCGTGCAGACCATTATCCCGCTGCGCCGGCCGGTCGGCAGCGCCCTCCGGCTCACGACCGCGCTCTACTACACCCCGGCGGAAGTCACCATCCACAAGCAAGGCATCCTTCCGGATGTCGAACTCGAAATGCCGGAAGGCCACCAGCGCCAACTGCTCGACCAGATGCGCCAATCGTTTATTGACAACCCGAGCAAGCGGCGCGGCGCCCAGAACCACGGCGCCGTCACCGGCGACGCCGCCACGGAGGGCAGCGTCGAAGACACGCAACTCCAGCGCGCGGTTGAAATCCTGCGTGAAGACCCCGTCTTCGAAAACCTGATCATCAAGTACCACCGCGACACCAAGGAGACCCAGGTGGCCGCGGCGGAAGAGAAGAAGCAGGCGGCGTCTCCGGAGGCCCCGGCCGAGGCCCCCGCGGGCGGGACTTCCGAACCCGAGACCCCGCCGGTGCAGGAATAGCCGCCCATGCGGCCCGACAATCGTCCCAACGATACGATGCGGCCCGTGTCGTTTCAGCGGCAGTTCACGCGCTACGCCGAGGGCGCCGTGCTGGTGTCGTTCGGGGAGACGAAAGTCCTCTGTACCGCCAGTGTCGAAGACCGCGTGCCCGCGTTTCTGCGCGAGACCGGCAGCGGCTGGATTACGGCCGAGTACGCCATGCTGCCCCGGTCCACCCACACCCGAACCTCCCGGGATTCCCTCAGCGCCGGACGCGCCAAGGAGATCAGCCGTCTGATCGGCCGATCCTTGCGCAACGTGGTCGATCTGAGTTTTCTCGGGGAACGCCAGATCACGCTCGACTGTGACGTGATTCAAGCGGATGGCGGAACCCGCACCGCGGCCATTACCGGCGCGTATGTCGCGGTGCACGATGCGATTCGTCATCTGCTCGATACCGGCGGAATTGCCAAATCCCCTCTCCTGGGCCAGTGTGCGGCCGTGAGCGTGGGCATCGTCGACGGAGAGACCCGCCTGGACCTCTGTTACGAGGAGGATGTCGCCGCCGACGTGGACATGAACCTTGTATGCCGAAGCGACGGCAACCTCATTGAGGTGCAGGCAACGGCGGAGGGGGAGGCCTTCCCCAGGGAGCGGTTTCAAGGACTGCTCGACTTGGCCTGCGCGGGTTGCGAGCGTCTCTTTGCCCTCCAGCGGGAGGCCCTGCAACTTGGCTGAGATCCTCCTGCTCGGAACGAAAAACACGCACAAGACCGCCGAACTGGCGGAGATCCTCGCCGGGCTTCCCTGGGAAGTGCGGAGCCTGGCCGCCGCGCCCGCCCTCCCCGAACCCGACGAGACCGGGGCCACGTTCGAACAGAATTCCCTCCTCAAGGCTTCGTACTACTGCCAGGCGACGGGCTGGACCTGCGTTGCGGATGATTCCGGGATCGTGGTGGACGCCCTGGACGGCGCGCCGGGCGTCTATTCGGCCCGGTATGCCGGTTCCAGCGCCACAGACACCGACAACAACCGAAAGCTCCTGAAAGAACTGATGGGGGCGCACGAGACCCTCCGCACGGCGCGGTTTGTCTGTTGTGCGGCGATCGTGCACCCGGATGGGCGGGTCCACGTGGAAACCGGCACGGTCGAAGGGCGCATCGCCCGGGAACCGCGGGGTCAGGCGGGATTCGGATACGACCCGCTGTTTATCCCCGAGGGATACACTCAGACCTTCGCCGAACTCGGCGCCCCCGTGAAACAGCGCATCAGCCACCGGGCGCGTGCCTTCCGTAAACTGCGGCTCTACCTGGAACGCCTCGATGAAAGTAGTCCCTCCAACCCCCGCCGGTTTTGACACCGCGGTCGATGCCCTGCGCCGGGGCGGCCTCATCGCTTACCCGACGGAGACCGTCTACGGGCTTGGGGCCGACCCGGCGAATCCGCGCGCCCTGGAACGCCTGTTCCGGGCAAAGGGCAGGGATGCGGGAAAGGCGGTTCTCCTGATCATTGGCGATACCGCCCAGCTTGACGCCCTCACGGGCCCCCTGTCCGACAGGGCGCGCACGTTTGTGGAGCGCTTCTGGCCGGGGCCCTTGAGCCTGCTTCTTCCAGCCTCGGGCGATGTGCCACGGAGCCTCGTGGGGCCCGAAGCAAAACTGTGCGTCCGGTGTCCTTCCTGCGAGATTGCCCGGACGCTCTGCCGTGTCTTTGGCGGCCCGCTCACGTCGACCTCCGCTAATCCGGCCGGGGAACCGCCTGCCCGCTCGGTCGCCGGCCTCGCCCTTTCGGACATTGCCGTAGCCGTCGACGGCGGGATGCTCCCCGCCAGCCCGCCGTCCACCATCTTCGATCCGGAAACGGGCCGGGTGCTCCGGGAAGGCGTTATCCCCGAAAGTGCGCTGCGTGCTCTCCTGTAATTCCGCTCTGGAACCCTTGCGCCGCGCACGGCTATACTCGGTCTTTTCCGGACATGCACCGTGGTGCGGGAGTGCCCTCGCGATGAAACGAACTTCGTGGATCCTGATGGTTCTCGTGGCCGGGTTGGGCCTTTCGCTGGCGGGCTCGTCCGCGGGAGCGGGGGAGGCGGTCTTCGAGGACGTGCACGCCGTTCCGCTGCCCCTGCAGAACTACGGGTATCGCGGCATGCCGGGTACCATTATTGCGCTCAACGACGGCAGGCTCCTTCTCGCGTATACGCGGTACACGCCCGACGGAAACAGCGACGGCGCCATTGGGGCCCGATACTCCACCGATGTGGGCAGGACCTGGGGCGACGAGTTCGCGCTGGTGCCCGCGCCCCAGCCTCCGCTGCCGGACAAATCGATTCACATCTACTGTCATCCCAGTTTGCTGCGTCTGGCCTCCGGCGACCTCCTTCTGTCGTACATCTACCGGGGCAGCATGAAGCCCCTGTTCGGCCAGAATTACTACCGCCGCTCCGTCGACGACGGCCAGTCCTGGGGCGACCAGCTTATCGTCACGCCGTTTCCGGGCTACCACATCATGCACAACGACAAACTGGTGCAGTTGTCCACCGGACGGATTATCGCCCCCGTGGAATACGAATTTTCCAAACCGGAGAACGATCACGCCGGTTATGTGAGCACGGTGGCCTACTCCGACGATAACGGCTACAGCTGGCGCCGCAGCGCCAACGAAGTGAACCTGCAGGACGAAGGCGTGGAGGCACAGGAGCCGCATGTGGTTGAGCTCAAAGATGGCCGTCTCCTCATGCTCATGCGGACATACAGCGGCTATGTGCTGAAAGCATACTCCAGCGACTGCGGCACGACCTGGGGCCCGGGCATCCAGGTTCCCGAGCTGCGTCTGCCCCCGCACACGAGTTCGGCGCTGTGCGCAAAGCGTATTCCGGCCACGGGCGATCTGCTCCTGCTCCGCTGCAGCGGCGGACCCGCGGAACCGTTCCGGTGGCGCACACCGTTTGTTTCCATTATCTCCCGTGATGAAGGAGAGACCTGGGCCAATGAGCGCGTCCTCATGGGCGCGCCCGACAACGATTACGGATATCCCAGCCTGACCTTCGTGGATGATTTGGCCCTGATCAGCTACCATCAGCGGGATGGTCTGCATGTGTTGAGAGTCAGTACAGAGTGGTTCTATGGGCAGGACGCCCACGGGGAGACTTCAACGACGCCATGAGAATTGCTGTTGGCAACGACCACGCTGCTATGGAGGGGCCGCCTCCTTTGTTCAAACCGGAAATCGTGCGGTACCTGCGGGAACAGGGCCATACCGTGGTCGACTGCGGCACCAATAGCCCCGAATCCGTGGATTACCCGGATCTGGCGCAAGCCGTATGCGCCACGCTCCTGGCCGGGGAGGCCGACGCGGGCATCCTCATGTGCGGCACCGGCATCGGCATGTCGATCGCCGCCAACCGCAACCCGGGCATCCGCGCGGCCGTCTGCGCGACGCCCGAAATGGCGCGTCTGTCGCGGGAACACAACAACGCCAACGTCCTGTGTTTTGGCAAACGCATCCTTTCGCTGCAGGAAAGCCTGAAAATCATCGACGTCTGGCTGGCGACCCCCTTCTCGGAAGGGGAGCGCCACGTCCGGCGCGTCTGCAAGATGGGCTGAACCCGTCTGGAGCTGGTTATGAAGTCGCTTACGCCGAAAGAAATCGTCGCGGAACTGGACAAATACATCATCGGGCAGGATGCCGCCAAGAAAAAGGTCGCCATCGCGTTGCGCAACCGCTGGCGCCGGCAGCAGCTCGACGAATCCCTGCGCGAAGAAGTCGCCCCGAAAAACATCATCATGATCGGGCCCACGGGCGTTGGCAAAACCGAGATCGCGCGGCGTCTCGCCAAACTCGCCGACGCGCCATTCATCAAGGTCGAAGCCTCAAAGTTCACCGAAGTCGGCTATGTCGGCCGGGACTGTGAATCCATGATTCGGGAACTCACCGAGGTTGCGGTGCACATGGTCCGGGAGGAAATGCTCGAAGCGATCCGGCCTAAAGCGGCCGCCGCGGCCGAGCGGCGCCTGCTGGACATTTTGTTGCCGCCCCGCCCCAGCGCGGCGCGGAAGATCTACCGTCCCGGCGACCCCGAGGCGGGCGACGATGCGCCGGTCGCCATGTCCCCGGAGCCGGATGCCGAGGCGCGCACCCGCGAGATTCTGCTCGCCAAACTGCGCTCGGGAGACCTCGACGCGCGCGAGGTGGACGTCGAGGTCCGGGAGACCGGCAGTCCCCAGACAATGCAGGTTTTCTCCAATGCCGGTCTCGAGGAAATGGGGTTCAATATTCAGGAGATGTTCGAACGGTTCATGCCCCAGCGGACCAAACGCCGCCGGGTGACCGTGGCCGAAGCGCGGGGCATCCTCGAACAGGAGGAGGCCCAGAACCTGCTCGATATGGACGCGATAGTGCGCGAGGCGGTCTACCGCACCGAAAACGCAGGTATCGTGTTTCTGGATGAGATCGACAAGATCGCCGGGCACGGCGCGCCCAGAAGCGGTCCCGATGTCTCCAGGGAGGGGGTGCAGCGCGATATCCTGCCCATTGTCGAGGGCAGCACCGTCACGACCAAATACGGGCCCGTCAAAACCGACCACATTCTGTTCATCGCCGCCGGCGCGTTTCACATGAGCAAGGTATCGGACCTGATTCCTGAACTGCAGGGCCGTTTCCCGATCCGCGTCGAACTGAACAGCCTGAACCTGGACGATTTCAAGCGAATTCTCCGGGAACCCGAAAATTCGCTGATTAAGCAGTATCAGGCGTTGCTGGCCACTGAAGGCGTGGCGGTCGAATTCGACGACGAATGCGTCGATCTGCTCGCCTCGGTATGCGAAAAGGTAAACGCGTCTTCTGAGAACATCGGCGCACGGCGGCTTCACACCATTCTCGAGTATCTCCTCGAAGACCTGCTTTTCGAGGCGTCGGAGATGAACGGGAAGCGCGTCCGTCTGAACGCCGCCGATGTGCAGAAACGCCTGGCCGGTATCGCGGAAGACCGCGATTTGACAAAATACATCCTGTGATCCACTTTCCCGAACTTGAATCCCTTGGACTTCGTGTGGCCGCAATGACGGAACGCTGCGATGGCGATTGCCGGACCGCCGGCCCCGGGTCTCCCCGCGACGCCTGCTGCGGTGTTTTGGGCGTTCCTCCGGAATCGCTTGTCTGCGGCCGGCAGGTTCACGGCGTGACCATTGCGGTGGCGGGGGAGGAGGCGCGCGGGCGCGGCGCCCCGGGGCACGAAACCGCCTTGCCCGCCACGGACGGGTTGCTGACCGCCCTCCCCGGGCTTCCACTGGCCGTCTTTGTTGCGGACTGTGTGCCCGTGTTTCTGTTTGCTCCGGAGGCCGGCGCCGCGGGACTGGTGCACGCCGGACGCCAGGGCACGCGGGCAAATATCGTGGGCCGGGCCGTGCGTTTGTTGGTCGAGCGGCTGGGGGCCGCGCCCGGTGGCGTTCATGCGTTCATCGGGCCGTCGGCGGGCCCCGGGCGTTACGAGGTCTCTGAAACCCTCGCGGCTGACTGGGAGGAGGCCGGATTGCCCTGCCGGGGGCGGCTCCTGGACCTCTGGGAGGCCAACCGGCGGCAATTGTGCGCGGCGGGGGTGCCGGATCACCAGATTCATCTGGCCGGAATATGCACCATTGAGGATGGCCGGTTCTTCTCGTACCGGCGCGGAGATCAGACCTCGCGAAATATGGCCCTGCTGATGATCTAGCCGGAAATTTTCCCCGAACGGACGCGTTTCGCCGCCGTCATCGTAACTCATGGATTTTTCATGGCTTGGGAAATCCGTGCCCCCCGAATGCGGTTGCATCGAGACGGGATCCTGTGATACACTTTCCTGGTTTGTGCGCGGGTGACCAAAGAGTGGGTTTGCGCCCACTCTTTTTGGTTGTACCCGGCTTTGGGACCGAGGAATCCCGGCAGCGGGGATCGCGCCTGGTAAACTAACTGCGTGTTGCAGAAGGACTTGGTTGTGATTCGCGAAGACGTAATCAAGCGCACCTGGGAGACTCTGGAGGGCCCGATACAGCAGCACGGGTATGCATTGATTGAGGTGGAGTTTGGCGGCGCGGGCGGCCGGCAGGTTTTGCGGCTGTTCATTGACCGTGAGAATGGGATCGGACTGGATGACTGCCAAACGGTGAGCCGTCTGGTCGACCCCATACTGGATGCGGAGGATTTTATCGACGGCAATTATGTTCTTGAGGTCTCCTCGCCGGGGTTCGACAGGCCATTGCGCAGGCCGCAGGACTTTGAGCGGTTTATCGGAGAACCGGTCGTTGTGAAGACGCACATGCCGGTGAACGGGCGTAAGCGAATCAAGGGACTCTTGACGGCGTTCGCCAGCGGGATGGTGGCCATCGCATGCGAAGATGCGGTGTACAATGTCCATCTGGAAAACGTCCGGAAAGCGAATCTTGACCGCTGAACACGCTGGGAAGTGAGGCGATTGTGGCTGACGCAAATCTGCAGGTGATCTTACAACAGCTCGAAGCGGAGAAGAGCATCGACCGCGACAAGCTGCTGGAAGCCATTCGCACGGCGCTCGAAAGCGCCGCGCGAAAGAGTTTCCATCCCAAAGCCGAAATCGTCGTTGAGGTGGATCCCGCCTCGCTCGCCTTCAAAGTCTATGAAATCCGGGAAGTCGTGGAAAGCGTGACCGACGACTCCCGGGAAATGCCCCTCGACGAAGCCCAGAGCATGAACGCCGAGGCGTGTGTCGGCGACCGCCTTAAGGTCCCCGCCGAACCCAAGGATTTTGGGCGCATCGCGGCCCAGACCGCCAAACAGGTCATCATTCAGAAGCTGAAAGACGCGGAGCGGGAAAACGTATACGACGAGTTCAAGCAGCGGGAAGGCGAGATGGTCACCGGCGTGGTGAAACGCATCAGCCATGGCAACATCATCGTCTCCATCGGCCGGGCTGACGCCGTCTTGCCCGTTCGTGAGCAGTCGCCGCGGGAGAACTTCAAACCCGGCGACCGCATCCGCGCGTATCTTGTGGAAGTCGAGAAGTCGCCCCGGGGCCCGCAGGTGGTGCTGTCGCGCGCCTGCTCCGAATTGGTGCGTGCCCTTTTCGAACTGGAGGTCCCTGAGATCTACGACGGGACCGTCGAGATCAAGGGGATTGCCCGCGAAGCCGGGAACCGCACAAAGATCGCCGTCCACTCCAACGATTCCAACGTGGATCCGGTCGGCGCGTGTGTGGGCATGAAAGGGTCGCGCGTTCGCGCCGTCGTCGAGGAGTTGTGCGGCGAGAAGATCGACATCGTCCGCTGGAGTGAAGACCCCGTTGAGATGAGCACCAACGCGCTCAACCCCGCGGACATTCTCGATATTTCCGTTGACGAAGCCAATCGCGTTATTCTGGTGGTTGTGCCTCATGACCAGTTGTCGCTGGCCATTGGGAAACGCGGGCAGAATGCGCGCCTCGCCTCCAAGCTCATGGGCTGGAACATCGATATCAAGAGCGATGTTGAACTGACGGGCGGCGCCCCCGAAGCGCCTGCCGCGCCTTCCCCGGCGGAGGCCGACGCAGCCCCGGGAGACCCCGGCGAACCGGGCGCCGTTGACACGATGGAAGTGGCCGCAGATGAACCGTTGAAGGACGAGGCGGATGCCGGCGGCACCGCCCTGAACGAACCGACACCGGGAGATCTCTGATGCAATAGACGTTTCGGGTTGAATGCGTAGAGCAACGTTCTTCAGGAGTTAGACTTAATGCAGACAGTAGCGAGCTTGGCGAAACGGCTGGACATGACAGCGGAGGAGGCCCTTGAAAAACTCCGTTTCATGATGATGGAGGTCGAGAGCGTTGACAGCGAGTTGACCGACGATCAGTGCGACTTGCTCATCGACGTGGACGACGACCCCGCCGTCGCCGAACGGGTGCGCCAGAAGAAGCTCGATGAAGAGGAGAAGGCCCGGAAACGCACGGAGCGTCTGAAAGCCGCCGCCCAGAAAGCCGCGGCCAAACGCAAACAGGCCGCGAAAAAGAAGCCCGCGGCCAAAAAGACCGCCGCCAAAGCCAAGGCCGCCGCCAAGAAAACCGCTGCCGGGAAGAAGGGCGACGAGGCCCAAGAGGCGCCCAAAGCGGAAATCCTGCACCCCGAAACCGTGGAGGAAGCCGTTGCCGCGGAGGAAATAGCGCCTGAGGAACCGGCGGAGAAGAAAAAGAAGAAACCCGCCGCGAAGAAGGATGCGCCGAAGAAGGCCGCGCGGTCCGCCGAGCCCGATATCCTGATCGGGCGGGCCGTTGACCATGAAGACGTCGTCCAGATCATCCGCGCTGATGGAACGCGCGTGAAAGAACTGGATGTGGTTCTGGACGAGACACCCCAGGTCGATGAAGACGAGGCCGAAGCCGAGAGCGCCATCCTCGCCGAGGCGGAGCGGCATCAGGAAGAAGAAGAGGCCCGAAAAGCCCGTGAGGCGGCCCGGTCGCTGGTCAAACCCGACCCGGCGGTTGTGGCCGAAGTCAAGCGCCGCGCTGAAGAGCGCATGGCGCGCAAACGGCAGCAGCGTTCGGAACAGCCCGCCACGGCTGCCCCGGCCGCTCCGGTAGCCAAACGCACTGCGACCGGAAAGACCGCCCGGAAACGCCAGAAGAAGATCGAGCGCCTGCGTGCGGAAGAGGCCATGCGCCGCGACGCGGCCGCCAAGGTCCGCGAATTCCAGGCGGCCGGTCCCACCGGACAACTCAAAAAGCGCCGCAGAAAGCGCGAGAAAGACGACGACGTGGGTATGGCCGTTGACGAGATCTTTGAAAAACACCTCATCGAAGTGGATGAGACCATGTCTGTGGAGCAGTTGGCCGAAGCGCTGGATGTCCCCACAAGCGACATTATCCTCGAGCTCATGGAACACAACGTCCTGGCCAATAAGAACCAGACCATATCGTTTGACCTTATTCGGCAGATCGCGGAGTCCCACGGGTACGAGGTCCGCAGCGCCATTCCGGGTGAAGAGGAGATCATGGCCGAGGAGCCCGACGCTCCGGAAGACCTCGTTCTGCGGCCCCCGGTCGTTACGGTGATGGGTCACGTTGACCACGGAAAGACCACCCTGCTCGACTATCTGCGCCGCGCCCATGTCGCGGAAGGCGAGGTGGGGGGCATCACCCAGCACATCGCGGCGTATGACGTCGAGATCCGGGGTGGCCGCGTCGTGTTCCTCGACACGCCCGGTCACGCCGCGTTCACGCAGATGCGCGCCCGCGGCGCTCAGGCCACCGATGTCGTCGTCCTGGTCGTGGCCGCGGACGACGGCATCATGCCCCAGACCATCGAAGCGATTGACCACGCGCGCGCCGCCGAAGTCCCCATCGTAGTGGCGATCAACAAGTGCGACAAACCCGCGGCCCAGCCCGATCGGATCCGCCAGGAACTGGTCAAGTACGACCTCGTCGATGAACAATGGGGCGGCAAAACCATTGTCCGCAACATCTCCGCAAAGACGGGCGAAGGCGTCGACACGCTCATGGAGATGCTGGTCCTGGAAGCAGAAATGCTCGATCTCAAGGCCAACCCCGGGAAGAAGGCCCGCGGCGCCGTGGTCGAGAGTGAGCTCTCGAAGGGCCAGGGGCCCGTCGCCTGGGTGCTGGTCCAGACCGGTACGCTTCATGTGGGCGACGTGTTTCTCGCGGGTGAGACCTACGGCCGCGTACGCGCCATGATCAATTCGCGCGGGGACCACATCGAGGAGGCGCCGCCCGCTACGCCGGTGCTTGTGCTCGGCTTCAACGAAGTCGCCACGGCAGGCGACCAGTTTGTCGTCGTGGACGACGAGCGCGTTGCCCGGGCCATCGCCGCAAAACGCGTCGATCGCGCGAAGCTGAAACAGGGCGCCACTGCGCCCCGTATCACCCTCGAAGACTTCCACGCACGCCTGAAGGAAGGCGAGCGTCACGTCCTGAATGTGGTCATCAAAGCCGACGTGCAGGGCTCGGTTGACGTGCTCGAGAGCAGTCTGCTGAAGCTCGGCAACGAAAACGTCAAGGTTGAACTTGTCCACAGCGGCGTGGGGGGGATCAACGAGTCCGATGTCATCCTGGCCAGCGCGAGCGACGCCGTCATCATCGGTTTCCACGTGACCGCCAATCCGCGGGTACGGAAACTCGCGGAACAGGAAGGCGTCGACATCCGAACTTACCGCATCATCTATGAGGTGACGGATGAAGTCAAAAAGGCCCTGGAAGGCCTGTTGACCCCCGAAACGAAGGAAGTGGTCACCGGCCATGTCGAGGTTCGCGAGGTCTTTCGCTCGTCCGCCATCGGCAACATCGCCGGCTGCCATGTGCAGGACGGCGAGGTAAGCCGATCGTCGCTCATCCGCATTGTCCGCAACGATGTCGTCCTGTACGAAGGGAAGATCGCCTCGCTGCGCCGCGGCAAGGAAGACGTGCGCAGCGTTTCCTCGGGGTTCGAGTGTGGCATCGTGCTGGAGAACTTTCAGGACGTCAAGGTCGGCGATACCATCGAGGCGTACCGCCTCGACCAGGTAGCCCAGAAACTGGAGTAGCCTGGTCGCGTGCGCCGCATAATGCAGAGGCGTTTCATTGACCATCGGCTTGCTGACATTGGATATGCTCATTCCCGGCGCGCGGTCCCTCAAAGATAAGCGCCGTGTCGTGAAGAGCCTCAAAGACCGTATTCGCAACCGCTATAATGCGTCGGTCGCGGAAGTGGAGTTCCTGGATGAGTGGCGCAGGGCGCGCGTGGCCGTCTGTGTGGTGGCGCGCGAAAGCCGCTTCGCCAACACCCAGCTCAACGAAATTGCGCGCTACGCGGTCTCCAGCACCGGGGCCGAAATCGCAAACATCGACATCGAGATGCTTTAGAACATGAGTCACGGCAGAGAAAAACGCGTTGGTGAACTGGTTCGGCAGGAGATCGCGCACCTCCTGATGCACGAGTTGAAGGATCCCCGCATCGGTTTTGTGTCGGTGATGCATGTCCGCATGTCGCCCGACCTGCGTTACGCCAATGCCTATGTGAGCCTGATGGGCGAGCCCAGGCAGCGCAAGGCCTCGCTGATCGCCTTGCGGCGCTCCGTGACCTGGCTTCGCGGCGAGGTCGGACGCCGCCTGCGCATGCGCCATGCACCCGAAATCCGCTTCTTTGAAGACACCTCCGTGGACGATGCGTTCCGGCTGGAGGAGATTTTGAAGGAGATTCACGCGGAAGAAGAGGACGACAGGAATGCCGGAGATTAAGCTGGGCGAGATTGTCCAGAGACTTCGCCAGGCGGAACGCATTCTCGTCACCAGCCACATCTCGCCGGATGGCGACGCCGTGGGCGCGGTGTTGGCCGTCTATCACATCATTCGCGCGCTGCACGACCGCGAGGTTGTGTGCTCCCTGGCCCATCCCGTGCCGAAACGGTACGCGTGGCTGCCGGGAGCGGACCGCATCTGTCCGCCCGGCGTATGCGCGCCCCCCTTTGACGTCGCCGTTATCGTCGATGTGGCCCAGTTGGACCGGATCGGCGCCGTGAGCGCCCTGGTGGGCGACGAGACACAGGTCATCGTGCTTGATCATCATCTTGAAGACGCCCCCGCCGGCGATCTGGCCGTTGTGGATCCCCGCTATGCCGCCACCGGTGAACTGATCATCGAGCTCATGGATATTGCGGGCGTAAGCCTGACGCGCGAAATTGCCGAGTGCGCCTACGTCGCGCTCGCAACCGATACGGGGAGTTTCAAATACTCCAATACCACCGAACGCACCCATCGCATCGCCGCCCGTCTCGTAGCCACCGGTTTGCCGGTCGCTGAAATCGGCCGGCGCGTTTTCGACGAGATGTCCGCCGCACGGTTCCGCCTGCTGATCCGCTTCGTCAACAGCGTGGCCCTTCTCGACGGCGGCCGCATCGCCCTGGGCACGGTGACGGCGAAGGACATGGCGGAGTCCGAAGCGCTGGAAGAGGATACCGAAGGGCTGATCAATTTCGCGCGCAACATCGAGGGCGTCGATGTCGCCATGTTGTTCCGCGAAGTCGACAACCACACCGTGAAGCTCAGTCTGCGCAGCCGGGAAGGAGTGAATTCCGCCGGGATACTCCGTTCGCTCGGTGGCGGAGGCCACGCCGCGGCGGCCGGGACAACCCTGGAAATGCCCCTGCGTCAGGCGACGGCCCTCGCGTTGCGCCATGTCCGGGAAGCCCTGCGGGAGACGCTATGAACGGTCTGCTGCTCGTTGACAAGCCCGCAGGGCCCACCTCGCACGACGTGGTGCAGCACATCCGGCGCGCCGCCGCCCTGCGTAAAGTCGGCCATACCGGCACCCTCGATCCCGCCGCCACCGGCCTGCTGGTGCTGTGTCTGGGCCGGGCCACCCGAATCGCGGATTTTCTGTCGGGCATGGACAAGGTCTACGAAGGGGTGCTCCGGCTCGGGCTCGTGACGTCGTCGCACGACCTGGACGGGGAAGTCTTCGAAGAACGGCCGGTTCCCGATCTGACGGCAGGCGACCTCGAGAACGCCTTCGCTGCGTTTACCGGCGAGATTCTCCAACAGCCCCCGATGGTGAGCGCCGTAAAGATCGGGGGAGAGCGGCTCTATAAGCGCGCCCGTCGCGGCGAGGAAATCGAACGCCCGGCCCGCCGCGTTACCGTGCACGAATTTTCCCTGCTCTCCTTCGACGGGCGCGATGCGGCGTTCCGCCTGCGCTGTTCGACCGGAACCTATGCCCGGGTGCTGTGTTTCGATGTCGGCACGCGTCTCGGCTGCGGCGGCGCCCTGGCCGCGCTCCGCCGCCTTTCGGTAGGCGACTACTCGGTAGCGAATGCGGCGGCCCTGGACGCCCTCGACTCTTCCGATGCGGTGGGTAAGCGGTTGCTGCCCATCGAGAACGCCCTGGCGCTGCCCCGGGTGAAGGTCCGTGAACAGGGGCTGAACCTGGTCATGCACGGCCGCCCTTTGGGAGGAGAGGCACTTGCCGGCGAGTGCCCCGTGCGTGAGGGCTGGATTCAGATCAACGCCGCTTCGGGCGAACTGCTGGCGCTGGGGGAAGTGTCCTCCGATGCGCTTGGTGTCCACATACTGCCGCGCAGGGTGCTGTGCCATGGATAACCCGGCTCCCATGAAGATCATCGAAGATGTCCGGAGCACTGACGAAAACTATCCCGGCGTCGTTCTGACCATTGGCAGTTTTGACGGTGTGCACCTGGGCCACCGGGCAATCGTGCGCGAGGTCGTTGAACGGGCCCGGCAGCGAAACGGGACCCCCTGCGTGCTGACCATGCGCCCCCATCCGCGGGAGTTTTTCTCTCCGGAACGTCCCCCGAACCTGCTCACCGACGAGCGAAAAAAAGCGCGGCTCCTCGCGGACATCGGGGTCCAGGTCCTGTTCGTGCTTCCTTTCAACCGCGACGTGGCCGGGATGTCCAAAGAACGGTTTCTGGAAGAAATTCTCGTGGGCCGCTGCCGGGTGCGGGAAGTGGTCGTCGGGCATGATTTCCGGTTCGGGAAGGGGGCGGAGGGCGATTATGAATTCCTCCAGGCCTTCTGCCGCGAGCGCGGCATCGGGGTCGCGCAGGTCGCGCCGGTTCAGGTGGACGGCGAACGGGTGAGCAGCACCCTGGTCAGGGAATGCCTGCTTCAGGGCGATATCGACCGCGCCGCCCAGTTGCTGGGCCGGCGGTATTCCATCGCCGGCCAGGTCATCCGCGGGCGGGGAATCGGAGTCCGTCTGGGATTTCCAACGGCCAACATCAAGCCGAATCACACGGCGGTTCCGGCCCAGGGCGTCTATGCAGCAAAAGCGTGGATACACGATGTGGATTATCCCGCCGCGGTGAATATTGGCATTGCGCCGACGATCTCCCACGCGGACCTGACGATCGAGGCGCATCTCCTGGACTTCTCGCGGGATATTACCGGAGGAGGCATTGAACTCGAGTTTTTCCAGCGTTTGCGGCCGGAACGCAAATTCCCGTCGCGCGACGCGCTGGTGGAACAAATTGCGCGCGATGTGGAGACCGTGCGCGCTTTCTTCGCAACTGGTGGCTCCTGCACTGATCAAACGGGGCTCCAGATGCCATAACCTCCGCAGTTATCTGGACTTCGGCCCGGAAGCGGAGGTGCGAACAGCTGAATTGCATGTAACTTCTGGGAGCGTTGCATCGTCCAAGATAACAGGGTAATTGTCTAATGAAGAGCCGGAAACTGTTTGTCGTTCTTCCCGTCGCGGCGTGCCTTCTTCTCCTTGTAATGGCTTGTTCTACAACCCATTATAAAGAGAAGGCCGATGCCGAAGTGTATCCGATCATCGCGGAGAAATCGCTGGAAGTCCCCGGCAGTCCTCAGGATTTCACCATCGACCAGGAGCAGACCCTGTCGCTCGAGGGTTTACCCACGATGGAGCGGGAAGACGAGACCTTGGGCGACACGTCCCCCACAGAAAACGGCGCCTACATTCTCTCTCTTGAAAAGGCCCTGAGCGTTGCGGTGAAACGAAGCCGGGAATACCAGAGCCAGAAAGAAAACCTCTACGAGAGCGCGCTGGCGCTCACCCTGCAACGGCACCGCTTCGACCCCATCTTCGCGGGGCGGTTCAGCGGCGACTACAACCGGACCACCCGGGACGTGGAGCGGCCCACGGATGCCGCCCTCATCGCCCGGGAACTCCCCAATATCCTCGAACGCACCGGCGACCTCACCGGCGGAACCGGCGCCCTCCTCGACAGCTACGCCGATATTGTGGAAGCCGCCGCTGTCGTAACCGGCATTGCCGATGAGACCCGCATCGACGTCGTCGACGAACGCTCCGTGACCGGAAGCAGCAGCCTCGGATTCGACCTCCTCCTCGCGGGAGGGGCCCGCATCGCAGTCGATCTCACCTCGAATTTCCTGCGTTATGTGACCGGCGACCCGCGTGTGGCCACGTCCTCCACGTTGCAGGCCACGATTGCGCAGCCGCTCCTGTCGGGAGCCGGCCGTGACGTTGTCCTTGAAAACCTGACCCAGGCGGAACGCAATGTCCTGTACCAGCTCCGCTCGTTCACCCGGTATCGCAAAAACTTCGCGATCGATATCGCCAATTCCTACTATCGGGTGCTTCAAAACCGCGATGCCGTGCGCAACAACTGGAGCGGCTATCTGGCGTTCCAGGACAATGCCAAGCGGCAACGCGCACTGGCCCAGGCAGGGCGCATCAAGGTCGCTGAACTCGGCCGTAACGAACAGGCCGAACTGCAGGCCCGCGACCGCTACATTGCGTCCGTCCAGAGCTACGCGGACAGCCTGGACCAGTTCAAGATCAAGCTGGGCCTCTCGACCGACGCACCGATCGTCCTCGACGAACAGGAACTCAAGCTCTTGCGTGAGAAAGGCTTGGACCACCCGAATCTCGCCCCGGAACAGGCCATCGAAATCGCGCTTGTCTCGCGACTTGACCTGATGATTGCCCGCGATCGCGTCGAGGACGCCGAACGCAAGCTCCTGGTTGCCGCGAATGCGCTCCAGCCCGACGTGACCCTCGTGGCCCAGGGCCGCGCAAGCAGCTTCGGACAGGACCGGTTTCAGAGCATCGACTTCGAGCGCGCCGAGGCCAGCATCGGGCTGGAAGTCGACCCGCTCTTTGACCGGAAAGCGGAGCGTAACGCGTATCGGATCGCATTGATTGACTATGCCCGGGCGGTCCGCGACCTGGAAGAATCCACGGACCTGATCAAGCTGGAGGTGCGGCAGGCCTGGCGCGATCTCCAACAGGCTCAGGTCAGTTATCAGATCCAGGAGATCGGCGTTCAGTTGAATGAGCGCCGCGTCCGGGAACAGGAGCTGCTCTTTCTTGCCGGCCGCGGCAGCGCGATCGACCAGGTCGACGCGCAGAATTCGCTCATTGCGTCGCAGAATGAATTGACCGCGGCGCTGGTCCAGCACACCATCGCTCGATTGAGCTTCTGGCGGGACATGGGCATCCTCTTCATCAAAGAGGACGGGCAGTGGGAGGACATCACGGATGACAACTACAGCGGGGGGGCCGCCACCGAATCCGTGGAGGAAGAGATTTCTCCCGTTTCGTAAGTGGTGGAAGTTCGTTGTGGCCGGCGCGATCGTGCTGGTTGTTGTGATCGTTCTGGCCCGCGACCAGGAAACGGGCGCCGGCGTCATCAGCTACCGGGTCCAGCGGGGGCCCCTGCGCATCACCGTCCTCGAAAAAGGCGAAGTCGAAGCCCTCGAGTCCCAGGAGATCAAATCCGAGGTGCGCGGGGAAACCAAGATCATCAGCATTGTGGATGAGGGCTACCGCGTCACCGAGGAAGACGTCCAGAACAAGAAAGTCCTCGTGGAACTCGATTCATCCGAGCTCAAGGATCGCCTCACGCAGAAAGAAATTGAATTCCAGAGCACCCTCGCCAGCCTCACCGAAGCCCAGGAACAATACCAGATCCAGCTCAAACAGAATGAGAGCGACATTAAAGCCGCGGAACTTGAGGTCAAGTTCAAGCGCATGGACCTGGAAAAATACCTCGGCTCGGAATTGGCCCTCGACCTCCTCGACCGACTGGGGATTAAGGAGATCACCGCCGAAGACGTCGAAGAAGAGGACCGGGCGGCCCGGGCGGAACAGTCCACACCCGCGGCGCCACCCCCCGATTCCACCGGCGCCCAGCCTGCCAGCCCTTCCGAGACCGAATCCCAGGCTCCAGAGGCCATCCAGGTCGAAGTCGTGCTGACAGCGGAAGCGCAAAAGCTCCGGGATTCCCTCGATTTCCGGGAACTGGCAAAGGACGCCCGCCTGGCCGGTGAAGCTGTCCAGAAACGCCAGAAGTTCGAAACGGACATCCTGTTGGCTGAGGAAGATCTCTCGACCGCCCGCGACACCTACGAATGGACCGCCAAACTGGCCAAGGAAGACTTTGTCACCGAAACCCAGCGCCGGCAGGATGAAATGGCGGTTACCCGAAGCGAGATCGCCCTCGAGTCAGCGAAACTCGCGCAGCAGCTATTTGTCACCTACGAGTTCCCGAAACAGGCCGAAACCCTGCTGTCGGACTATGAAGAGGCCCTGCGGGGACTGTCCCGAACCGTCAAGAAGGCCCGCTCGCAGATTGCCCAGTCCGATGCCCAGCTCAAGTCGGCCGAAGCCCGCTACTCGATCGAGAAACAGCAGCGCGATGAGCTCGTGGAACAGATCGAGAAGTGCACGATCGTGGCCGAGCGTCCCGGGCTGGTTGTCTATGGCGGCGGCGACTCCCGGTATTACTATTACGGTTCGCGGGAGCCAATCCAGGAAGGCGCAACCGTACACGAACGCCAGCCCATACTTACCATCCCCGACATGACCAAGATGGCGCTCAAGGTCAGCATTCACGAGTCGTCCATTCAGAAGATCCAGAAAGGTCAGAAGGCCTCCATCGTCATCGAGGCTTTCGCGGACAAGGCGCTCACCGGCGAAGTCTCGAAAATGGGCGTGCTTCCCGAGCAGGAGAGCCGCTGGATGAATCCCGACTTGAAGGTCTATGAGACGACGGTCGTGATTGACGGGTCGCATGACTGGCTCAAGCCCGGCATGACCGCGAAGGTCGACATCCTCATTGAGGAACTGAACGACGTTCTGTATGTGCCGATTCAAGCGGTGTCCACGTTCGAAGGGAAGCGGGTCGCGTACCTGGCGCAACTCGGCCGGGAGCCCGAAAAGCGCATCGTCGAAACCGGGCAGTTCAATGACTCCTTTATCGAGGTCAAGAACGGGTTGAATGAGGGAGACGAGGTCTTGCTGATTCAACCAGAAACGCCGGCCGGAACAGGCGAGAAACCCGCGGAGGAGAAACCCGCCGAAGCGCCGTCGCCGGAGACCGTGCAGGCCTCCGCCGCGGAGTGAGCCGCATGCAGGACAACGGCGAGATCGCCCGGGTCGAGAACCTGTCCAAGACCTATGTCATGGGGCTGGTTACGGTGCAGGCCCTGCGCGGCGTGAGCATCGCGCTGAGGGGCGGTGAATACATCGCGGTGATGGGCCCGAGCGGATGCGGCAAATCCACCCTGCTCAATATTCTCGGGTGTCTCGACAAACCCTCGGGCGGACAGTACGTTCTGGGAGGGGAAGACGTTTCGCAGTTGGACGATGACCGCCTTTCGGAAATCCGGAGCGCGCGTCTGGGTTTTGTGTTCCAGTCCTACAACCTCATACAGCAATTGAGCGTCGTCGAGAACATCGAAGTACCGCTGTATTACCAGGGGATGCCCGAAGAGGAAAGCCGAAGCCGCGCCATCGAATTTGCCCAGCGCGTCGGCCTGGAATCACGGCTCCACCACAAACCCTTCGAGCTCTCGGGCGGCCAGCAGCAGCGGGTCGCCATCGCGCGCGCCCTCGTCAACGATCCCCTCATCATCCTGGCCGACGAGCCGACCGGGAACCTCGACAGCGCTTCCGGAGAAGAAATCCTGCGCCTGCTGGATGAACTCCACCAGTCCGGCAAGACCGTGGTCATGGTGACCCATTCCGAGGAGGTTTCGGAACGGGCGGGCCGCGTCGTCCGGCTGCGCGACGGGGAGGTCGAGTATGACCTCGTCCGGTAAATCCACGAACCGGCAGACGCTCCGCAAGGCCATCGGGGCGGGCCGGATGAAACTCACCATCAAACTGGGCCTGAAGAGTCTCTGGCTGCACCGCCTGCGTTCCCTGCTCACCGTGCTCGGCATTGTCTTCGGCGTGTGCTCGGTGATCGCCATGCTCGCCATCGGCGAAGGAGCCAGCTATGAAGCCCAGGAGCAGATCCGAAGCCTGGGAAGCAACAACATCATAGTGCGCAGCGTAAAACCTCCCGAGGAAAAAAGCAGCACATCCCAGCGCACCTGGCTCCTCGAATACGGGATTACCTATGCCGACCTGGAACGCATCCGCGCCACGCTGCCGGGCGTCGAAATCCTGGTGCCTGCCCGGATCATGCGCCAGGACGTCTGGAATGGCGGAAGACGCATCGACTGCGACCTCTATGGCACCGTCCCCTGGTATCCGGAAGTAAACAACCACCGCGTCGCCCGCGGGCGCTTTTTCACGGAAACGGAGATGAACGACGGCACCTATGTGGCCGTGCTGGATGCCGGCGTCGAGAGCGCGCTGTTTCCCATCGACCCGGCCATCGGCAACACCCTCCGCGCGGGCAGCCACTACTACCGCGTGATTGGCGTCATGGAACCCCAATCCGCCCGCATTACAAAGGATGGCGCGTCTACTCCGCCCGCCAACAACGCAAACGGCGCGAGCGGGGCGCCGAACCGCATCTACGTGCCCCTGAATGCCGCCAGAAAACAGTTTGGAGAAATCCTCGTCAACCAGCAGAGCGGGAGTTTCGAAGCCACGCGCGTCGAACTGCACGAAGCCACCGTCAAAGTGGCGCGCCTGGAAGATGTGGTGGATACCGCGCAGGTTATTGCCGATCTCCTCGCCGCCAACCACCGCAAGACTGACTACGAGGTCGTGGTGCCACTCGAATTGTTGCGCCAGGCCGAGCGCACCAAGCGCATCTTCAACATCGTCCTGGGCGCCATCGCCGCCATATCCCTGCTCGTCGGGGGGATTGGCATCATGAACATCATGCTCGCCAGCGTCACCGAGCGCACCCGCGAAATCGGCATCCGGCGCGCGCTCGGCGCCAAACGCCGCGACATCATCATCCAGTTTCTCGTCGAAACCGTCCTGCTTTCCGGCGCGGGCGGGGTGCTCGGCGTCATCCTCGGCATTGCCATTCCGATGGTAATCACCTGGTTCGCGGGGATGAAGACCATCGTCACGCTCTGGTCGCCCTTCATCGCCTTCTCTATCTCCGCGATGGTCGGCGTGGTTTTCGGCCTGTATCCAGCGCTGCGCGCCGCCAACATGGATCCCGTCGAGGCCTTGCGGCACGAGTAGCCCTCCCGCGCGCGCCGTGAGTCATCCCCTCCCCGTGTGCTAGAATCTACCGGATGTCCGGGCTGGAATTTCGAGGAAATCCATGGAAATCACCGTAAAACCCGTCGAGACGGCCGATGAGTTGCGGGTGGTGCACGACCTCTTCGCGGGCATCCATTCGGCCGACGACTATGCCAAAGGGCTCCGGTGGCTGGAGAACTGCGGCACGCGCTACCCCGGGTATCTCACGGAGCACACCCGTATCGCCAAGTGCGGCCCGGAAATCGCGGGGGGGCTCCGCCTGATTACCGACACGGTGCGCCTCGGCGATGCCCGCCTCAAGATGGGCGGGCTCGGCTGGGTGACCACCTCCGAAAGACACCGCCACAAGGGGATATGCCGGCGCCTGATGGACGACACGCTCGCCTATATGAAACTCCACCGGTACCACATTGCGATGCTGTTCGGCGTGCCCGGCCTCTACCACCGCTGGAAATTCGTGACTTCCCTCGCGGACCACGTCATCGATGTCGATACCCTCGAGGCCCTCACCTTTGACTGCCCGCTCCAGGAGCGGCCTGCCAAAGTCGGGGATATTCAGGCGATTCAGGCCATCCATAGTGCCAATGAAGACGCCATGACCTGCTCCGTCGTCCGAACGCGCGCCCACTACCTGTGCAAATGGAACGAATCCGGCCCGAAACAAGTCCTCACCGACGACCGCGGCAAGGTGCTGGCGTATTTCTTCTATCGCAATCTGGGCGATCACCTGGCCGTCGAGGAGACCGGTGTGGCCGAGATCGGTCTCTGCGGCAGCGTGCTCCGCGCGAGCGGGCGCATCGCGGAAGAGGAATCGCTCGCCCATCTGAGAATCTACAGCCCTCCCGGGCATCCCATGTCGCGGTATCTGCTCGAATTCAGGTCCCGTCACGAAACCCTGATCTCCTGCAACGCCGGCGGCATGCTCGCATTTGTGGATTTGGAAGAGACCTTCGAGCACATGATCCCCGAGTGGGAACGTTGCCTGAGAGACAGCGGCGCACACGACCTCCGTACGGAAGCCACTCTTTTTGTGGATGGGGCGCCCCAACGGATCCGGGCCAACCGGGGCGCCATCGACATCGCGCGCTCCCCCGGGAAATCCAAGGTCAGTCTCAGTGCCGCCGAGATGATGCATCTGCTGACCGGCTACCGCTACGCGGAAGACATCCTCGCCGCCAAACAGTGCTTTCTGTCTCCGGATGCCCGCGCGCTGCTGCGCGCCGTTTTTCCCAAACGTGCCCCGTTCGTGTGGCCCTACGACCGGTTTTAGACCCTGGCCGCGGTCCGCGTGCTGTCAGAAGATTGAACACGCCTCAACCGGCAAGTATACTATTCATGCGTGCCGGGGTGGCGAAATTGGCAGACGCGCCGGACTCAAAATCCGGTCCTGGCAACAGGGTGAGGGTTCAAGTCCCTCCTCCGGCACCATGTTCCCCATCTCGTTCCGCGCCGCGGGTACGCTTTGGCAGGCCTTTCTCTACATGCATGCCGCGCGCCAGTTTCTCTTCATGCCGGTGGCGCAAAACGTTCGTTGATCAGAACGGGCGAGAACCGACATTCTTCTGTGGACATTGTTGTTCAATTTGTGATATATTTAAAGTGTTATGTCCGTAAGAAATGATAAAACTCCCGTTGACCACCGGGGCGAAAGCCTGCGCATCCGCAGGCAACGGGCGGTTGCTGCCGCGCGCCGGGACGGGGTGACCGTCAGGCAGATCGCGGAGGCGCTCGGCACAACGTCCGCAAACGTCAGCAGCATTGTCTCCCGCGGATCGCAGTACAGCCCATTTGCCCTCGCGCTCGACGAATGGCTCGTCGCGCACGGGTACGCCACGGACACGATGCACGAGGAGCCGCCCTGCGGGCACGAGCCGGGCACGTCTTCGTCCGCCGATTCACCACACTGTCCGTTGCCGACGATTGACAGCTATCTGCAGCTGCTGGCTTCCGCGCACGCGGAGGGGGACCATGCGGCCGTAGGGGAGACGCTCAAGATTGGCGCGGCCCTCGCCAGGCTCATGAGCGAACTCATCGAGCTCCGGAGCCAGATGGAGCGGGTGGCGTCGCGCCTCGAGCGCTCGTAGGCCCGCGCCTGTCCGAGCCTTCTCGGGCCCATGCGGCCGCTTCAAGCGTGTTTCTGGTTTCCGGCATGGGCTATAATGGTGCGACGGGGTTTCGCGGGTTCCTCGCGGTACGGAATCACCAGCATCCAGCGCGAATCCCCGCCAAGCCGCACCGGGCGGAATCGAGCAGGCAGCCGCTTCTCCACAATACTAAGGGACAGTCTCAGACACACCGATGGCTTCCGGTTTTACATCCCAGCCGCTTCTCGGCATTCAGAATGTCACAAAGAGCTACGGCAATCAGTGCATTCTCCACAACGTGTCACTCACGATCCACGAGAACGATCGGATAGGCATCATTGGCCGGAACGGGTCCGGGAAATCCACCCTGATCAAGCTGATGGCGAGCATCGAAGCGCCGGAAGCCGGAACGGTCACGCGCCGCCAGGGCGTCCGGACCGCCCTCCTTCGCCAGGACACCCCGGGCGACCCGCATGAAACCGTCGGGGACGTGTTCGCGGAGGCCACGGCCGATATCCGCACGCTTCTCCGGGAACACCACACGCTTGCCGCAGAACTGGCGGCCCAGAGCTCTGGACCGCGCCGCGACAAACTCGCCGCCGAATTCGAGCAGGCCCAGCACGCCCTGCGCGTGCGGGAGGGATGGAACATCGAGGCGGAGGTTCGCCGCTTGCTTACCGCCCTAAACGTGCCTGCGCTGGACCGCCCCCTGTCGACCTTGAGCGGGGGAGAGCTGCGCCGGATGTATCTGGCCGCCACGCTCGTCAAGCGCCCGGACGTCCTCTTTCTCGATGAACCGACCAACCACATCGACGCCGAAAGCGCTCGCTGGATCGAAGACTTCCTCGCCTCGTACACGGGAAGCTGTGTGCTTGTCACGCATGATCGGTATTTCCTCGATCGCGTCGTGACCCGTATCGTCGAACTGGAGCAACAGGAACTTCTGTGCATCGACGGGAACTACGAGACGTTCCTCGAACGAAAAGCCCTGCGGGAAGAGCACGCAGCGCGCACCGAAGCCAACCGGCAGGGCGCGCTCAGGCGCGAGCTGGCCTGGCTTCTGCGCGGAGCCAAGGCGCGGAGCACAAAGCAGAAGGCCCGCATCAAACGCTTCGACGAACTGGATGCCCAGGAAGCCTACCAGCCTCAGGAGCCCCTGTCGTTCGAGATCCTCTCGCCGAACCGACTGGGCAAACGCATCCTGGAGGCGGAGGGCGTCTCATTGGCTCTCGACGGCCGCGAGCTCTTCCGTGATTTCTCCCTCATCATGCAGAAGGACATGCGCGTCGGGCTGGTGGGCCCCAATGGGTGCGGGAAGACCTCGCTCCTGCGGGTGCTCATGGGACAGCTCGAGCCGGATGCGGGGCGGGTACTGATTGGCGAGGCGACGGAGTTTCTTTATGTCGACCAGGGGCATCGGGAGGTGAATCCCTCCAGCACGGCGCTTCAGTTCATCTCGAACGGCGTGCGGGATGTCGAGATCAACGGAAGACGTATCCATATCCCCGCGTACCTCGAGCGTTTCCTGTTCGACCGGAGCGTGATGAACATGGAAATGCAATACCTGAGCGGAGGAGAGAAGAACCGGCTGGATCTAGCCCGAAAACTCATGGCGGGCGGCAATTTCCTCGTCCTCGACGAACCCACCAATGACCTCGATCTGCCGACCTTGCGGGTGCTTGAGGAAATGGTGGCTGCGTTCCAGGGATGCGCCCTGGTGGTCAGTCACGACCGCTACTTTCTCAATCGCATCTGCACCCATCTGATCGCATTTGACGAGGGGCCCAGTCTGGTCAAGCTGGCGGGTAATTACGACGACTATCAGCGCTACCGCAGGGAAACCGCACAGGCCGCCCTGCCCAAGGCGTCCCCGGCTCCACAGAAGCGAAAGCCCCGCGAGAATGCCGCGCCGCGCCGCCTCACCTGGCAGGAAAAACGCGAGCTCGAAACCATCGAGGATGCCATCCTGCAGGCGGAATCCGAGGTTGGCCGCCTGCAGGGACAGGTCAATGAACCGGCGTTCTATAAAAAACCGAACGAGGAGGTTCAGCAGGTTCTCGCCGATTTGCAGGCCGCGGAAAGGCGGGCGCACGCGTTGTACGAACGCTGGTCGGAACTCGATTCGATTGCCGGGGCGACCCAGTAAGGGCGCCGCGGCTACGGTTCCGGCGCCGCCACGCTTCCTCGGGCGGTTTCCACGTCCCGCATCCAGCCTTCCGTATCGGACACGGCCCATGCCGCGCTGTCGGGGCCTTCGCCACAGTCGAATTCGACCAGGAGCAACGGCCTGAAAATGGTCTTGCTTAGGTGGCTCATCGATGTGGAGACGCGCATCACACTGCCGAGAGGAATCGCGGTTTCGGTACCAGGAACTGCCTGATAGAACCACAAGCGCGAGTCCGTCAGCACCAGGGCCCCGTTGCCCCGGAGCTGGACCAGGCCTTTCCTCTTGCGCCCGAAGTATTCTACCCACAAGTCTTTGCGGAGGATCTGGCCTGGTTCGAACCGCTCGGCGACAGTCCGGCCGAGGCTGGCGCGGAACCTCCTTCCAACCAGGTGGAAGACCACCAGCAGACCGGCGGAAAGCCCCATCACCTCCAAGATGATCCCAACGTATCCCGGCATGTGCGCATCCTCCTGCGCTGGCGCTACTGAGGAATACCCCCGCGGCACACCGGATATTCGTGCCGTTGCCTGGCTATACATGGCGCTTTCGGGCTACGAAGATCACCGGACCCGGCTTAAGGCGTCACGGCCGGGGCTTGAGCGACGGTGCCCGCCAGGGCCATCTGCCCCTTGCGGATATGATCCATGGACGTGAAGAGAATGCGGGCGGTCTCCTGCGAGGCATGAAACCCCGACGAGTTCTCGGCCTCGACCCAGTCAATCAGGAATGACGCCCGGCGCTGGGCCTGGCGCGCCTCGCCCAGCCGTTCCGGGGGAATGCCCGCCCCTTGCCCGGCCTGGATGGCGCCAATCAGCTCGACCAGGGCAGCCATGCTGTGGTCGCGCATCTCCATGGTCTTGGCCTGGATGTTCTCCGCGCGGGCTTTCAGTTCGTCTTCAGACACCTTGTGACAGGTCTGGCACGCGTTGTTGATGTTCAGCAGCGGGCTGCGCACGTGGTGGTCGCTGATTTTCATCGCGCCGGAGCGCACGTACGGCATGTGGCAATCCGCGCAGGCCACCCCCGCCCGCGAATGAATCCCCTGGTTCCAGGTCTCGAACTCAGGATGCTGCGCCTTCAACATGGGGGCGCCGGTGTCGGCATGGGTCCAGTCCTGGAAGCCGGTGCTATCGTAATAGGCCAGCACGTCGTCAGCCTTGAACCCGTTGAACCAGGGATAGGTCAGGCGCTTTTCGTCGCCCTTGAAGTAGTATTCGACATGACACTGGGCGCAGACAAAGGCGCGCATTTCCTGGCGCGTGGCCATGGTATTCACGTCATAATCGGAAATGCCCTGCGCCGCTTTGGCCACCTTGATCCCTTCGAGAAACCCCGGGCGCGTAATACGCAACTGCATGGTCTCGGGATCATGGCAGTCAATGCAGGCGACCGGGTGCTCGACGTGCGTGCGGGCCTCTTCATACGGCATCGGGTTCATCAATTCAAAACCCTTGATGAGATCGCCATTCCCCAGTTTCTTGTAGGGGATATACACCGACGCGTGGCAGTGAATGCAGGCGCCCACCTGCGGCTTCTGGTGCCGCCCGGTAAACGTCTGATCTTCCAGCATGTACGCATGCCCGCGCTCCTCCCGGAAGTCAATCGCGAAGGCATACCCCGCCCACATCGTCTTCAGGCGCGGGTCGAGTTCCAGGCGGGACTGCGCGACCGCCGTCCGGGGATCCGCTTCGGTGGGCGTGCGCGGTATGGCTTCGCTGCCCCCGTACCGCGTGCGCTGCATGTCCACCGTCCGCGTGTACAAATCGTACTGCATGGGGAAATTCTTGCCCCAGACCGCCGGATCCTCCGTCTCGTCCGTGAGCTCAACCACCCGGAAGAAGGGATTGCGCGCTTCCTGCTTCCGCTCGAAAATGTTCACCAGCAGCGCGGTCACCCCAAAGGCGGCGACCGCAACAACCAACGCCAGGATTGCCGAAAACATGAACAGGCGTTTCAGGCGCGTTCCGGTTCGGTCCTGGGCTCCATTTCGGGATGGCTCGCTCATGGCAGATGCTCCTCACTTCCCCTTGATGCTATTCCAAATGGCCGACAAAGCGGTGGCACCGGATGCAGTCCTGCGGTTCGCGGCCGCCGCCAACGTCTATCTGATGTACGATGTCTTCATGGCAGTACCGGCAGTTCGCCTCCGCGATTTGGCGGTTGAACTCGGTCGCCTGAATCGGCTCGTGAAAGTTCCCCGTCGTGAACGCCAGGGAATGGTGGTACCCGTTGAGGCCTTTCGTGAAGTATTTCGGAATCAGGGAGTGGGGGGTATGACAGTCGTTGCAGACCGCCACCGCATGATGGCTGCTCTTGGCCCAGGCATCGTAGTGGTGCTGCATGATATGACAGTTCGCGCAGACCTGCGCGTCGTTGCTCATATACGAGAACCCTTTGGCATAGATGAACGTGTACGCGCCCACGCCCACGCCGGCTCCTGCCACGGTGCCCAGGAACACTGCCGCCCAGGCAAGTATCCGCCGATACATGGTCCCCTCCAGCCCGCATGAGAATGACACCGTCCGGGGAATCCCGTCCTCCCCTTCACGCACACTGTAGCACACTTCACCGGCGCAAACAAGAGATCGACGATACCATATGTCGCTTTTTGCGGTGGCCTTCCGCCGCCCAAATCCCTATCATACCCGGAGGCGACGCCGCCTTCGGCGCGCCGCGTCGTGACAGGAACTGGGAGCCAACATGAGTGAATCCCCGTACGAGCTCTGGGCCGATTACTACGATATCGTTCATACCGGTCTTCCGGGCGAGGCGGAATTCTATGTGGGCCAGGCCGTTCGCACGAGGGCCGAGACCCTCGAGCTGGGCTGCGGCACAGGGCGGATTGCCATCCCCATGGCAATGTCCGGGGTCAACGTCGTAGGACTGGACAACTCGAAGGCCATGTTGCGCCAGTGCCGGGAGAAGAAGAGACGGATTGGCCCGACTCCGGGCCGCCTGAGGCTCGTCGAAGGGGACATGAGCGATTTCGACCTGGGCCAGGTCTTTGATCTGGCGGTCATGCCGTATCGTGCATTCATGCACCTGCTTACACCCGAGAGCCGTGCGTCCTGTCTGGCGTGTGTTTACCGGCATTTGCGGCCCGGGGGGCTGTTCATCCTGAATGTGTGGGTGCCGCGCGAGCGCGACCTCGCCGCACACCGGGCGCGTGAACGGGGAACCATCGTCTTCGCGGGACGCTACCCGCTTGCGGGGACGCAGCGAGAGCTGGCGCATTCCGTTGCGGCCTGGTGCGACGAAGAGCGACAGATTCTCGAAGAGCAGCACCAGCTCCAGGAAGTCGACCGCAGGGGGGAGGTGACGTACTCGGCCATCCTGCCCATGCAGCGCGCGTGGCTCACCCCGGTGCAGATGCGCCGGCTCCTCGAAACGCAGCATTTTGCGGTGGACGCGGTCTTCGGGGACTTCGAATGTGCTCCTTACACCGCGGAAAGCACCGAAATGATCTGGGTGGCCAGCAGACCGGCCACCGGGCCTCTCGGATAGGCGCACGATCGCTCCGGCTCAGCCCCGGACGTGGAACCCCTCATACAGAGGAGCCCCGGACTCCCACTGCGCGTCAACACGCGTGACGACAGCATAGCCGGGGCCCTGACGGCACCACTCGAGCATTTCCTTCAGGACTGCTTTATCGCCCTCGAATTCCGCCTCCACGCTTCCGTCCGCTGCGTTGCGTACCCACCCCGAAAGTCCCAGGCGCGTCGCCTGCCGATGCGTGGCGTACCGGAAACCAACGCCCTGCACTCTCCCCTGGATATGTACGCGCAACCGCTCGGTCATCAATTGGACTGAAAGTGCTCCAGCATGCGTTCCCGCAGCGCCGAGTCGCCCAGGGCGATGATGGCGGAGGCCGCCGAAATACGGGCTTCCGGATAGGAACTCAGCAGTACGGGCTGCATGATGTCCATGAGCGAACGGACGTTCGTTTCCACAACGACTTCCGTGACAATCGACGCGATCCCTTTGACGAAGTTCCCCGAGGCCGGCTCTTTGAGGTCCGGAAAGTCCAGGCGCAACAGTTCCTGGAGGTCTGCGATGCGCGTGCGGTCGCCGCCCATGATCAAGGCGCCCGCCGCTCTCGCCCGCATCCGGATGACGTCCAGCTGGACGTCATAGCGTTCCGAGAGACGCTCCCGAAGCGCTTCCATAGCATCGAGGTCGCCTTCCGGGGCGAGACGAAGGCCCGCATCCACCCGCAACGTCGGGATTTGGAGCGCCTCCTGCTTCATCAGTTCCTTGCCTTTTGCGTCCCCGAGAAGGTAGAGAATCTCGATGACGCGGTACCGGGAAAGCCCGCTCTGGGCATCCAGCATTTCGTGCAGCGACTCAATCACATCGTCGCCCCCGAGAATAACGAGGCCCTTCGCGGCGGCCTTGGCCTTCTCTTCGTTCAGGCCGGTCAGCATGTCGAGCATGGTGGGAATCGCTTCGCGGTTGCCCATGCGGGCCAGCGCCAGCGCCGACGGCGCGGACAGGTCGGCCGCGCGATCCTTGACCATGCGCAGCAGCGCCGCTTCCGCGGTCCGATCACGATACAGGCCGGCGACCCGCGCCGCCGTCCCGCGGATCTGCCGGTCGCCGCTGGTGAGCGCGCGGTCGATCAAATCGCTGTCGAGGTCTTTGTAGCCGGCAATGTAGAGGCGGTAATAGGCGCCCAGGGCCGTCTCGAGATCGTTCTGACGCGCAAGGTCCTGGAGGTATTTCAGACCTTCCTCATCGCCCTGGGAGGCGATAACCATGGCCGCATTCATTTTGGCGGGCTGATTCCGGTTCTCCTGCTCAAATACCTCCGCCACCTGCCGGATGGCCCGGCTCACAAGCTGCTGCTGGCTGGGCGTCAGGCTGCGTTCCACATCCATTTTGAACTGCTTGGCCTCGATTTTCCCTCCCTGAACGCGGATTTCCTTGACATCCGTGAACAGATACGCGTGCCGGTCGCCCGTCTCCGGGTTGAGCACACTCAGATAGTTGGAGCCCAGTTCGGTGATTTGAAGATTGGGATCCTCGGCGTCACGGCCCTTGACCACGATGGTGACGAGCGTGGGTGTTCCGGCGATCTCCCTGAGGTTCGCCCCCGAGACACCCGTGATCGGAATGTCCTGGCACAGGGCGGGAACCGCAATCGCAATCGCGAAAACGAACATGATGGTCTTTTGCATCTTTCGACTACTCCCAATCGTGGCGGCGCTGTGTTCCTCTCACCGCGTTCCTGCGTTTCTCCCGGCAAGTCGCTGAAGCTAATGTAATTCTATACTTTCTTCCTTGATAATGCGATCCAGAAATGCGCGCGCGGCATCCAGCGAGGGCACCAGGGGGTTGATGGTCAGGGCCTGGAGCGCCGATTCGTACGATTTGTGCTTGACGGCCTCCACGATCAACCGGTCGCTTTCCTTGACGCTGTGAAACAGCCCCTTCAGGAACCGCGGACAATCGCCTACCCGGCGGGGTTCCAGCCCCTGCTTGCCGATCCGCACGGGCACTTCCACGCTGCAGTCCTCGGGGAGGTCCCGCAGCGCCCCCTCGTTCCGGACACAGAGAATCGACTCCCGGTCCTGTTTGTCCTCCAGGGTCTGCAGGAGGGGGATGATCGTCTCCTCATACCAGACGGCGTTGCGGGCGCGCGTCAATTCCGGAATCTCCGTCAACGTGACGTCGTCATACAGCTTGAGAATCTGCTGTTCGGCCTCGTGCAGGATTTCCGCACGCGACCGCGCGCAGGCCAGCTGCTTCTTGAGGATGGCGTCCTGGTGAAAAAACAGCCCCACCGTGTGCGTCGGAATCATCCGGAACAGTTGCACAAGCTCGTGGTCGAACCCGTCCTCTTTGTGGTGCTCCAGCTGGTCCAGCACCCGCTCCATCCGGCTCTTCCCGTCCAGCTTCACATCCTGAATCCATCCCAGGTGGTTCAGGCCGACGTAATCCACCTGGAGCTCTTCCGGGGGCACCCGCAGAATCTCCGACACCCTCCGGACATACGTGCCGGGAAGGTCGCACACCCCGATGACATTCAGCCGGGTGTATTTCGAAAGGGCTTCCACGACAATGCCGGTGGGATTGGTCAGATTGATGAAGATGGCGCCGGGATTCGTCTGTTCTATCAGCTCGGCATGCTGGAGGACCACCGGCAGGGTCCGCAGCGCGTTCGCGCAGCCCCCGGCTCCCAGGGTTTCGTCGCCGATCATCCCGAATTTCGGCGGAAGAACCTCATCGCGCTGCCGGGCCGGCATCCCCCCGACCCGGATATGATTGATGACATACTTGGCGTCCCGAACGCCCTCGCACACGTCGGTAGTCCCGATGACTTTCCCCGGAAACCCGCTTTTGTCCATCAGACGCTGGCAAAAGGCCGCTACCAGCGGAAGCTTGGGCCCTTCACGTCCGATCAGCACGACTTCCTTGACGTTCACATTGTGGGAAACCAGAGAGAGGACGAATTCCGGTATGTAAACGCTGCTGCCCCCCAAAATCGCAATCCGTTCAATCACGGGTACCCGCCTCCTCCTTAGAAAGATTCTGTATGCCCTTTGACGGTATGGGAAACCACCGATTGCCGCCGGTCTTTTCCTGCGAAGCCATAGAGTCTTTCTTTCCACGATGTGCGCAGGGAATACAGAACCAGACCCATGCCCTCGCGCAGGGTTCGTGGCCGTGTGGCCAGCGTGACGCGGCCTCGCCGGATGGCCGCGACAATGTCTTCAACATTCGGCGCGGCGTCGACCAGCGTACAGGTGCTGTCACAGTAGGGAAGCGTGTGGAGATCCGAAGTCCCTATCAGGGGGAGCCCGTATTTCCGGGCCACCCGGACCGCCCTCCGGTTGAACCCCGCCCCGCGAACGTACAGCGTGCAGAATTCAACCGCGTCAAAGAGGTCGATGTTGGCCTCCAGGGCGCGCCCCAGCGAAGAGCGTGACGGGTAGTACGGATGAGGCGCCAGGAACGCGGCATCCCGCCGTCCCAGAGCCCGCAACTCCGCGAACGTGGCCGCGGCGGCCTGCTCGCCGTCCGGGTTCAGGATGACCACGTGCTTCCCCTCGATGCAGGCTTCGAGCCCCGGCACGAGCGTGATCCCGCGCCGCCGTGCATATGCGCGAAGCCGTTCGGTAACCGTGACCCCTTCGTGGCACGTCAACGCCAGCACACGGAAATTCAACTGGGCCGCGGCATCAAGAAGCACTTCCGTGGAATGGGACAGATCATCGCGGGGATCATCAGCCGAATGGGTATGAAAGTCCGCCTTTAACTCTGCCATTCCCGTCCCGGCAACGAATTACTCGGATTGCCGCCTCGTGCCTATGAGGCTACCGTCACGGACCAGCGAAGTCAAATTGCCATCCGCGCACGCACCGGTTCGGCGCGCTTCCTTCGTGCAGCGCAGGCGCCCCGCCTGCATTCGGGTCTTCTCGTGGACACAGTGGACAGGGTGGACGGGCCCCAAGCCACATTGCCGTCGTCAACGCCGCGGATGCAGCCTCTCTCGCCGAAATCGGCCGCATTTTCCGGCCGACACCGATGGTGTCAAATGTAAGTCGCCGGGAGATTAGCCCGGAGATCCCCAGCGTGTCCGCATTGCGTCCCGTCAGGGACGAAGGATAACGGGATGAGCGCCGTGTC
>ENA-UOXR01000077-UOXR01000077.1-bioreactor-metagenome-genome-assembly--contig:-NODE-77-length-112524-cov-153.748571_pt1 | contig 112524 bp, 107 predicted proteins | sample MGYA00238164_ERZ764825 | MGnify/ENA primary metagenome ERZ764825 (study PRJEB28920, sample SAMN05720171) | bioreactor metagenome | isolation source: Anaerobic biogas reactor | place... | reverse complement strand
AGCAGTGTTGCGGTGACCCGGCCCGGCGCCTGGGCAACGAGTACCTTTACCAAACCCTGGCCGCCCATAATATCGAACTCTTCAACCACTATGGAGTAAAGAAGGTAATATGTCTCTGTCCCCATGGCTATAACACCTTGAAAAACGAATATCCCCAGATGGAGGGCAGATATGAAGTCTATCATTATACGGAAATACTGGCCCAACTGCTGGCTGAAGGCCGGCTTAAACCTGATTCCTCAGCTGCTACCCGTTTGAGCTATCATGATTCCTGCTTCCTGGGCCGGCATAACAACATTTATGCCGCTCCCCGCACCATCCTGGAATCGGCGGGCGCCCATATTACCCCCCTGGATAAAGCCAAAGAGTTCGGATTCTGCTGCGGAGCCGGCGGGGGGCGTATGTTCCTGGAGGAACAGGCCGCCGAGGGTTTCAAGCGTATCAATGAGACCCGCACCGATCAGTTGTTAAAGGAAGATCCCGAAGTGATTGCCACCAATTGTCCCTACTGCCTGACCATGCTGACCGACGGAATCAAGGCGGCCGAACGGGAAGAGACCGTGCAGGTTATGGATGTGGCCGAGCTGCTGTGGAGAAGGCTGAACTAATAAGAAAGGCGAGAACGTGGAAAATAGTATGCTTTATTCCGATCCCTGGGGGTCATTGGGTCGAAGTCAGTCCTGCAGCGAGATCACGTTTTTCACCTTCTTCGAAAACCAGTAAACAATGAGGCCGCTCAGGAATCCTATGGCCGGATTTACGGCGATACTCAGCACTACCACCCCCGCAAAGACAAACATCTCCAGACTATCCCTGGTGTCGATGGGTTTGACCAGATCCAGGCCGCTGTAGAAAAGCATCGCGCCCAGCACTGCGGAAGGAATCATCTGCAGCAGCTGCAGTCCTGAAGATCCAAGCAACAGACCGATCAACAGCAGCAAGACTCCCATGAAGGCGGTAGCATAATGAGTACGGGCGCCAAACCGATAATGCGCCGCCAGCCCCCCGCTGCCGTGACAAATAGGGATCATCCCCAGGGGAGTACCGATCAGATTGCCGATCCCCAGGGTCAGGCAGAGGTTCTTATCGTTCACCCGCTCGGATTGGCCGGGAAACAGCTGGCTGGCCAGGAAGGCGGTCACCAGCACCGAATTGGTCAAGGTCAGCGGGAATTGGGGCAAGGCTCCCTGCCAAAACCCCCGGCTGAAATCGACGCTCGCCGGCCAGGCCAAGTGGGGCAGGCTCAGACCCAGCTGCAAGGCGGGCAGATTCAGTTCGGGGTGTAAGCAGAACGATAAAGCCGTCCCCCCTACAATGGCCACGATAGAGGCGGGCAGACGGCGATTGTTGAGCAGCAGCAGCATGACCAGCATCACCGGCAGTCCAATCTGCCATTCGCCGCCGACCATCTTCATGCCCAGCGCCGCCAGGCTGATACCCAAACCGGCCTGTATACCGAGGGTGACGCTAGGCGGAGTAATGCACGCCAGTTTGCCGATCGCCCCGGTCAACCCGATCACCAGCATCATCACCCCGATGATCAAACCCGCTGCGGCTACTTCTCCGGCAGTAAAATGGTCAACTATTATGGCCGCTCCGATCACTTTCATAGGCTGAACCGGAATGGGCAGCCGATAGAACCAAGCGGTGAAAAGATACATCAGCCCACACATGACCAGCACTCCGGTCACATCTAACTGGGCGATGGTGATGGCGCCAATCACATAAGGCAGGAAAGTACCCAGATCCCCCAGCGACCCGGCCAGCTCCCCGCTAAGATTGGTAAAATTCCAGCTCTTCATAGTGCATCCCCCGGCATCGAAACTATTGCCCTGACCTCATTCATCTTATCTTATTACCGCCTTTTGGGTATGGAACCTCAAGGGGTTTAGTCTAATAGCCCTGGCAATGGACAAAGGCCTATGTCTTTGGCTTAGATAATAGCCCCCTGCGGAAGGTGCTCAAACCTGACACAGGGGGCTTCTTGATTCTATGTCTTGTCAAGGTCCGGCCGGCTGCCAGTCACAAGGTTCTTCCTACGGGAGAGCGTTGACTATAACGGTCACTGCTTCAGCTCGGCTGGCACCCTGGGCGGGGCCGAAAGTGCTGTCCGGGTATCCGCCCATGAATTTGTTTTCGACTGCCGTGGCTACATAAGGAGCCGCCCAAGCCGATATGGCCGCACTGTCGGAGAAAACAGCGGCGCCGGTTGCGGTGGCTGCTTGGGCGGCTTTAACAATCATGACCGCCATCTGTTCACGGGTAATGGTATCGTCGGGCCCGAATTGGGTTTCGCTGTAGCCGCCGATGATGCCGTTGGCATAGGCGGTGGAGATGGCCGCCTTGGCCCAGTGGGTCTCAGTGTCGGCGAAGACCTTGGCCTCTCCCGGCTGCAGCTTATAGGCATTGACCAGCATCGAAGCGAACTCCGCCCGGCTGATCTTTTTCTCGGGCAGGAAGGTCCCGTCCGGATTGCCGCTGATGGCTCCCAGGGCCACCAACGCTTCAATATTGCCCTGGGCCCAGTGTCCCTTTATATCCTTCAAATCCGCACCGGGGGTTGGCGGTTCGGGCTCATCGATGGGCTCCTCAATAGGCTCGTCGGAGGGCCTGGCATCCACCGCCTGGGTGACGGCAGCATCTTCGTACCCGGTGGCTTTGACTACAATGGCGTAATCCTTGGCCTCGGTGAAGACCTCTGCGGCAATCACTATGTTGCCGTCATTCACGGTGTACTTGTCCCGTATCGACACATCGTCCACCTTGACATTGGTTATCATGCCGCTCCATGCGGGGCTGCTGGCAAAGGTGAGCTCAATGGCCTGTCCCACCTGGGTGTCGCTGCTGTCGGCAGTCAGGGCCGGAGGGGCTGCCGGTTCAGGCTGGTTGTCATTACCGTAAGTAAATCCCTCTATTGCCGCCCCCTGTGCCGATTTTAACTGCAGGGCGGGGTCGTCACTCTTGACATACTCAACTACCACTGCTTGTCCCGCCGCAGCTTTGGTCTCCAAGACCAACTTGATCTTGCCGACCGTGTTGGTGGTCTCTACCCCGGTTACCTTCACTACCTGACCATCCACGGTCACTGTGAACTGTCCTTGGGTTCCGGCCGGGCTATCCAAAGCCTGATCGAAGGTGAGGCTGTAATCGCCTTTGTTGGTGATTTCTCCAGCCACCAACGCCGGTTCGCCGGCAGCTTGTACCGTCGGTACCATAAATGCCACCGTCATTAACACCAGTGTCAGTAAAACAACTACCCGATTCTTCCTTCTGCTAATCAAATTGTTTTTCCCCCTTGCATATTTCTTGATCTTACTGGTTTCTCTCTCAATAATACCTCCTGGCTTTCCTCAATAGCACCTTAACTCATCCTTGGTGCAAGTCCTCCAGACTGCTCCCCGCTCTCCCGGGACCGCCAGCGGTCGGACCATCAGGACCGCTTCCTTGTCGATCAATACCGCTTTTACCACCTCCCCGATCTCAACCAGTTCATCATCGGCCAACACTCGCCCATCATCCTTGCTCCTGACCCTGGTTATATAGGAGCCGCCTATTATCTCTCCAGCGGTTATGGCCTGCCCTTGTTGGGCTACCGACAGTTTACCGCGAAAACGACCGTCGTTGCCGCTCAGCCTCAGACCGCTGCCAGCCAGGGCGCCTACCACTCCATCCCCGGTGCCGCCGTGTTCGCTCAGGTATATACCCATCTCCCGGGCCAAGTCATAAGCATATTCCTTATTCAACACCTCTTGCTTGGCCGAGAAGCCAAAAGCAATCAACCAGCCCGGATTGGTCAGTCTCTCGGGAATTACCAGACACAACCCGGGATCGGAACCCACCGCTCTTTCTTTTTCCAGAAAACTGCTGCCGTAAGCGATGACATCATCCAGCGCCTCCTCGGCGACATCGGCGGCGAAGCACATCGCGCTGTTGTGCGAGGTATAGGGCACATCAGGGTGGACCAGCAGCTGATGGCGGGTCACTGGTTCGCATCTGCCCCATCCTTTTTCCTCGATTTCCTGGGCCAACTGGGAAGCCAGTTGCCCGGTCCCGCGCTTTATATCAATATTGTCGGTGTCGTCTATGCATATCAGGACTTTCATGTAAGTAAATCACTCCGCTCAATGTTAACTCTTGGCTTCCCGCATACCCTGGCTCTTCAGCATCCGCTCCATAGTGGCCTGATCCAGGTCCCAATCGAAAAACTCGGCATAGAAATCATGGATTATGGGATATATATCTATGTCCGCAAACAATTCCGGATAGACCGTCTTGGCGGTCCAGAGGGTGACCAGGGGTGTCTCCAGGGAATTGGGGTGGCCCCAGCGCGAAACCCCCACCGGCAGGGGCAATACCCGGTTATTCTTAACCGCCTTTAATGGCCGCCACTGTTCATGTCCCATTATATACCCTACTACATCAGGATTATTCAATAAAATGTAATCGGGATCCCATAGAAGAATCTGCTCCAGGCTGGCATAATAGTCTCCTTCGGTCAATTTCAGGTCCTGGCCCACCGACACGTTCTTGACCCCGGCCGCTTTGGTCCAGTCGGCAGCCAGAGTGCCTTGTGAGTCGGTGCGGGTGGCCTCCTGGCTGGAATGATATATGGTGACCCGCTTATCATCAGGTATGGCTGCTACCCGCTCCTGCACCAGATCCATGGTCTGCTGGTAGAATTGCTGGTATCTATGACCCTCCTCCTCAGCCCCCACTATGGAGGCCATCATCTGCATGGCTTTGATCTGCTCCTCTATACTGGAATACTCTACCGCTACCACCGGTATCTTGGCCTGGCTCAGCTTCTCCATGGCCGCCTCGTTGTTGATAGTATCAACCTTGACAAATATCAGGTCGGCTTTGATCCGGATCAATTCCTCGATGTTGATGGCGCCGCCCTTTTTCGGAACCGGCAGCCCCTTTAGGTGGGGATACATCTCAGTCAGTATCACATCCCGCTGCATGCCGTCGGTGGTGGCAGCGATCCGGTCCCCTTTGCCATACATGGCCAGGGCGTAGCCGGCTTCCGGGCAAGTACAGGCGATCCGCTGCGGATCGAGCGGTACTTCTACCTGGCGGCCGGCACTATCAGTTATCACCCTGGTCGCTGGTGTTTTCCCGGTATCTACGGTACCCTGATTCGCGCTGCAGCCTGTCAAGGTCGAGGCCATAATTGCCATCAGCGCCATGAGGATGACGAGGGTTCTGCCCTTATGATTCCTTCTCACTATCATATGAATCCCTCCCGAAATAATTTGCTCAACCGCGGGAGATGGTGCTGACCGGCACCACCTGATTGAGAACCCCGCCATCATCAAGAACACAATCGACGATACGGGCTACGATCTCATACAACTCACCTAGTTTATATTCCGATAAAACCTCAGCAGCACTGCCGAAATTGGTGATATGTTTGTTCCTCATCATGGCCACCCGCGTGTTTATCCCGTTCTTCTGCAGGTAGAACCCGTGATTGGGATTGTGGGTAGCCATCAGAACCGACAAACCTCGGTCACGGACCAGCTTGACAATCGTCTCCAGGATTATCAACTCGTGGCGATAATCCAGATGGGCAGTGGGCTCATCCATTATGATTAGGGGGGTCTGCTGCGCCAGAGCCCGGGCTACCATCACCAATTGTCCTTCTCCGCCGCTTAGCTGCGTATAAGGGCGCTCCTTGAAACTACCTATCCCCACCATATCCAGAGCCTGGGCGGATATAGCCGCATCTTCCTCGGAAGGCGCTGCAAACGGCCCCAGGTAGGAAGCCCGCCCCATCAGGACGATATCCTTGACCAGGTACGGGAAGGTCTTCTCATGGATCTGGGGGACATAAGCCACATGATGGGCTATCTGCCGGGCTGGCATGTCGGTTATATCGGCGCCGTCCAGCATTATCCGGCCAGCATGGGGCTTGAGCCATCCCAGGATGCAATCCAGCAGGGTAGTTTTACCGGAACCATTTGGGCCCAACAGGCAGAACACTTGGCCGGGACTTATGTCCAGGCTGACCTGTTCAAAAACAGGGGTGGCGGAATATCCAAAGCTTATGTCTTCCACTGACAGCAAAGAAGCCATTACCAGCTACCTCCCTTGGTCTTTTTAAGCAGGTAAACGAAGAAAGGCCCCCCGATTAGAGCGGTCAGGATACCGAGTGGTATCTCCCCCCCGGTCAGGGTACGGCTAACGTCATCGACGATGACCAGGAATACCGCTCCCAGCGACAGACTGACCGGTATCAGCACCTTGTTGTCGTTGCCCACCAGCATGCGTCCAATATGTGGTATCACCAGACCCACCCAGCCGATAATACCGCTTACGCACACCGCTCCCGCAGTGGCCAGGGAAGCGCAGGCGATCACGATACCTTTGTTAACGGTAGTGTTTATGCCCAGGCTATGAGCCTCACGGTCTCCCATCGATAGCACGTTTATCCGCCAGCGCAGCAGCAAGAGGCCGGAAATGCCGATCAGCATCGGTACTCCAGCCATCATTATATCACTGAACCGGGCGTTGGCCAGGCTCCCCATCAGCCAGAACACGATGGCTGGCAGCTGGTCGGTAGGGTCAGCCAAGTATTTGAGCAGAGATATTAAAGCCGAAAACACCGAGGACACGATAACCCCGCCCAGGACCAGCATGATAGTGGGAGTGGCTTTGTAGACCCGCGCAATCAGATAGCTCAGGACCACCGCCAGCATCCCGAAGCCAAAGGCCAACAGGTACGTGATGAGGACGTTATTGAACATGATGATGGCTACCGAAGCCCCGAAACCAGCTCCTGAGCTGACTCCCAGCAGGCCGGCGTTGACCAGGGGGTTGCGGAACAAGCCCTGGAACGAGGCCCCGCTGATAGCCAGGCAGCCTCCCACCATGGCCCCCAGAACGGCCCGCGGCAATCTTATATCCCACACCACCGTCTGGTAAATCTCATCCACCGGGCAGGGCTGCAGAGTCAGTTTACACCAGATGACCTGGATGACTGTCAAAGCATCCACTGGATAGCGCCCCACCGACAGGGAAAACAAGATAACCAGAAAAGGAGCTAGTATGAATACCAGGATCAGAAAACTTTTTCTCGTATTACTCACCTCGAAGCCGGAGTGGCGTTATCGCTTCACAGCTAGTTTTTCTTACTCATGCGCCGCCACGCCGCTGCGGCCAGGACTATTGCCGCCGCCCCCAGGGCTGCCCACAACAGGGTATTGCCGCCGGAGGCCGCTGCCGGGCTGGCCTCCTCCGAACTCGCACCGGTGCTGGCTGGCACGGTGGCAACGGCGTCAGTTCCGGTTGCAGCCGGGGTATCGGTACCGGTTTCGGCCACTATTGGTGCACCGGTATTATTGTCCGGGGCCGGTGTTGCAGTAGCGGGCTGGCTGCTGGCCGGTGCATCGGGAGCGACCGGCTGCTCTTTAACTGGAGCAACTGACTCCGGGGCTTTGGCTTCCCCGGCCATGGTAAAGGTGATGACCGCCTTTTGTCCCAGGGGCACCCCGCTTTTGGATTGCATCTCGGGGGCTATCTCCACCCGGTAGGTTGTTCCCGCTTGCAAAGGCTGCTTGGGCTTGATCAGCACATCGTTGCGTTTCTCCCGCTCAATCTGATCATCGGCCATGATCACCTCGGCCGGTATTCGCTGCGAACCCGACCACAGCGAAAAACACTGCATGTTCTGGTCCCGTACCGTCATGTAAACCACGTTCTTGTTAAAAACTATCTTGATGTACTCCAGGCTGCTTACCCCGGTAGCCCCGTTGGCGGGGGTCGAACTCTCGATCATCAGGGGGTTGTTCTGGCCCCCTCCCGAGCCGTCGCCGTTACCTTCGCCTGCTTGGGCCAGATTTCCAGCTAGCGGACTCAAGATCAGGGCCACCACTATCGCTGCCATAGAAAACCATTTGATTAATCCCCGCATATTCATCCTCCTCCAACTCCTTATACAACAAAAGGCCAGCTGCGTAAAAACACATCCGGCCCGGAACCACAGAGCGATCCTCAGCTGTCAGTTTTCTTTCCGCATCTGGAGGCGCAACCGTTTCCCGCTGCACCCTGCCCGTTCCTGCCCATCGCTGATGCCTAAGGCACAGAAACTCGAAAACTTAAAACATATTTTGGTCCGCTACCTAATTTCGACACGTAAAATTATAAATCCTCTTTATCGACAACGATAGAGGTATTTTCCACCATGATTCACCAGGATGTCATCCCTGGTCATCTACACATCCAGAAAAGTCTTGATTTCGTATTGCTGGTGCATTTCCTCCAGCCAGGTACCGAATTCCGCCTGGGCCTTTTGCTCGAACAAGGCTGCCCGGATCTTTTCCCGGCTCTGGCCAAAATCCGCCGCTTGGGCTTCCTTCCTGCCAGTAACCTTGATGATATGATAGCCATAATCGGTCTTGACCGGAGCGCTTACCTGGCCTACCTGCATCCCAAAAGCAGCCTCTTCGAATTCCTCCATCATGGTCCCCCGGCCAAAGAACCCCAAGTCTCCGCCGTTGGCTGCGCTGGCCGTATCGATGGAGTTCTCCCCGGCCAACTGGGCGAAGTTCTCACCGCTGGCCAGCCGCTGTTCGATCTGGCGGGCCTTCTCCTCGGTATCCACCAGGATATGGCTGGCCTGCACCTGTTCCTCCTGGGCGAAATCGGCCTGGTTTTCTTCGAAATAGGTCTGCATCTCTTCCTCACTGATAACAATCCGTGGTTCCAGCAGCTTCTCGATCTTGACGGTCACGGCGATATCCTGGCGGATCTGCTCCAGGTTATAACCGCTGGCGGCCAGGCTTTCCTTAAAGGTATCTTCGCCGCCGTAGAAGTCGTAATAACTCTGCAGCTCAGCCTGGATTTCCTCCTCCGACACCCCGATATTATGTTTGCCCGCCTCCAACTCTACGATCTTCTGCGATACCAGCGAATCAAGGGCCTGCTGGCCGTTCTGCCGGGCCATGAACTGATACAGCTCCTCTTTGCCGATTTTCTGTCCATCGACAGTAGCCACAGCCTGCAAATTGGCCTGATAATACAAGGTCCCCAGGGGGATCAGAGCGGCCAGCAGGACCACCACCAGCCCCAGCAGCAGATTTCTTTGGGTTGATACTTCCCATCGCATCGGTCCATTTTCCTCCTCGGTTCATTATTCGGGTTGTTTGACCGGATAACCCTGCCGCCCTCATTCAACCCTACCCCCTAGCTTGCCACAATTGCATGAATTTCTTGTGAAGGCCGCCAGGTTATTTCACCCCGCTCCATCATCGTCATGGTTCCAGCCAGGATTGTCCAAACCCTGGTTACCGGCTGGGCAGGTCCACCAGGGAGGGCGATCATCTCCAAAAAACTAGATACAGATAGAGGTTGGATATTATGATGGACAGAATCATCAAGGGGAATCCTATCTTCAGAAAGTCGAGGAATTTGATTGGAGTATCGTTCCGTGCTGCGATACCCGCTACGATTACATTGGCTGAAGCCCCGATCATCGAACCGTTGCCGCCCAGGCAAGCTCCCAGGGCCAAAGACCACCAGATCGACTCCATAGGAATCTGGCTGATCTGGCCTGCCTCCTGGAGAAGGGGGATCATGGCGGCGACGAAAGGAATGTTATCCACAAAGGCCGAAGCCAGCGCCGACAGCCATAAAACCACGGTCCCCAACATAGGGACAGCGGTTCCACTCACCAGCATCAATTCTCGAGCCACAAAACTGATTACCCCGTTGACCTGGAGGCTGCCTACCAGGACAAAGAGACCTCCAAAAAAGAAGATGGTAGGCCACTCTATGGAGAGCAACGTTTCTTCCGGTTCCTCCCCGCTGACAAGCATCAGGACCCCGGCCCCGAGCAAGGCAATGGTGGCCGATTCGAGGTGCAAGGCTTGATGCAGCAGGAATCCGAGGATAGTCAGACCCAGTACCGCCAGGGACTTCTTGAGCAGCAGCCATTCCTGGATATAGTGCATCTCGTCGATAGTCATCAGGCTTTCGATCTTATCTTCTTCGGCAACTAGGTCCTTTCGATATATACCGACCAGGCATATGGTGGTAACCACCAAGACCACTATCGCCGGCAGGGCCATGTTAGCCAAGAAGTCGGCAAATCCCAAGCCGGTAGCACTGCCGATCATGATGTTGGGCGGATCTCCAATAAGAGTGGCTGTCCCTCCTATGTTGGAAGCGATTATCTCGGTAAACAAAAAAGGCATTGGTGATATATCCAGCCGGTCAGTCAGAGCGTAAGTAATGGGTACTATCAACAGCACCGCGGTTACATTATCCAAGAATGCCGAAGTGACAGCCATTATCACGGCCAACACCACCAGGAGGGCGATCGGCTGGCCGTTGACCAACTTGGCCGCTTTGATAGCCAGGTATTCAAAGATTCCGCTTTTGCGGGTAATGCCCACAATCACCATCATGCCAATAAGCAATAGAATAGTATTGAAATCGATATGCTCGATGGCCTGCTCCTGGTTTATCAGACCCAGCACCACCACGACCGTCGCGGCCACCCACACCGTGATGGCGCGGTGATATTTCTCCACGATTATATAGACATAAGTTATAAGGAAAACTAAAATTGCCAACCAGAAATTCAACAACTCAGGGCCTCCCGTTTTCGAATGCAGATATGGGTGTATGGGTCCCTTTTATAGAATTTACCATAATAAATAGAATAGTCCTGCTGATACGGCAAGGGATAAAACTGCCAGCACCAGACTCTTGAGCATATCCCTTTTTACCCGTTGGTTTAATTCCTGATCCATTCTTGAACCCCCCTTTCCTGCCGCCAAAATGCATATAAAAAGGCGGGTAACCTTTTAAAAGGCTACCCACCCCAGTAAGCCGATTCTCAGGGAAAAGTACCGTGGCCCAAGGCCGCTGACGTTAGGTGCTTTTCCTTCGTAATCCGGTTTTCACCGTATTACTTTGACCGTCTGTTTTTATTCTTTTGTGGTATGATAGCACAGCAGCCCGGTTCCAATCAAGCCGTGCCAACTATCCGGTTGGACCTAAATGAGGTAGTAGCGCCCATCCTCTTGGGCGGCCCGGTTATGTTTCACCAGTCTTTTCAAGTGCTGGGCGACCCCCATCTTTTCCATCCACATAAGCAGGTCGTTCAAGGTGTTGTGCTCACCGTATATGATCTGTTTGATGGCCAGCTCTTCCACCGTGGACGGCACCGCCAAGGCTTTTATGATTTCCTCCTCTTTGCGGTGGATTGCGTCTTCGTAGGCTTTGAAGCGGGCGGGCAGGTCGTCGGTGATTATCCCCTTGTGCGATGAAACCACGATCCTGGGATTCAATTCGGCACAGCGGCGGATGGAGACGATGAAATCGTCGATATCGCTGCAGCGGTGGGAATACCAGGGTCCGAAGCTGCTCAAGTCGACATCGGCCGCAAACAGCAACCCGCTTTTCTCCTCGAAAAATCCACAGTGCCCCGGGGTATGACCGGGGGTATGGATAACCTGCATCCGGATATGCCCGAAGTCGAGAATCTCCCCGTCCTCAAATTCCCGGTGGACCGGGGTGGCATGCAGGTCGATGCCGGTGATGAAGGCCTGACCGATAGCCTCCCCGTTAAAATCGGAGAAACCGTAATATTCCAGGAAATCAGGAAGGGTCCGGGCCCCGGGGGCGTCCAGGGTATGCATCCACACTTCCGTGTCGGGAAAATGATAATTGCCGAGGATATGATCTTCATGGAAATGGGTATTGACGATAATATCGACAGGGGTCTTCAACAATTCCTGGATGTTTTCATCGCCACAAGCGGTATCCATAAGGACCCGCTTATCGTCTTCGATCAGCAGGCAATGGCAGTAGGGGAAACGGGCCTTGTTGGGAGCCTCGACGAAATAGATGTGATCGGTGATCTTGATCATTTATTCTCCACCCCTCGCTTTATTGTCATTTGATAAAGACCATTCCAATTAGCCTCTATAATGATAATTATAAGCGGGAGGTTCCATGCATTAATAGCCCCTTGTCAAATAAAACGCCCTGGCTCACCGGGAGGCGGCCAGGGCCTGAAAATCTAACCGACGCGTACTGCGTTTACTGTTAGGACTGTTTTTCCATCTTGACCTGATATACGTCGATCCGATTCGAACAAATTAAGTGTACATATTTAATACAGGTGTATGTACAATTTTGAATACAATTTAACACGTGCTTTCGCTTTTCTTTAAGGCTGCCGCAAGCAACAGGACAAACAGCTCGATGCGATTTACGCTGTCCAATAGGATCCGTTTCTCTTCGTTCATCATCCCCAGCTCACCGCCCTTGTACGGATAGGTTGGTCAATGGCCACCCTCACGGTTACGGACTTCTTTTTTCCAACCAATTGGGCGGAATCGGTTTTGCTGCGTTCATTTGCACTTTTGAGACGCGGTGTGCGGGAGCCTCCCTGCCTCTTGCATTCTGGCCCCCAGTAAACCTTGCAGAATCCGAAATGGTTGCACACCCGGCAATCCGCGTTGTCCTGAAGATCATTGATTAACAACAGTCACACCCCCTTCTTCTTAGATGCCGGAACCCGGTCATGGGTTGATCGGCCTTTACACATTTTTCAAGCAAGAAGCGTGCCATTTTTCATGGATTTCGACATGGTGACCTCGCCCCACGAACTTTTCAGAAATTGGGAGCTCAAACACAGGTACTCCTTTGCCGAGAATTGAGTCGCGGAGCCGCGGTATGTGAATCGGCAGCCAGTTTAAGCGGGCTATTGATGTGAAGAAGGGCGGAGGGACAGTCCGTCCCGGCAGCAGAGTTCAAGGAAATGGTCGGTGGGTGCTTCTTTAGCGGTTCTTTTCCAAATAGCCGGGCCGATGATCTAATTGATCTGGGTGGCAGATGACATGTTTACAATCCCTTAACGATTGTAGAGGTTAAGCCCGTTGACCTCCTTGCTGCGGATGTCTCGGCCCACCTTGTTTATTACCACCTCGTAATTTAGGCAGCCGGACTCTATCCGCTGCCGCACCTGACGAGTGATAGGCAGGTATTCAGATTCCGGGATGGGTACCAATATCTCCAGATCGAAGATGACTATTATCTTATTTTCGGCCTGGGCAATGCGGAAATTCTGCAGTCGGACATCCGACTCCAGGCCGCTCAGACAAGTTGATACCTGCGCCCAAGCCCTGTCGATCTTATTGCGGTCAGTGGAGATAGGATCCATATGGACTACGATTTCTATGCCCAGTTCCTGGCTGATCTGGTTTTCCAAAGTGTCGATGGAGGAATGAACAGCCACGATATTGGCATCATCCGGCACCTCGGCGTGTATGGAAGCTATCACCCGGTTGGGGCCATAATCGTGGATTTCCAATTCATGAGTCCCGATCACGTGCCGGCCGTTTCTGACTATCTCATTGATACGGGCCGCCACCTCCGGGTCCGGAGCCGAGCCTAACAACAAGTTGACAGTGTCCCGGGCGATATCGAATCCGGCATAGATTATGAACAGGGATACGAACATCCCAGCCAGACCGTCGATGGGGAAGTCCCAGAAACGTCCCAAGATCATGGACAGGATGACCACCCCGGTGGCAATGCTGTCATTAAGACTGTCGTAAGCGGTGCCTTTATTGATACTGGAATTGATCTTCTTGGATATATACAGGTTGTAGGAGAACATCCACATCTTAATCAGTACTGATGCTCCCAGGATAGCCAGGGTCACATAGCTGAAGATAACTTTTTCAGGATTTCTCAATTGGTCATATGAATCCCGCAGCAGTTCGAAACCGACTCCGAAGATAATGAAAGCGATCACCAGCGAGGCGATATATTCGAACCGGCCGTGCCCAAAGGGATGTTCCTGGTCGGGCGGGCTGCTGCTCAGCTTGGCCCCCAGGATGGATACCAGCGAGGAGCCCATGTCGGTCAGGTTGTTGAAAGCGTCGGATATGACCGCGATACTGTTGGAAATGAGGCCGGCGGCCAGCTTGCCCCCGAACAGGAGCAGGTTGCACAGGATGCCCACGATGCCCGACAGCACGATATATGATTCGCGCACGCTTTTGTCGTTTATGTTCTGATAGTCCTTTATCCAGTGCCGGATGATAAGGTCGATCAAGTTCCTATGCCCCTTCCGTCCCGGCACCGGTTAGCAACGGTGCCGGGCTGGATGTCTATTTTATTATATGGCAAATAGGACCCGAACACCTAAGCAAATGCGAACTAATCCTCGCGCCTGGTTTGGATGCGATTCAACACGCCCACCGTCACTGCCACCGTAATCGCCACCGCAGCGGTTATGAACAATACGGGGGCGGCTATTTCGTCAATACCAGCCTTGGAGACCAGGTCGACACTTTTCAACAGGTACACCACCACCAAACCGGTCAACACTGCTGCCGCGCTGGTCATAATGGTACGCACTGCGGTCCTGTCTTTTCCTTTGTTGGGGCCGACATAAGCGTTGGCGGCTATCAGGCGCACCACATAGATGCCCGAGCAAAGGGTGAGTAAGATCATAATGTTGGCTGGGTATTCCACCCAGCGGAAACCGAACCCGTACAGACCACCATCGATCAACAACAAATAGAGCAGCAGCAGGAAGCATTGGTTGCCGATCTTGTTCCTTTTAGATTGCTGCATCTCGTCCAGTCCGCTTCTATCCATAAGTATCCTCCTCCCAAAAGATGTCGTTGAGCGTCTTGCCAAGCACCTTACAAATCTTGATGCACAACCGGATAGTGGGATTATAATCCCCATTCTCTATAGCATTTATCGTCTGCCGCGTAACCCCCACCGCGTCGGCCAGATCCTTCTGCGACATATCGAGAGCCGCTCGGGCCGATTTCAAACGCAGGTTTTTGCCCAATCCCATCACCCCTTGTTGAACTAGCATCTACCATAATAGTATTATTATCTTGACTAAATGTCAACTATATTTTACATATTGTCAAAAATAAATCGCTCCGGTGATATCATCCGAAGCGCAAGCGGCGGCAGCAGTGTCGGAGTCAAAGTGGTGAATCTATTTGGTCTGGAAATAGTAGATTCCCTCGGCGCAGCTCATGTTCAAACGATTTTGGCAGACCAAATGGTAGAGGTGGGCCATGGCCTCGGCGGCAGCATGCATCTTCTGGTTGAAGGGGAATTCGTCCCAGGTCTCGTAGGTCAGATCCCATTCCATCTCGGCGGCCACCTGGGCTGCGGTCAGCGGCTCCCGCCCCACTATGCTGAGGACATTCTCAATGCGGCGGGCGTGGTGCTCTTTTATCTGTGCAATCCTGCCCCGCATGTCCGAAAACAAGTTACGGTGCCCCGGCAGAACCAGATCCACTTCCAGCTCCGCGACCTTATCCAAGCTCCGCAGGTAATCACCCAGAGCATCGCGATTCAATGCCCAGAGGCCGATATTGGGCGTGATTGAATCCAGGATGTGGTCGCCGGATATCAGCATCTTGTGGGCGGGCTCATAGAGGCACATATGTCCGGGGGTGTGCCCGGGGGTCTCGACGCAGCGGAAGTCGTACCGACCTGCCTTCACCTGGTCGCCTTCCTGCAGTTTGGTCAGTCTGACCGCCTTGTGGCTGGCGTACTTGACCACCGCCTCCTCCTCGGGCGTAAAGGGAACCCCGGCAGCCAGCAACCCGCTTTGATGCAAATGGAGGGCCGAAGCGGCCAAGAACTTGCGGTCCCGCAAGCCCATCTCCAGGATCATGACATCCTGCTCGCCCATCAGAATCCGATTGTTAGGGGTGGCCAGGTATTCCACCAGTCCGGCATGGTCGGAATGGGCATGCGTCAAAAAAAGGTCGGTTTCGTCGATATCGGCTTTCAGTTGCCTCAAGGCATCCTCCATGACCAACCAGCAATCCTGCAGGTTGAAGCCGGTGTCGATCAGCAGATTTCTCTCCCCGCCACGCAGGAAATAGGAATTTAACACCCGCAGGGGATTCTTGGGCAACGGTATTTCAATCTGATATACATCAGGCAGAATCTCATTTATCACAATTGAAACCATCCTTCGATACTTATACTGCCAACTGCTGAAAAGAACTCGCCTGGGAGAGCGACCTGACTCTATAGAAACAGTTCCGGCTCCCGCCGCACCTGGCTGTACTGGTCAATCAGCATTTGCCTTACCCGGTCCAGCCTTTCGTGACTGATGGAAACGGCCTGCACCGGACATATCTTCACGCAACGACAGCACAGAATGCACTTGGTCCCATCTATATCGCGAAAATTCCTCCAGTTGATGGCCTGCATGGGGCAGCTCTCCGCGCACATGCCGCACTCCAGGCAATCCGCCCCGATAGTGGGAACAGCTGTTATTTTGGGGGTCCGCTCTTTGTAAGGAAAACTGCCCTTCGCCACCAGTTCCCATCCTGGCTGACCAGCCATCATGGCATCTAATTTCTGCCTCACCCGGATCCCAAAACTGCGGGCGATCTTCAAATCCTGCTGGTCCGGCCGGCCCGTGCCCACCAACCGGGTGTAGGAATGCTCGCCGATAAAGGCCCCGGCGGCGATAGCCGTAAACCCGTTGTTTTCCATGGTATCCTTGAGTTCCAGCAAGGCATCGTCATAATCACGGTTGCCGTACACCACCACGCAAACCGCCAAGGTCTGGTCGCCTTTGACCCGGCCCAGGTAATCGACCAGGAAATCCGGTACCCGGCCCCCGTAAACCGGCACCCCGGCCACCACCAAATCCTGCGGTCCAAAGTTTAAAGCCTGGCGGCTGTAGGGATGTGTAATATCACGTTCCCTCACCCCGCCACCCAAGCCCTCCCCGATCGCCTGTATCACCCGGGCGGTTGTTCCGGTGGCACTGAAATACAACAAGTTCACCAGTTTATCCATCCTGCTCCTCCTGATCCGAGGCAACCCTGTGCGCCAGCTACTCAATGATCGTTGTTATTGATTAAGGGATACCTCCCGCGCCCTGACCATGAACCTGGCGTCAGGACAGGGACTAAGCTCCGGGCACTTGATGACATTGTAACAGCTGCGGTGGAAAAGGTATTAGGCCTGGCGGGCAGGATGCCAGGCAGGCTCGTCATACCACCTATTCGCCGATTATCTTGATCAATACCCGCTTGTCTCTTTTACCGTCAAACTCGAAATAGAAGATCTGCTCCCAGGTGCCCAAATCCAGCTTGCCGCCGGTAATGGCCACCACCACCTCGCGCCCCATTACGGTACGCTTAAGGTGGGCGTCAGCATTGTCCTCGAAACCATTGTGGCGGTATTGGCTGTAGGGCTTCTCCGGGGCCAGCTTTTCCAGCCACACCTCAAAATCATGATGCAGCCCGCTCTCATCGTCATTGATAAAGACGCTGGCGGTAATGTGCATGGGGTTGACCAGCACCAGTCCTTCCTTGACACCGCTGGTATCTACCGCCTTTTGCACTTGCCCGGTAATATTTAGCAACCCGCGGCGGGTAGGCAGGTGCATATGCAGCACCTCCCGGTGAGTCCTCATCGAGATTCCTCCTCTTGCTCCATCGTTTAATGCTATTATAGGACAGACCAGTACAATTTGCCCCTAAACCGGGCCAGAAAAAGTAAAGGACCAACATCTATACGGGATAGAGTTGGCCCTCTACTCTTGTGTGGTACTGATCACTGAGTACCTCCTTGTGGAAATTTACCCTGTCACTTTGCGGTTTCCTCCCGGAGCAATTGGGGTTGGTCTCCGGGCCTTGACCTGCGGGGACTCTCATTTCCCAATCCAATCATACCGTGCGATATCATGGGTTTGGATTCACCTGGAAAACGTATCTCCTCAAATCTTCCTTACTACCCTTGCCCTGGATCTCCGTTTAAGTCTTGCACCTTTACCTTAACCCTGGGTCTTTGCCAGCAACACCTCTCTTGGTATGACTGCCGGGAATTAGTAATGGGACTTGGAAGAACCTTTCCTTTTGTCCCCTGGTACAGGGTACCTGCCAGTACTTGCAGCCGGTGCTGCTTCCTGGTAGTTTCAATATATGCGAATCATATATGGAAGGTCAACGGTTGTGATTGCTATCTTTTTCACTATCATACAATGACGGCTCTGGTGCCAAGGGGTACCGGAAGCTTCCGGACGCCAGGCAATAGGCCGGGCTGCACCTATTTATCCTGGCCGGCAGCAGCAAAATGACGGATTTCAGCCGCGCCCAATGATGCTACAATATAGTCAAAGACTGGTACGCAGCAGGAGGATAAAACAACCAAGCGGGGGAGGAGTCAAGGATGGAGTGGAAAGGCAGGAGAGCCAGCAGCAACGTGGAAGACCGGCGCGGGTCGCGGGCCAAGGGTTTGGTGGGAGGAGGGATCGGTACCATCATCCTGGTGGTGCTTTATGCCCTGCTGGGCGGGGATCCCAGCGCCATCATCGGCAATCTGCAGTCCAACAATTCGCAGATCTCCACCCCCTATCAAGAGACTGCCCAGGAACAGGAACTGCGGGAATTCGCCTCGGTGGTGCTAGCTGAAACCGAAGATGTGTGGACCGCTTTGTTCCGCCAGCAAGGAGCCCGATATGTCGAGCCCACCCTGGTTCTGTACACGGATACAGTGACCTCGGCTTGCGGGACCGCCGCTTCCTCGGCCGGGCCCTTCTATTGCCCGGGCGACCAGAAGGTCTACTTGGATCTCAGTTTCTATAACGACCTGCAAACCCAATTCCAGGCCCCCGGCGATATGGCCATGGCATATGTAATTGCTCATGAGGTGGGACATCACGTCCAGTACCAAATGGGCACCCTTCAGGAGGTGCAGTCGCTGCGGGGAAGGGTCAGCCAAACCCAGTATAACCAGTACAGCGTGCGGCTGGAACTGCAGGCCGATTACTATGCCGGGGTGTGGGCCCATTATGCGGAGCGAACCAATCTATTGGAGCCAGGGGATATTGAGGAGGCTCTGAACGCCGCCAGTGCGGTGGGTGATGACCGCATTCAGAAGAAATACCAGGGCGAAGTGGAACCGGATACTTTCACCCATGGCACCTCGGAGCAGCGGCAGCGCTGGTTCATGAAGGGTTATCAGACCGGTACCCTGGAAGGCGGCGATACCTTCAGCGCCCGCACCTTATAAGCAACGACGACTAGGGCCAGACCCGCCACAGCAGAGCATCAGTCGAGGCCGCTGGGTAGGAGCATATTATCGCTAGGATACTAAAAATGGCCGGACGGGACTATTCAGGTTGCGGACCGGCCTCTTTCCTGACGAACTTTTCTTGCCCGATTATAATCAGGTTGCTGACCGCGGTGGCAATCAACCGGCCTTGGCTCCTGTCGACTCCCTCACCATAGAAGTTGGCCACGGTTTGGCCGATGGATTTCACATAAGCATGGACCACCAGCACCTCTCCCACGAATATCGGCCGCTGGAAATTCATATGAATATCTATGCTGGCTATCTCGTGACGGCGGGTTTCCATTTGCAGCAAGGCACCGAAGGTGTTATCGAAGGCGGCGGTCATGAACCCCCCCTGCATGGTACCCCGCGGATTGGAGTACACCTCCAGTACCGGAAAGGCCATGGTCAGGCTCTCCCCTTCCACATATTCGACGAATTCCGGCTGCATAAAGGACCAGCAACTGGGGACTACCCTGGGTTGGGGCACCATCCTCTCGATTGCTCCCCAATCAGTAATTCTTGCCAAATTGCACCCCTCCAAATTTCCGCTGCACCGCTCCCGGCGGCGCTCATCCATAAACAGCAGCACAGCGGGATATATTCTACCATTATATCCCCCTGTGCCGTTCAAGTTAATCCTTAAATTGTTAATCCATCCGGTTGACCTTGCGCCCGGCCTCTTACTCGACCGTCACACTCTTGGCCAGATTGCGGGGTTTATCCACATCGGCTCCCCGGAAGATGGCCATGTAGTACGAGAATATCTGCAGGGGCACTACCGACACCAGCGGCGCCAGCAGTTGATCCACATTTGGCAGCAAGATCTGTTCATCGCATTCCTGGCAGGCTTCCTGCAGGTTTTCCTTGCAGACCGCCACCACCACCGCTCCGCGGGCTTTAACCTCTTTGATGTTGGACATGGTCTTGTCGACCAGATTATCCTGGGTGATGAGGGCCAGTACCGGAACCCCTACATCGATAAGGGCCAGAGGCCCATGTTTAAGCTCTCCGGCGGCATAGGCCTCGGCATGGACATAGGAGATCTCCTTCAATTTCAAGGCCCCTTCCATGGCCACCGAGTAGTCCAGTCCCCGCCCCAGGAAGAAGGTATCTGAAACCCCCTGGTATTTCTCCGCCAGTCTCTTGATGTTGTCCTGCTGGGTGAGTACCTGCTCAACCGCCTTATCCATTTGGCTGATGCCATAGGCCAGCTCCTGCAGTTGTGCTTCATCCATGGTCCCCCTCCGGCGGGCCAGGTACAACCCCAGCAGGTACATGACCAGTACCTGGGTGGAATAGGCCTTGGTGGAGGCCACGGCAATCTCCGGTCCGGCATGGGTGTATATGACTCGGTCGGCCTCCCGGGCCACCGAACTGCCCACCACATTGGTGACCGCCAAAACCTTTATCCCCTTCCGTTTGGCCTCCCTCAGCACCGCCAGGGTATCTGCCGTCTCCCCCGACTGGCTTATAACTATCATCATCGAACCGGGTTGCCAGAGCACTTCCCGATAGCGGAATTCCGATGCGATGTCGGTCTCCACCGGTATCCCGGCCAGTTTCTCTATTATGCTGCGGCCTACCAGCCCGGCATGATAAGCGGTGCCACAGGCCACTATATAAATCTTCTCAATCCCAGCCAGTATATCATCGATGCCCAGTTCGGTTAGGTCGACCAGGCTATCCTTGATATTGCCCCGCAGTGTCTCCTTTAGAGCTGTGGGCTGTTCATGGATCTCTTTCAGCATGAAATGCTCAAAACCGTTCTTTTCAGCGGCGATAGGATCCCAAGTGACGGTGAATATCTGTTTATTTACCGGGTTGCCTTGAAAATCAGTGATCGCCACCGATTCGGCCTGCAGCACCACAAATTCGCCATCCTCCAGAATGTAGACCTGGTTGGTGCGGCCCAAAATGGCGGGAATGTCGGACGCCAGGTAGTTCTCACCCGTGCCCAGACCCACAATCAGGGGGCTGTCTTTCTTGGCGGCTATTATCCGGTCGGGCTGGTCAGAGCACACCACAGCGATGGCGTAGGAACCATGCAAATCCTGCAGGGCCCGGCGTACCGCTTCCTCCAGCGACCCCTGGTAGTATTTCTCCACCAGATGGGACAGCACCTCGGTATCGGTTTCAGACACGAAATCGTGCCCCTCCAGCATCAGATCCTTGCGCAGCACCGCATAATTCTCAATGATGCCGTTGTGCACCACCGCAATACGGCCGCTGCAATCGCAATGGGGATGAGCGTTGGCATCGCTGGGCACTCCGTGGGTAGCCCAACGGGTATGCCCGATGGCCAGATCGGCCGGCTGCACTTCACCCAGGGCGGCTGCCATCTCCGCCAGCCGTCCCTTCTTCTTGGTAACTTTGAGGCTGCCCTCATTGTAAACAGCTATTCCGGCTGAGTCATAGCCGCGGTATTCCAGCTTGCTCAAGCCGTCGATGATCACCGGCACGGCGTCGCCCTTGCCGATGTAACCCATGATTCCACACATTAAAGTATTTCCCCCAATTATTCTTATTTGGAATTGGTGGTCGCCAATCTGCCAATAAAATTGCAATTCCACATGCATAGCCTTTTGTTGCGCATATCGCTATCCGCTTTTGTAGCCATGCTGACGATGGTAGAACCCAACACCGGGGGGCACCCGCCGAAATTTTCGATAAACCCCCACCTCGTCACCCGGCGACTCGACCATGGCGCAGTGCGCGCGGTCCACCTAATAACACCGGGTCAGGCGCTTATTGTTCCTGAGCCTGTTTGATTGCGTCGGTAATCTCCGCGATCACCTCCTCCAAAAGGTATTGTCTCGGACCCTGGGCCATTATCCTGACCAAGGGCTCGGTTCCGGAAGGCCTAACCACCAACTTGCCCATCTCGCCCAATTTCTTCTCGGCCCTGCCCAGAGCAGCATTAACCAGCTCATGGGACAGGATGGTCTCCTTGTCTTCAAGTTTTATATTAACCAGCATCTGGGGCAGTTTCTCCATCTCCCGGGCCAGATCCGACAAGGGCAGCCCGGTGCGCTTCATCACTTCCACCAGCTTGAGTGAGGTAAGCAAACCGTCGCCGGTGGTCGAGTGCTGCAGGAATATCACGTGGCCGGATTGTTCGCCCCCAAGGATAGCACCGGTCTCCTTCATCTTTTCCAGTACGTAGCGGTCTCCTACCTTGCAATTCTCTACCTGGACGCTCTCCCGCCGCAGGGCAATATCCAGGCCGATATTGCTCATCACCGTGGCCACCACCTTGGGCGGATCCAGAAGGCCCCGCCGCCGCAAGTCGAGGGCGCAGATAACCATGAGATGGTCACCGTCTGTCTCGTTGCCGAACTCGTCTACCACTATGCAGCGGTCGGCATCGCCGTCATAGGCTATACCTACGTCAGCTTTAAAATGCACCACCGCTGACCGCAATCCTTCAGTATAGGTAGACCCGCAGCGATCGTTGATATTGATCCCGTTGGGATTGTTGTTAATGGCGATCACCCGGGCTCCCAGGCGACTCCACAAGCGGGGTCCGGCCTTGTAGGCAGCGCCGTTGGCGCAGTCCACCACCACGGTCAGGTCGTTTAGCTTATCGGTGCCCGTATAACATGATACCAGGTAGTCCAGATAGCGGTTCAGGGCTTCATCCACGTCGTATACCCGGCCCACCTCTTCACCCACCGGACGGCTTAGCTTGGCGGTGCCTTCCTGCACCAGCTTTTCAATTTGTTCTTCGATTTCGTCGGGCAGCTTATAGCCGTTGGGCCCGAAGAACTTTATTCCATTGTCCTGAACCGGGTTGTGAGAGGCAGAAATAACTACCCCGCAGGAAGCTTTATAAAGCTGAGTCAAATAAGCAACCGCCGGGGTGGGTATTACTCCTACCGTCAGAACGTCGGCGCCGGTAGAACAAATGCCGGCGATCAGGGCTGCTTCCAACATGTCACCCGACACCCGGGTATCTTTTCCCACCAAAATCCGAGGCCGCGAAGCGGTATCCTGCATGGCCAGCACATAACTGCCGGCCCGGCCCAAACTGAAGGCCAGCTCCGGCGTCAGTTCAACATTGGCAATCCCTCTCACTCCATCAGTTCCAAACAACGCTCCCACGTTAAATACCTCCACTGTCAAATTCGAATACCTGGTGGACCGGTATCGTCCACCTCTCCCTCCGTGCCTGGTTTGACCGGACCGGCGGAGATAGCGCAAAATTCTATATCTTAATGTTTATATATTTAGTATGCTGATTGACCACACTTTGTTCACATAACTGTCCGTCCGCCAACCCGGCTTGAATAAGCGGCGTAACTTCCATCCAAGGTCTACAAAAGATAGTCTACCCTGAAATACTGTTTTCGGGTAGTGCATTTTAACCAACAAGAAACGCTCAGCCCACGGACCGCGAACTGGGCGCAATTCTCCCAATCAGGGCAATTGTATATTGTCGGTCGGCGGTGAAGCTATTTTCACCAAAATATTGACCCGGGCTGGTACGATCGAAACTCCTTCTGGCTGAACCAGCTCGGCCACCTGGCTGAAATCTGCGGTGCGGCCGGTAATGTCGATAGGCTGGGTGAACACCTCATTAACGCTCTCGACCCGGGCTTTATCCCCCAGGATAGTGACCTGGGCTGGTTCGATGACGGTTTCCCCGGCTATGTAACCAGGTTCAATCACCCCGGTAAACTGAGGCGCCACGTTGACCTTTTTGCTCAGCTGGGTTCTTTCCACCACCACATAGGCATTGATTACTGCGGGCACAATCTCCACCCCTTGGGTAATGACATTGCCGTTGGCATCCCGGGCTTGCAGCTCCGGTTTCAGCATGGCTATATCCAACACTTCCGCCAGTCCAACCGACGCCACCACCGCATCCACCCTGCTTACAGCTTCTGCATCGCCTTTGATCACACAACGATCGGGGGAAAGCAGGACCTGGGTCACTGCATACCCGGGTTGGGGGCTTTGCTTGATCTCATGTTTGATGGACATGACCCTTTCACCGAGTGCCTCCAGGGTGATCTCCACCTGTTTGGGCTGTACCGAGGTAAACAGGGCACCTCCCACATCGGCCAGCTTGACCGGCACCTGATGCACCCCTTTATCGTAACCGGCCAGGTCAACATAGGCCTGTATCTCGGAGGCCCCTCCAGTGGAGCCCCAGATGCGTACGGATACCTGCTGGGGGCCGCTTACGTTGAGGCCGGCGGGCACGTTGTGGTACTGCAGGGTTACCGAGGTGGTCTTGCCGGTCGAGGTCACATCCCCCTGGTTGACAACATAGAACCACAGCAAGAGGGCCATCATAAATGAGGCTAACCGCAGCCAGTTCTTATTTCTCGCCGTCTTTTCGGCCATGCGCCATCCTCCTCTTCCAGACTCTCTCGGGTGGTTCTGCCGGGGTAACCAGTTCCATCTCCAGTATCTCCTGCAGCGACTTCTCGTCCAGATACCGGACCAACCGCCCGGCACGGGCAACCGAAATGGTGCCGGTCTCCTCCGATACAATGACCGCGATGGCATCGGATACCTCAGTGATGCCCAATCCCGCCCGGTGGCGGGTGCCCAGTTTGGGGTCTAAGGCCGGGTTGCTGCTCAGGGGCAGGAAACAGGCGGCGCTCTGAATACGGCCGTGTTTGATCACCACTGCCCCGTCATGCAGAGGGGTATTGGGCACGAATATATTTATGAGCAGCCCGGCTGAGACTACTGCATCCATCCTGGTCCCGCTATCCAGGTATTCCTCGATATCGGTGTCCCGCGCCAACACCATCAGCGCCCCGATCTTGTCGCGGGCCATCAATTTGGCGGCGGTGATGATCTCGTGGATCAGCAACCGGTTGGTGTCGGGACTACTGCTGCCATAGTAGGTCTTGAGGAATTTGCCCTGCCCCAGCTGTTCCAGTATGCGTCGCAATTCGGGCTGGAATACGATCGGCAGAGCTATCGCCAGGACTAACCAGAACTTATCCAGCAGCCAGTTGAGCAAATCAAGCTGCAGAACAGTGGCACCCGCGGAAAAGAGCAACAGCACAATAACTCCTTTGAGAAGCTGTTCGGCCCGGCTGTTCTGAATCAAACCCAACAGGCGGTAGAATATGTAGCTAACGATGATGATGTCGACCAGGCTGCGGACTACGTCCCAGGGACTGGCGAATATCCCGGTTAAGTTGAAGAAATCCAAGCAACGATCCCCCTCGGTAATTGCTGCACATTAATTGAATCCAGCGCCTGCCCCGGCAGCAGTATCCGCCGGAATCGGCGAACCTATCCGAACAGGTAATACCTCCCTGCCATAATAATTTCTACGAAAAACCGATTCTTAAAACCGGTAATAGCCAAATAATATATACGGTCAAATTATATCACCTGCTGCTCCCGGCAGCATTCCACTCCAGCGGATGGTCTGCCCCTTGACCGCAACATCAGTCCGGTCCATGGGCGCCTATGGAGAGGGCCAGGCCCAAGCCGAACCACCGATCGACACTCTTAGAAGTAATGAAAGACCGCCAGGACACCTGATTGCAGGCCGATTACCCCTCGTGCCCCGGTCAGCACGTTGGATACCGCGTAGGGATTATCGCTCCTTAAGACCGCATCCTTGAGGGGATATTCAACTCCATCCACTCCGACCCCTTCCACCTTATCGGTCAAGGCTATCAGAGAGACTATATCCCCTGCCGCTCCTTCGATGACCTGTTCATCCCTCACCAGGTACACCCAGCACCCCGGGGTGAAATGGCTGATCCTTATTCCTTGCTGGACCAATTGTATACCAGCGTACAAGTTGTGCAGGGTGTGGTCCAGCCGTTTGCCCAGCGCTCCCAGCAGCACAATCTGGTCTGCACCCCGCTCCCGGGCCAGGTCCAGGGCCAGCTGCAGATCAGTCAGGTCCTTGCGTACCGGATACTGGATGAATTCCGTCCCCTGTGCGGTATAGTATTTTCTTACCTCCGGCTGCACCGAGTCTAGATCCCCAATAACGGTGTCGGGCATGATTCCCATCTGAAAGGCATAATTGGCTCCCCCGTCAGCGCATAGGATGGTATCAGAATTCTCGAAAACATCCCTATAGGCTTCTAATTCCCCGTATTCGCCATTGGCCAGTATAATGCAACGCACCGTGCCACCCCGATCTGCAAATATATTGATTTACTGCCTGTATGATACCATAAACAAGACAGGGTGATTTTAGGATTAATTCTTTTCAAAAAGCGAGATTATTGAAAACAATTTTGTAAATTGACAAAAAAAAACCTGTTATCTATAATGCTATTATTGTAAATAGCAAAGGAGGCGAAATACGTGGCCTACTTCATAAACGACGATTGCATCGCCTGCGGCCTCTGCCTAGAGGAGTGCCCGGTGGAAGCCATCTCGGAGGGTGAAGATAAATATGTGATAGATCCGGATTTGTGCACCGACTGCGGTTCATGCCTGGATATATGCCCGACCGAAGCCCCTCAGCCAATGGACGAATAGAATAGCCACCGCACTCATAATTTGCACAGCTAGACTCCTGTCGAACCTTCGGCGGGAGTTGTTTTTATTTCAAGCCGGCGTAACCGTTCTGCCGCAGAGCCTCGAATAATATTATGGCAGCCGAATTGGATAGGTTGAGAGAACGTCCTATATCCCGCATGGGAATGCGGATCTGGCCTTCCGGGAAGGCCGCCAGGATATGCGGGGGCAGGCCCCGGGTCTCGCAGCCGAATACCAGCACGTCCTCTGGGAAGTAACGAATCTGGTGGTAGTTGCGGGAGGCATGGGTAGTGGCCAGGTAGAACCGGCAGTCTTGGTTGGCCTGGCTAAAATCGGTGAAGCTCTCCCACACCCTGACCTCCACCTGGTCCCAGTAATCCAGCCCGGCCCGTTTCAGATATCGGTCGGTTATCGAAAATCCCAAGGGCTTGACCAGATTGAGAGTGGTGCCGGTCAATGCACAGGTACGGGCTATGTTGCCAGTATTCTGCGGTATTTCTGGTTCTACCAGGACTATCTGCATGATTAATCGTCTCCACCACTTAACGTAAATGTTGCCCTGCTGCATTAATACATCCAATAAACAGGCAGCGCCGTCCTATCCATCGCACTCCGCCGCCCGGTCTTAACCATGCCGTCGACCGAGTCGGTTGTTGGGGCTGTGATCCTTATTTAGTTGGGCCGCCGCCCTATCCACGCCCCAAATTATACCTTAAGGCAACATTCATAACAATTTGTCCCTCCGCAAAGAATAAGCCCGAAGCAAAATAATAGTAAAGGAGAGATTTCTTTGCAGCCTAGCAATCGAAAAAGATTAATCTCATTGCTTATGGTTACTCTGATAACAGCCCTGCTGACAGTGGCAGGCTGCAACCAGGCGGCCAAGAAACCGGATTCCACGCCGGAAAGCCCACTGGCCCCCGAGGTCACCCAATACAAGAGCGAGCCGAATATCACCCTTTACCTGAGCGACACCGGCCAGAAGCAGGAGCTTAAGCTGGAGGAATACCTAAAAGGGGTGGTGGCCGCTGAAATCGGTCCCAAATTTCCCATGGAAGCTCTCAAGGCCCAAGCTATAGTAGCTCGCACCATGACCTTGGCCCTGCTGAATTATGAAAACGGCACCCGCGGAAAACATGGGACCGACGCCAGCGACGAGCACACCGAATTCCAGGCTTATGACGCCAAGAAAATAACCCCGGAGATCGCCAAAGCGGTGGATGAGACCCGAGGACAGGTGCTGACCTACCAGGGTAAATTCCTTTATGCCCTCTTTTCCTCAGCTTCGGCGGAGAAAACCGCCAGTATCGAGGAAGGCTTTCCCAAGCTGAAGGACAAAGCCTCCGCCTATATAGTCCCAGTCGAGACCAAGGGGCTGCAGGCCGCCCCGGAAAAATACCGGGACTGGACGGTCAAGGTGCCTCGTTCCACCATCAAACAGATCATGGGTGCCAAAGCAGGATCACTGGATGACATCCGCATCGGCGAAAAAGGTCCTTCCGGACGGGCCCTGACGATAGTAGCCGGCTCGGCTTCCATCCCCGCCGTCGACCTGCGCGAGGAGGTGGGATTTGACAAGCTCTTTTCCACTTATTTCACCAGCGTGGGAGTAGAAGGAAACAATGTGGTGTTCAAGGGTAAGGGCTGGGGGCATGGCTGCGGCATGGAGCAGTGGGGCGCCTATGTGATGGCCAATGAAGGTCAGAATGCCCGCGCTATCGTGGAACACTATTATCCCGGTGCCATGTGGACGCAGCTATATCAATAGGTGAATACGTCAGGCGGGAGGAAGGCTGGTTGTGACCGCCTCCTCCGCCGGACCATGTTCCCGGGTAGCGGCTATATAAATTCCGGACAGGATCAGGAAACCGCCAGCCAACTGGTACCAGGCCAAAGCCTCACCGAATATCAAGCAAGCCAGGATACTGGCCCCCACCGATTCGCCCAGTACCGATACCGATACCACCGGGGCTTTTACGTATTTGAGCGCCCAATTCAGGGAAGCGTGCCCAATTATACCCGGTACGGCCGCCTGCAGCAGGAATAATATCCAGTCCAGACGGGGGTAGCTGGTCAACCTCAATCCCAAGACCGAACATATCGCCAGCAGAACCACTGAGGCCGCCGCGGCGGCTATGGAGGTATACGTCCAGACATCCACCCGGGAGCGCACGTCCCGTCCTATCAAGAAATATATAGCAATAAAGAGCCCGCTCAAAAGGGCCAGCATATCACCCAGCAACCGGCCGGACTGCAGGTCCCCCTGCATAATCAGAAGGCTCCCCAACAGCGCCAGGCCGATCCCCCCCTGCACCCAGCGGTTGACCCTCTCCTTTAGCAGCCAGGCTGACAACAGCAGGACAAAAATCACCTGCAGGTTGGTAAATAACACCGAACTGGAGATACTGGTATGGTTCAGCGAGGTTATCCACAATCCCAGATGCAGGGCCAGGAACACCCCTGAGGCCAAAATATAGGCGAGATCACGACGCTGGAGTTGTTTGATTCCGGTAGGTGCGGTTCTGCTCAAAAGCGCCGTCAACCCAGCGGTGAAGATTACCCGATAGAGGGCAATGATCAGAGCCGGGGCGGTGATATAGCGGATCATTATTGAAGAAGTGGACATGGATAGCACTGCGATGAACAAAGCCAGGTAGATAAAGGCTGGTCTCATGCCCCTGACCCGAGGTAGGACTGGATGACCCGTTCGTCGTTCTTGACCTGAGCAGGAGTCCCCTCGGCGATCTTGCGGCCGTAATCAAGCACCGTTATCCGCTCACAGATGTTCATAACCAGGTTCATATCGTGCTCGACCAGGATGATGGTAAGTTTAAGCTGGTCTCGGATACTGCGGATGAAGGCCATTAATTCCTCTTTCTCACCAGTATTCATGCCCGCCCCTGGTTCATCCAGCAGCAGCAGGGAAGGATCCAGGGCCAGAGCCCGGGCTATCTCCAAGCGGCGCTGTTCACCGTAAGCCAAGTTTTCAGCATATTCATACCGTTTATCGACCAAGTCCACCAATTCCAGCAATTCCATGGCGCGCAGCTCGGTTTCCTTCTCTTCCCGCCGGGCCGCCGGCAATCTCAGCAGGCAACTCCAGAGACCGCTGTGGGTCACGCCGAAGCGTCCAACCCTTACGTTGTCAAGAACCGACAGTTTGCCGAACAGACGAATGTTTTGGAAAGTGCGGCCGATACCCAGGCGGGCAATGTCATGAGGCGCCATCCCATCAATACGGCGCTCCCGGAACAGGAGCTCCCCCTCGGTAGGAACATAAATGCCGGTGATTATGTTGAACAGGGTGGTTTTGCCTGCCCCGTTGGGTCCGATGATACCCAATATCTCCCCGGTCAAAACGCTCAGGCTGACCGTGTCGACCGCGCGCAGACCTCCGAACTCCTGGCTTATCCTGGTCATCTCGAGAATGTTCATTCCCTATCCCCCCTCTGGGTCCACCACTTCTTGATGTCATAGACACGAACATCACCAAGCAGACCATTGGGGCGGAATATCATCAGAATGACCAGCAACGCCCCATAAAACAGAAGCCGGTATTCATCCACGATGCGCAGCATCTCCGGCAGAATGGTCAGGATGACCACCCCGATGATAGTGCCGGGAATACTGCCCATACCGCCCAACACCACCATATTCAGCAACTCGATAGACTTCATAAAACCGAAGTCCTGAGGATTGATGTAGTACATGTAGTGAGCGTAAAGACCGCCGCCCAGTCCTCCCAGCAGAGAGCCGACCGAAAAAGCCAGCACCTTCATGCGGGTGGTGTCGACTCCGCAAGCCTCAGCAGCTATCTCGTTCTCCCGGATGGCATAGAGGGAACGCCCAACCCGGGAAGCCAACAACTGCCGGTTAAGAACTATGACCACCAGGACCAGCAGCCACACCACGGTGAAACCAGTATTCTGAGGAATACCTGACAGCCCCACCGCTTTTCCCCCCGGCCCGAAGTTGAGGAAAAAGACCCGGACTATCTCGGCGAAGCCGATAGTAACCATTGCCAGATAGTCGCCTTCCAGCCTCAAGGTGGGAATTCCGATCAGGAAACCGAAAAATGCGGCCACCAAAGCCCCGCCCAGGAGGGCTAAGGCGAAGGGAACTTCCAACTGGACGGATAGGATGGCCGAAGTATAGGCTCCCAGGCTCATAAAACCAGCATGTCCCATGGACAACTGGCCGGTAACCCCAGTAATCAGGTTAAGGCCCAGGGCCAGGATGATATTTATGCCAATGAAAATCAGAATACGCAGGTAATAAGCATCTATGGTTTGATTCAGGAAAGCATCGAACATGATCCACCTACACCTTTTTCGATAACTTCTGCCCAACAAGGCCTTGGGGGCGGATGATGAGCACCAAGATCAGAATAGCGAAGGCGATGGCATCTTTATAGGATGAGGATAGGTAAGCTATCCCCATGATCTCCAGCACTCCCAGGGTCAATCCCCCGATCATGGCGCCGGGAACCGAGCCAATCCCGCCCAATACCGCAGCCGCGAACGCCTTTAGTCCGGCCATGGTTCCCATATATGGCCAGACCGCATTGTAGTATATGCCTACCATTACACCCCCGGCGGCGGCTAGGGCCGACCCAACAGCAAAAGTCAGTGAGATTATGCGGTTGACATTGACGCCCATCAATTTGGAGGCCTCCAGGTCCTGGGAACAGGCCCGCATGGCCTTGCCCACCCGGGTCTTCTTGATGGCCAATTCCAGCACCACCATCAACAACGCCGCTATCAAGAGGATGATTATTTGCAGAGTCGATACCTGCAAACTGCCCAACTGGAAGGTGGAGCCGCCCAGGACTTCGGGGTAGCGGGTGGTATTGGGACCCCGGTACAGGACCATCAGGGTGGACAGGAATATGGACACTCCGATAGCACTTATCAGAGCTGACAGGCGGGAGGATTTTCCCCGCAAGGGGCGGTAGGCCACTCTTTCGATAAGCATCCCCAATAACATGCAAAAAGCCATGGCCCCCAGCAGGGCCACAAAAATATTGAAGCCGGCGGTGACCAGGAACAATCCGACAAAAGCCCCAAACATGTATACTTCGCCGTGAGCGAAATTTATCAGCTGGACGATTCCGTACACCATCGTGTAACCCAGGGCGATGAGGGCATAAGAACTGCCCAGGGTCAATCCGTTCAACAGCTGCTCCCAGAACATCAGTATCCTCCTATTGGACTAAAAGATCATATACAGTTTAACACAGCCCGTCTTAGATCGGATGTTAAACCGGATATGATCCCGACAAAGGCCCGTCCGAGGCAGGACGGGCCCTGGCCGGTTTTTAGCCGGGATTTATACTATTTTGCCTGAACGGGAATTTTCTCCAGCAGAGCCGGGAATTTCTCCCCTTTTACAGTGAGCAGACAAACCGGGCTCTTAATGGGTTCACGGTCAGCACGGAAGGTAGTGACACCGGATACGCCCGGATAGTCCTTCAGTTTGACCAGTTCTTCTTTGTAAACACTGGGGTCGGTGCTGTTGGCATCGGTCATAGCCTTGGCAATAATCATAACCGCGTCATAGTATTGGGCTGAGAACATATCGGGGTCCTCGTTGAATTTGGCCCGATAGGCTTCCAGGAACTTGGCGGTTTCCGGGCTGGGCTGATCGGTGGAAAACCCGGCATAGAAAATGACCTTTTCCTGCACGGCGGTGCCGCCCAGTTTGGCCAAGTCCTGTCCATAGAGGCCGTCTCCGCCTACCATGACGATGTTCAAGCCTTTTTTCTGGGCTTCGTTCATGATCAAAGCCGCTTCGGTATAGTAGCCGGTAAATACCAGGGCGTCGGCGCCGGCGTTTTTCAGCTTGGTCACCTGGGCGGTGAAGTCAGTCTCACCGTCATTGACGTTATCCTCCAGGACGATGTTGCCGCCTTTTTCAGTGATAGCCTCTTTGAAGATAGGGGTCAGGGCGGTGCTGTAGCCATTGTTGAGGGAAGTGATAATCGCCAGGTTCTTCCATCCCTTGGTGTTTATCATCCAATCCACCACCGCCGGGGCTGCCACGGTGTCCAGCAGGGTGTTGCGGAACACATAATCACCGATCTCCACTACGCCCGCACCAGTAGCACCGGCAGAGAAGATAACCATCTTGTTCTTTTGGGCAATGTCCGCCGCCACCTTGGTCAGACCAGTGCAGGGGTCTCCGACCAAGGCTGATACTTTGTCCACCGTTATGTATTTGGTGGTGATATGGGCAATTTCACTGCTCTCGCCTTTATTATCGTAATAAATTCCTTCTACTTTTTTACCCAGAATGCCACCCTTGGCATTCAACTCTTCGATAGCCATTTGCATTCCCTTTTGACCGGGGATTCCATAATTGGCCACCGAGCCGGTCAAGGCACCCAAGAAACCGAGTTTGATCGTGTCACCGGCAGCCGGAGTACCCTGCTGGGTAGTCTGCTCCTTACTGGCGCAGCCGCCCAGCACCGAGAATACCATCAACAGGCACAGCAACAGAGCGATCCTTTTCATTAGTCTTTTCCTCAACATTATCCCTCCTAAATTAGTGGTTTTAATACGGTCCTCCTCTCTGCACTCGTCAACATTATTCTAATTCCATTCGATGCGCCATAATCCTGCCGAATATAAAAAAAACTGACCCCTGAGGACAGTCGACAGTAATCGGACGGGCCGCCGGGGGAAGCAATCCGCCGGGCTATTATTCTTCTAGAAAATGGTGCAGGGAAATATCGCGATAATCGCGAGCTGCCAAAAAACTGGCCACCCCCGAGCTGTTGCGGTACTCATCCAGCAGCTCCAGAAACAAACGGTCAAAACTGCTGGCTCCCGGTCCGGCTGCTGGGACCAGACCCTGCTGCTGGGCGAAAATCTGGGTGGCGGCGGCACCCGACCAAGCGATCTTGTAAATCAGTTGCTCGGTTCGGCCTAGCAGGGGAGTACATAGATAAAACCGGCAGATCAATGAACGCACCGGATAAATGGAGCAGATATTATCCTGCAGGAATATACAAGGTTCGGGGACCATGCGTAACAGTCCCACCGCCAGTTTTTCCGCCTGGAAATAACGGGCTACGAAATCATCGTATGCCATCCCCAGCATTTCTGCCATGCGGCGGAAGGAGACCAGGTCCGGTATGACATAGGCGGTAGCGCAGCAATTGCGCTGACACCCTTTGCAGAGGGCGTGATGGCCACGGGCGTATTGTTTGAAAATGGTCTGATCATCGCAGAGGGGCTGCCAGGCGTCCAGCAGATCCTGTACGGTGGCCGGCAGAACTACCTTAATGCCCAATCCCGCTTGGCCATCCTCATGGCCATGGTAAACCTCCACCCCGCTCATAGTTTTTCTCCCGCCTGCATCTCCTTGATAGCCTGGCGGGCCAGTTCGTCACAGCGCTCGTTGTATACATGTCCGGCATGACCTTTGACCTTGACCACCCGGACCTCATTGGACCTGGTCAACTCCAGCAGCCGCTTCCACAGATCCTGGTTGGCCACCGGTTCCTTCTTGCTGTTGACCCATCCATTGCGCTGCCATTTATCCAGCCACTTCTGGTTGAAGGCATTGACTACATAGGCGCTGTCGGAATACACGTTGACCTTACGGCCGGATACCTTGAGGGCGCTGAGGGCTTCGATGACCGCCTGCAGCTCCATACGCTGATTGGTGGTTTCCGGTTCCCCGCCGCGGATCTCTTTAACGTGACTGCCCGATATGAGCACCGCTCCCCAACCGCCTGGTCCCGGGTTTCCAGAACAAGCCCCGTCAGTATATATATCGATATCATTCATAAAGATGACTCCACTAATGTAATAACCTAAAACAATTGCAGCAGTTCGGCCAGGGAACGGATGCGGTAGTCGCAGTCCGCCGTTATCTCGGTGTCATCCGCTTCCGGCGCCAGCCAAACCGCTGTCATACCTGCCGCCTTGGCCCCTACCATATCGGTGTTGCTGTTGTCGCCCACGTGGGCTGCTTCATTATTAAGCACTCCTAAATGCTGGAGGGTGTAATCAAATATTTTGACGTTGGGTTTAGCCCAGCGCACCTCGTCGGAGAACACGGTGACCGTGAAATAATCGAAGATACCATCCGCACGCATGAGGTCCCGCAGTATAACGCCTGGCGAGATCCCGGTATTGCAGATCACAGCCAGTTTATACCGGCCCGCCAGCTCGGGAATAGTCTCCAGCACCCCGTCGTTGAGACGGGGCGGGTATTCTCTCCTTATCGAGGTATAAGCCTCGTAAGCCTTCTTCCATTCGTCAATACGCAGGTCCAATTTGAGCTGCCTCAATACGTACTCGAGTTGGCCCCGGGGGGTCAGATCGAGTCCGCATTCGATCTGATAATGGTTGGCATACTGCCAGCTATCATAGAAGGCCTCGCGGATAGAGTCGGTATCGGCAGAGTATCCCATATCCCGTAAGGCCTCCTGGAACATGGCCACCCGCCGTTTGAAAACGCCCTCATTGCGGGGTATTTTATAGAGAGTATCCCAAAAGTCGAAGGTGATCGCTCTCAGCACACGATTTCCTCCCCGTCCCGATTACCGCTCAGCCCCTAATCCGCATGGGCTTCTGCTATCTTTTTGGTAGTTTTTTCGGATTGTTCCACAAAACCCTTCACATCTCCGTCCAGGATGGCCTGGTTATCGATCTGGCGTTCTTTGTTCAGGGCGCGGGCCTTATTCTTCAAGTTGTTGTCGGTCGTGTAAAATCCGGTCCCTTTGAACACAATCCCTACATTCTGACTGACCAGCCTCCGCACCGGGCTGCCGCACTCGGGACAGACCTCCAGAGCACTCTCGCTTATCTTCTGCCTGGCCTCAAAGCATCCACATTTCTCACAACGGTAATCATAAATAGGCACCTGTACTCACTCTCCTAAATAATATATGTTGCTGCGGTCATTAATACATCAGTCATTCCATATGCGGTCGGGACTTGGTGAGGGTAAACGTGTCTCAGCCGATACCCAGGGAATTACTGAGCAGTATTATCGCAAACATGGTCCCGTTCCACAAGCCATGAGCTACCATTGGCACCAGTATGCTGCCGCTCTTTTCATACATGTAGCAGAGGATGGCCCCGCCCACCGCCAGAGGCAGGCCCCGCCACAGATCGAAATGGGCCAGCCCAAATATGACACCGGCCAGGATCGCTCCCCAGGCTGGTCCCAGGTGTTTGCGGAAAACTGGATAGATCATGCCCCGGTAGAATAGTTCCTCTGATACCGGGGCCAGGACGGTACCGGCAAACACCAGAGCGATGATATCAGGCAGGTGGGTAGCCGAACGCATTATTTGCTCGATATCCTGCATATCCAAATCAGGTTGAAAGTATTTTAACCCATAGCCCATAAAGGATATTAGGATAACCAGCAGGACCCCGCCCTTGAGTCCATAGTGTATGAAATCCCGCCCGCTCACCAGGCGCAGCCCGAGCTCGCTCCAATTGGACTTTCTAAATACAACTGCATCCAGATACACACACAGCACGGTAGCAATGAATTGGACCCCAAATAGGTAGATAAACAGTCGTATGGTATCGCTGCCGGCCACCAACGGCACTACTGCCGCGGCCGTGGCGATAATCATGATACCAAGGTACACCGCGATGATGTCTATAAACCCCCAGCGTGGTTGTTCCATCCGATCCGCCTCCTAACCATCCATCCTATTATACTTCATCACTCCCTAAAACTAATCCTGTTTTTATTGCCCTTGCACTTATGGAATCCCTCTCCAGGGACATAATAAATATAACCATGATTGATAAAAGGAGGATTCCCCATGACCCCTTTGCTATTCATTCTGGTAGCTACGGTCGTCTTAAGCGTCTTGATTCTCTGGGTGCTCCGGTCGGTGGTAAACAGTCCCCGAGCTTGGCCGCCCCAGCAGGATTTTGCTTTCGAGAGCTCGTCAGAGTTGGCCCTGTCTGAGCAGGGGGAGTACTACCTGGCCCAGGACTCAATTCGGCTGCAACCCCTTGGAGAAGGCTGGGCGCAGGTAAGCTGGAACCTGAGTCGGTCCAAACTGGAGCAGGCTTGTGCCGAGTATCATTTGAAACCCGACCCGAAGTATATGGTGCTCCGGCTCCAGGCCGACAACGGACATTCTCATCAACTGGACCTGTGGGTTAAAAGCCTGGCCGGCCAGTACCGGTTCCAGCCGGACCCGCATACCAGCTATTGCGCGATCCTGGGAATCAGCCAATACCAGCAATTCCTCCCCATCCTGACCTCGGTCACCATCAGCAGCCTGGCTGGCAAGTAGTAAAAACCAGACCCGGCCGCATCCGGCTGCGTTTGGCCTGCCACCCGCTGCCCATTTCCGCCCCTCCAACTTGTCACACTTTTAGCAATGCCCTATAATTTTTACATAAACCAATCAATTCCAGCTGGGGTCAGGGTGGGAGACCCTTTCTAGATCCAGGAATCCCATACTATTGACCTTTCAGCCTGTTCCAGGCGCCGACCACATAAGACCGGAGAGGAGGACCAGTTATGGCTGATCTCCCCATAAGCAAGCAGCGGGACATAACCAGCTACGACAATGGAACTGTAAGACACATCCAGGACGCAGTAGTGGAGGAATACCCCCTCACCTTGTTTCTCAACCGAGCCGAACTGGCTACCATGGTCTGTTCCCCGACCGGGTTCAATGAACTGGCGGCCGGATTCCTGCTCAGTGAAGGCCTGGTACGGACACCCGCCGACCTTATCGAAGTAAATGTGCGGGAAGAAGAGGGATCCCTCCTGATCAGGACTGGCGGGGAGGCACCTCCGGCCAACGAGACCCGCCGCCGTCATATAACCACCGGTGCCGGCAAGAGTGGAACCGATTTTCGCTTCATAAACGCAGCCCGGCAGATCCTGCCCATCCAATCCCAGGCACGATTTACCGCAACCCACCTATTGGAGATGATCGATCTGCTGCAGCAGCGCTCAGCTACTTTTGTGCTTACCGGCGGGGTGCATAGCGCCGCTCTGGCTGACCAGGACGGCATGATATGCATGTTTGAGGATATCGGCCGCCACAACGCGGTTGATAAGGTATTGGGCTACGCCTTCCTGCATGGAATTTCCAGCCAGGACAAGATCCTGCTGCTGAGCGGGCGGATCGCTTCGGAAATTCTGCTGAAAGCCGCCCGGGCTCAAATCCCCCTGGTTCTGTCCCGCTCGGCCCCTACGGGTCTTACCATCGATTTGGCGGAAGAACTGAACATTACCGTAGTCGGGTTTGCCCGCGGTAAACGGTTGAGCGTCTACACCCACCCGGAAAGAGTCTTATTATAAGGTAATAAAGGGGGTTGCTGAATTGGTGAAACAGGACGATAAAAGGATGATGGAAGAAATAAGACGGCTCAAAGCTGAAAAATCGGTTTATATTATTGCGCATTATTACCAGAATGGTGAGATCCAGGATGTGGCCGATTTTGTAGGCGATTCCTACGCCATGGCAGTGGCCGCCAAGAACTCTCCCCTGGATACCATCCTAGTGGCCGGAGTGGATTTTATGGCTGAGTCGGCGGCCATCCTCTGTCCGGATAAGACCGTCCTGTCACCAGAACCGACCTCCACTTGCCCGATGGCCAACAGCATCGAGGTCAGCGACGTCGAGCGCTTCAAGCAGGAGCATCCCGAGGGCTTGGTGGTGAGTTACGTCAATACCCCGGCGGCGATCAAAGCAGTCAGCGATATTTGCGTGACCTCATCCAATGCCGCCAAGATAATAGCCAAGCTGCCCAAGGATGTGCCTGTTTTCTTCATCCCCGACCAGAACCTGGGCCGCAACATTGCTGCCCGGCTGGATCGTCCACTGGAATTTTTCCCGGCCAGTTGTCCCATCCATGCCGCGGTAACTCCACAGAGCATACTTGAGAAAAAAGCCCAGTACCCGGATGCGGCAGTGCTGGTGCACCCGGAATGCGATCCCCAGGTGGTGGCCCTGGCCGATTATGTGGGCAGCACGGCGGGGATTATCGACTATGCTGCCCACACGGACCGCCGCCAGCTCATTATCGGGACCGAGTGCGGCATATTCCATAAAATCGGGCAGTCCAGCCCTGACAAGGAACTAATCCTGGCCACCCCTGACCTGGTTTGCCAGGATATGAAAAAGATTACCCTGGAGAAAATCCTCCGCTCTCTGCAGACCATGGAGACCAAGATTACCGTACCCGAAAACATTCGGGTCAAAGCAGCGGTGGCTCTGGAAAAGATGATCGAGTATGCATCCTGATGGACGGCAACTCGGCCGCCAGCGAATCTTATTAAGGAGTATTGTCTCTTCACTTATCGGGCTGGGTGCCCCTAATCCCATAGCCAAATGACGGGCCGGTGCCAATCGCGGCCCGTTTTTACCTTTATAGCCGTCTCCATCGAATGGTGGTATGATTGACTATAGGACCTGGCATTTTCCGGGCGGTATGTTTTTTTATCGACAGCAGATGGGGGTGCGGTTTTGGGCAGGAAAGTAATGGTCGCCATGAGCGGCGGGGTGGACAGCTCGGCCGCAGCCTGGCTGCTCCTGCAGGAAGGTTATACGGTCAGCGGAATCACCATGCAGATATGGCCGGGTGGGGAGGCGGCCGGCGGCAGTCCGACAGCGGCCGACGATGCCCGGCAGGTAGCCGCGTTGTTGGGTATACGCCACCAGGTGGTCGACCTGCGGGAGGTTTTCCGCCGCCAGGTGGTGGACCATTTCTGCACCGAGTATCTGGCCGGACATACTCCCAACCCCTGCATCACCTGTAACCGCAATTTGAAATTTGGCGCCCTGTTGGACATAGCCCTGGCCCAGGGCTGTGATTACATTTCCACTGGTCATTATGCCCGTATTGAACCGAATCCCGCCAACCAGGAGGTGAGCCTGCTGACCGCCCTCGACCGCAGCAAGGATCAGAGCTACGCCCTTTACCGGCTGGACCAGCACCAACTGCGGCATACCCTTTTCCCGCTGGGTACCTACACCAAAGCCGAGGTGCGTCGGCTGACCGCTGAGGCCAAGCTGCCGGTGTCTGCCAAAGCTGAGAGCCAGGACCTTTGTTTCGTATCCGACCGCCACTACGGTGCATTCGTAGAACGCTATCTGGGCCTGGTTCCCCAACCCGGACCATTCCGGGACAGCCAAGGTACAGTAGTGGGCACCCACCGGGGCATTCATCATTACACCATCGGCCAGCGTAAAGGACTGGGGCTGCCGCTGGGCTACCCGGCCTATGTGACCGGCCTCGATCCCCACACCAATACCGTCTGGGTGGGCACCAACCAGGAATTGTTCCAAACCTGCCTGTATGCTGAAGATGCCAACTGGATCTCCGGCTCTCCCCTGTCCGGGCCAACGGAGCTGGCGGTAAAGGTCCGCTATTCAGCTTCACCAGTGCCCGCTCTGGTAACACCCCTGGAAAACGGCTGTTTTCGAGTCGACTTTCACCAACCCCAGCGGGCTATCACCCCTGGACAGGCCGCAGTCATTTATGACGGCGAAAAGGTTGTGGGCGGGGGTACCATCACCCTGCACAGACAGACATGAAAAGAGCCAGGTATCCCGGGCTATCCATTAATTGCTTGCCGGGAAGCCTGTAAGAATAGGTTCTCACCCACGTAGAGTCATTATGAAGCAAGCACAAGAAGGGAGCGGACGAAAAATGAAGAAAACCATGCTGGTGCTATTGGCCCTGACCATGCTCATGCTACCCGGTACAGCGGTGGGCCAGGGGAGCAGTTCCGATTTCGCCGATGGTAATCACTGGGCCAGCCGCGATATAAGGGCGGTGTACGGGCTGGGTCTGATGAATGGTACCGGAACCACTGATGACGGGCAACGCCTGTTCTCACCCCAGGGTCACGTGACCCGCGCTCAGTTGGCGGCCATCCTGACCAATACCTTCGGTCTCGATTATGGGACCATCCGTTTCATCAAAGAACCGGTGGCCAGCGACTACTACCGCGATGTCGACAATAATGCCTGGTATGCCTCCTATGTGGTTATGTGTGCCATCAACCAGGTCTTCCCCGCCGGCGACGATAATTTCTATCCCGACCGGCCGGCTACCCGGGTTGAGGTCGCCCAGGCAATCTATCGTTCCTTCAATGCCAAGGGCATCTCGGTGCCCATGATCATGATGATGCCCCTGTTCCATGACACCGGAAATTTGAGCCAGGAAGAGATGAACGCGGTGGTGTTTGTCAACAACACCGGCATCATGAGAGGCAATGACAACTATTTCCGGCCCGGCGATAATCTGACTCGGGCGGAGATGGCGACGGTGGTTATGCGCTGCGTAGAACTGATCGCTGCCAATGAGACTAACCGGGATCAGGAACTGCAGGTCCCGGTAGGCAGCATACTCTACCTGAATCTGGCCAGCAATCCGACCACCGGTCATACCTGGACAATTGTGGGGGGAGCCGATGGAGTTATTAGGAGCACCGGCTCGGCCTACCTCCCTGATAACAATCCCGATTCTCTGCCGTTAGCAGGCCAGGAAGGCCGCCATTTCTGGCGTTTCCAGGCCCTTCAGGAAGGCAGCACCGACCTGGAGATGGCCTATTCCCGCCCCTGGGAAAGCGTCCAGCCACAGCGGTTTAACCTGAGAATCACCGCAACCCCTACCATCTCTTCGACCCTCTCCCTCAGTACTATCGCCCTGCACAGTGAGGGCCAGTATATGACGGTTGACTCCTACCGGCCGGTTCTGCACGGCCTGGCCGATGAGGATATCCAAGCCCGACTAAATGCCATCTGGGAAGAGGATGTAGAGCAAATAGAGGCTGCCCTAACCGCCGATTTGGACGAATATATCCGCTACAATCAGGAGAACGACTTCCCTATCCGTCCTTATTTGCTTTATAGCCGTTACCAGACAGGTACCCTCAACCAGAACCTACTCAGCCTCTATGTAGACTATTACACTTTTACCGGGGGGGCTCATGGCAGCACCGACCGCCGCCCCTATAATTACGATCTGCAAACCGGCCAGCCATTAGAACTAGCCGACATCTTCCAAAGCGGGTATGATTACCGTGGACTTATCGACCGGGAGATATCAGCCCGGATTGCCGCTCAGCCGGGGGACTATTTCTCCGGTGAGATGGGATTCACCGGTATCAAGGATGATCAACGGTTTTATATTCGAGACGGGCAGTTGGTGATATACTTCTCCCAGTATGAGATCGCGCCTTATGCGGCCGGCATTCCTGAATTCGCTTTCCCGCTTGATCATTTCGGGGAGGGACTGCAGACCCGATTTTTTAACAGTTGACCAGATTCGGCAAAGGCGATTGCATAGATGTGGACTAAAATAAACCGATACTATTCTCCCTGGCTGGACTTCATCGGGCTGCTGCTGTTCTCCACGGCCTTCAGTTACATTCGCGCCCATTTTGATCAGATTCCTGCCACCATACCCACCCATTTTGGGCCGTCGGGACAACCTGATGCCTGGAGTGCCAAGAGCGTGTGGAGCGTCTATGGCACCCTCATGATCGGTTTGGGGATTTACCTGAGCATGGTCCTGACCAATATCGTGGTGATCATACGCCCTGATAATCCAGCCAAAATCATAAATATTCCCCAGCGGGACAAAGACCTGCTGGGGCCAGAACGCTTGGAAGCCATCCGCGCCACTATAGCTAGGGGGTTGGCAGTCCTCAACCTCACCATGGCGGCCTTGTTCGCCTATCTGGGCTGGGGGGCCACTAATGTTGCCCTGGGGATAAGCCCTGGTCTGGGTCCGGTTATGTGGCTGTTTGTTGCCGCCTTGCTGGGAATCAGCCTCTACATGACCGTGAAGGCCATAATGATGAGTTCCACCCGGGGACTGCGCAAATAATTCCCAATCATGGTATAGGCCATGTCAGCTGATAATTCCGTCCCGTAAATCACTGGGTCCTCAAATAAGCCGCTCATCATTCCAGTCATCACGAATTTTCTGTCTTAAGCCAGGCCTTCGCTTTTTCCAGCAAAGTACCCGCCTGGTTCATCTCCGGTTGTTCCAATACCTCATCCAGCAATGCCTCCAGCACCCGGCCAATCCTGGGGCCAGGCTCGTAACCCAGGGCAATCAGGTCGTTGCCGTCGATGGCCAGGTCGCAAATGTGCAGGGGTGGCCGAAGCGCCAGGATGCGGCCAATCTCCTTCTGCATGGTATCCAGCCCGGAGGTGTCGAAAGGAGCGGCCGACCCTAAGATGTCAGCTCGCTGCAAATCGAAAAGATCATCCAGGTTTTCCTCCCCGACCCGGCTGATAAGCTTCTTTAGACTTCCCTCGCGAACGTGGGGGAATCGGCTCATGTGGTCGTAAATCAACCTGGTTACTACGGCCGCGGTCCGGCGGTCATACTTGAAACGCTGCAGAATAGCGGACGCCACCCGGCTGCCTTCTATATGGTGGTTGTAGAAATGACCCCTTCCATCATGATCTACCGTAAAACAGGCTGGCTTGCCCACATCATGCAGCAGGGCTGCCAGGCGTACCGTAAGCCGAGGCGGGCATGCCGCCAACACAGCCATGGTATGCTCGAACCCATCTCTGTCATGGCGGGGACTCTTTTGATCGAAATCGAGCAGGGGCATCAATTCGGGCAGGATATAGGCCAAAAGACCGGTGGTAGCCAAGGCTCTTATCCCCTGGGCAGGCCTTTCGGAAAGCAGGATGTGATCGAGCTCGCCGCGAATCCTCTCCACTGCCACCCGGGACAGTAATGGCGCCTCGTCCACGATGGCATCGGTGACCCTGGGGTGGAGGGTGAAATCCAAGGTACAACCCAGACGTATGGCCCGCACCATGCGTAAAGGATCATGCCGGAAGCGCTGCGCGGCCTGGTGGGCCGGGGAAGCAATAATCCTTCCCTTAAGATCCTGAAGGCCCCCGAACGGATCGAATATCGCCCCGTTCTCATCCATGGCCATGGCATTGATGGTAAAATCTCTCCAGAAGAGGTCGGCCTCAATGCCGGTCAAACCGGGCAGAGGTGAATGATAGCGGCTCTTCCAGGTGGATACCTCCACTGCTCCCCCGGGGGTAATGACCACTATGGTGCCATACCGGGCCCCCAGGGCAACGGTTCGTGGAAAAAGGCTGCGGATGACTTCGGGGGAAGCCTCGGTGACCACATCATAATCGCTCGGTTTCCGGCCCAGCAAGAGGTCGCGCACGCAGCCTCCCACCAGATAAGCATCGCAGCCTCGGCTCTTCAATACAGCCATTATCTCAGCTACGTACTCGGGCAGCTGCATGGTCATCACCTCCTCCGCGCTTTCATAGGATAAGTATTTCCCGGTTTAAGCTGGATATCTCAGTCTGACTGCTTCTATACCTGCGATCTACCCAGTAAAAACCGCAGGCTGGCGCCAGATGGCAGGCCTGCGGTAGATAAATCAGCCAGCGTAATAGTTGATCAAGCTGCCCTTGAGAATCACTTCCCTCTCATCAGCGGATAGTTTCTCCAACCGCAGCTCAATCTCGCGCACCCCTGCCGAACCGATGACCCGGGCCGGGAAGCTCTCATCGCCGCGGGCCAGCTTATCCCGGATGTCGGCAATGAAGATCAAGTCACCCACCATGAAGGGTTCTGCTTCGGCGCCGATGGTAAAGGGCAACATGCCCCAGTTGATCAAATTGCTGCGGTAGCGCTTGGTGGCGTAGCTGACCGCGATGTTGGCCCAGCCGCCCAGCACCTTCTGGCTGGAAGCGGCCTGCTCCCGGGCTGAACCGTCACCTGGCTTGACCGCGTAGACGACGCTGCCGATTCCGGTGTCATACCAAATATCCCGGGCTCCTTCGGCAATCCCCTGTTCAATGAGCTTGGATGCCAGAGCCTGTAAATCCGGTGGTACTTCCCCGCCACTGCTTCTAATCAATTGGCGCCGGGCCTGCTCCAGGTCATTCACGGTCTTGGCCCGGGCTACATAGCCGGGATCCTTGCGCGACAGGGTGTATTCCGCCAGTTTCAAGGGATTGGACCGGAACGAGGAAGTCTCCCCGGATGGGATCAGCTCGTCGGTGGTGGTGACCGGGTCGGTAATTACCGAAGCTACCTGCAGCAGCAGATTGCGGGGCAATGCTACCATAGGCGGCCAGTCGGCGATATTGGGCCCGAATTTGAGTTCAACCTGCCCGGTTGGCTGCTTATAGCCGTTGTACACCCGGTTGTCGTAGATCTCCCGGTCAAAACTATACACACTTGGGACGGCTTCGAAGTTCATGTCAGTGGCGGGGGTCAGCAGTCCGCCATTGAGGACGGTAGCGGTGATGGAGCGGGCATCCATCAGAGCCACCGAGGAGATCTGCCCTTCACCCGGTTTGGAGCCCTCGCGGTTGGGGAAGTTGCGGGTGGTATGGCGAATACTCAGGGCATTGTTGGCGGGCACGTCTCCCGCCCCGAAACAAGGTCCGCAAAAGGCCGTCTTCATGGTAATACCAGCCAACATCATCCGTGCCGCCGCGCCGTTCTTGATCAATTCCAGGTAGATTGGCTGACTGGCTGGATAAACACTGAAGGTCAGCTCACTATTGCCCACCGAACGGCGGTCTACCATGGCCGCAATTTGGTTTAGGTTTTCGAAAGTGCCCCCGGCGCAGCCGGCCACGATACCCTGGTCGGCTCGCAAACGTCCGTTGACCATCTTATCGGTGAGGCTGAAGCGGATGTCAGGATTGTCCATTTGTTTCTGGCCTTCGATCTCCACAGTGCGTAAAATGTCCCCGGTATTGCGGTTCAATTCGGCAATGGTATAGACATTGCTGGGATGGAAGGGCAGAGCGATCATCGGTTCTATCCGGTTCAGGTCGATGATTACAGCCCCGTCATAATAGGCAACCGGACCCGGACGCAGCTCGGCATAGGCCTGGGGCCGCCCGTGGATACGGTAATAGTCCTCCACAGCCCGGTCGGTGCACCAGATGGAGCTCAGGCAGGTGGTCTCGGTGGTCATGACATCGATACCGTTGCGGTAATCAACCGACAGGCTTTCGATGCCGGGGCCGATGAATTCCAGTACCTTGTTATTGACGAAATTATTTTTAAATACCGCTCCGATGAGAGCCAGGGCTACATCCTGGGGACCTACCCCCGGTTGGGGCCGACCTTTAAGGTAAACGGCAATAATCTCCGGATAAGCGATATCATAGGTCTTGCTGAGCAGTTGCTTGACCAATTCCGGACCGCCCTCGCCGATGGCCATGGTACCAAGGGCACCATAGCGGGTGTGGCTGTCGGAACCCAAGATCATACTGCCACAGGCCGCCATCATCTCCCGCATATACTGGTGTATGACAGCCAGATGGGCCGGTACGTAGATCCCCCCATATTTCCGGGCTGCGGACAAACCGAAAAGGTGATCGTCCTCATTAATAGTCCCGCCCACCGCGCACAAGCTGTTGTGGCAGTTGGTCATAACATAAGGCAGGGGGAATTCCTGCAGCCCGCTGGCTCGGGCGGTTTGCACGATGCCCACATAGGTTATATCGTGGGACGCCAGGGCATCGAAACGGATCCGCAATTGGTCCCCATCGCTGCCGGTATTGTGTTTGGTCAGGATTTGATAGGCGATCGTGTTCTGACGACCCTGTTCCGGCTGCAGGGTGCTGCCGTCCAATGAAGGCTGGCCGGTCTTGCCGCTGCTGGCCAGGGTCTCCACCCGGCCTTGTTCACCAACCTGAACCAAGGTCTCACCGTTGATAAAATAGACGCCATTATTGATTAAGCGCAAATCTCCTTAGCACCTCCAATTATTTGCTCTGCACCACTTAATTCTACACCAAGCGATACCGTTGTTATATATTGAACCCCAGGGTTTCGTTCAGGCTGCCGGTGCGATAACCCCTCAAATCCAGTGTCACATAGGCGAACCCCAGCGAACGCAAGAAGTCATGCACCTCGTCCATAAGCTGCTCATCGAAACGAATCCTTTCCTTCGCATCAACCTCGATCCGGGCCGTTTCCCCATGGCAGCGCACCCGTACCTGCCGGAAACCCAGACCGCGGAGATACTGCTCGGCTCCATCCACCCTCTTCAGCTTGTCTGGAGTAATCTTCTCTCCATAGGGAATGCGGGTGGCCAGGCAAGATTCGTTGCGCTTGTCCCAGGACGGCAAACCCATGGCCCGGGATAACTGTCTTATCTCGGTCTTGGTCAGACCGGCTTCCTGCAGGGGGCTTATTACTCCCCATTCTCTCACCGCCCGCATACCAGGGCGGAAATCCTTCTCATCGTCGGCATTGGAACCATCGGCCACGGTTATTATACCGTACTCTCCGGCCAGAGACAGCATTTGCGGATAGTAAGCCCGTTTGCAGAGATAACAACGATCAGCCCGGTTGTCTGCGAATCCCTCAACCGCGAACTGATCGAGCTCGATGATATGATGCTCAATCCCCTGGCGGCGGGTAAACTCAAGGGCCGCTTCCCTCTCCCCTGAGGGGAAAGTGGGCGAAACCACCGTTACGGCCAGGACACGATCGGCCAAGATATTGCGGGCGACCTGCAGCAGGAAGGTGCTGTCCGCTCCTCCCGAATAAGCAACCGCTATCCCCTCCAGGGATTGCAGTCGGCTCTGCAAGTTTTTATACTTATTTTCCATTCCGAGTCGGCGCCCTCCATTTCCCCGCCGGGAGCGGTATTGTTATAATATACTATAAGTCTCGGCTGGGCTCTGCCAAATGCAAACCATTTTGGCTTGGCCTGGTTCGAATTATAACAAAAGGGATGAGATTATGGAAAAAGGGACCCGTTTGATCCATACCGGCAGTGAAGGAGACCCTCATACCGGGGCGGTCAGCACCCCTATTTATCAAAACGTGGTATTCGCTCGCCCGGATTTATATACCGCGGGACAATGGGAATACTCGCGCCTGGGTAATCCTACCCGGAACGCCCTGGAGAAATCCATCGCCACCCTGGAAGGAGGCCGATATGGGTTTGCATTTGCCTCCGGGATGGCGGCTATAGCGGCAGCTTTCCTGCAATTTGGCAGCGGCGACCACGTCATAGTCTCCCGTGATGTCTATGGGGGCACCTTTGGATTGGCCCACCGGTTGTTACCGCGCTTTGGCATCCAGGTGGATTTTGTGGACACCACCGATCCCGACTCTATCCTGGATAAAATCGGCACCAAGACCCGGGCCCTTTTCATCGAAACACCTTCCAACCCTCTAATGAAGATAACCGATCTGCAGGCGGTGGCGGCCTTGGCCAAAGAATACGGTTTGATCACCATGGCCGATAATACCTTCATGACCCCTTACCTGCAGCGTCCGCTGGAAACCGGCATCGACATAGTGATCCACAGCGCTACCAAGTATCTGGGCGGTCACAGCGACTGTCTGGCCGGGCTGGTGGTCACCGATAATCCTGATCTGGCCCGGGAACTAAGCCTTCTCCAGGTTATGCTGGGGGCGGTGTTGGGGCCCCAGGACAGCTGGATTATATCCCGGGGGATAAAAACCCTGAAGGTACGTATCGAACAACAGCAGCAAACAGCCAGCCGGTTAGCCCAATGGTTGTCTGACCGCCCTGAAATAAGTGACGTGTACTACCCCGGTTTGCCTGGCCATGTGGGGCGGGAGGTCCATTTCGGTCAGGCCGACGGAGCTGGAGCCATGATCAGTTTCCGTCTCTCCGATGCAGAGAAAGCCCGCCGTTTCATTGACCGTTTGCGGCTGCCGGTAATAGGCTCCAGCCTGGGTGCCGTGGAAAGCATCGTTTCCTTGCCGGCCTTAATGTCCCATAGCTCCCTGCCGGAGGAGATGCGCCGCGAATTGACCCTGGATCACCAGCTGGTGCGCTTATCGGTTGGTTTGGAGGATTACTCTGATCTGCAGGCCGACCTGGAACAGGCACTGGCCCATTCATAAGGTAATAGCCGCCATTATCAGGTAACTGACCAATACTAATGTATTAGGCCTGCCAAATAGGCACCAACCGGAAGGTCATGTTTTGTCACCTTCGGGACACCACTTCGTAAGACCAAGACCAGGCGAAGGTGATTAGATCAAACCATCCGCTCTCCGTCACTGGTAACCAGCAATCGGTACAGTTCGGGGCGGCGGTCACGGAATATGCCCCACTCCAGGCGCTGGTGCTCCAGACCGTCCAGGTCAAATCGGGCGGTTATAACCGTCTCCTGGGCGCGGTCGGCAGCCGCCAGCAAATTCCCGGTGGGCCCGGCGATGAAGGAAGATCCGTAGAACGTAAGAACCGAATCATTGTCTCTCTCTGGTCCTACCCGGTTGGCGGCCACTACCGGTATCAGGTTGGCGGCTGCGTGGCCGCGCATACAGATCTGCCAATGATCCCGGGAGTCTACCGATGGATCCTGCGGTTCCGAGCCGATGGCCGTAGGGTAGAGCAGCATTTCTGCTCCCATCAGGGTCATGCAGCGGGCTGCCTCCGGGTACCACTGGTCCCAGCAGATCCCGACCCCGATCCGGCCAAAACGAGTTTCCCAGACCTTAAAACCGGTATCCCCGGGATTAAAGTAGAATTTCTCCTGGTAGCCAGGCCCAGCCGGGATATGGCTCTTGCGGTATACCCCCAGCACTTGCCCGGCATCGATGACTGCCACCGAATTATAGCGGGCATAGTTCTTCTTTTCAAAAAAGCTGATCGGCAGCACAATCCCCAGCTCCCGGGCCACATCCTTAAATCTCTGTACGGCCGGATTGGTCTCCAGAGTGGAAGCCAATTGATAATAATCAGGATTCTCTTGCTGACAAAAATAGGTGGTCTCGAACAACTCCGGCAATACCACCACCCCCGCCCCTTCCCGGGCGGCGCGGCGGACCAGCTCCTCCGCCTTCTTCATGTTCTGGACGGTGTCAGAGGAACAGCTCATTTGCACCGCAGCCACTGTTACCTGCCTCATTTGTAATCCCTCATCTCGTATAACATTACCGGCACTGCCAGATCACCAGTTGTCTATAACACATTACCATATACTATTTCTAATTCCCTGAGAAAACTTGATCATCCTTGGCATTGCCCGGAACTCCGACTACCTCTGCCTACGTTTTACTATCTGTCAGGGTTGCCTTCACGAATCGACCGCGGTAATGACTGCAGGCGCAACAACATGGGACTTCCAGCCCCAAGCCCGGCCGGCACCTGCTGGGTCATGCAATGGACGTTGCCGCCTTCCCGGACAATGGCCAAGCCATCCACGGTGCGGACCCGCCGCTCCGGAAAGGTGCGGCCCAGGATCTGTACGGCCTGGATATCGGTGGATTGGGCTTCTCCGCCGAAAACCGGCAGGATTATCCCACCGTTGACAAAATAGAAATTAAGGTAGCTCAGGGTCAGCCGCCGGCCTTCGTGGTACTGGGGCGGGGGCTGAGGGATCTCGATTATTTCCAGGGTCCGGCCCCGGGCGTCGGTGGACTGCCGCAATATCTCCCGGCTCTCCACGGTAATCAAATAATTGTCATCCCGGGGATCATCGCACGCCTGCAGCAAAACCCGGCCCGGTCCGGCCCAGCAGGCCAGGTTGTCGATGTGACCGTCGGTCTCGTCCCCTTCTAAGCCGCGCTTGAGCCAGATCACCTTGTCTATCCCCAGATACAACGACAGGTATTCTTGGATGCGGGTCCGATCAAGACCAGGGTTGCGGTTGGGGTTGAGTAGGCACTCCTCGGTGGTCAGCATGGTACCCTCCCCGTCCACGTGGATGGAACCGCCTTCCATAACCAGCGGGGCATCGAAGCGGGTCACCTGCATGGCTTCCAGGATGGTTGCTGCCAAGCGGTCGTCCTTATCCCAGGCCGGGTACTTTTCCCCCCAGGCATTGAACCGCCAGTTGATTCCAGCCACCCGGCCGCGGTGGTCAATTACAAAGGTGGGACCGTTGTCCCGCAACCAGGCATCGTCGTGGTCGACCACCAAAAATTTAACCCCTGCACCGCCCAGATAACTGCCGGCGGTATCCAGATCATCGGGCCGGACCACCACTATAACCGGTTCGAATTCTGCTATCGCCTCGATAATGGCGGCATAGCCCCGGCATACCCGCTGATAATCCTGCGGGTAGCACATGGTGGCCTGCACGGGCCAGGAGATAAGGGTACACTGGTGAGGTGACCATTCTGCCGGCATTTTATAGCCCAGGTCAAGTGGATACATGTCTTCCTGCTCCCATCCTGACTGTAATTCCCCTCATAATATAATATTGTCCCCTTCATCTCAATCCCCACCCGCTTTGACCGTGCTTGAAGGGATGTTGGCCGCACTGCCAGGCTTATGGTGTTTGGCTGGAGGGCTTATACCCCAGCCGGGCCAGGTAACCTTCCCGCCAAGAATAGTACTGCAACACCAGCATCACCCGTTGGCCTTCTACCGGCTTGATTTCCGGCTCATTTCGGCTAGACTTAAATGAGTATCAAGATTTTAGGGGGTCCATATGTCCGACATATTTGCAAGAACCGAGATGTTGCTGGGCCCTGCAGCCCTGGGCAAGCTGGCCGCCAGCAAAGTAGCGGTATTCGGTATCGGCGGGGTAGGCAGTTTCACCGTTGAGGGTCTGGCTCGCTCCGGCGTAGGTCAGTTGGTCCTGGTGGACCATGACCTGATCACCGTCACCAATATCAACCGCCAAATCCACGCCACCCATAAGACGCTGGGACTCAGCAAGGTAGAGGTGATGCGCCAGCGGATCCTGGATATCAATCCCGAGGCGCGGGTGATAGGGCACCAAGTCTTTTATCGCAGCGAACAGGCTCCTGACCTGGTAGACCCTGATCTGGACTACATAGTCGATGCGGTGGACTCGGTCGGGGCCAAGATCGACCTCATCATGCAGGCCCGGCAGATGAACATCCCGATCATCAGCTGCATGGGAGCGGGCAACAAATTGGACCCGACCCGGTTTGAGGTGGCCGATATTTTCGAGACCTCGGTATGCCCATTGGCCCGGGTGATGCGGCGGGAATTGCGCAAGCGGGGCGTGGACCAGCTTAAAGTGGTTTATTCCACCGAACCACCAGCGAATAAATCGGCGGGCTATTGCCAGGCCGGCCAACCTGGGGATATCGACCTCGACATGAACTCGGGGGATGGATTCAAACGCATCATTCCAGGCAGCATTGCTTTCGTCACCGCGGTAGCCGGGCTCATCCTGGCCGGCCAGGTGGTACAGGATTTGATCGCACTTCAGGAGCGCGGCCCGCTGAATAGAAAGGCATAAAGACCCACCGCGCTTATGAAGACAGCAATCCCAATCAGCATATTATTTAAGAAGACGGGAGGATGTTCAGCAGCCAGCATCAGCAAGGAGGTGCTGACCAGGCCCCCGGCTATAATCAGACTGGCGCTGATGCGGTTGACCAACTGGGTCAGCTTGTCCTCTAAATGCTTTTTCAGGCCCAGATTGTTGGACATTTCCAGGTCACCCTGCCCGGTAGCCTTGACCAAATGGTTAATGTTTTTGGGGAAGCTGAGCAAGGGTTTGACTTCCCGGTAATAGCCGCGTTTGATCGTCTCAAACACCTCACCCGGCTGCAGTCTTTTCTCAAAAGCCTGACGGACCAACGGTTCAGTCGCCGCCGATAAGTTGAAATGGGGGTCCAGTTTCTTGCCCACCCCGTCCAGGGTTATCAGCGCCTTCATCAGCGAGGTCAGGTAAGAGGGAAGATTGAGCTGGTAGCGGTAGGTGAGGTCCATGATTTCCAGGCGCAGCATGTTCAAGTCTATTTCACCTAATGTAGATGAATAAAGCCGTTCCAGCAAATCCGCAAACTCGCCTTCAAGGTCGTCCAGGTTGACATTGTCCGGAATTATTCCCATATCATAGAGCGCGCTGATGGCTTTGTCCGTATTCTTGGCCCCCACCCCCTGGAGAAACTGCCCAATATTGACCAAACGCCGTTCGGTAAGCGATCCCATCTGCCCAAAGTCGATAAAACTGATCTTGTCTTCTCCCAGGATCAGAATATTGCCTGGGTGGGGATCGGCCTGAAAAAATCCGTGCAATAGTACCTGGGCCAGGAAGGAACGAGTACCCAGTTCCGATATCTTGGCGCGGTCCCAGCCCCGGGCATCAATGGTGGCGATGTCGCTCAGCTTAACCCCCTCGATGTATTCCTCGGTCAACACCCGTGGAGTTGTGTAATCCCAATAGATCCTGGGTATAACCACAGACTCGTCCGAGGTGAAAGCATGCCTCATGCGGTCGGTATTTTTGGCTTCCCGGTTGTAATCCAGCTCCAGTCGCATGGTTTTGCTGTATTCCTCCACGATCCGGACCAACCCGATACGCGCTGCTTCGGCCCAACGTTTCTCAATCATCCGGGCCAGGCTGTCGAAAATTTCCAGATCATTTTCCACCTGGGCGTAAATATTCGGCCGCTGCACCTTGACGATCACCTGCTCCCCGCTCTTGAGGACAGCTCTGTGCACCTGGCCGATGGAAGCGGCAGCCAACGGCTCGGGGTCGAAAAAGGCAAAGACCTCTTCTACCGGCCCGATCTCATCAGCTATCACAGCCTTAATCTGGTCCACCGGCACCGGTGCCACCTTATCCTGCAGGCGTTCCAACTCGGCCACGAATTCCGGCGACAGTATGTCAGAGCGGGTGCTGAGCATCTGCCCGAACTTGACAAAGGTAGGCCCCAGCTCCATCAGGGCATGGGTCAATTTGTCCGCCATGCAATAGTCCGATTCCAATTGACAAGTGCCAACCGAATATAAGGCTGGCAAGGGCACATACTTCTGCATCCCCATGCGCTGGATCAGATAGCCCAACCCGTGTTTGGCCAACACCCGGGCAATCTGGCGGTACCGGATAAAATGCCTGATATGGCGTCGAACTGCCACTTTCCTTCCCCCTCCATCAACTTACATCTAATGGTCTCTGAACCAGCTGGGCTGACCGGCTATGCATACCGGCTGCCGGCAAGACTGCAGATGCATCCCAATTATTTGTCTTCATCTCCTGGTCTTTCTTATAGCCCGTCAATCCACCTGGAACAGTATCCGATTTAAATCAATTCCAAAAACCGGGCCGCCCATTCCTTGCTGTGGCTAATATGTTCCAATCCCTGCTTCAACAGAGTGTCAATATGTTCGTCGGCCAGCGAATAGTATAGGATCTTGCCCTCCCGGCGGAATTTGACCAGCTTCTGAGTCCGCAGCATACGCAGCTGATGCGATACGGCAGAATCCGAGGCACCGATAACCGCTGCCAGGTCGCATACGCATAGCTCTCGATTCATTAGAGCGAAGATAATCTTCACCCGGTTAGGGTCAGCCAAAGTCTTGAATGTATCAGCGAGAGCTTGCGCCTCCTCCCCGGAAAGCATTTTCCTGCTAACGTCGTTCACCGCTTCTTCGTGAATGCACTGCGACCCACAACGGTCAAACTGCATTGGCATCGATTCCTCCCCCTTTTCTTTGGCTACTGTTCATCTGAGCATTTGTTCATATATTAAACCATATTAAAACACAGTATGCGATGCAGAGCAAATAGTATTTAGGTCAAACAAAAACACAGGTTGGGCCGCATCTGACCTGATCCCTTCGTGGCAGAAGGAGCGAAAAGGCTGAAAGCAAGGCAATAGCAATACCGGTGATTGAAGCGTACATGAAGTACGTCAACCAACCTTATTACGTATTAGCCCAGCTATCAGCCCTTTCGAAGCACTGGTCACCAAAGAGTGACCCGGTCTCCCATCTCTGTCTAGCGCGCCCCACGCTAAGAGCCCACGATCCGGCAGCCCACCGCTTCAATTCGGTGCTTAATCTCTGCGACGGTTACCTGGTCATCTTCATATGTAACCGCAACGTGCTTGCCCTGCGGATTGACATCTGTCCGGATGATACCGGGCAACCGCTTCACCGAATTGCGAATCGTGTTGATAAAGTGCATTCAGGTCATCCCATCCACGTGAAAGGCTGCGGTTTGTTCGGACACCTGAATCCTCCTTTCCCCTGCCTCTAGACTACTTCGTAACCGGTATCCTCAATTTGGGTCCTGATTTCATCGAGGGTCACCTGATCGGACTCGAAATCAACGGCCACCTTTTTACCCATCAGATCCACTTCCACCCTACTCACGCCAGGCAGTGAGCCGACTGACTTCTTGACCGCATTGACACAATGCATGCAGGACATTCCTTCCACATTCAGGGTCTCGGTTTGCTGAGCCATAGTAAATCCTCCTTATACAATGTATATTTCGCTGCAGACAATAGGTACGGAGTCTAATCCCAAGCTGGTATACTGAACCACGGGCGGTATTCTGCTGGTTGAATCAATCAAACCGACGGGCTGGGACCAGCTCTTTTACCCAAGTAGGACTTTGCCAATATTATACCAGGAACCGGACCCGATTACTCCCAGCCGTCCGAGTCGGGCTGATCCGTCCCATCCCGACCACTCCAGTATTGACCCCGGGCCCATCATTGCGCCTACCCCGCCAATTCTGCCTGGACCACCTCGATGATCGCCCCCAGCGGGATCGACCCCGACCACCTCATAACCCCGTTTATGGTCACCATCGGGAACAGGTGCCCCTGCTTCAGCGCCTGGTCTATCGGCGGGAATAGAGTCAGGTCCTTCCCCATGGTATCGATATACTCCATTGTGAGTACCTCGGTTCCAAACAAATCCGCCAGGATTTCCCTGATCACCTCGTATTCCCGCTGTCCGGTCGACACCGGCCCGCACCCCTGACAGCCGGAACTGTCAAAGTGGCTGGGGTTGACACCGCCAAAAACTTCTACCCTGACTTTGACCATGGTTAGCTCCTCCCCTGTATTTGTTATCACCTAACTTAAGCATAGGCGATGCAGGCGTCCAGTCAAGCAATACCATCGGATCAACAGTTTTATAATTTTGCCTCCTTGGCTTATACTAGACAAAAGCAATATCGAAACCGACTGTTACTTGACACCTGCTTCACCAGTCCTTGGTCATTCTCGTACTGTCCAATATTTGTGCTTGCAAAATACTCAATTATAAGCATAATTGTTAAAATGGTGTTTATTTATGAGTCTAATTTCTCGATGTAGGCTGTTTATTAGTGAATACAAATCCTTTTCTGGGAGGTAGTCAGATGTCCGATCATGCTACTCTAGGTATCTTTCTCCTGCTGACTCTGGTGTTCCCAGTCGCGGCCATGGCGGGCGCCTGGCTATTCCGGGTCAAGAGCGCCCCCACCCGGGAAAAACTGCTCCCCTATGAATGCGGCGTGGACCCCAAGGGGTCAGGGTGGATGAGGTTCAGGATCAACTATTTCCTCTATGCCCTGGTTTTCCTGGCCTTTGATGTTGAGACTATATTCCTCTATCCCTGGGCAGTCAAATTCCAGAGCCTGGGTATGTTCGCATTTGCAGAGATGATCGTGTTCATTGCTATCCTGGCTCTGGGCTTGTGGTACGCGTGGAAAGAGGGTGCCCTGCAGTGGTATTGAAAAAACCAGTCCCGCCGGCCAGCCCCGATGAGGACGTCGAACAGCTGGCCCGGCACAATATTATCGTCACCACCCTGGAAAAACTATGGAATTGGGGACGGGCCCGTTCCTTCTGGCCGCTGAATTATGGCTGCAACTGCTGCCCTATCGAACTGCTGGCAGCCAGCGGCGCCCGCTTCGACATTTCCCGGTATGGCTACGAGGTATTCCGGGCTTCGCCGCGCCAGGCCGACCTGCTTCTGGTGGCTGGTCCCATATCTTTAAAAATGGCTCCAGTGGTCCAGCGGGTATATGAACAGATGCCCTCCCCCAAATGGGTTCTGGCCATGGGCAATTGTGCCACCAGCGGCGGCCCTTTTCGTGACGGCTACAGCATCTACCCTGGGGCGGACGCTCTCTTTAAAGTGGACGTCTATGTACCCGGATGCCCGCCGCGGCCCGAAGCCCTCTTCCATGGCCTGCTGGAACTGAAGCAGAAGGTTGAACAGGGCAATTACTAAACCGGGGAGGATATACTATGATTCCCAATAGTAATGAAGAGGCTATCAACCAGATATTAAACTCCATGGATCACCGGGTCCAACCTTATGAGGATCCCTTTTTCCAGGGGCTGAGGGTGGAACCGGCGGACTTGCTCCAGCTGATGCTTCTTCTCCAGGATCAGGCCGGGATGAATTACCTGGCTGATATAACCGCCACGGATAGGAAAGAGGAGTTTGAGGTAACCTACCACCTCTACGCTATACCCGATAACCAAATGAAAATAGTAATCAAAACCAGGGTTCCCCGCGATGCGGCTGAACTGCCTTCCGTTTTCACTGTTTACCCCACCTCCGACTGGCAGGAACGGGAGATATTCGATCTGATGGGGATTCGGTTTTCCGGCCACCCCAACCTGGTGCGGGTACTGCTGCCCGACGAATTCGAAGGACATCCACTGCGCAAGGATTTCCGCAAGGAAGGGTGAGCGGATTGTTAAAAACAGAGCCATATATAATCAACATCGGCCCCCAACACCCCAGTACCCATGGGGGCATGCATGTAGAGGCGGTCATGGACGGGGAAGAAATAGTGGATGTAATCGTCCATCTCGGCTACGTGCACCGCTCGGTGGAAAAGATTGCCGAAAGCCGGACCTACACCCAGTTTATCCCCTACGCTGCCCGTCTGGACTATATGGCCACCAACCTGCCGGCCTGGGGTTATGCAGCCGCAGCGGAAAAATTGCTGGGCCTGACGGTGCCGGAAAGAGCTCAGTATATCAGAGTGATCATGGGCGAACTGTCCCGCATCGCCTCCCATATGATGTTCGTGGGCAGCCTGGCTATCGACTTGGCCGCCACCACCGGGCTGCTCTATTGTCTGCGGGACCGCGAGCGAATCATGGACATGTTCGAAATGACCAGCGGTCAGAGACTGCTAGCTTCCTACATGCGCATCGGGGGCGTAAGTCACGACCTCCCGGAGGAGTTTTTCCCGGCCATCAATAGCTTCCTGGCCGATGTGCCCCGCATGCTGGAGGAATACAACGGTCTCATCATCGGCAACGAGATTCTGCAGGCACGCTGCAACGGAATCGGGATACTGCCCGCAGAAACCGCCATCGCCTACGGGGTTACCGGTCCCAACTTGCGCGCCAGCGGGGTTGATTATGATCTGCGCCGGGATGATCCTTACGGTTTCTACGACCGCTTCGATTTCAAGGTGGCGGTGGCCCAAAAAGGCGATTGCATGGCCCGTTTAATGGTCCGCTTGGAGGAAATCGAACAGAGCGCCAGGATAATCAGCCAGGCATTGGAGCAGATGCCCGAAGGGGATATAATCGGCAAGGTTCCCAAGGTCCTGAAGGCAGAAAAAGACCGGGAGGTTTACCATCGGATTGAGTCCGCCAAAGGAGAGCTGGGCTATTACCTGCTCGCCGACGGAACCGACAAGCCAGCCCGTCTGCATGTCCGCGCCCCCTCGTTCGTCAACCTGATGGTACTGCCAATCATCTCCCGGGGCGGCAAGCTCCAGGATATTATAACCAACATTGCTACTCTCGACCCTGTTCTGGGCGAATCGGACCGCTAGGCAGCAAAGGGGGTTCAAATAAATGGAGAATCTTATCATCAACCTGGCCCGTACTCTGTCCGGTTGGCTGCAGCAAATCGGTCTAAGCCCCTTTTGGGCCGATCTGGTCCTGCTCATTATGCAATGGCTGGCCATCATATTGATAATCACCCTGAACGTATTGATCCTGATCTGGCTGGAACGCAAGGTATCCGGCTTCATGCAGGAGCGGCTGGGCCCCAACCGCCTGGGACCGTTTGGCTGCTTTCAGACTATCGCCGACACCCTGAAGCTCCTGACCAAAGAGGATATAATCCCGTCCCAGACCGATAAACTTATTTTCAAGACCGCCCCCATGTTTTTTATCATCATTTCGGTGCTCCTCTATGCCGTCATCCCCATGGGCAAAGATATGGCGGTAGTAGATTTGAACGTGGGGCTGTTTTATTTTATTTCGATCGGTTCCCTGACCACCATCGCCATATTGATGGCCGGCTGGGCATCCAACAACAAATGGTCCCTATTGGGGGCCATACGTTCGGTGGCCCAGATGATCAGTTACGAGATCCCCCTGGCCTTTTCCCTCTTAGGCGTGGTGATGATCACCGGTTCTCTCAATCTCTCCGCCATTGTCGCCGCCCAGAGCAACATCTGGTTCATTGTCCTGCAGCCCGTGGCCTTCGTCACCTACTTTATTGCCGCTACCGCGGAATTAAACCGGGGACCTTTCGATATGCCGGAAGCCGAGCAGGAACTGACCGCCGGCGCCTATACTGAATATACGGGCATGCGCTGGGCCTTGTTTTTCTTGGCTGAATACACCAATCTGGTCGCGGTCTCGGCGCTGGCCGCTACCCTGTTTTTCGGGGGCTGGCAAGGCCCCTTCCTGCCCTCCTGGATTTGGATAATCGTCAAGACCTACCTGATCATGCTGGTATTCATGTGGCTGAAATGGACCTTCCCCCGCATCCGCATGGATCACTTGATGTCATTTAGCTGGAAGGTGCTTATCCCGGTCAGCCTGATCAACATTGTGGTCACCGGGGTCGGTATTGAGATCTTTAAAGGAATGGGGTGGTGATACCGTGTTTGGCAAGGGATTGTTAAAAGGCCTGGGCATCACCGCCAAACATACCTTCGAACGGGAGATTACTCAGCAATACCCGGAGGAACAGCCATTTCTGCAGGACCGCTACCGGGGTTCGCTGGCCTACGATTATCCCAAGTGTATCGCCTGCGGGCTGTGTGTCAAGGCTTGCCCCAACAAGGTGCTTACCCTGGAGACTTATAAGGATGAAAGCAGCCGCAAGAAAAAGGTGGCATCTTATGTAATCGACCTGCAATATTGCCTTTTCTGTAATTTATGTGTGGAGATATGCCCCACCGATACCCTCTATTTCACCCATGAATTTGAACTGACCACCGACAATCGGGAGGGCATAAAGAAGGTCTATCACCGCCCGTCGGAACTGGAGCTGGTCCCAGCCCAAAGAGAAGCAGCGGGGCCGCAGGAAACAATGCCGGCTCCGTCGGAAGCGGCCGAGCCGCAGGAAGCGCAACCGGCTCCCCCGGCCGATCAAGCCGACGATAAGCGATTGCGGCAAGTAGAAGCGATGAAAACCGCTCTGATCAAAAACCCCGTTAAAACCCTGGGTAAGATCGTGCCAGCCGAAGAAGATTTGGTAATCATGGCGGACCTGATGAAAGCGGACGAAAACATCCTGGCCAAGCTGGCTCAACTTCTGGTCGAGGACCGCGACAAGGCTGCCAAGGTAGCCGCCGCCTGGGTCAAGAAAGGCCGGGCGGCCAGCCCGCTGCCCGCGGAGCCGCGCCCAGATGCGGGTGCTGATACCGACACAGCTGCGGCTCACCCTTCCCCAGTCGAAATGACGCCGCCGGCAGCCAAGGTTCCCGGGGAGGAAAGCCGCGGAGTCAGCCCTCCGGCTGCCGCCGAACTGAGTGAAGCTGAAGCTAAACTCATGAAGCAAGTCGAGGCCATGAAGACTGCCCTGGCTAAAAACCCGGGTAAAATCTTGGCTAAGATTCTGCCCGCCGAAGAAGATGCTGCTATAATGACCGTCCTGCTTAATCAGGACGAAAAAATCCACGCCAAGCTGGCCCAACTGCTGGTCGAGGACCGTGACAAGGCCGCCAAGGTGGCCGCCGCCTGGGTGACCCGGGAGAAGAAAAACCGTCCCGGGGAAGGAGGAGAAACGTTATGAATATGAGTGACCTGGTTTTCCTGATCATCTCCGCATTCACTGTGGCTTCAGCCCTGGTGGTGGTCTTGAGCCGCAACATAATTCATAGCGCCCTGGCCCTTATTCTCACCTTTCTGGGGGTGGCCATGACCTTTTTCGATCTGGACGCCGGTTTTCTGGGCCTGGTGCAGATCCTGGTCTATGCCGGGGCGGTCTCGGTTCTAATTATATTCGCTATTATGCTGGTCATGAAATCCGATCCTAAATCCACCAATCCCCCTGTGGCCAGCCGTGATACCGGTTTCGTAGGGGGACTGCTGGCCTGGCTGGTCGTAATTGGCTTGGGGACTGCAATAGGCTTGAGCCGATGGCCCTCCCTCCCCAACGCTCCGGAAGGCTACGATGCAGTGGCCGACCTGGCCACCCTGCTGTTAGGCAATTATGTAGTAGCCTTTGAGGCCGCCGCAGTCCTGCTGCTGTTGGCGGTAGTGGGAGCTATAATCCTGGCGAGAGGGGCTGAAAAGTCATGATCGGACTGAATCATTATCTGCTCCTGGGCACTGCCCTGTTCGGAATCGGTCTTTACGGAGTATTTGCCAAACGCAATGCCATCGGCTTACTAATGTCGATTGAATTGATGCTCAATGCGGTCAACATCAATTTTGTAGCCATCAACCGGTTTTTACAGCCGGGCGCCGCTACCGGCCAGCTCTTTGCCATCTTCGTTATAGTGGTGGCGGCCGCCGAGGTAGCAGTAGGCCTGGCCCTGATTATATCCATATACCGGCAGCGCCAATCAGTGGATATAAACGACTTTAACCTGATGAAGTGGTAAGGAAGGGAGAATTATAATGGGCGACGTTATTTCAAATGCATGGTTGATCCCGGTTATGCCCTTCCTGGCCTTCGCGTTGATCGGCTTGCTCCTGCACCGCTGGCCTAAAATGTCGGCAGTTGTCTCTATCAGTGCTATCGGAGCATCATTCTTACTGTCCCTGCTGGTGGCCAGCAAGGTCTTCAGCGGTGATCCCGGCTCCATCTACGAAATGTCCGTGCGCTGGCTGGAGATGCCCGGACTGAAGGTGGACATGGGCATCCTCATCGATCCTCTCGCCGCGGTTATGCTGCTGGTGGTAACCACTGTCGCCCTGCTGGTGCAGGTTTATTCACTCGGGTACATGGAAGGTGACCCTGGTCTGGCCAGTTATTTTGCCTACCAGAGTATTTTCGCCGGTTCCATGCTGGGTTTGGTGGTGGCCAATAATTTCGGACAGATCTTCGTGTTCTGGGAACTAGTGGGCATGTGCTCCTACCTCTTGATCGGGTTCTGGTTCGGCAGGCCATCTGCCCGGGACGCGGCCATCAAAGCCTTTGTCACCAACCGCATCGGCGATTTTGGCTTTCTGCTGGGCATTCTTTTCCTGGCCATCATCTTTGGCACCTTGAATTTCAGCGACTTGTCTGCCCGCATCCCTGAGTACCACAACCTGACCGTGTTGCTGCCTATAGCCGTCCTGTTGTTCTTCGGCCCGGTGGGTAAATCAGCCCAATTTCCCCTGCACGTTTGGCTGCCCGACGCCATGGAGGGCCCGACTCCGGTCAGCGCCCTGATCCATGCCGCTACCATGGTGGCGGCCGGGGTGTACCTGATCGCCCGCGCCTTCTTTATCTTCAGCCAGGTTCCCCAGGCGATGCTCCTGATTGCTCTGGTAGGCGGGTTTACCGCCCTGTTCGCGGCCTCCATTGCGCTGGTGCAGAACGATATCAAACGCATCCTGGCCTATTCTACCCTCAGCCAGCTGGGCTACATGATCATGGCCATGGGGGTCGGAGCCATGACTGCCGGTATGTTCCACCTGATGACCCACGCTTTCTTCAAGGGGCTGCTGTTCCTGGCAGCCGGCAGCGTGATCCATGCCTTGCACGGGGAACAGGATATCTGGAAAATGGGCGGGCTGGCCAAGAAGATGCCCATCACCACCTGGACCTTTGTCATCGGCGCCCTGGCCTTGGCAGGTGTTCCGCCCTTGGCTGGCTTCTGGAGCAAGGACGAGATCCTGTTGGGCGCCTTTGCCGGCGGTTTCACCGGCCTCTACCTGCTCGGTTCGCTGGTGGCCTTCATGACCGCCTTTTACATGTTTCGCTTGATTTTTACCGCCTTTTTCGGAATCAATAACGGGGGAGAGCACGCTCATGAGTCTCCTCCAGTAATGACCGGTCCCCTGATTGTCCTGGCCATCCTGTCGGCAGTGGCCGGGTTCGTCGGCTCCCCTTGGATGGGCAACGCCTTTGGCCATTACATAAGTGCCCCTGGTGCCCTTCACCATCCAGCCAACCCGAGTATTATGGTGGTTTCTTCCCTGCTGGCCCTGGCCGGCATTGGGCTGGCTTGGCTCATCTATCAAAAACAGGTGGTGCCGGCTGAGAAGCTGCGCCTCCGCTGGTCCGCTCTATATCAGCTGCTTCTCAACAAGTATTATATTGATGAATTCTATGCCTGGCTGCGCAAGGTGTTGGTTGAATCCGGCGCCCGAGCTCTGGAGTGGATCGACCTCAAGATCGTCAACGGGGCGGTCAACGGGCTGGCTTATCTCACCCAGTCTTCCGGGCGCGGACTGCGCTACGCTGTCAATGGCCAGGTGCAAACCTATGCCATCTGGGTAATATTCGGGGTGGCCGTGCTGCTGGCTGCTGTTCTCATGACCGTGTTTACGGGCATGGTTTAGGAGGTGGATGAAGATATGTACGATTTCCCCATCCTCTCCATCACCTGGCTGCTTCCGATTGCCGGAGCCCTATTGATCACTATGCTTCCCCGCACCCAGGAGGGCATGATCCGGGCGGTAGCCGCCGCTTGCACCTTGGGCAGCCTGGTCCTGTCCCTAATGGTTTGCTTCGGATACGACCCGGAGACGGGGGGAATGCAAATGACCGAGTCCATACCCTGGATCAGGGACTTGGGGGTCAATTATGCCCTGGGGGTAGACGGTATAAGCATTCCTCTTTTACTGCTGACCAACCTGATCGGCTTCAGCGCCGTTTATGCCAGCTGGCACACCGAGGAGCGGGTGAAAGAATTCTTTGTGCTGTTGCTCCTCTTGATCAGCGGGGTCATGGGTACCTTCATAGCCACCGATCTGTTTATCTTCTTCCTCTTCTATGAGGTGGTGGTTATTCCGATCTACCTCTTGGTGATTATGTTCGGCTCTTCCAAACGGGTCACCAAGGAGTATGCCGGCATGAAACTGACCATCTACCTGCTGATTGGCAGCGCCTTCCTGCTGGTAGGACTGATCGCCCTATTCGTGAAGGGGCAAGCCTTGTTGGGTTTTCCCACCATGGATATAGGCACCCTGGCCGGGGCGGATTTTCCGGTTGCTTTCCAGGTGTTCGTCTATTGCCTGATAGCCTTCGGGTTCGGTACTCTTTTATCCATGTTCCCGTTCCACGCCTGGTCTCCTGATGGTTATGCCGGCGCCCCAACCGCGGTGAGCATGATCCACGCCGGGGTGTTGAAGAAGATCGGCGGCTACGGTCTGATCAGGATCGGTTTGCTGCTGTTGCCGGCGGGTGCCCGTTACATAGCTCCTCTGATCGCAATCTTGGCACTGGGCAACGTAGTCTACGCGGGTATCATCTGCCTGGCCCAGAAAGATCTGAAGTACATAGTCGGTTACTCGTCAGTCAGCCATATGGGCTATGTCCTGCTGGGTATTGCCTCAGTCAACTTGATCAGCCTCAACGGGGCAGTGATGATGATGTTTGCCCACGGGGTTATGGCTGCCTTGTTCTTTGCCATGATCGGTAACCTCTACCACCAGAGCCATACCCGCAACGTCTCCGATTTTGGTGGTTTAGCCCACCAGATGCCCCGGCTGGCAGTAGGTTTTATGCTGGCCGGACTGGCTTCTCTAGGGTTGCCTGGCACCGTCAATTTCATTGGCGAGTTTACCATCTTCGTAGGCGCCTTTGGGATTTACAATGTTTTGACCATCCTGGCCATATCGGGAATCGTTATAACGGCAGTTTATATACTGCGCACCCTAGGGGGGGTATTGTTCGGTCCTCGCCGGTCGGAATGGGACCATCTCCAAGACCTTCACGGTGTGGACCTGGTACCCCTGCTGGTATTGGGGGCCGCCATCCTGATCGGCGGCATCCTGCCATTTACACTCATGGATATTATCCAGAGCGGAGTGGGACAACTGCTGGGGCAGATAGGCCCTGGCCAGATCGGAGGGATCTTTTGATGAACTACCACCTGCTGGGTCCGGAGATCGCTGTGGCCACTCTGGGGTTGCTGATCCTGGCCATCAGCCTGTTGCTGCCTTCTCGCGGTAAATCCACCGCGGGATACCTGGCCACGGCTGGGCTGATCGCAGTGCTTATGGCGGTGATCGTCAACTTCAGCCAGGAGGCGGTTTTCTTTGCGGGGGTTTACCAGATTGACCGCTACGCCAATTACTTCCGTATCCTGTTCCTGACTGCGGCTCTGTTGATAATCCTGATGTCCAGCCGCTACACTAGTCTGTTCGGGGAGCGCAAGAGTGAATGGTTCAGCTTCATGCTATTTGCCACAGCGGGAATGATGATCATGGTGGCTGCTGGTGACCTGATCACGGTCTATGTGGGCCTGGAATTGATGACCATTAGTTTCTATATCCTCAGTGCCTATCTTCTTAATGATCACTTATCGGCTGAAGCAGGCCTGAAATATCTGATTATCGGAGCTTTTTCTTCAGCCGTCTTGCTGTTTGGGATGAGTCTGGTCTATGCTTGCAGCGGCACCACTGTCTTCACCGAAATATACGATGCCCTGCGCGCCGGACCACAAAGGCCGGCCCTGCTGGCGGGCATGGTGATGATGATCGCCGGTCTGGGCTTCAAGATCTCGGCGGTGCCTTTTCACATGTGGACCCCTGATATTTACCAGGGTGCGCCCACCCCGGTGACCGCCTATTTGTCGGTGGCCTCCAAAGCAGCCGGGTTCGCAGTGCTGGTAAGAATATTCCTGCTTGCCTTTCCCGCTGCCAGCTGGGATTGGCACCTGGCATTGGCGGTACTGGCCGCCCTGACCATGGTCATCGGCAATCTTACCGCCTTGGTTCAAACCAACGTCAAGCGGATGCTGGCTTATTCCAGCATCGCCCAGGCCGGCTACATCCTGGTGGGCTTGATAGCAGCCAATACCTATGGTCTGAAAGGGCTGCTCTTCTACGCCATGCTCTATGTTTTTTCCAATGTGGGTGCGTTTGCGGTCACTGCCTTGGTGGAAGTCGAGGAGGGCAGCACCGAACGGGAAGCGTTCAACGGGCTGGGCCGCCGTGCACCTATGCCGGCTGCGGTACTGACCATATGCATGCTGTCGTTGGCTGGTATACCCCCCATGGCTGGATTTGCCGGCAAGTTCTATTTGTTTTCCGGCGCCATCCAGGCCGGTTACCTATGGTTGGCCTTTATCGGTCTGCTGATGAGTATGATCTCGGTCTATTATTATCTGAACGTGGCCAAGGCCATGTACATAGGGACCAGCCGCCAGGAGGGACTGATTACGCTGCCCTTCCCGGTCCGTACTGCATTGTGGATATGCCTGGCGGGCACCATCTTCCTGGGCGTCTATCCCGGACCCCTGTCGGAACTGACCGAACTGGCCGTGCAATTGTTTAGCGCTGTTTAGCGGCGGGAAGAACGATACGCTGCGATTCTAAAGGCATTGACACGGCTGTTAGACCAGCCATTTATCTAAATCCCGGGAATAATCTATAATCTCCTCCGGAACGAAAAAAAGGCCAATCTCGCGGGCCGCGCTGAGGGGTGAATCCGAACCATGAATAATATTTTTTTCGATACTGATGCCGAAATCACCCCTGATGGTTCCCGGGGCTGAGTCCCCGGGATCAGTAGCCCCCATCATAGCCCTCACTATCGCCACCACGTTTTCTCCCTCCAGGATCATGGCAGCCACCGGCCCCGAGGTAATAAAATCAACCAGGCTATTGAAAAAGGGCTTACCCTCGTGCTCACTATAGTGCTCGGCTGCCAGCGGCGGTGAAATCTGCATTAGTTTGAGGCCTGCCAGTTTGACCCCCCGCTTCTCAAAGCGATCAATGATAGCCCCGATCAATCCTCTTTGCACCCCATCGGGTTTCACCATAACAAAGGTACGTTCCACTTCGCATCCCTCCTGAAAAATGTTACCGGCCGGTCTGGGCCGACATTACTCGATAAACGTATATGCTGTATATTGTTTCGAAAACACCGCCAGATTAAACTAGCAGTCGTTCTGGGAGCGGGATTTGTTTGCCGCTTCTGCGGACCTCTCTGGAATTCCTGGCTAAAAATAAACAACTGCTGGTAGCCCCAGCAGTTGACATCATGATACCGGCCTGCAATCTGTCGACTTCCTATGCGGTTTTCAACTCTCCCAGGAAACGCTCCAGGCGATCCAGGCCTTCCTTGATGTTTTCCAGGGAATTGGCATAGGAGAAGCGTACATAACCCTCACAGTTGGCCCCGAAATCAATACCCGGGGTTACGGCCACCCGGGCCTTCTCCAGGATCTCGAAAGCCAAATGGTAGGAGTCCATGCTGTAATTCTTTACATTGCCCAGGGCGTAGAAAGCCCCGGTGGGATCGAAACGGGTGGCTATGCCCATCTCTTTGAGGCGCTGCAGCAGGTATAGGCGCCGCTGGTTGTAAAGATTGCGCATCTGCTCTACATGGGAATCGCAATCGCGCAAGGCCACGATTCCACCCTCCTGGGCAAATGAGGAAGCGCAAATAAACAGGTTCTGCTGCATGGTCTGAATGCTGCGTACGTATTCGCGCGGCGCTATCACATACCCCAACCTCCAGCCGGTCATGGCATACAGCTTGGAAAAACCGTTGATGACGAAGGCGCGGTCGGTGTATTCCAGGATAGTGTGGTCCTCATCTTCATAGTTGAGACCGTTGTAGATCTCATCGGAGATGATTACCGGGCCCAGGTCGGCCACTGCCTGCAGGTCAGATCCGCTCAGCACCACCCCAGTAGGATTACTGGGAGAATTGATCAGGATTCCCCTGGTCTGCGGAGTAATCCGCTGCCTTATGTCATCGGGCCGGTATTTGAAGCCATCCTCTTCATAAACCGGTATCACCATCGGCTGCCCGTCCACATAACGAATAAAGTTGGGGTAACAGGCATAATAGGGATCGGGCAGAATTACCTCTTCGCCCCGCTCCAACAATACCGAGAAAACCATCAGCATACCGGGAGAAGTGCCTGAAGTTACGATAATCTGGTCCGGAGAGATCTCCACCCCATACTTGCGCTGGTAATAGCGGGCGATCTCTTCCCTTAGGGTAATCTTGCCCAAGCTGTGGGTATAGTGGGTGTCATCATCCTGTATGGCCTTGATGGCGGCTTCCTTGACTGGCTCCGGGGTGGCAAAATCCGGTTCGCCCACCTCCAGATGGATCACATCCTGACCATCCGCCATCATGGTCTGGGCCTTTTCCAGCACCTCCATGACTATGAACGGTGTCAGCTGTTGGGTGCGAGATGACGATTGCATGTCTGACATTATGTTACTCCTTGTCTCATTTACTGCTAATAATTCTATTAAAGGCCAGGGGGAAAGTCTACCCCTAGCTTAAGGCCCAACTCCCGATGGTCATCTGCAGCAGTTGGTTGGCCATAAATACTGTCCCGCTTTAGGGACAACGACTTCTGCACACGGACAACATTCCTAGTGGTGCAAGTATGATGAGGTCCAAGCGGTAATATATATTAGTATCTCCTTAGTATCTCCCTCCGGTTGGGTTAAGTTGTAACTGGTGGCAAATTCTTTACATGCCCGCCGATTAGGCTTAAAATAACCGTATTCGATTGTTGTCTGCACACTGGATTATATGGAAAAGTACTGAATTCTAACAGGGAGGATTTTGAGGATGACCTTCCAAAGAGAACGTTCCCCGATGGAGAGGTTCTGGTATACGGTCGCTATGGTAGTGGGAATCTTCACCTTGATGGGAATCATCGGCACCACGGTAGACATCACATACCATGTGCCCGAGAATGCTGTAGTCTATGCCGATCAGGCCAACGGCATTTATTATGCGCCCCCTTACATAGACAACAACCGCTATCCTGGGAGCCTGGACGTGGGTGCGCTTAAGGCCATGTCGGTAGCCGAGTGTCGGCAGTTGAACATCAAACCCGACCCGGTATGTGTGGAGCAGGGTTATTTCAAGGAATACGATACGGTCACCCATATAGTAAAAGCCAAGGCGGGATTGGCGGAACCCAAACAGAGCCGCTGGAACTCTGATGGCTCCTGGAATTTCTAATGCCGCTCCGGTCCGAGCCTTGCCTCTTTTAAGGCAAGGCTTTTTCTATTTATGAAGCAGCCTGTTGGGAGTGGGATTTGAAAGGGGAACAGGAGAGCTGGAAACCGGCTTCAGCTGATGCTCTGGATATAGGCGGTTTTCTGGTTGTACATCTCCACCAACCGTATCAGGTTGTCGCTGCTGAGAGGTTCACTGATCAGGTAACCCTGCATCTCGTCGCAGCCTTTGTCGCGGACATATTTATATTGCTCGATGGTGCTGACCCCCTCGGCAATCACTTTCAGGTTGAAATTGTGGGCCATAGTGATCATGGTATCGACCAGGATACGATTGTCGGGATTCTGCAGGTTCTTGATGAAACGCTGGTCGATTTTAAGCGTGTCGACCGGATATTGGGAGAGGTAAGCCAAGCAGGAATAGCCTGTCCCAAAATCATCCAAAGCTATTTTTACCCCTAGTTCATTTAAAGCCATCAGTTTGTTGGAAACCGCTTTCTCATTGAAGATGGCCACCCCTTCAGTTATCTCCAACTCCAAATGCCGAGCCGCCAGGCCGGTCTCCCGTAATATGCGCTGGACGCTGCCCACCAGTTTCTCGCTGTTAAACTGCACCGGGGACACATTGACTCCCACCTTGGGGATGCGGTACCCCTCATCATGCCACATCTTTAATTGTCGGCAAGCGGTGGTCAGAACCCATTCGCCCAGGGGAAATATCTGCCCGTTCTCCTCAACTATGGGAATCAGCTCAGAAGGATTGACTGCACCAAGAATGTGGTTATGCCACCGAACTAAAGCCTCCACACCCACGATTTCACCGGTCTTGATACTGACCTGGGGCTGATAGTAAAGGCTGAATTCGTCGTTCTTCAAAGCCGAACGCAGTTCATTGTCCAGCGCCATGCGGCGGGCGTAGTATCTGTGCATCTCCACCGTATAAATAATCGCTTGGTTCTTGCCCTGGTGCTTGGCCTCGTACATGGCTATATCAGCATACTTGATAAGTTTTTCGATATTGTCGCCATGGCGGGGGTACAGGGCTACCCCAATGCTGGCTTCCACAAAAACCTCCATATCCTCACTGATCAGGAAAGGTTCCTGTATGGTGCGGTGGATGTTGTCGATATGTTGTCTGGCTTCCTCCAGGTGGGCGATTTCGTTCAGGAGTATCATGAACTCGTCCCCGCCATGCCTGGATACGATATCTATGGGACGGATGGCCGCGCTGATCTTCTCACCTACCTTTTTTAGGACCGCATCACCCAGGTTATGACCTAGATTGTCGTTCAAAACCTTAAAATTATCGAGGTCGACAAACAGAACCGCAAACATCTTGCCCTGATAGCGGGCACTCTCCAAGGCTTTGGTGAGATGACGCAAAAACAACCTGCGGTTGGGCAGGTCGGTAAGGGCATCGTAATAGCCCAAGTGATGGATGTCCTCCATAAATGTCTTTAACTGGGCGTTTTTTTCCTGCAGCTGTTCAGAGCGTATTTCTACTTCTTCTTCCAGATGGCGGGTGCGATTAAGCCAGGCCTGTCTCTCTTTCTGGATGACGGAGTTGTTGTAGAAATACAGGACTGTGAGGCAGACAAGAGAACTGATCATCAGCACTGTAGTCAGGTTCTGGCCGATGGGCCAATCCGGGCTCCATAGCAGCATGGCTGCTATACTGCCCAGGCTGTATAACAGGATAAGGCCGGATAGGACTTTGCTCCAGATCCTTCTGTCCAATTGCTGCCAACCTCCGATGTTTACACTCAGCTATTACATATTCTACATATTACTGGTAAAACCCTTCTTGAAATGCAATTAGTGCCGAAGAATGTCAGGCCGCCAAGCTTCAATGGACATTGTCCACTTTATAGTCAGATTCATGACCGTTGGTCTGGCCGGTTTCGGTACCATTCCCGATCGATGGGGGAGAATACCCCTGTCCCGAAAGACAGGGGCTATGACATCTTGCCTGTCTGCCCGGCGCCGATGGCTTCCCTATTTGGACACAGTGACACTGCGGGTATATTCGTTCCACTCAACGGAAAAACCTAACTGTTCGAAATCGCGCATCTTGATGTAGGTACGGCTATTGACGATTATCCCGGTCATGTTTATCCGATGGCCATTTTGCAGGACATAAGCCTGATGGGTAGCCTGGTCCCAGTCCACCGTCTCGCCCAGTGATTCTCCGACCATGCGCAGGGGCAGGTACGTGCGGCCATCCACCATCTCCACACTCAGGCGCCCGCTGTTGCTGAAAAGGCCGTTGCTGCTGCTGTAATTACCGGTGTCGATGTTGACCGTCATGGTGCGCGGCATCCGGCCCTGCAATTCTCTCAGGGATATGGCCCCCACGGGAGCGGTTACCTGTATCGTTCCCCCGGTAGTAATGGTTTGCTCAGCAGCAAAGGTCGTTACCAGTCGATCCCGGGGATTGGATGGATCACTGATGTTGAGGTACAGCCGGGAATTCAATCTATAGGTATTAGCCCCGGTCTTTTCGACACTGGAGACATACTCCGAATCGTTGAGGACCCGCAGTATCTCGGCTTCCGAGGCCGCGCCAAAGTTTTCTATCTCCTGGATGGCACTCGGCCCGTCCCGTTTTACTTCCATCACCATTTGGTCAAGACTCTGCAGAGCCATGAGCCGGGTGTCAGGAGTCAGGCCCAGTTGGGTGGCCTCGGCCGGGGTCAGGCCATTGAGAAAGTCTCTCAATGTTTTATCCAATTGGTCGATGTGGTTGATGGTGTAAACCGCCAACGACTTACCCACATCTACAAGGTCGCCGCCCCGCAGGGTCATGGTGTATTTATTGCCGCTCTGGGTAATCAGACTGCTGGAATAATCATTATAAACGTCATTAACCAGCCCATCCAATAGCTTCTTAAACAACATTTGCTGCCCGGAGGCATTGGATAGCATTTGGCTGATAACACCTGACTGGCTGTTTGGCGCCAGACCGTTGAGATCCTGGTCACTAAAGCTAATCCATACCACTCCGGCAAAAATACGCTCCAGGTTTTCCTGCTCGGCCGGAGAGCTCAATTGCTTGAGCAGATTGATTATCTGATCGATCTTCATGTACATCACGCCATCTTTGTAGGCAATGGAGAAAGCTCCCACCTGAGCCCCGGTGCGGCCTTGCATAATAGCATAATCATACTGGAATAGCTGCTGTTTCGTATCAACCTGGCCCTTGTACTCGATCCTCATTTGGCCCATGGCATTGATTAAGGTTTGGGCACGCACGGCCTCCTGCCCAGTGAACATTCCCGCCGGCAATGCGGATACATCGATAGTGTAGTGCCCGTTGTCTATATACACAGGCTGGGTATTGACCTCACGCATCAGACTGTAATAGCTCTTCTCAGCGGGACTGCAGCCGCTTATCAGGCTGATACCCATCAACAGGACCAGCAGCAATGCCAGCCACCTTCTCTTAACCATCCATCTCGTCCTCCCCGTCATTTATTTATATATACGGTTAATATACCAAATATTGGCCAGCAGGCCTACGCCTATAGAAAAAATAAAACCTGCCGGGGATCGAACTTGCAGTTCAAATCCGGCAGGTTTGGTTTGTCTATATCGAATGGAACCTAACGACTCTCGCCGCTGGCTACGGTAACGCGGTTGTCTTGGTTGATAGTAGCCTTCACTACCTCCACTGGTTTTAATATGGCTGCCGACCGGTTCACTACCAAAGCGGGATATACAGGTTTGCCCGGGCGGTGTCTCACTTCGGCTTCGCTCAATGGACCTTCGCTGGCCATCGCTGCTTGCGGGACCAGACTGCGTCGCACCCCGGCCACCTTGGGCTTGTCTGTTTTGGAAACCACCGCCAGAGCGGGGGCGGTGCTAACGGCTGCTGCTGTATCTGCCTCCAATGCCGGCTGCCCTGATTCCACACTATTGATGGATATCCCCCGGAAATGCCGCGTATGAGCCCAATTTTCCTGGTTTTTATGTTGCAGCAGTCCCCACAGCGTTACCGGGAACCAAGTTAGTCCGTAAAACGGATAAGTAATATAGTAAAAATAAGCACGGCGCGGAGCCCCCTCCAGGATCAATCCCAGCATCGGGTAGCAATAGCCGACCAGACCAAAAACCCACCAGTACCATTTGGGCAACATATTGGTGAACATCGATTCATATAAAGGTATCGGCGACAGGTAGGTCGCCACGGCAAACAGGAAAGTCGAAAACATAATAGTTATCAGGAACGGCTGGAACAGGTAAATAGCGCCGTCGATGGGGTACCATTTCTTCTCCCGCCATCCCTTCTTAATTAGCGGAATCATATAGCGGAAGGCCACGTCCCAGTGTCCTTGGAGCCACCGGGTACGTTGCCTCCAAGTCTGGGAGAAATAAACCGGCTTCTCATCATAGACCTTGGCCTCATGAGCCCAAGAGGTCTTGATACCATTCATGAGCAGCTTCATGGTAAATTCCAGATCCTCGGTCAGGCAGGTGGCCCCCCAACCATATTCCTTGAGCAGTTGGTATTCCAGGCATACTCCGGTTCCTCCAAGTGCGTTGGACAGACCCTTATTGAAACGGGCCAGCTGCCACATACGGTTCATGGACCAATAAGCGGTTGCGTAACAGGCGGTAACCCAAGAATCATTGGGGTTCTTGGTATCCAGGTAACCTTGGATGGAACGATATCCCTTCTTTAGCTTGGAGTTCATCTCCAGCAGGAAATTGGAAGATACTATGTTGTCAGCATCAAAGAGACAGATGGCATCATACTTCTGTTCTTCCATCTCAAAAAGCTTGTTAAACATCCACTCCAGGGCGTAACCTTTACCTCTTTGAGGCGAGAATCTTTCGTAAACCAAGGCACCCTCCTGGCGGGCAATTGCTGCTGTAGTATCGGTGCAGTTGTCGGCGATGACATAGATGTCGAACAATTCGGCGGGGTAATTTAATTTCTTTATGCTCTCCAAATGGTAACGTATGACCGCTTCCTCGTTGTGGGCCGCGGTAATAAGGGCAAATCTCTTTTCAGGGGTGAAATCCTTTTCTTCCTTGCGTTTACGCCACCCGGAAACTGAAACATAATAGTAATACAATAAGAACAGGATAACTATCGCTTCCGCTACGGTTACAATGCATGATAATGCATCATACAACAAGCCGTCCATTACACGACCTCTTTCCCTAGTTTAATAAGGCACCAAAACTACACAGATTCTGCTCGCTGGAATAGGATGTTTATTTGTTAAAACCTTATATACTCTACCAAAAAACCGCAATAGTTTCAATATCTTTCGCTATTGCCAGCCAAGGACCAGCCGCTTGGCCTACCCTAAGCAGTCTTCTTCCTGGCTATTTCTTCCATGAATCCGTACAGTTCCGGCAATCTTCCCCGCCAATCAGGGGTAAACTCGTCCAATCCACGGTCTATTAACCGATCTTCCAACAGAAATGTCTTCATGCCAATCAAACTGGCGACCAAGTCTTCATCCCGGTCGTTGCCCACCATCAGACAGCTCGAAGGTTCGACTCCCAAATGGTCGGCGATCTCCTGGTAATACTCAGGACTGGGTTTACAGTAATGCATTATCTCATAGGAGGTTATAAGCTCAAACGGAAAGTGCCCTACTCCTGCCCAGTCCAACCGCATCTGGATGGCCGCCCGCGGAAATACCGGATTAGTGGCCACAACCACCTTGGCCCCGCTAGCGAACACTCCTGACATCATCTGCCTGACTCCGCTGAAGGCACTGCAATACTTTTGCAACCGGGGAAACCCGGTTTTATAAAATTCTGCGAAGAAAGCCCTGGTATGGGCCTCATCGACCGCCAGACAACTGAAGAAGTGCTGCATAAAAACGTCTTCATTGCAAATATACGGGTTTTTATCCTTAATCATGACATCAGTTGATTTAAGGATCTGTTCTACTAAAATCTCTGGTTCTATGAATCCATTCTGGGCAGCCATGGCGCCCATCTCCTGAAAATACCGGGTCAAGAAAAAATCCATGTCGATGTCCAACAGAGTGCCATCCAAGTCAAACAGAATCGCTTCGAACATCTATATACCTCAAATTTCTAAATGCCTACCGATTACCTAAACAATAATACTCTGCTCCAAGCAGAATCTTTCAGGATTAATTTAACCTGAGTCAGGCCAACTCATCCCTCTCAAGCGGTTTATTCAATTTTACAGGTTTTGGTTTGACATCCATAATACCCATAAAACCGGAGAAAATCAATAGTCTGCAGGGTTGGCGGCTATTGACTAAACCTTTCATATAATTTAGACTAAATCACACAAAAATATCTATGATTCAGCTTGCGCAAGCAGCTTTTTCTTTGTTACCCCAGAGCGGAACTGGCCTGATAACGAAAGGACACCCCCATGGAGCTAGCTCAATCCCTTAATCTTGTCGATATATTGATTAATTTGGACCAATATTTGGTAGCCATTATTACCAACTACGGTACCTGGGCCTACTTGATTCTATTTCTGGTGATATTCTGCGAGACGGGCTTGGTAGTTACCCCTTTCCTGCCCGGTGACTCCCTGCTGTTCCTTCTGGGCGCGCTGGCCGCCAGTGGTGATATCAACCTGCTGGCTATCGCGGCCATTCTCATGTTCGCAGCAGTCGCAGGCAATATGGTCAATTATCAAATCGGCTATTATATCGGACCCCGGGTCTTCAGGGGGGACAAAATCCGTTTCCTCAATCAAGAACATCTTATGCGCACCCACGATTTTTATGAAAGACACGGGGGCAAGACCATTGTTATCGCCCGCTTTCTTCCCATTATCCGGACCTTTGCCCCATTCGTGGCCGGTATCGGCAGGATGGACCGAACCCGCTTCTTTCTTTTCAATCTACTGGGCAGCGTGAGCTGGGTGTCCATGTTCCTCTGGGGCGGCTGGGCTTTCGGCAATATCCCGGTGGTGGAGCGCAACCTCAGCCTTATAGTATTGGGCATTATCTCCATTACCTTGCTGCCCGCGTTTGTCGCCTTCCTAAAACAGAAGTTGGGGCCCCGGCCCCAGAAGCGAGGCTGCAAGGCAGAAACCTAGGCAGCTGGGCCCACGGGCGTCGTTTAAGAGCCCCGAAACCCTTTGTTGACCAGCAACTGCCGGCAGGATGCCAAATTGCGCTGGTTCTAATCCTTCATTTGCTTTAAGATTTGACAATCGCCACTCCATGGATTAAAATTAAACTTGCCTTGCTCTAATAGTCTCCTTTGTGGGGGATCTGGTCCAAGAGTACTTCAGAAGGGAGATGAACGCATGTTAGAGGACAAATATATCGTATGTAAGGACTGTGGCAATGAATTCTTGTTCTCAGTGTCGGAACAAGAATTTTATGCTGAAAAGGGCTTTGAGAACGAACCAGGCCGCTGCCCTGAGTGCAGAAGGGCTCGTAAAATGCAGCGCGGCGGGAATACTGGCTATAGAGAGTCGCGCCCGATGTTCGCTACCGTTTGCGCCGCCTGCGGTCAGGAAACCACGGTTCCGTTTGAGCCGACCGGGGACCGGCCGGTTTACTGCCGGGACTGCTTCCAGGCCAGACGCCGCTAGTATGATTAGGTTTTTCGACCAGGGGTTTAGTCTATGACTAAACCCCTTTTTTGTGTCCGCTTAGAAGTCTCCGAGTAAGGTCTTATCAGGGCCGCATTGGCCTGCCGTGCCAATATATAGTTGACAAGTAGTTGGTATGCAAAATATAGTTGCAGTATACAGCCATAGCAATCTGTAATCGCGCTTTAGATTCTAGCCCAATCCTGACAATACTCTCGAACCACCGATTACAACAGCTGGAACGTTATCAGCAAAGGGGGGTTGCTGTCCTTCATCTTAGGTCTGATCAGGAATTCACCCTAAGTTTACTATGAACGAAGGAGGAGCTTTTAATGGATTTCAAACTAACCGATGAGCAGGAACTGGTCCGCGCCAGTATGAGAGAATTCGCCCTCGAATACGTAGAACCGGTCGCTGTGGAACTGGACGAAACCGCTCGCTATCCCCGGGAAATCATAGAGAAGCTGGCTGAGCGGGGCTATATGGGAATGCCATTTCCGACCGAATACGGGGGACAGGATACCGATTACCTCACCTATACCCTGGCCGTGGAAGAACTCTCCCGCTCCTGTGCGGCTACCGGTTTCACCATGTCGGTACATACCGGTCTGGCTTTGACGCCCATTTTTCTTTTCGGTACTGAAGAACAGAAGAAGACCTACCTGACTCCGCTGGCCCAAGGCAAGCACCTGGGCGCATTCGCCCTCACCGAACCCGGAGCCGGTACTGATGTTGGAGCCGCCGTCACCACCGCCGTCTTGGACGGGGATGAATATGTACTGAACGGCCTCAAGACCTTCTGCTCCAACGGCCCCGTAGCCGACACCTATGTAACCTTCGCGTGGACTGACAAATCAGCTGGCTCAAAGGGAATGAGCGCGTTTATCATTCCCAAAGGCACCCCCGGGCTCAAGGTAGGCAGCCATTTCATGAAGATGGGCATCCGCGCTTCCCAGACCTCGGAAATAATCTTCCAGGATTGCCGCATTCCCAAGGCCAATCTATTGGGCGGCGAGGGCAATGGCATGAAGATCGCCATGAATTGTTTCGATCATGGCCGCATCGGGATTGCCGCCCAGGCTACTGGAATACTGCAGGCCGCCCTGGACGAATCCATCAATTACTCCAAGCAGCGGGTTCAATTCGGCAAACCCATATCCAAGAACCAGGCTGTGCAGTGGTGGATCGTGGATATGGCTACCGATCTGCAGGCTTGTCGTTTCTTGACCTATTACGCCGCCTGGAAGAAAGACCAGGGTCAACCATTCTCCAAAGAAGCCTCTATGGCCAAGTTATTCTGTGCCGAGGCAGCAATGAAACATACTGTAAAAGCCGTACAGATTCATGGCGGCTATGGCTATGTAAAGGGCGTAAAAGTGGAAAGACTGATGAGAGACGCCAAGATCACCGAGATTTACGAAGGCACCTCCGAAGCACAGCGGATGGTGATCGGCGGCAATATCTTGCGTTGATCGAAGACTGATCATACTGGGGGACAGGGATCTTAGGATCCCTGTCTTTTGTTTTATAAACCGGCTAGGTGCCCAAGGCGTGGACAAATGGAAAAGTTAAGGGCATAATGATACCCATGAGGATAGGCATCGATATCGACAACACCATAACCAACACCCGGGAGACAATACTGGTATTCCTGGAGCGCTATGCGCTGGCCCACAGCCTACCCTACAGCTACGATCCCAGCAAGTACACCTTGGAAGAAGCCATATCCTGGGCACCAAGGGATCTGGAAATATTCATTGAAAAACACCTCCCCGACGTATACCGGGAGGTAACGCCTAAACCCCATGCCGTAGAAGTCATTCGCGACCTGCACCGCAATAATTACATCGCCCTGATAACCTCCCGCAACCGCCGTAACGGAAATATCCGTGAAATCACCCTGGAATGGCTGGCCCGCAATCAAGTGCCGTATGACCAGCTGATCATGAATGAAACTGAAAACATGCACCACTTCAGTAAACTGGCCGCGTGCCTGGATAATGACATCCAGGTGATGATCGAGGATCATGACGGCCTTGCTGTGGAACTGAGTCGTTTCATTCCGGTCATCCTGTTCGACTACCCTTACAACACCAACGTCAGGGACGATAACATAATCCGGGTGCAGGATTGGCTGCAAGTGAAAAACGCCCTGGTTGAATTGGCCGCCCGGCCACTGCAACTTGGCCAAGCGCCTTAATCTTTTCCCTGGCGCCAAACGGTTAATTATGGGCAGATAATCGGCAGGATCGTGGGCCATAATCCACTGGCGAAGGGTATTGCCTTCACATAGGCCTGGTCTGCTTCCCAGCCCTCACCCCGGCCGCCGTCGGGCTTCTCCGGATTAACTGAAAAACAGCAGGGTTACTGCCACCAGCAGCGAGTGGGTGAAGAACAGGCTGGCGCTAAACCTCTCCAGGGGCCAGGAGAACACTTGCCGGAGAAGATATTGGCCCTGGAAAAATCTGTGGAAGGCCAGTCCCATTCGGGACAAGTGGAAAACCTCGATGGGAATGAACATGAATGTCAGTATGGTGATCACCGGGTTAGGAATCTGGGTCAGGGTCAGGTAAAAATAGAAAGCCTCCACCAATACTGAAGCCCAAAGCATAATCCACAGGTAACCGCGACTTCGGGCCCCGGTTGCTATCATCCAGTTGGCCAGGGATTTTAACAGCTCCAGCTCAAATGCATATGGTTCTTCTTTTACGATCTTGTAGAAATACACGGAATAGAGCAGGAAGATCATCCCTGCCATCGTCCCCAGGATAACTGTCATAGTACACCACCTTGACTTGAAGATCGTATTGGTTGGGTTATGGGCTGACCGCCCGCTTCACTGTCGCTCCAAGGGCTTGGGTAATTTCCTCCACCATGAATTGACGATCATTAGCCTTATGTACGTAGTCAAGGTGATCGACATTCAGCACCAGCAACTGGCCCAGTCGGTAATCCTGATAATTGTTCTCGTAGAACTGGTTCAGCATATCCCAGTATTCCCGCTCCACTTCAATCTCATCGGGCCGGCCGCGGCGATGGATGCGCCGTATAGCTTCGTCGGTGTTGACCCGCAGGTAGACCATCAGTTGAGGCGGCCTCACATGATCCAGGAAGGTATTGAGCAGGTTGTTGTAGACAGCGTATTCTTCCGGGCTGAGGTATTTGTGATTGAGATACATCAAGGCAAAGATACGGTCCGAATAGATGGAACGGTCCATCACCGCCTTGCCTACCTTCATGGCATGTTTGTATTGCTTGAAGCGGTTGGTCAGAAAGTTGACCTGCATGGCAAAGGCCCACTTTTCGCGGTCGTGGAAAAACTTATGCAGGAGACGATATTCATCATCGAACATCTCGTCGAAAGGCCTAAAACCCATCTCCTCACTGATAATCCGGACCAGGCTGGATTTGCCCACCCCAGTCACACCGTCCACCACTATCTTGACCCGGTTTTCAGTATACAAGCTTACTCTCCTCTCCCGCCCGGGACCGGCTTTTAAGTTTGCGTATGGAACGCTCCAATCCTTCCACTGTCAATTCTTCCATCGGGAAAACCGTGCGGATGGCTCCGATCGTAAAGGCTCCCTCCATACGATCCCAGTATCGCGCCGGAATGGGGTTAAGCCAAACCGAGTATTCAAAATGCTGGCGCAGCCGGCGCAGCCACTCTATCCCGGCCCGGTCATTGTCCAGATCCCAATCGATGATTCCCCCTGGGCGCATCAGTTCAGCATAGCCCATGCTGGCATCGCCGACGATGATCACCCGGTAATTGGAATCGCAGGTACGCAGGATATATTCGGTGTCGGTATAATCCCTCTGGCTGCAGCTGGGATCGTTGTAGAGCCAGTCATAAATACAGTTGTGAAAATAGAACACCTTCAGATCCTTAAAATGGCTGGATTTATGCACCGCTGTGAACAGCTGATTGCATAAACGAGTATATGGCCACATCGATCCGCCCGCATCCATAAGCAGCATGACTTTCATACTGTTTACCCGAGGCCGGGCCCATTTCAACTCCAGGCGGCCGGCATTCTGGCAGGTCTGGTCGATGGTGCCCTCCAGGTCCAGTTCTTCCCTAGCCCCGTCCAGGCGGGTGGTAAACTGACGAAGCTTGCGCAAGGCCAGCTGGAACTGCCTGACACCTAAGGTCTCATCGGTGCGAAACTCCTGGAAACGTCTCATTCCGGCCACCTTGACTGCGGAAAGACTGCGGGTGTCGCCGCCGATACGAATTCCCCCGGGATGATACCCGGAATGTCCAAAAGGCGACGTGCCGCCGGTTCCCACCCAGCGATTGCCGCCATGATGCTGCTCGGTTTGCTCGGCCAGTCGCTCGGCCAGCATTCGTTTCATTTCTTCGATATCCAGCTGCTGATGATTCCGGCGCATGGCCTCGGTTACTTCCAGGGGCGGCACCTCCCGGTTGAGCCACTCCCATATCTTCTCCGGCAGTCCTTCCACCGCCTCTATATCCTGGAAATAGCTGGCGAAGGCTAAGTCGAAACGATCATAATGAGCCTCGGTCTTGACCAGCAGGGCCCGGCACAGATAATAGAATCCGGTCAGGCTGGAACCGGCCATGCCTTGGTCCAGAGCTTCCATCAGATCCTGCCATTCGTTGAATGAAACCGGTACCCCAAAATTTTTCAAATAGTAATAAAACTCGGTGAACAAGACTACACTCCTATCGGCCCCACATACTGGAACGGGGTTTGGAGCGGTTTTGTGTTTTAGCCTGCAGCCCATTCAGCAGCAGGTCCAGATCCTCGTTCTTTTTCAACAGTACCCCTAAAAACGGCATGTCCTGCTTGATCTTGCTGGGACTTATCCCCCCCACTACCAGAGCTTGAAGCCAGTCGATCAGTTCGCTGGTGCTGGGCTTTTTCTGGATGTTATTCAAGTTGCGCAGCATATAAAAGGTCTCCATAGCCTGTTCCAGCAGCCGCTTGTCCAGGTTGGGGTGGTGCACTCTAATGATGCGTTCCATCTCATCCGGTTCAGGGAAGGCGATATAATGAAATATGCAGCGGCGCAGGAAAGCATCCGGGAGCTCCTTCTCGGCATTGCTGGTGATGATGACGATGGGCCGGGTACGGGCGGTTATGGTTTCCTTGGTCTCCGGTATATAGTAACTCATCTGATCCAGTTCCCACAGCAAGTCATTAGGGAACTCCAGGTCGGCCTTGTCGATTTCGTCAATCAGCAGCACAACCTGATCATGGCTTCGGAAGGCCTCACCCAGCTTGCCGTGCTTGATATACTGCTTGATGTTGGATACGTCGTGGTCCTGGAATTGGCTGTCATACAGCCGCTGCACAGTGTCATAAACGTACAGACCTTCCTGAGCCTTGGTAGTAGACTTGATATTCCAGATGATCAATTGTTTGTCTAGGGCCTCAGCTATGCTCTGGGCCAGCATGGTCTTGCCGGTGCCCGGTTCGCCCTTAATCAATAATGGTTTGCCCAGTGCGATCGCGATATTGACGCTGTTGCGCAGCTCGTCGCTGACAATATATTGGGCTGACCCTTTGTATTGGGCCATTTTTGTCGCCATACTAATGTTTCCTCCTGTTCTCTGGCCGTAATTAACCAATATGAATGATAACAGAAACTGGATAGACCGTCAACGCACCTCAAAGCCGCCATTACCCGTAATGTTGGGTTTTTGCCAGGCCTTAATTCGGTCCTATATCCGGGCCGCCGAACGACCGGCCACATATCCGGTTGAAAAACAGGCCTGTAGGTTGTATCCTCCTGTATAGCCGTCTACATCCAGGATTTCCCCCGCAAAAAACAGCCCGGGCACCAATTTGGACTGCATGGTACGGGGATCAACCTCCTTGACATTCACTCCCCCGGCGGTTACTATCGCTTCGGCTATCGGTCGGGTGGCAGTGACGGTGAGGGTCAGGTGCTTGAGCAACTGACCCAGACCTTGTCTCTCCGCCCGGCTCACCTGATGACAGGGCTTGACCGGATCGATCCCGCTCAAATCGATCACCACCGGGACCAGCTTGGCCGGCAGAAGACCATCCAAGGCGTTCTTGAACAACTTGCGCGACTGCTGATTGAGATCCCGCTGCAGCCGCCCATCCAGTTTTTCCTCCGAGAGGGCTGGCTTAAGATCCAACTCTATCCGCACCGGCTTCCCTTCCTGATATAAATACTGGGCAATGTCACGGCTCATCGAAAGGATTATGGGCCCCGACAAGCCAAAATGAGTAAAGAGCAGTTCTCCAAAATCCTCGTTTATCTTTCGGTCCCGCGCATCGAAAGCAGTCGCCCTGGTATTTTTGAGAGCCAGGCCCTGCAATCGGCTCACCCAGGGTTCCGCTGCCACCAACGGGACCAAACCCGGGCGGGGCTCGACTATCTTGTGACCGACCGCTTCCGCCCAGCGATAGCCATCACCAGTCGAACCAGTACCAGGATAGGACAGGCCGCCGGTGGCGAGCACAACAGCACTGGCAGGCATAATCCCCTGTCCGGTATCAACACCAGCGATACGACCATCGACCACACGCAGACCCCGAACCTCGCAGCGGGTGATTACCCGAACTCCGGCCTCCCGCATGGCCCCAACCAGAACTTCAACCACCTGCCCGGCGTTGTCCGATTCTGGAAAGACCCGCTGACCCCTTTCCACTTTTACTTTGAGGCCGCGGCGGGCAAAAAACTCGATCAATTCCTGGTTGGCAAACTCGCTGAAGCAGCTGTACAAGAAACGTCCATTGCCAGGCATTCCCTTGATCAGACCGTCCCGGTTCACGGCGGCGGTCAGGTTGCAGCGGCCCTTGCCGGTAATGCTTAGTTTACGGCCTACCTTATCCTTTTTTTCCAGAATAGTCACCCGGTCTCCTGCTGCGGCGGCGCTTATAGCTGCCATCATCCCGGCCGGACCGGCCCCGATAACCACGATCTCTTTCACAACCTAATCCTCCCAAGTCAATAAACCCTTATTTAGGGACCAAATGCCCTGTCAGACCCTGTCAGCCTCCCTCAGCCATTTACAGCAACATCCAGGTGTTTGTTAAATGATCATCGATGAATTACAATAGAATGCGTATTCATTATATTGTAAAAGAAACGGGGGTATATGGAAATTGTCTCACTCTGCTCACGATAATCACGCCGCCCAGGTCCCGGCTGGACCAGCCCGGGTGCCCAGGTCCTTGTTTGTATTCATTTTGCTGCTCTTGGCGGGACTTTACTCATACGCAGCCTTCGTAGACAACCAATCGGCACCGGAAAAGACGGTTGATAGTTTTTACAAAGCCTACTTCAGTAAGGATTATGATACGGTGGCAGCCAACCTGAGCGTCTTTTGGTCGGTTCGCTTCCTGCCCGACCACCAGGACAAGACCCCGGCCCAACTCATGTCTGACCGCAGCCAGATAGAAAGTGAGATCGCTGCTGTGATTGCCGATATCGAGGCGGAAAACACCCTGCCCGAAGGCATCAGCATCAAAATACTGCAGGAATATACCAAAATCGGCACCAACAGCGCTCTGGTGGTTTATGACTTCCTGGAGAACGGACAGCCGACCAGCCGCGAGGCAGCCCTGCTGATCAATGAGAAGGGCCAGTTTCGCATATTCAACATGAGCCCCGTCGATGATAGTATGATGGAAGAGGTTAAAAACTTCGCCATCGATGATCTGGATGAAGGTTTCGCCAGCCTGCTGCAGCCCGAGACCGCCGAGTCAGACCCGGCCAGCTAATCTCATTGACTTATACGAACTGAAAGGAGCAGCGGGCCCTAAGCTCGACTGCTCCTTTTTTGCCTGGATCAGCGGTCTGCCATTTTACTGTCAGTGTTGATCATTGATTTGGCCACTGGCCCGGCGGAAGCTTGGAAACAATGCCAGAGAACCCTCTTATCACCGCTCTCGTCTTCCGCGAGGTTCTAAAATTCGGTCCCGCTGGCGATGGCCGAGCCAACCTCCACAATACTACCGGGCCGGACCCGGCAGTCAGCTCCCACCACCGATTCCCGTACGACTGCTCCCTTACCGATAATGGTATTATCCCATATGATCGTATCACTGATAGCCGCATCATCTTCAATCCGGCATCCCCGTCCAATGACTACACTGCCAGCGAACAGAACCCCTTTCCCTACTTCAGATCCTTCTCCCAGCAACACCCGCCGACCTTCTTCATTATAGAGCAATCGGCCCTCCCGGTTCGCATGCACCTTCCCGGCCAGGACATCGGCATGGGCTTGGCGATAAGTGTCAAGGTTGCCCACGTCGCACCAATAATCCTGGATGGTGGCGCCGAAGAACGGGCTGCCCATTTGCACCAACCGGGGGAACAGCTGCTTGCCGAAATCATAGAATCCCTCCGGTATGAACTGGAAAATCTCCGGCTCAAAAACGTATATACCAGTGTTGGCCACCTGGCTCAGAGCCTCCTCGGGGCGGGGTTTCTCCTGGAAGCTGCGGATGCGCTGGCCGCCGTCGGTAATCACAATACCGAAATGTTCAACATCGGGCACTTCTTTGAGGGCTATCGTGGCCAGAGCCCCACGGCGGCGATGGGCTTCCATGAGCCTGGTCAGGTCGATATCGGTAAGGGCATCTCCGCTTACGATTACAAATGTGTCATCCAGAAACCAGGCACATCGTTTGACTCCACCCGCTGTACCCAGCAGCTCATCCTCGGGGGAATAGTGCATAGACACTCCAAAGTCAGAACCGTCCCTGAAATAGGCTCTGATCTGGTCGCCATGATAATGGAGATTGGCAATCAGTTCGGTAAATCCGTGCCGGGCCAGCAGTCTGACTGTGTTGGCCATCAAAGGCTGGTTGGCCATCGGTATCATCGGTTTGGGTACGCCGGCGGTCATAGGCATCAACCGGGATCCAACCCCAGCTGCCATAATCATCGCTTTCAATTCCAATCACCTCAGGTTCTACTTTAGCAAAGTTCTGTCACTACTGGCAACATTCTTGGCATTTTCGAGCATCTTTGGTTGCCATGGCTATAAAAGGCCAGGCATAATGATCTTTTCCAGAGTAACCAAATTATAGGCCGCTGAATAACCTAAATTAGAACCGGGTTAGTCATTGTTGCCCGGCTCACCAAAATCTAATTACAGGAGGTTTTTATCGATGAAATGCAACAGAACCTATCGCGATTCCTACAAAAAACCCGACCGGGATTGGGACCGTCGTCCCGACTGTGGCGATCACCATGATGATTATTATCCGCCCATGCCTCCTCTGGCGTGGCCCAAACCGAAACCCCGCTTCGAAACCGCCACTATTTTGAAATGCGGCACGTCTACCGGCTCGGCTCCCCTCTCCACCGATCTTTTAAGCCTCAGGCAAGTCGAAGCCAACAATATTGCCGTCAATGGCGGTCACGGAAACTCAGCGGTGCTGTCCACCCTGACCCTGGATACCAGTGAGCTCATCGATGCCGTGGTCAAATTCGACTTCTCGTCCTTAATAACCTACCGGATCAATGACATCGCCAATTATTCACTGCGTCTGCTATTCAAGCTAAGACGGGTATGTGATGGCGACACCATCACCCTGGGGACCTGGACCTTCGAAAGGTCACAGGTCTTCCCGAATCCTCCGACCATACCAGAAGAAGCCTTCCAGAATGTTACCGAGCCTTTTAGCTTCAGTTGGTGCTCCTGTGCCGGCTGCCCCGATTGCTGTACCTATACAGTGGAAGTTGAACAACAAGCTTTCAACATCGATTTCGTTACCATTACCAACCTCTCTACCTCCGCTCTGGCGGTGGGCTTTAAAATGGTTGACAAGGACTAGTTTTATTGAGCCAGTCTATCCCCCAACGACTGAAATACCCCGGTCAGATCAATTCTGACCGGGGCTGCTTTTATGTCCATGCCATATCAATTCTGGGGCTGCTGGTCCCCCACCTTGGTTTGATCAGCCCGGAGCCTCTTACCTATGGTTCTTCTCCGGGCAGTCTCTTTTTCATCAGCAGGTAATTGACACTGTCTATCAGCGCCTGCCAGGAAGCTTCGATGATATTTTCCGAAACCCCTACTGTGCTCCATTTTTCCGCTTGATTGGCCGACTCTATCAATACCCGCACCCGGGCGGCCGTGCCCCGGTTGCCGTCCAGGACCCTTACCTTGTAATCGGACAGGTGCATCTCGCTTATCTCTGGGTATACTTCAGCCAGAGCCTTGCGCAGCGAATTGTCCAGAGCGTTGACCGGGCCGTCGCCTTCGGCGGCGGTGTGTACTACCTGGTCGCCAATCTGTATTTTGATAAAAGCCTCAGCAACGAAATCGCTGTCTTCCTGTTTCTCCAATATTATCTTCAAGTTCTTAAGCTGGAAATAATCATCCAGCTGCCCGAAGCCCTTGCGCAGCAACAGTTCCAGCGAACCGTCCGCACCTTCATACTGGAATCCCTGATTCTCCAATTCCTTGATCTGTTTAATCACCGCCCGGGTTTGGGCGTCATAGCTGTTAACATCCAGCTTTAGCTCCTTGGCCTTATAGAGCAGGTTGGAGATACCGGCCAGCTCGGAGACCAGCACGCGGCGGCGGTTGCCCACATCCTCCGGATTAATGTGCTCGTAGGTGGCAGAGTCTTTTAATAGGGCACTGACATGAATACCGCCTTTGTGAGCAAAAGCGCCGTATCCCACGAAAGGCTGATTATTGGGACTGGGCAGGTTGGCTATCTCATTCACATAGTGACTCACCTCGGTCAGCCGCTTGAGGTTACCGGCGGGGAGACAACGTTTGTTCATCTTCAGTTCCAAATTGGGGATGATAGAGCAAAGGTCGGCGTTGCCGCACCTTTCTCCCAGGTTGTTGATGGTGCCCTGGACCTGTGTAAAGCCCAGGTTTAATGCCACCAGGGAATTGGCTACCGCGCAGCCGGAGTCGTTGTGGGCATGGATGCCCAGCGGTATCCTTATCTCCGTCTGCACCTTCCTGATTATCTCTTCCAATTCCCAGGGCAAGGTGCCGCCATTGGTATCACACAATGCCAGGCAATCGGCCCCGGCGTGGGCTGCAGCACCCAGCACCTGCAGAGCATAGTCGGGATTGTGCTTGAAGCCGTCGAAAAAGTGCTCGGCGTCGAATATTACCTCAAGGCCCCTGTCTTTTAGAAACATGACCGTCTCGCGGACCATGCTGAGATTCTCCTCCAGGGTCGTTTCCAAGGCTCGCAGGACATGAAAGTCCCAAGATTTGCCGAAGATGGCCACTACCGGTACTTCGGCTGCCAACAGGGCGGTGATGTTATTGTCATGCTTGACGCTAATGCCAGGTCGGCGGGTGGAACTGAAGGCGCTGAGTCGGGCGTGTTCGAGCTGGTAGTTTTTCATCTGGCGGAAGAAATCCAGATCTTTGGGATTGCTGCCCGGCCAGCCCCCCTCTATATAGGAGATGCCAAGGCGATCCAACCGGCGGGCAATCTTAATCTTGTCGTCCACCGAAAATGATATGCCTTCGCCCTGGGCGCCGTCGCGCAGCGTTACATCGTATACCTTTACATCCAATTTAAAATCCCCAATAAAGTGCCCTCCTTAACTCTTAAGTATCACTTCTTGAACCAAATCGCCCATCTGGACCGTATCGACCAAGGTCTTGCCTTCTTCCATCAGGTCCGGGGTGCGGTACCCGTCCTCCATTACCTGGCGGACCGCCGCTTCGATCAAACGGGCTTCGCTCTCCAGATCGAAAGAATAGCGCAGGAGCATGGCCGCCGAAAGAATGGTGGCGAGCGGGTTGGCTTTCTTCTCCCCGGCAATATCCGGGGCACTGCCATGGGAGGGTTCATACAACCCTACCTGCCCGCCGATCGAGGCGCTGGGCAGCATACCGATAGACCCGGTTAGCATGGAGGCTTCATCGGTTAAAATGTCACCAAACATATTCTCGGTGACTATTACGTCAAACTGGCGGGGGTTACGGATCAACTGCATGGAGCAATTATCCACATACATGTGGCTGGTTTCCACATCCGGATATTCAGCAGCCAGTCGGGTAACCGTCTCCCGCCAAAGCCGGGAGCTTTCCAGGACATTGGCCTTGTCAACTGAACACAGCCGGCAACTGCGTTTACGGGCCACGTTGTAGGCAAAACGCACGATCCTCTCTATCTCGAAGGTAGAATAGCTCAGGATGTCGGTGGCTTTCTCTCCGCCATCGGGAGTCTTCACCCGGCTCTTCTCGCCGAAGTAAAGCCCTCCGGTCAGCTCCCGGATGACTATTAGATCCACCCCGGTAATAATCTCTTCCTTCAAAGTTGAAGCATGCAAAAGCCCCGGAAACAAAATGCAGGGACGCAGGTTGGCGTACAGGCCCAGCTCTTTGCGCAGGGGCAGCAGCGCACCTACCTCCGGCCGCAGGTGGACGGGCAGATCATCCCACTTGGGACCGCCGATGGCCCCCAGCAGGACAGCGTCTGATTGGCGGCAGATCTCCAGGGTAGCCGCAGGCAGGGGGTGCCCTACCGCATCATAGGCGGCGCCGCCGATCAGGGCTTCAGTAAACTGAAACTGATGACCGCACTTTTTCCCTATTGCCTGCAGAGCCTTGACCGCTTCCGGTACTATCTCCACTCCGATCCCGTCGCCGGGCAGGACTGCAATTCTATACATCAATATCTCCTTTCGGATCCTACTTGGATTCTTTCACATAGTTTATCAAACCGCCCCGGGCAATTATTCCCTGCATGAATTCCGGGAAAGCGGTAGCCTGATACACTTCACCATTGCGAAGGTTCTTAATCAATCCCGTCTCCAGGTCAACCTCGATCTCGTCGCCCTCCTGAATTGCCGCAGCCGCTTCCGGCGACTCCAAAATGGGCAATCCGATGTTGATAGCGTTGCGATAGAAGATGCGAGCGAAAGAATCAGCCACCACACAGGCCACTCCAGCCCCTTTAATGGCAATGGGCGCGTGCTCGCGGGAACTGCCGCAGCCGAAATTTCTGCCAGCCACGATTATGTCGCCTGGATTGACCTTGCCTGGAAACTCGGGGTCTGCATCCTCCATGCAATGCCGGGCCAGTTCGACCGGATCGAAGGTGTTCAGGTAACGGGCCGGAATTATGGCATCGGTATCGATATTGCTGCCGAATTTATATACCTGGCCGGTAAATTTCATTTGTCATACCTCCCATGGCGGAGTGATTCTGCCGGTGATGGCGCTGGCTGCAGCTACCGCCGGATTGCTCAGGTAGACCTCGCTCTCCGGATGTCCCATGCGTCCTACAAAATTGCGGTTGGTGGTGGCCAGAGCCTTCTCACCCTTGGCCAGGATACCCATATGCCCACCCAGACATGGTCCGCAGGTGGGGGTGCTGACTGCCGCCCCGGCTTCAATAAATGTTTCGATGTATCCGCGACGCAGGGCCTCCAGGTAAATGGCCTGAGTGCCGGGCAGTATAATCAGCCGCAGGCCAGAGTAAACCTTGTGTCCCTTGAGGATCTCGGCCGCGGCCTGCAAGTCCTCAATGCGGCCATTGGTGCACGAACCTATCACCACCTGGTCCAGCCACACTTCACCAGCCTGGCTGACCGGACGGGTGTTCTCGGGCAGGTGGGGGAAGGCTACCACCGGTTCCAACTTGGAAACATCATATTCAATGGTGCGGGCATAAACCGCATCCTCATCGGATTGATAGATATGGTAGGGTCTCTTGACCCGACCTTTTATATACGCCATGGTTATTTCGTCGGCAGCGATGATGCCGTTTTTGCCCCCAGCCTCAATGGCCATGTTAGCCATGGAGAAGCGGTTGTCCATGGACAGGTCGCGGATGGCTTCACCGGTAAACTCCATCGACATGTAGCGGGCTCCATCCACCCCTATGTCTCCAATGGCGTGGAGGATAAAGTCCTTGCCTCCCACCCAGCGGGAGGGCTGGCCGTAATAGATGAACTTGATGCTCTCCGGTACCTTGAACCAGGCCTCCCCGGTCGCCATGGCGGCAGCCATATCGGTAGAGCCCACCCCGGTGGCGAATGCCCCTAAGGCTCCGTAGGTACAGGTATGGGAATCGGCACCAATGACCAGATCGCCAGGCGCAACCAGTCCCAGCTCCGGCAACAGGCAATGCTCAATGCCCATCTGGCCGATCTCGAAATAGTTCTGAATCCCTTGCTGGCGGGCGAAATCACGGAGGATTTTGGCTTGCTCGGCCGACTTGATATCCTTGTTGGGGGTAAAGTGGTCAGGTACCAAAACGATCTTGTCACTGGCATGGACATGCTCCCGCCCCAATCTTTTGAACTCGGCAATGGCCACCGGGGCGGTGACGTCATTGCCCAGGATAACGTCCACCTTGCAGTTGAGCAGTTCGCCGGCTTGCACATGCTCTCGTCCCGCATGGGCGGCCAATATTTTCTGGCTGATTGTCATTCCCATAAAATTTCCCTCCAAAAACTCCTTATTCCTGGGAGTTCAAGGTCAAATCGTAGTAATATTTATTGATGGCATTGATGTAGGACTTGATGCTGGCCTCGATGATGTCGGTGCTCAAGCCCCGGCCATTGTATACATTGTCGCCGATCTTGATCCGGGAGGTCACTTCGCCTAGGGCATCCTTGCCGGAGGTGACCGCCTGCAGCTTATAGTCGATCATCTTGCCGTAGATATCAGTAATCTTGTCGACCGCATGGCAGCCAGCTTCCACCGGGCCCGCACCGGTGGCTGTGGCGTCAAAAACCTTATCGTCAATAGCCAGCCTAATGGTAGCGGTAGGTATTACCCTGGTCCCGGCAATTATCTGCAGATAATCGAGGCGGAAACGCTCCGGAACTGCCCGCACCCGGTCCTTCACCAAGGCATGCAGGTCGTCGTCGTTTATCTCTTTTTTCTTATCAGCTGTTTCCTTGAAACCCGCAAAAGCTCGTTCCAACTCATTTTCATCCAGGGTGTAACCCAGCTGCCGGAGCCGTTCATTAAAGGCATGGCGCCCGGAATGTTTGCCCAGCACCAGATTGCTCCTGAACACCCCAACCAGCTCGGGACTCATGATCTCATAGGTGGTTCGCTCCTTCAAAACCCCATCCTGATGAATGCCTGATTCGTGGGCAAAGGCATTATCACCCACGATAGCCTTGTTGGGCTGAATCAGCATGCCGGTCATGCTGCTCACCAGCCGGCTGGTAGGAAATATCTCCTTATAATTGATGCCGGTCTCCTTCTGGTAAAAAGCCTTGCGGGTGTAGAGGGCCATCACTATCTCCTCCAGGGCGGCATTCCCGGCCCGTTCCCCGATCCCATTCACCGCGCATTCTATCTGGCGGGCTCCGTTGACCACCCCGACCAGGGAATTAGCCACCGCCATACCCAGATCGTTGTGGCAGTGGACGCTGATTATAGCCTTGCCGATATTGGGCACTCGCTCCATGAAGGTACGGATAAACGCTCCGAAATCCTCCGGCACCGCATATCCGACCGTATCCGGCAGATTGACCACCCCCGCCCCGGCGTCGATGACCGCTTCGATCACCTGGGCCAGGTAATCCACATCGCTGCGGTAGGCGTCCTCAGCCGAAAACTCAACATCCGAACATAACCGGCGGGCATATTTGACCGCCTCCACCGCCTGTTCCAGGGCCGCCTCCCGGCTTATCTGCAATTTGTGGCGCAGGTGGATGTCAGAAGTAGCCAGGAACGTATGGATCCGGGGGGATTCTGCATATTTGAGCGCATCCCAGCCGCGGTCTATGTCCATCCGGGTGGCTCGGCACAACCCGGCTATAATTGGTCCTTTCACTTTTTGGGCGATGGTCCTGACCGCCTGGAAGTCTCCGGGGGAAGCAATCGGAAAACCGGCCTCGATGACATCAACCCCCAGATTGGCCAGCTGGTAAGCTATCTCCAATTTCTCTTCCACATTGAGGCTGACTCCGGGTGACTGCTCACCATCGCGCAGGGTGGTATCAAATAGGTAGATCCTGTTTTTATCACCCATAATTAATCCTCCAATCTAATCACCTTGGCCCGAAAACCGGATTCATCCAGAATATACATCACTGTGGTGGGCGTCGAGGCTATTTGGTCTCCTTCAGCCAGGGCATCATGGCCCTCAATTCCGCCCCCACCTGTTCGATCAAATGATCCTGGTTCTGCCGTTTCAAAGCATTGAACCGAGGCCGGCCCACAGTATTCTCCAGGAGCCAATTCTTGGCGAAAGTCCCGTCCTGAATATCCTGCAGGGCCTCCTGCATGGCCCAGCGGGTATCCTCGCCGATTATATCCGGTCCTTTGGTATAATCGCCCCACTCAGCCGTGTCGCTGATGGAATAACGCATAAAACTCATTCCGCCCTCATACATAAGGTCGACGATCAATTTCAGCTCATGCATGCATTCGAAATAAGCGATCTCTGGCTGGTAGCCGGCTTCCACCAGGGTTTCGAACCCGGATTTCACCAGTTGGGTGACTCCCCCGCAGAGTACACACTGTTCGCCGAACAGATCAGTCTCGGTCTCTTCCTTGAAGCTGGTTTCGATGACCCCCGCTCTGGTACAGCCGATACCTTTGGCATATGCCAGCCCCAGCTGCCGGGCGTTGCCGGTAGCATCCTGCTGGATGGCGATTAAGCCGGGGACACCAGCGCCCTTCTGATACATGCGCCGCACCAGGTGTCCGGGACTCTTGGGGGCAATCATAAACACATCCACGAAATCGGGAGGAACAATCTGGCCGTAATGAATATTGAATCCATGCGAAAATCCGAGGGCGTCGCCTTTCTTTAAATAGGGTTTGATCTCGGCGTTGTAAACCCGCGCCTGCAATTCATCGGGCAGCAGGATCTGGATGACATCGGCGGCCTCCGCTGCTTCAGCCACGCTCATGGGGGTAATCCCGGCCTCAATGACCTGGTTCCATTCTTTTTCGGTGGCTTCATCAGTAGGTTTGCGCAAACCCACCACCACTTTGACGCCGCTCTCATGAAGGTTTTGAGCTTGGGCATGGCCCTGAGAACCAAATCCCATCACCGCTACTGTTTTAACCATCAGAAGATCCAGATTGGCATCAGCATCATAATACATTCTCGCCATTTTTGTTTTCCTCCTTAATATTTTGTCGATTACCTTCTCCTGTTATCTTCGCCGGTACCGCGGATCATAGCCACTTTACCGGTTCGTACCAATTCGAGTATCCCAAAGGGGCGAAAAGCATCTTCCAGAGCATCTATCTTGCGCTGATCACCGGTGGCCTCAACTATCAGCGAAGTCCGGCCGATATCAACGATGCGGGCCCGGAAGATATCTACTATCTGCACTATATCAGGCCTCACCGTGTGGTCGGCTTTAACCTTGATCAGTATCAATTCCCTCGCGACCAAATGTTCCTTGGTCAGGTCCACTACTTTTATAACATCGATGAGTTTATAAAGCTGTTTGGTGACTTGCTCAATTATAGCGTCGTCGCCCTCCACCACCACAGTCATGCGGGAAACCGTGGGGTCCTCAGTGGCCCCTACCGCCAGGCTGTCGATATTGTAACCGCGACGGCGGATCAGGGTAGTCACCCGGGTCAACACCCCGGGACGATTCTCAACAGTTATCGCGATAGTGTGCTTATTCATCCAGGTCACCTCCCAGCATATTCAGGATTGATTCTCCGGGCGGAACCATGGGATAGACCCCGGCCTCTCTTTCTACCCAGAAGTCTATTATTACCGGGCGATCGGTAATCTGCATGGCTTCCTTCAGGGCTCCCCGCACATCCTCGGTGCGGTTGACCCGCATCCCTACCGCCCCATATGCCTCAGCCAACTTGACGAAGTCCGGTTGGTGGCTCATGTCGGTATAGGAGTAGCGCCCTTCGTGGAAAAGCTCCTGCCACTGCCGAACCATCCCCAGGTACTGATTATTGAGGATGCAAATGATGACGGGTATTTTGTACTGCATGGCAGTGCCCAGCTCCTGGATGTTCATCTGGATGCTGCCATCCCCGGCGATGTCGAATACGGTCTTTTCAGGACAGGCCAACTTGGCACCGATCGCCGCCGGGAGACCATAACCCATGGTCCCCAACCCCCCCGAACTTACGAAGGATCGCGGTTCTTTAAATAGGTAGTATTGCGCCGCCCACATCTGGTTTTGGCCCACCTCGGTAGTAATTATGGCATCTCCGCGGGTCAGATCGTAGATCGTCTCCACAATGTGCTGAGGCATAATCCGCCCTGGGCTGGGCTGGCCATAGCGGAGGGGGAATTCATCCTTCCAGTGGGCAATCACATCATGCCACTCGGTCAGTTCCATACGAGTCTTAAGCCTGGGTAGCAGGGCCTGCAGGGCTTCCTTGGCCTGGCCGACGATAGGGATATGGGCGGCAGTATTCTTGCCGATCTCGGCGGCATCGATATCGATGTGAATAACTCGGGCATTGGGGGCAAATGTCTCCAGCCGGCCGGTGACCCGGTCGTCGAAGCGGACCCCTACCGCGATGAGTACATCACATTCACCGATAGCATAATTGGCGTAACGAGTTCCGTGCATGCCCAGCATGCCCAGGGAAAGGTAGCTGGTCCCAGGAAAGGCCCCCATCCCCATCAGGGTGGTAGTCACTGGGATGCGGCACTTCTCGGCCATCTCTCTTATCTCCTCGGCGGCATCGGAGGTGATTACTCCGCCCCCTGCGTATATGACCGGCCGCTGCGCCTTATTTATGGCTTCCGCAGCTGCGATTATCTGACCTGTATTGACCCCCTTCATAACCCGGTACCCGCGGAGTTTTACCGGTGATTCATCCGGTTCGAAGTCGATTTCCCGCGCCATAATATCTTTGGGCAGATCGACCAAGACCGGGCCGGGCCGGTTGGTGCGGGCAACATAGAAGGCTTCCTTAATTGTTCTCTCCACGTCCTCAGTCTTCTGAACCTGGTAGCTATGTTTGGTGATGGGCAGAACAATACCATTGATGTCAGCCTCTTGGAAGGCATCCTTGCCGATCAGGGTGGATGCCACCTGTCCGGTCAGGCAAACCATAGGGACGGAATCCATATTGGCGGTGGCGATTCCGGTTACCAGATTGGCAGCCCCTGGTCCTGAAGTAGCAATACATACACCCACCTTTCCTGATGCCCGGGCATAACCGTCGGCAGCATGAGCCGCGCCCTGCTCATGTCTGACCAAAATATGCTTTATGGGTGAATCGTAGAGGGCATCGTAAATAGGCAGTACCGTCCCTCCCGGATAACCAAATACTACGTCGACTCCCTCTCTCTGCAGGCAGTGCATTAAAATTTCGGCTCCTTTTAATTTCACACCCTTCACCTCCATATAAATCTGTTTTAAATATATTCAAACTGCTTGGGTAAGCAATGAAGCCCTTAGTGAGTGTTTTGACTAAAATTCAATCATTCCGACTGGTTGGATCCCGTGAGCACCAATCGGGCGGGGCGGGGTTAGCTTAAGTAAATGCTGCTGGCCTCGACAATGGGTGGCAATAATTGTGATTAGAAAAGCGGGCTTATGATGGCCCGCTTCTAATCGCTGGTTGGAGGGGTTTATTTTCTGAAAGTGGCCCCCCGGCTGGCTGATTGAACCATCTTGGCATATCGTTTCATATAACCGGTCGTGATATTTGGTTGGGGTTTCGTCCACCGGCCAAGCCGGTTGGCTAGTTCGGTGTCATCAACCAGGAGCTCTAGTCGGTGGGCGGGAATATCGATTTGGATCATATCTCCTTCCTCTACCAACGCTATCGGTCCTCCCGAAGCTGCTTCCGGCGATACATGGCCGATGGATGCTCCGCGGGTGGCTCCTGAGAAACGGCCATCGGTTATCAGGGCTACCTCGCGGTCCAGTCCCATACCGGCAATTACTGAAGTAGGGGTAAGCATCTCCCGCATCCCCGGTCCTCCCTGCGGGCCCTCATAACGTATGACCACTACGTCACCGGCCTTTATCTTCTGGGCCAGAATGGCGGATACTGCATCTTCCTCATTGTTGAATACTCGGGCTGGTCCCTGATGCTGCATCATCTCCGGATCGACGGCGCCCTTTTTGACCACCGCCCCTTCGGGAGCCAGGTTGCCGAACAGTATGGCCAATCCCCCGCTGTTATTGTAAGGGTTGTCGAGGGGACGGATGACCTCATAGTCAAGTACCGGGGTGGCGGCGATATTCTCACCCAGCTTCGCACCGGTGACAGTCAGGACTTCTTTGTCGACCAGATCCCGGCGGCTGAGTTCATTATAGATTGCCTGCACCCCTCCGGCCCGGTACAGGTCCTCCATGTGATGGAATCCGGCCGGGCTTATCTTACATAGATGGGGGGTATTCTCGCTTATTTGGTTAAACAGGTCGAGATCAATGTTAACCCCCGCTTCGTCGGCAATAGCCAGCAGGTGCAGCACCGAGTTGGTGGAGCAGCCTATGGCCATATCCATAGTGATGGCATTATGGAAGGCTGCCGGCGTCATTATATCCAAGGGGCGAATATTTTTGTTCAGCAGTTCCATTATCTTTATGCCGGTCAGCTTGGCAAGCCTTATGCGCTCTGAATAGACCGCCGGTATGGTCCCGTTACCCGGCAGGGCCATTCCTATAGCCTCGGTCAGGCAATTCATGGAATTGGCGGTAAACATACCTGAACAGGATCCGCAGGTAGGGCAAGCCTGCTCTTCCAGGCAAGCCAGTTGTTGCATATCGATCTTGCCGATGGCAGCTTGCCCGACCCCCTCGAAGATCTGGGTAACACTAATAGCCCGCCGTTCGGAAATCCCGGCCAGCATAGGGCCTCCGCTTACGAATATGGAGGGAATGTTGAGACGGGCGGCGGCCATTAACATGCCTGGCACCACCTTGTCACAATTAGGAATGAACACCAGGGCATCGAATGCGTGTGCAGTAGCCATGATCTCCACCGAATCGGCGATCAATTCGCGGCTACCCAGGGAATACTTCATCCCGATGTGGTTCATGGCAATACCGTCACAGACCGCTATCGTCTGAAACTCAAAAGGGATACCCCCAGCCAGTCTTACTCCGGCTTTAACCGCCGCTGCTATCTTGTCCAGATTGATATGACCCGGCACTATGTCATTGTGGGAATTGACGATACCGATAAACGGGCGCTCCATTTCCTGGTCGGTAAGACCCAGGGATTTGAGCAGGGAACGGTGGGGCGCCTTTTCCAATCCGTGTTTGACTATATCGCTCTTCATGGACAATTCTCCTCCAGTCGGATTTATATCCCAACCTATAAAAAAGGAAATAAAAAAACCTCGCGTCCTGGTCAGGGACGAGAGGTAAATTCCCGCGGTACCACCCTGTTTGCCATACTCATACAAGCATGACCGCTTACAGCACAAATATAAGCCTCGATCTTTTGTGCTAACTTGATAACGGACTTGTTCGTCCGGCTCCACCTAATAGGCCTTTGCCAGGCTGTTCAGATAGCAGCTCCGGAATGAGCCACCTGCGCAAATCCGATACCGGTTTTCCAGCCCCCCCGGTTCTCTGTGATCGTCCCATTGCACAAGCATTTCCTTCATTGCCTTTTAAGTAATATGTGAAAGAGTATAATTCAAAATTCGCCTCATTGTCAATCCTAAAATTCGCCTTCCTGCAGCAGGTTCAACTTGCCAATATATTCTTTTACCCCGATCTTCTTGCGTTCGCCCCGTACCCGCCGCTGCTCCTTATGGGTAATATGCTTGAACATGGTCCACAGCAACCGGGTGCCCTCTTCCGTCTGGCAGGCCTCGGAGGGGGTCATTCCCCGCAGCATGGAAAAATGTGAATGGTACCACTTGTTGAGATACATCTCCTTCAATTGGGCTTCCAACTGAGGGTAAGATTTCTTTACGTCCGGGGTGAGTATTTCAAAAATTCCATCTTCCCTTATCTCCAAGCCGTCAAACTCCAAGGCTTCATACATGCCCTCCTCGAAAAACTCGCGCGCCGCACGAATATCCCGCTCACCAAAAGCCGATACCATTATCCAGTTGGGACCGACGGTATATTCGGCCATAAACCCGGGCGGATGGCAACAATTGTCAAGCTGGTAAACCACCTGCAACTGGCCCGGCAACTCGACCCACGGTCCTGACAGGCCTTCGAGCCGGCGAAGCACCTCAGCCCGGTCCTTCATGACATAACGGGCAGTAATAAAACGCATGCCATCCTCAAAAGCCATGTCCTCCTCATCATCCAGCAAAATATCCTCGAAATTCAGGTAGCGTCCACTCAGGTAACTGTAAGCGGTAGCCAGGGTGAGTTCGTACTCACCCCTGGTGATCAGAGGATAAGGGGTTTCCATGTTAAGTAAGGAGTGCAGGTCTTCAAGCGTATCCTGGTGCTGGGAAATGATTACAAACTCGTCGCCGTTGATAACCAAATCAGCTATTACTCCACTCATGAAGGTAACCCCATGGTTATAATCGTCTTCGAAGCAGGTCACCCGCATATGCATACCATAGGGAAGTTCCTCCACCTCCCGGATATTGTCTATCCGGTCCAGGACTTCGAACAGATCGTCCATATTGATGATTTCGTATACCCGGCAATAAACAGGCACTGCGAAGGGATCCGCCGCCGACCCGGTTTCCATTTGGGCATGAGCGGTCTGGGCAATGTCGGTCACCAGCCACTGCCCCAAGGAATCGCGGGAGACCGAGAAGACATATTCGCTGCGATACACCTCGCGTTCGTACATGGTTATGGAACAAGCCGAAAGTGCCAGATTATTGTGGGAGCCGCGTATTTCTTCCACCCTGCCTTCCAACAACAGGGTTCCCGGTTTAATCGCCCGGTTGATCTGCTGCAATAAAGCTCCCTCTGACAAACGGCACTCGTCCAGAATGGAGAACAGGTAATTGAAATCCTGGCAGCGGACCGCGTGGAAAAAACTGTTGACCAGCTGGCGCGGCGCCAGCCGGGGGGATAGCTTGCGCAGCAGGGTGGTGACATTGCTGTCCTCGTTCGCCACATCCTCATCCAAGTATTTTTGATACAGAAACCGGCCCAAGGCCGGACGACTCATGAAACGTACGTTGAACTTGTACGCGTCACGGATCAGCATGCAGGTCTCGGCATAATCCACCTCGACCAACTCCGGCTGATTATCCCGATCCTGTTCATATTGATCCGGCCGCATGTCTTCAATTACGAAAAAACTGTGCACCCCATCGGGGCTGAAGGCCAGGAAAAAACACTCCACATACAAGCGGCCATCTGGTTTAATCCAGGCAACATCGACGGTCATACGGCCGGTATTACGGCTAGTGCTGGCAAAGGCACGGAAAAAGTTTTTTCTGATCAGGGGCGGAAAGTGGGGCTCTAAACCAGTCAGTTTATACTTGGCCAGGGTGCGGGTACATATTTGGTCGAATTCGCGTCCGTACTCAAGCTTGATCAACTGAAAAAAGTTGGCCATCGCCGGGCTGTGAAAACAAGAAAGTCCTTCAATCACTTCAGCCCGTATATCATAGGGAATATCCTCGATGATCTCCAGAATTGACAGGCAGCCCTCATTGGTCCGGATATACTTGGCTATATCATCAGCCATGGATTTGAGCATGGCCCGGGGAACACTGTGTTTGTTTTTCATGGCAAGTACCTCAAAAGCTAGTCCGAAAAATCACTATTCTTAATTTATCATTTTGCCGCCATGAAGGCAATTTTCTAGACTCACCATAATTAGTCAGGATGTAAACATTAAACCAGCTATAATTGTCAGGCCCATGGCAAAAGATAAAGCAAAGGAGGGATGAATCATGATGAATAGACGTTTTAAAGTAATGGGAAAAAGCGGTTTTAATTTTAAATCAATGTATTGGCCGATTGCATTTATCAACGGTCTGTTTTTCGGAGGCCTGGCCCTGCGAAAGATAAGGCAGTACTGGGAAGGCGGACCGATGGACTAGCCATCCCCTCCTTTAACCGGCTAAAAGGATAGATGTGCCTTAAAGCAACACCTATCCTTTTTTTTTTGATATGGACCGGTCTATTCGGTCTATTTAACCGCCAGGCTTAGAGATTGCTGGAGAGCCAAACTGCCCAGGTCATGGGCCTGAACCAGATCCGCCGACAGAGTATACAGGGTGTCGCCGATGTAAACGGCCCGTTCGATGTTCCTCCCGCTGCGGTACCAGCTGTCCCCGGCGGCTTGATAATCCTGGGGGCTGAGGTGGGTGATGCGACCCCGCAGCTGCAGGCCGTTGACCAGATCTATATTGTAAACATACAATCCCTGGAAAGAGAAACTGCCGTAATCCGGGAATGGCTGGGTCCCAGGCGCGGCCTTCGAACTCTGCACCTCCATCACCGTGACCGGGAAAGCCAGCAGATTGCGGGAGGCGGAGAACAGCAAGGCTTTATGGTTGTGCAGCAATTCGGAATCAGTACCCCGGTCACCTATTAAGACTTTGCTCATTTCGACTGGGTTGGCGACGTCGCTCACATCAAAGATGGCTACCTTCATGCCCAGGTAGTAGGCCTGGCTCTCATCCCCCCATGTCTTGAGTTCAACAGTATCCTTGCCGAAGCCGATTATATGGTTCTCATCATAGGGATGCAGATAATCGCTGTAGCCTGGTATTTTAAGTTTTCCAAGAATCTGCGGACTGGCGGGGTTACTCAAATCCAACACAAAGAAGGGATCCACTTTTTTGAAGGTCACCATATAGGCCCGGTCGCCCATAAAACGCGTCGAATAAATACTCTCCCCCGGAGCGATGTTCTCCAGGCGGCCCGCCAGCTGCAGTTTATTATCCAGGATATAGACGTTGTTGGAAGAAGTGTATTGGTCGGTTCGCCAGGCTTCGCCGCGGGTGGTGGCGATACGGAAATAGCCTTCATGCTCATCCATGGAGAACTGGTTCAAGATCCGCCCCGGCACCTGGCCGGAACCGAAATACCTGACTCCGCCCGGCACCAGCTCGAACTTGTAAACGGTAGTGGCACTATCGGCAGGACGGTAAGGAACCATTTCTCCAACAAGGGGTTGTATGCCATAATCCTGTTTTTGCACTGCTACATACAGGTTTTCGGTTGAAGCATATACTTCCTGCCCACTGCCGAGGTAGGTACTGACTTCGGCTGCGCGCCCCGGTTGATCAAGGTTTACCGCCGCCACCATCAAGTAGTTGGGATTGATGCAGTCCGGAAAGTACCTGATATCCTCATATTTTTCAGCCACATACCCCTCGCCCTGTGCAGTATCGCGCCACATCGGCGGCTCGATTGGCTGCTGCTGAATGTAGTAAAAGTTGATGTATTTGCTGCTCAGCAGGTAAAATGATGAGCCCACCTTGCGGGAGGACAGGTAGTTGCCCTCCAATTCCACCTGCCGCACCTCCAATGGCCGGCTGCGGTCGGTGATATCATAGATGATGGCTCGGGTCAGTGGGATAGGGTAGATGGGCGGGTAGATCCGGGATTGAATTTGCTCGTTTTTATAGTTGGACAGTGGATAAGGCTCGGGATTTGTATAGTTGCCCACCACAATGAGCCGGTCTCCGTCCACATACAGCTCAGATGGTGTGAAACCGCGGTCATTGAAACGTATGGCTGCGGCCAGGGCCAGGTTCTCGGCTGGTTGGGCCTTGATAATGCTAATCCGGTCCTGGTTGACTTGGTATATATAGAGGCCATCCGTCTTGACCAGATCGCCTTCATCCACTCCAGCCACCTGCAGGTTGGTAGCGGAGAAGTCCATGCCATTGGCGGGCTCACCGGCCGCTTGCGGAGCGACCGCCTGGCTGGATTCCTTGACAGCCATGTTGTCAGTGGTTAACCGCCCGTAAAGAGTATTGTAACCTTGGGCCTTCTCCAGGAGCTTGACCAGGTTCTCATAACTGCCTACCACCGGCAAATCGGCCTGGGCGGATGCCTGGGATGGGCTAATTCCCGCCCGGCCGCCGACCAGACCGACCGCCGCCAAGAAAAACGCCACCAAAATCCCCGCCAAGGGAGTTCTCCATTTGCCTGTCGGTAATCCCATATATACCCCTCCTCAATAATTCTTCCTGATCTTAATACGGCGGGGGTTGCAGGACGCTTGCAGTACAAGACCCTGGGGGGTGTATTTTTCATCACCCTCGTGTAAGGATTACTTTTAAGCCCGCGGGGCTTAATACCATGACAGCCAACGGCCCCGGGTCTCCCAACCCGGGGCCGGCATTCTCCGGCGGTAATCGTAGCACTCCCGCTGGATCATGATTCCATATTAGACTGTGGGATCGGATTTAACCCTCTTCCTCAATGAATACCGCCTGGACCACCGGTGCGAATACCATCTGGGCCACCTTCTGGCCGGGCAGTATCTTTACCGGCTTGTCGGTTACATTGAGAAGCATCACCTTGATCTCGCCGTTATGGTCGGGATCGATGGTAGCCGGAGCGTTGGCAACTATAATGCCCTTGCCGGCCATGCCCGCTCGACTCCGGATTTGTCCTTCAAAACCGGGCGGGATCATAATGGCCAGACCGGTGGATAAACTCCTGACTTCATTGGGATATAACACGATCTCTTCCTGGTTGGTCAAACATATATCACAACCAGCGGCTCCACGGGTTTCATATTCCGGTACCGCGGCCCGGGCGGCAAGTTTCTTGTATTTTACCCCTATTCGCTCCATTTTCTATTCCCCCTCAGTATCTCGACACATTGCCGGTATGTATACCCATCTGCCATATATTATATCCTACTGGAAGGATTGTGGCTCGCCTTCTTGGCGGTTTCGGCACGACGCCTGGTTTCTGTCTCCTTACGTCACATTTTATTCCCGCCCCAGTTCCGCTACAATAAGGAATATGAATAACGGGGAGGATTAGGAATTGGACTACCTGCTGCCCATAATGATGCTAGGTCTGATCGTGATTTCACTATTCATAGTGGTACAGCTGCGGTCGGTCAGTCAACAGCAGGCGCAACTTGACCAAAGGCTGGCGCTTCTGGAGAAAAGCCAGGAAAATGCCTGGGCGGCTTGGCGTGCAGATCTTTCTGCCCTACGCACTGAATCAGCCGGCCAGGCCCGCCAGGGACGCGAGGAATTGAGCCACAGCCTGCGCATGTTCGAAGATTCGCTGTTGAGCCAGGTGAACCAGGCGGCCCACCTGCAAAAGAGTCAATTGGGCCTTTTCGGCGAGCAGATCGACCGTTTGGCCTCCGGTAATGAAGCCCGGCTGGAACAGATGCGGGTCACGGTGGAGAACCGTCTCAAGGAGTTACAAGAGGACAACAACCAGAAGCTGGAGAAGATGCGCCAGACAGTAGACGAGAAACTGCATACTTCGCTGGAAACTAGGTTGGGCGAGTCCTTCAAGCTGGTCAGTGATCGTCTGGAAATGGTCCATAAAGGGCTGGGCGAAATGCAGTCGCTGGCGGCGGGGGTGGGCGACCTTAAGAAAGTGCTTACCAACGTCAAAACTCGGGGAATCTGGGGCGAAATCCAGTTGGGCAATATTCTCGAACAAGTCCTCAGTCCGGAGCAGTATGCCTGCAACGTGGTCACCCGGCCCGGCAGCAATGAACGGGTGGAATTCGCTATCCGTCTGCCCGGTCAGAACCAGGGCGAGGGTGAGATATGGCTGCCTATCGATGCCAAATTCCCGCAAGAGGATTATCTGCGCCTGATCGAAGCCAGCGAGCAGGGACTGCCTGAAAAGGTGGAGGAGGCCGGGCGCCAGCTGGAGAAGCGCATCCGCGCTGAAGCCCGCATGGTACAAGAGAAGTATCTGGCTCCGCCCTATACCACCGATTTCGGCATCATCTTCCTGCCTACCGAGAGCCTTTATGCGGAAGTGGTCCGCCGGCCTGGATTTCTGGCGGCTTTACAGAACGAATTACGGGTGCTGGTGACCGGACCCAGCACCATGGTGGCCCTGCTAAACAGCCTGTCGGTGGGCTTCCGTACGCTCATAATAGAACAGCGTACCAGCGAGGTCTGGGATCTGCTGGGAGCGGTCAAGTCTGAGTTCGGCAATTTTGGAGATATTCTGGACAAGACCAAAAAGAAACTGCAGGAGGCCAGCAACACCATAGACAGTGCTTCCCGGCGCTCTCGCAACATCGAGAAGAAACTGCGGGCGGTACAGGAACTGCCATTGTCCGGTGGCATGGATGATATGCACCCATAGGCCAATGAAAGAACAGTATAGGAAATCAGGGGGTCCCGATCCGGTCGCGTCCTCCCTGCTTGACTATATAAAGGGCCTTGTCGGCGGCCTCGATCAGGGCTTCTCCCGTCTCCCCATGATCCGGATACGATGATACCCCCAGGGACAGACTGATACACGGGAGGCCATCTCCCTCCAAATCTTGGCTGGAAATCTCCCGGCGTATGGCGTCAGCCCGGATACAGGCAGATGCCAGCGGTGCGTCGGGCATTACCAGGATGAATTCATCCCCCCCGTAACGGCAGGCGATGTCGTTGCGGCGGATACTGTTAGCAAACAACTGGCTCACTTTGATCAGCACTTTATCTCCCTGCCCGTGCCCGTACCGATCGTTGATCTGCTTGAAGTTGTCCACATCGGCCATAATTATTGACAGCGGCCGTCCGGTCCTTTGAGCATTGAACAAACCCATCCGCAGGGCTTCTTCCATATAGCGGCGATTAAAAAGATTGGTGAGCGGATCCCGTATGGCGTCCTGACGCAGGTTTTCCCGTAGTTTGAGATTGAGTAGAGCCAAAACCGCCGTATCAATCACCGCTTGGGCTATTTGTACCTGATTGGGTCCGAGATCTGCAGAATGGTAATGACAATAGAAAATCCCAAAAGATTTGCCGTCGACGATCAAGGGCCGGCAAACATGAACCTCTCCCGGCCGCCCGGCCGTATGGGGGCAGTTCTTTTCCTCCTCCCACAGGCCGGACCGATGAATCTCCCCCGTGACCAGGCTGAGGCAATCGCTGCAGTTAAAGCCTTCTATTGCAGCGATGTCATCTTGCCAGGCCAGGGTGAGCTCCATATAGTCGCTGGTGGGCAGGCACAGATAAAGCCCGCCAGATACCGCCGGCAGCAGCATCTGCATATATTTGTGTATAACAGGATAGGCAGCTTCCAACGTCGGGCAAGACTGCAACTGGCTGCTCATCTGATGCAGGTTGCTGATTTCCCAATTGTAGCGGTCCAGTTCCTGGTTGCGGGCACTCAATTCCAGGTTGGTCGCCTCCAGCTGAATCTGAGCCAGCTTGCGTTTGGTAATGTCACGGAATATTACGATCTGACCCCGGGGATTGCCCTTTTTGTCAGACAGCGGTGAGAAGGACATATCCAGCCACTTTTCGCCGGAACGGCCCTTCTGCTGGAAATCCCAGCGCCCCGCTTGGGTTTTCATCAGTTGAATGGCGGTCTCGGAGCTGGATTGGAAGAGAGTTTCCAAGGGTAGCCCGGTCGAGTAGGATTCCAGTTCCAGAATGTGCAGGGCAGCAGCATTGACGTGAAGGATCCGGTCGTCAACGTCCAATAACACCACGCCGTCCCTAATCTTCTCTACTATTACCGGACTAGCCAGGTGCAGGGAGAGCAGGCTGCTGGTCAGGGCTCGGTTGCTCATGTAACGGAAAGCCAGCCACCCAAGCAAAAAATATAGAAGCCCCGACAGCAAGAATGCAATTGTCCATGCTTCTATTCCCATAGATTCCCCTCATCTTGAATTTCCAAATGTCAGCCCCTAACTTTGAGCAAACCCAAATGGCTTGTTATTTTCCTATTATTACCAATATAAACTATCTCCTTGACAACAACAAGCCCGGCTTGAGCCGGGCCCCGGGCCAAACTTATCTCGTTATTACACCATCCCGAACCTGGTTGTACCTGACATTTAGACTGGCTGTTTATCGCCCTCGCCCCGCCGCCAACCGTATTGGCTCCGATTCTCTCCTATCCTCAGCCTGACAGGATATCAGAAGTTGACGTTGTCCGGGTCGGGACCGGTGCGCCGGTCCTCGTTCAGCCCTTCAATTGCACCCATTTCCTGGGCCGACAACTCAAAATCGAATATATCGGCGTTGCCTATTATACGCTCCCGGTGCACCGACTTGGGTATGGCTATCACGTCGTTTTGAAGATGCCAGCGCAGGATGACCTGAGCAGCGTTCTTGCCGTGACGGGCACCTATATCCTTCAGCAGCGGCTCGTCCAGGAATCTGCCCCGGGCCAGAGGCGCCCAGGCTTCCACCGCTATGTTCCTGCCTTGGCAATAGGCGCGCAGAGGAGCCTGACTCATCCAGGGATGCAGTTCCACCTGGTTGACCATGGGGATCACCTCAGCCTCCCGGCTAAGCTCCTCCAGATGATGGATCTGAAAATTGCTGACCCCGATAGCCCGCACTCGCTTTTCCCGATATATTCTCTCCAGAGCCCGCCAGGTCTCATGAAATTTGCCCGGCACCGGCCAATGAATCAGGTAAAGGTCCAGGTAATCCACACCCAGCCGGTCCAGGCTGCGGTCGAAGGCTGACAATGTCTCACTATAGCCCTGCTCCGAATTCCACACCTTGGAGGTTAGGAACACTTGGCTGCGATCCCGGCCTGATTCCTTCAACGCCCGCCCCACTCCGGCCTCATTTCCATAAAAGGAAGCGGTATCGATGGATCGATAACCGGCTTCCAAGGCCCACCGTACCGACCAGGCCACTTCCTCGTTACTTACTTTGTAGACACCCAAGCCCAGGCGGGGCATCTCCACTCCATTAGCCAACCGCCGGGTGGAATTTATTTGCATACGAACACCCCTTTGCATTTGTGAATGTCCAGCCTTGCTGCTATCGCCCGCCTGACCATTGGCACAGAAAAACCCAACCATTTTCCAGCTACATTCCTGTTGGGCGGCGACAGCGATTTAATATTACAATAACTATTCCATCGGCTGGCGCGACAGGTAGTTATGATCAGCCATTATGCAGGTGCCCTTTATTAGCTCAATATGTCTCTCTACCGCCAGCTTTATGGTCCGCTCGCTGCATTCGATGCCGGGCTGAACCCAAACCGCTGGAATGCCGGCCTTATCTGCTGACTCAATTATTTCTTCCACCCCTCGGCGGCGGAAGACGCTGACCAGATCTACTTGATCGGGTACCTCCCCCAGGTGGGGATAAGCCTTCTCCCCCAGGACCACTTTCACATTAGGGTTGACCGGGATTATCCGATAGCCTTGGTTCTGCAGGTAAGAGGCAATTCGGTAACTAGGGCGCCGGGAATTATCGGATAATCCTACTACAGCTATGGCTTTGCAGCTATCCAAAAGCCGCTTTTTGATCTTATCCCCATCATCCAACATATTAAACCACCTTATTTATCAAATTTTCATTCAAGCCCAAAACCTCACCATTGCAGTAATTATACCATTTTGTGGATGACCACCGTACCGGGGCGTACTTAGTTATGTCCGCTCTCCACATCAGCATGATCAAGGCTGCTATCGTCGATAGCATTAGTGTTGCCCTTAAAACCTATACCTCCAAGCTTATGGTGCTGCCGGTGACACCCTTTTGGACCACCAGTTTTTTATCAATCCGGTCCCTCAATTCTCCAACGTGGGAGATTATACCTACCAGACGGCTGCCGCTGGTCAAAGCCAACAGTACCTCGATGGCCTGCTCCAAGGATTCGGGGTCCAGAGCCCCAAAACCCTCGTCCACAAACATGGTATCCAGCTGAATGCCGCCGGTAAAACGCTGGATCATATCGGACATTCCCAGGGCCAACGCCAGGGAAGCCTTAAAGGACTCACCCCCGGACAAGGTCTTGACGCTGCGCTTCTTGCCGGTATAGTTGTCAATGACATCCAACTCCAGACCTGTTTGGCTCCTCAGATTGCCGGGCTCCTCCTTGCGCACCAATACAAACCGCCCCCCGGTCATATAGGAAAATCGCTGGTTGGCCTCGGCAATGACCTGATTGAAATAGGTTGCCTGTACATATTGTTCGAAGGCCAGCTTGGGACGTCCTTTCAAGTCGCCGTTGGCAGTATCGGACAATAGAGATAGGCGCTGGTAAGCCTGTTCAGTGGCAGCCAACTCCTGCTTCAGGATGCTTATCCGCTCCAACGCTCGCAAATTGCCCGCCAGCCGTATGGAAATCCTGCCCTGTTCATCTTCGGCGGCCTTCCTGGCTTTCTCCTTGGTCTCCTTTTGCTCTTCCAGGGCAGCGATATCAGCAAAAACCACATCCCGGCATTCCTTTTCCAGAGCGCCAAACTCGGTCCGGGCGGCCTTCAAAAGGTCATTGAAGGTGTCCAACTCAGTCTGCAACAATTTGATCTCATCCTCAGTCATAAGATTCTGCCGATAGTGTTCGCTATCAGCGAAACCCTGCTCCAGCAGTACCTGGGTCAGATCCGCTTCTGCCCTGACCTGCTGGGCTTGGGCCAAAGTTAATCCAGCCGCCAGTTCAGCCAAGGCTCCCTCTTCTTTTTCGATTGCAGCCCGACACTGCCAAACCGTTTCCTCAGCACCTTGCAGGGCTGACCTGCTTTCCTGCAGCTTGTCAGTTAGGAGTTCTATTTCTTGCTGGGCCTCGGCTCTGCTTCCGTAATTAAGCCGTTCCCTGGTGCTCTCGCAGAGTCTCCGGCGGATGTTGCACTGACTCCTTCCCTCTTCGGCCTCTTTTTCCAATCGGACTATTTCAGCCGCAAGTTCGCTCAGGGCTTCGGTCGTTTTTTTCAGTTCCTGCTGCCAAATCTGTTTGTTCTTGATCTGCTCCTGCAGACTTTTTACCCGGTGGGAGGAGGTCTGCCATTCCTGATCCGCCTGCCTGGCCTCCTGCTGTAGCCGACCCGGGAGGTCATCCCAGGACAACTCCCCCAATATCTCAGTCGTGGTTTTGAGCAAAGCAGCCCGCTTGGTCTGCACCCGGCCGTTCCAATCGCTGGCCTCCTGACTGGCTTTATAAGCATTATCCCGAGCCACGCTGGCTTGCTGTTTCGCCAGCATCAGTTCGCTCTCACTGGGAGCTTCAGAGCCCGGAACGGCCGGTTGGGGATGGTCCGTGGAGCCACATACCGGGCAAGGCTGTCCCTCTTGTAGAGAGGCGGCCAGGATGCCGGCCTGCTCACTGAGAAAGGCCCTCTCTTTACGTTCGTAATCGGCGGTCAAGGCCTTGCTTGCTTCCAAAGCAGCCTCGAAATGAGCTCGCGCGGAATTCAGCTGGGCCTCGTCCTGGCCCCATTCCTGCAGATCCTGGCTTAAGCTCTCCAATCGTTGCCGACGGCGCTGCCATGTATCCAATTCCTGCTCAGCTTTCTCCGCCAGCACCTCAACAGACTGACACCCTTCCAGGGAAACCTGTAACTGTTTTTCAGCAGCAGACAGTTCCCCCTGCCTGACCCTTCTGCTGGCCAAAGCCTTTTGTTTGGCTTCCAGATCCTTATTCAGTTGCTCTATCTCTTGATAGTAACTGTCCAGCAGCTCGTATTCAGGCAGGCTGTTCTGCAATATAAAAATCGCCCTGGCCAGGGACTCCCGCTCCGGGCCACGTTGTTTTTCCGCCTCCAGCTTTGCTTCCAGGCCGACTCGCTGGCGTCTTAGTTCTTCCAGCTTGGATTGCTGCGCCTTAATGCGGCGGGAATATTCATCAGCCCTGTCGGCCGCCAGCCTGGCCGCATCGGCAACCGGCTTTACCTTATGCAAAGCTCTCTCGGCTGCTTGCAGGCGCAGTCTCTTGGCATCATACTCCTTTTGCCGGGACTCCAGTTGCCCCATTTTTTGTCGTACCTGCTCGAACCTCTCCAGTCTTGAATTATCGGCGGTCGCTACAGCAACAGCCTGGTTGAGTCCATCGATTTCCTTCTGCAAGGCCAGCCGCTGCAGTTCAACCATCTTTGCGGCCTGGCGGTCATCTCGGATGAGATTCTCCAGGCATAATAGGAAATTACCCAAAGCATGAATGTTGCCTGCCTCTTGCAACTGTTCCAGTTCAGGCTTGGCCGGATGAGCGTCCGGGCAGTCTATCCCTTTGACCAACTGGAGGATGCTTTTTCGCAAGTCCTCGTATTGATTTCTTAAAACACCAGCTTGTTTTTTTAAATCATCCTGAAATTGCTGAAATATCTTGGTGTTGAACACCTTGCGCAGGATCTTGCCCCGTTCATCCGTGTTGGCCAACAGAAGCCTCAGGAAATCACCCTGGGCGATCATGGCAATTTGGGAGAACTGGTGACGTTCAATGCCGATTATCCCCTTTATGGCTTCAGTTACATTGGTATAACCACTTATGACTTTGCCATCCGGCATGACCAAGGTGGCACTGGGAGCTGTCCAGGTAGTCCCCTTGCCGCTCTTTTTGGGCCGCTCATAACGGGGACTGCGTTCCACCCGGTAGCTCTGCCCGCGGTATTTAAACTCCAGCTCGACCAAAGTAGCCGCCTCTGGAGACGCAAAGTCGCTGCGCAGCATGGTACTATCCCGGTTGGCACCGCTGGCCTCACCGTACAGGGCAAAGGTGATGGCGTCAAAGATAGTAGTCTTGCCTGCGCCAGTATCGCCGGTTATCAGAAATAGGCCGCTATCACCGAAATCCGCCAAAGGCACTTCCACCCGACCAGGATAGGGTCCGAATGCGCACATCACCAGTTTGACCGGTCTCATTACGCTTCACCCCTCAACTGGTCGAGCATCCGACTGACTATTCCTCTCTGTTCCGGTTCCAATTCCGCATTATTCTGCATTCGATAAAACTCCTCAAACAACTGCAAAGCACTGCGGTTTTCTATATCCGTTGCTGCCCCCATCTCCTGAAGTGCCCGCGAACGCCGGTTGTCATAATCAAGGTGCATGATATTGGGGTAAACCGTCCTCAGTTTACCTATTGCGTCCACGATCTCCTCTTCATCGGTCAGAGTCACCTGCAGGTAGTCATCGGTGTTGGCACCCATATATACAGCCGCGGAAAGCAAATGCCCGATCGGCCCTTTTATCCTTCGCATGTCCCGCCGGGGTTTTAATGGAACAGTATTTATGCGGAGATCCCCTTTCTCTCTCAGCTCCACTACCGTCACCGATTTGACCTGCCACACCTCGGAGAATGAGTATTTGAGGGGCGAACCCGCATACCGAATCCCTTCCCGGCCAATCGACTGGGGACAATGCAAATGCCCCAGCGCCACGTAGTCGAAGGCGGCGAAAACATCTGCATCTACATTATCGACACCCCCTACCGATATGACCTCAGAATCCGATCTTTCCGGCTCCATCCCCCCAGCCGTGACGAACTGATGGGCCACCAGGATGTTGCGCCGGTCGTCTGCCAGCGACTGGTTGTCCAAAACCACCTTCACAGCACTCGAAAAGCTGTCGATCTCCGCTTCGGGACAAATGCGGCGCACCAAAGCCGGCTTAATAAAAGGCAGCAGATAGATATCCACCTTACCGAATTCATCCGAAATGGTAGTTGAATACAGGGTTCCGTTAAAAACCGGTGCTATATGGACCCCCTGCGTGGCCATTATCCGTGAGCCGAAGGCGATCCGCTCAGCCGAATCATGGTTGCCGCTGACAACCCAGCAGGGAATTCCCCTCCGGACCAGGTCGGTCAGGAACTCATCCAGCAGTTCCACCGCTTCTGCCACCGGTATGGTTTTGTCATAGACATCACCAGCGATGACGATCCCATCCGGATTGATTACCGCGCAGATGTCCAGGATCTGACCTAGTATGTATCTCTGGTCCTCCAGCAGACTGAATTCATTTACCCGTTTGCCAATATGAAGATCAGCCAGGTGGACTAATTTCATATATGTTTTCCTCTCCCCTCTTTCCAACTTCCATTATAAACGGATGTCGAGAATTGGCATCTGCTAATTTTGATTAGATATGGTAATAAAGGTATAATTAATAAAAATATGTTCAGGAAGGATGAGCTGGATGGACAGGTTTGACTTCAATGAAGACGACTATTATGCGGTCATCGTTGCCAAAAACGTTGCCCGGCGGCTGCTCCAGCATCCTGACATACAACCTCGCCAGGTCATTGGACTGGGCAATGCCCTTTACGCCTTGGACCGTCTCCCGCAACCGACTCCTGGAGTCCACTGCGAATACAGCATTGTTTATACCCAGCTAAGCGATGGATTTGAAAAGACTCGTTACATCTCGTTTCACATTTCCGCGGCGGATTTCCGTATCTGCCGGGGTGGTACTGATTTCGACCGCACGGTAGGTGAAGACCACTTCAATGAGCCCTTGTGGGAGGTAAGAACAGACGGTTTCCGGAATACCGAAGGCATCCTGGACACGGTGGAAGACTCCTGCGAAGCCCTTATAGCCAGGGGCGCGATCATACGAGTAACTGACCGGTCAGTTATCAGCTTCGCATCAGAGGAAGCGTGAAAACCACATCCTGCCTATAATTTCTGCCTGAACCGATGGCCTCGCTTTCATACGTAACAGTTGTTATCAGCAATAAAAATGACCGCAAAAGAAAAGGTCCCCCATTACGAGAGCGATTTTTTATATAACCTGTTTTTCTTGCTACAAGCTGCTACACTGT
>ENA-UOXR01000076-UOXR01000076.1-bioreactor-metagenome-genome-assembly--contig:-NODE-76-length-113151-cov-9.331904_pt1 | contig 113151 bp, 114 predicted proteins | sample MGYA00238164_ERZ764825 | MGnify/ENA primary metagenome ERZ764825 (study PRJEB28920, sample SAMN05720171) | bioreactor metagenome | isolation source: Anaerobic biogas reactor | place: USA:Washington... | reverse complement strand
GAGGAGAGCGATCTGCACCTCGGGGGAGCCGGTGTCGCCGTCGTGCTTGGCGTGCCGGGCGATGATGGTCTCTTTGACGTCCTTGGTCATTGCCATGTCTGGTTCACCTCCCTCCGGGGGTGTCCGGGAACCCAGTCGGGGGGCTGGCATGCCCGCGACCGAGAAAGCGGTCGGGCTAGGGTAGCACAGCGGGCGGTGCGCCGACAGCCGTCGGTCCGGCGGGAAGACGGGGGTCAGAGGTCGACGCTCTCCGTGGGCGGCAGGCCGACGGCCTCGTAGTCGGGGTCGGCCAGACTGCCGGCGGCCTCGATGTCGCGGCGCATCTGCGCCACGAGCGCCGACACGCTCTCGAAGCGGCGCTCGTCGCGGATCTTGTGCAGGAAGTCCAGTCGGATCTCGCGGTCGTAGATGTCCCCGTGGAACCCGAGCAGGAAGGCCTCGACGGTGATGTGCGTCGTGGGCTCGTCCTTGTTCCGGAAGGTGGGGTTGTGCCCGATGTTGACGGCGGCCCGATGCCAGGCGCCGTCGACCAGGACCCGGGCGGCGTACACGCCACGCCCGGGGAAGATCGTGCCGGCCTCAACGTCCACGTTCGCGGTCGGGACGCCCAGAGTGCGACCGCGCTTGTCGCCGTGCACCACCACCCCGGCGGCTGAGGGAGGTCGGCCGAGGATCTCCCGCACCTCCTCGAGCGCGCCGGCGTGGAGGAGGCGGCGGATGCGGGTGGAGCTGATCGTCGCGCCGTGTTCGGTGACCAGCGGGCGGACCTCCACTTCGTAGCCGAGCGAGGCGCCGCACTCCTGCAGCCGGACCGCATCGCCGGAGCCTCCGGCCCCGAAGTTGAAGTTCTCGCCGACCACCACGACACGGGCCTGCAGCGCCCCGGCCAGCACACGGGTGCAGAACTCCTCGGGGCTGAGGGCGGCCAGCTCGCGGTCGAAGTGCAGTAGGAGAAGCTCGTCGGGGCCGAGCCCGGCGATCAGCTTGATCTTCTCCTCGTTCGAGGTGAGCAGGCGGGGCGCGTGCGCGGGGTCCACGACCGTCAGCGGGTGCCGGTCGAACGTCACGACCGCGCTCGTGAGACCGTGCTCACGCGCAAGATCGACGGCCCTGCCGATCACGGCCCGGTGCCCCGCGTGGACGCCGTCGAAGGTCCCCAGCGCAAGGGCCCGGGGCCGCGCGCGCAGGGTCGCGATGTCGCCGACGACCTCCATCACAGCTTGACGAGGAGGCGGAGGGCGTTGCCCTCCTCGGCGGGGCCGTAGACGGCGACCAGCTCACCGCGGAACGTGAGGCGCACCGGCTCCTGGGGTCCGCCCGGGAAGCGTGCCCCGTTGCGTGCGTCGGCCACCTGTGCCGCGGAGAGCTCGATCCCCGGCATGAACTGCAACGCCGTGGCCGGCAGTACGAGGCCGGGGATGCGCTCGTCGCCCGGCGCCCGCCTCTGGAGGGCGTCCTCGAACCCGGCCAGGGCCTGGGCGTCGTCGAGCCGCAGGTCGCCGACGCCGGTGCGCGCGAGCTGCACGAGGTGGGCGCCGGCGCCGACCGCCTCACCGAGGTCGATCGCCAACTGGCGCACGTAGGTGCCTTTGGAACAGGCGATCCGGCAACGCAACGCCTGTGAAGCCGCATCGAACTCGAGTATCTCGATCGACTCGACCTCGACCTCCTTCTCCGGCGTCTCCACCACCTCCCCCCGGTGGGCCTTCTTGTAGAGCCGCTCCCCGTCGACCTTGACGGCCGAGGTCATCGGCACTCTCTGGGTGATGCGCCCCAGAAAACGTGGCACGACCGCCTCGATCGCCTCCAGGGTGGTGGTCTTCCCGGTCTCCTCGAGTGTGCCGGTGAGGTCTCCGGAGTCGGAGCGCACACCGAACCTGACCGTGCACTCGTACTCCTTGGGCAGGTCGACGAAGAACCGCGCCAGCTTGGTGGCCCTGCCGACGAGCACCACGAGCAGACCGGTCGCGAAAGGGTCGAGCGTCCCGGCATGTCCGACCTTGCTCACACCGGGGCGCAGACCCCTGCGTACACGTGCGACCACGTCGTGGGACGTGAGGCCCTCCGGCTTGTCGATCAGGAGGATCCCGTCGAGAGGCGCCTTTCGAGTTCGGAACTGAGCCACGTGATCACCTCCTCCGGGCTGTCGTCGCTTGAGAAGCCCGCGGCGAGCCTGTGCCCACCGCCGCCATTGACCGCCGCGACGGCGCTGACGTCGATGGTCTGGGAGCGCAGGCTGACCCGTGAGCGCGCCCCCTGGGGCTGTTCCTTGACGAGCGCGGCGACCTCGACTCCTCTCACGCCGCGCAAGGCGTCGACGACGCCCTCCGTGTCGTCCGGCCCCCCGCCGGTCGCCGCGTAGTCCTCGGCGGTGACGAGCGCGATCAGCGCCTTCCCTCGAGCGATGCGGCGAGCCCCTGCGACGGCACGCGCCCGCAGGCGGAGCGAGGCCTCCGAGCGGCCTTCGTACAGCAGCACGTACAGGGTCCGCGGGTCGGCGCCGAGGTCGACCAGCCATGCCGCGGTGAGGAAGGTCGATGCCGTCGTGGAGTCGTGGTGGAAGTGCCCGGTGTCGAACGAGATGCCCGCGTACAGCGCGGCCGCGGCCTGCGGCGAGGGTCTCATCCCGAGAGCGCGGGCGACATCGCAGACGAGCTCGCACGTGCTGCTGGCCTCCCCGCGGACGAAGGCGAGTCCGCCGTAGCGGGGGTTGTCGTGGTGGTGGTCGATGTTGACCGCGACCGACCGTCGTCGCGGGAGCGCGAGCCTCGAGGCACTGCCGCAGTCGAGCGCATACAGCGCGGCGTCATCGGGCGGATCGCCACGCAGCACACCGCCCGCCGGCAGCAGGACCTCGGCCAGGGGAAGGTGCTCCCCCTCGGAGACGTACAGCTTCGCCGCCACGTCGAGCTGGGCGAACAGGTCGAGCATGCCCGAGGCGGCGCCGAGCGCGTCCGGGTCAGGCTTCTCGTGGACGGCGAGCGCCACCTTGCGTTCGCGGCGCAGGCGCCGACACAAGGCGTCGAGGTCGGCGGCGAGGACCTTCACGTGTCGCTCTCCCCGTCGTCACCGGGCGGCCGACCGCTGCCGCCGGCGGTCTCGCCGGCGTCTTCCGTGCGCAGACCTACGTCGTCCATGCCCGGCACAGGGATCTCGTGCGGCTCCTCGCCCAGCACCGCCGCCTCGCGCTTCAAGGCGCTCTGGATACGCAGTGCGTGGTCGAGCGTATCGTCGTAGAGGAACTGCAGCTGCGGCGTACGTTTCATGCGCAGCGTCGCGTTGATCTGTGCCTGCAGGTAGCCCCGTGAGGCCTCCAGCGCCTGCAGCGTCACCTCACGCTGCCGTTCGTCGCCCAGCACGCTGACGTACACCCGGGCTTGCCGCAGGTCCGGGGTCGTCTCGACGCCCGTCACCGTGACGAACCCCACGCGAGGATCCTTGAGCCCCTCCTCGGCGATGGTCGCGGAGAGGACCTTGCGGATGCCTTCATTGACCTTCAGGAGTCGATGTCCCATATGCCGTCCACCGGGTCGGCCGTCTTGAGCACCACGCGCGCGACGACGAACTCATACTCGCGCGCGTGCACGTAGCGGTCGATGTCGTCGAGGCGGTCGCGTGCCCTCGCCAGCGACGAAGACGCGACCACCACCAGGATCCGGGCCCGCTGCCACACATCCTGCAGTCCTACCTCGCTGAAGGAGGCGCGAAACCGGGACTGCATCACGTCGCGCAACGACGCCAGCGGCGCGCGCTTCTCCTTCAGCGTCCGCGCCTCCGGGAAGTGCAGCTCCGCCAGATACAGCCCGATGCAGGCGTCAGACCTCACGGGCGACTTCTCTGGTCTCGAACGCCTCCAGCACGTCGCCGTCTTTGACGTCGTTGAAGCCGTCGAGCAGGATGCCGCACTCGAATCCTTCCTGGACCTCGCGCGCGTCTTCCTGGAAGCGCTTGAGCGAGGCGATTCTGCCGTCGTGCACCACGACGTCGTTGCGCAGGACGCGCACGCCGGCGTTGCGCGTGATGACGCCGTGCGTGACCATGCAACCGGCGATGGTCCCCAGCTTGGAGGCCTTGAAAGTGGCCCGCACCTCGGCCTGGCCGAGGACGACCTCCTCGAAGGTCGGCTTGAGCATGCCGACCAGGGCTGCCGTGATGTCCTCGGTGACCTTGTAGATCACGCGATACGTGCGGATGTCGACGCCCTCGGTCTCCGCCAGCGAGCTGGCGGCAGGACTCGGCCGTACGTTGAAGCCGATGATGATGGCGTCCGACGCACTGGCCAGCATGACGTCGGACTCGTTCACGCCGCCGACGCCGGAGTGGATGATCCGCACCTTGACCTCGGGATGCTGGATCTTCAGGAGGGCCTCGCTGAGCGCCTCGAGGCTGCCCTGCACGTCGGCCTTGACCACCAGGTTCAGGTCGAGCACCTGGCCCTCGGCGATGCGCGCGAAGACGTCGTCCAGGGTGAGGGCCCGCTGCCTGGCGAGCGCCTCGGTCTTGAGCCGGGTGGCTCGTTTGTGCGCCAGGGAGCGTGCGGTGCGTTCGTCTTTGACCACGCGACAGAACTCGCCGGCGACGGGCAGTTCGTCGAAACCGATGATCTCGACCGGCGTGGAAGGCCCGCCGGCCTTGAGCGGCTCGCCACGGTAGTCGCGCATGGCGCGCACCCTGCCGCTCGCCTCGCCGGCGACGACGGCGTCGCCGACGTGCAGCGTCCCGCGATTGACGAGGACGGTGGCGACGACGCCACGGCCGGGGTCGAGTCTGGACTCGATCACGAACCCGCTGGCCGGCGCGTCCGGATTGGCCTTGAGGTCGGCCACGTCGGCCACCAGGAGCAGCATGTCGAGGAAGTTCTCGAGGCCGATGCGTTTCTTCGCGCTCGCCTCGACGAACACGTTGTCGCCGCCCCACTCCTCGGGGACCACGCCCTGCTCCGCGAGCTGCTGCTTGATGCGCTCGATGTTGGCATCGGGCTTGTCGATCTTGTTGACGACGATGACGATCGGCACGCCGGCCGCCTTGGCGTGGGCGATGGCCTCCACGGTCTGCGGCATGACGCCGTCGTCGGCCGCCACGACGATGGCGGCGATGTCGGTGACCTTGGCGCCCCGGGCGCGCATGGCTGTGAACGCCGCGTGCCCGGGCGTGTCGATGAACGTGATCAGCCTGCCGTCGTGCCTGACCTGGTAGGCGCCGATGTGCTGGGTGATGCCGCCGGCCTCGCCCCTGGCCACCTCGGTCTCGCGGACCGCGTCGAGCAGACTCGTCTTGCCGTGATCGACGTGCCCCATGACGGTGATGACCGCGGGTCGTGGCCTGAGGTCGTCGGGGGCGTCGACGGCCTCTTTCTCGAGCTCGGCTTCTTCGTCGGCGGCGCGCGTGATCTCGACCTGCCGGCCGAAGTCGGCGGCGAGCACCTCCACCGCCTCGTCGCTGAGGGTCTGGGTGATGGTGACCATCTCGCCGTAACCCATGAGGGTCTTGATGATGTCCGGCGTGGAGATGCCGAGCAGCTGGGAGACGTCCTTGACGGAGGAGCCGGAGGGGACCTTGACGAGTCCGGTGGGTACGACCGGGGCCGCGGCCTGCTGGTCGCGCTCGCGGTTCCGTCCGCGGCCGCGGCGCCGGTCGCGGCCGCCCTGGCCGCCGCCGCGTCGCGAGGCGCCGGCGTCGATGATCACGCGGCGCTTCTTGCCCGCGGGGCCGCCCCCTGAGCGACGCCGCACGGGGGCGCCGGCCGACGGAGCGGTCGCGTACGCCTTCTCGATGGCCTCTTCATCCACGTTGACGACGCCGTCGACGACTTCGATACCCGCCTTCTTGAGGTGGGCGAGGACGTCGTCGACGCTGGTCCCTCGCTGGGTCGCGATGTCCGATACCTTGCGCTTCTTCGCCATTCACCTCACCGCCTTTCGTCTTCGTCACGTTGCGCGACCGCCTCGCGCACGGAGGCATCGAGCGTGACCGGGCCACGGAACGCCCGCGCGAACGCGTGCCTTCCGTCCGCGGCCTCCAGACACGCCACGTCCGCACAGAGATACGCGCCCCTTCCCGGCGCGCCACGCCGCGCCGTCCTCACACGGCCGTGGTCGGCCACGAGGCGTACGAGGTCGCTCTGGGGCCGCCGGCGGCGACAGCCGATGCACGTCCTCTGCGGCGTCGCCACGGGGCTCACTCCTCGTCCGCCTCTGCGGGGTCGGAGTCCGCGGCCCTGGCCGCGTCATCGGTCTGCGCGTCGTCGGCTGCGGGAGCCTCGGGCTCGGCCGGCACGTAGTCCGCGTGGATGCTGCAGTACTTCGAGCCCGGCTCGGCCTGGTTGGGGCAGCGCTTGCCGGTGCGCATCACCGCCTGGCACTGGCCCTGCACACCCTCCTCCTCGCCGAACTCGAGCGCGCTCTCGACCTCCGCCATCTGCTGCTGGCTCTTGATGTCGATGCGCCATCCGGTGAGCTTGCTGGCCAACCGGGCGTTCTGCCCCTCCTTGCCGATGGCGAGGGAGAGCTGGTCGTCGGGGACGACGATCGTCGCGGTCTTCTCCTCGTCGTCGACGATCACCTCCCGCACGCGTGCCGGCGAGAGCGACTTGGCGACGAAGCGTGCCGCGTCGTCGTTGTACGGGATGATGTCGATGCGCTCGCCGCGCAACTCGCTGACCACCATCCGCACACGGGAGCCGCGGGGGCCCACGCAGGCGCCGACGGGGTCGACGCCGTCGGCGTGCGACACCACGGCGATCTTGCAGCGTCCGGGCACGGGCTTGCCGTCGCGGCCCCGGTACCCCGTCTCGCGCGCCACCTGACGGATCTCCACCAGCCCGTCGGCGATCTCCGGGACCTCGAGCTCGAACAGCTTGCGCACCAGCTCCTCGCTCCGACGCGAGAGCTTGACCTGGGGACCCTTGGCCGACTCCTCCACCCTGACGATCACGGCCTTGATGCGCTCGCCGTGTTCGTAGTGCTCGGTGTCGATCTGCTCGCCGCGCGGCAACTCCGCCTCCACGCGACCCAGCTCGACCAACGTGGTGTGCCGCGGATCGCTCTGCTGCACGATGCCGGTGACCAGTTCGCCGACGCGGTCGACGTATTCCTCGTACATGAGGTCACGCTCCGCCTCGCGGATGCGCTGGAGGATGACCTGCTTGGCGGTCATCGCCGCGATGCGGCCGAAGTCGTCCGGCGTGACCTCCACGCGCTCGACCTCGCTCATGTCGACGCCGCTGAGGTCGAGCCCGACCTCCTCCCCGGTCTCCTCGTCGCGGACCTTGAGGGCCTCGGTGTCGACATGCTCCGGGAAGATGAGCTGGTAGACCCGCATGTCGCCGGTCTCGGTGTCGACCTCGACCGCGGCGTAGTCTGCCGCGTCGGGGGACTTCTTGTAGGCGGAGAGGAGCGCGTCCTCGAGAGCCTCGACAAGAGCCTCGAAGGCGATGCCCTTCTCGCTCTCGATCTGGCGCAGGGCCTCGATGATCTCTCTGCTCACGTTCGCCTCCGTGGGGGTTCATGGGTGTAGACCACGTGCGCTTTCGCGAGGCCGGCCAGCGGCAGCGTGACGTCCTGGCCGTCCTCGAGCGTGAGAGTGACGGACTGCCCGTCGGCCGCCGCGAGCACGCCGCGGAAGTTGCGACGACCGTCGACCGGGTCCGTCGTCTGCGCGGCCACGACACGGCCGATCTGGGCGGCGAAGTGCTCGGGCTTGCGCAACCGGCGGTCGAGCCCCGGCGAGGAGACCTCCAGGGCGTAACGCTCGCGCAGCTCCCCGAGCGCCTCGCTCACCGCCGCGCACAGGTCGAGATCGACTCCTCCTGCCCGGTCGATGAACAGCGTGACCGTGGCCGCGGGATGCCCGCGGACCTCGAGGTCCACCAGCTCGACGCCGGGGAACAGCTCGGCGAGCCTGGTCTCGACCATGGTCTCCAGTTGCTCTCTCGTCTCCCTCATGTCGACCTCACATACGAGAAAGGTCGGCTGCCACCGACCTTCGCGCAGAGAGCCCGCTCGTGGTGTGTTGTCTAGCCGCGTCAGTATAGCATCGTCGCCGGCTGAGGCACAAGGCGGGCTCGGGGTCTGCGGCGGGCTCACGACCACCGGCTTTCCTGCCGATACGGGGAGCGACCGTCACCACTCCGGAGAAGAGGCCGCCTGATGGGAGAGTACACGACGTTCGAGTGCCGCCAGTGCGGCTACAAGGCCGAGCGCATCCGCTGGGGTGTGGGCGTTTACGATCCCCGGCAGCGGTTCATGCCGGGGTACTGCGTGGAGTGCGGTTCCATCGTCGAGGTGGACATGACGGGCGCCGACATCCACGTGGACGAGTTCCGCTGCGCGACCTGCGACAGCGAGCTGTTCTTCCTCGAGAAGGCCAACTCCTACACCTGCCCTAGATGCAAAGCGCAGGACATGCTCCTGCGGCAGGGCGAATACTGGTGAGACGGAGGCCGCGCGACGCTACGCCGGCGCGGCCGTCACTCGACGATCTCGACGGGGCTCCCCGCCGGCACGTAGCGGCTGACCTGCAGCACGTCCTTGTTGCGCATGCGTACGCAGCCGTGGCTGATCGCCTTGCCGATGAGCCACGGCTCGTTGGTCCCGTGGATCGCCACCGGTCCTCCCTGCTCCCAGTAGGGGAGCTTGGGCTGGAAGGCGCTGATCCCGATCGCCAGTACCCCGTAAGGACCGTCCGGGGACGCCGGCCTCAGCTTCTGGTTGACGAAGAAGAAGCCCTTCGGGGTGCTCAGGCCGGGTCTGCCGATCGCCACCGGGAACGTGGCGACGACCTGACCACGGCGGGTGACGCTGAGCTCGCGCTCCGACAGGTCGATGGTGATCTTCGCTGCCGTCCTGTACAGCGCGAGGCTGCCCTCGGCCTCGGGGATCCACCCCCGGGTTCCGTTCGGCCGCAGCGCAAGCCACACCCTGTACCAGAGTCTGTCTCCGACCTCCCGCGTCGTGTCCACGAGCGCGAGGTTCGGGTAGCCGTTCTGGTTGAACCGGTCGAGGCGCGTCCTGACCTGCGCCGCGGTGCTCGGTCGCGCGTAGACCACGACCGGTCGCACGACTTTGATGACCGTCCAGCGCTCGTAGTGAGGCTCGGCCGGGGCGGAGCCCGACGGCGTCACGACAGGAACCGGCGCCGGCGTCTGGCTCGCGCCGGAGCCACTCGCGCGGGCGCGCACGGCGGCCTGGCCCCCGAGCGCCAGCACCGCCAGAGCGGCCAGACCGCCGACGAGGATCACGATATCGCGTACCCAGGTGCTCATCCCCGTCCAAGGATAGCCGCGCGCCCGGAAGAGGTACAACTAGGCGGAGGCCCCGTCACCGCCCGTGGCGTACACTAGCCGCAAGGCAGCCAACGAAAGGAGCGCCGGTTGATCGCCATCATCGTCTTGATCGTCGTCGTGGTCGTGATCGTGGCCGTGCTGGCCGGCATGTACAACAGTCTCGTGAAGCGGCGGAACCAGGTGGACAACTCCTGGAGCCAGATCGAGGTGCAGCTCAAACGACGGCACGACCTCATCCCCAACCTCGTCGAGGCGGTCAAGGACTACATGTCGTACGAGCAGGAGACGCTCACCAACGTCACCAACGCGCGGGCCGCCGCGATCGACGCCGGCAGACGCGGCCCGGAGGCCCAGGCCGAGGCTGAGAACGTGCTCACCGGCACTCTCAAAAGCCTCTTCGCCGTGGCGGAGAACTATCCTGAGCTCAAGGCCAACCAGAACGTCATCCAGCTCCAGGAGGAGCTCACGTCGACGGAGAACAAGATCGCCTTCGCGCGGCAGTTCTACAACGACAGCGTCCTCACCTACAACAACAAGATCCAGATGTTCCCGTCCAACCTCATCGCCGGCATGTTCAACTTCACGACGCGCCAGTTCTTCGAGGCCCCCGAGAGCGAGCGCGCCGTCCCGGTCGTCGATCTGAGGTGAGCCCCGCGGCCCCGTGCCGCCACCGGTCATGTACGAACAGATCGCCCGCAACCGTCGCGATTCCTGGCTGCTGGCGGGCCTCGTCGTGGCGATCCTCGCCGCCTTGGGGTTCGCGATCGGGTACGCCGCGGTCGGAGGGACGCAGGGCGGCCTCGGCCTGCTCGGGGTGTTCGGTGTGGTCGCGATCCTCTGGAGCGTCGTCGGCTACTACAGCGGCGACAGGATGGTGCTCGCGGTCTCCGGCGCCCGACGGGTGACGCATGCCGACGAGCCGCAGCTCTTCAACGTCGTCGAAGAGATGACGATCGCCGCCGGCCTGTCGCGGGCCCCGGCCGTGTACGTGCTCGAGGACGCCGCACCCAACGCGTTCGCCACCGGACGCGACCCGGAGCATGCCTCCGTCGCCGTCACGCGCGGCCTGCTGGAGCGTCTCGACCGCGAGCAGCTGCAGGGCGTCGTCGCCCACGAGATGTCGCACGTGCGCAACTACGACGTCCGGTTGCAGACACTGGTGGGCGTCCTCGTCGGGATGATCGCCCTGATCGCCGACTTCTTCCTGCGCTGGAGCTTCTGGGGCGGCGCGGGTCGGCGGCGCGGCGGAGGCTCCGGAGGCGGTCAGGGACAGGCGGTCTTCATGATCGTCGCGCTGGTGCTGGCCGTTCTGGCGCCGCTGGCGGCTTATGCGGTGCAGTTCGCGGTCTCGCGACGGCGGGAGTACCTGGCCGACGCCTCCGCCGTGGAGCTCACCCGCAACCCGCTCGGCCTGGCGCGGGCGCTCCACACCATCGCTTCAGACCCGCGGCCGCTGCGCAGCGCCAACCGCGCCACGGCCCACCTCTACATCGCCAATCCGCTCAAGAAGGCGAAGGAGGCCACGGGGATCTTCGACACGCACCCCCCCATCCGGCAGCGCATCGCCGTACTGCTCGAGATGGCGCATGTGGGGCCCGAGGCGCTGACCTGATCCTCCCAGGCCGCGTCCGTCGGCACCGGACGACGACCGGTCAATCCACGCCCTCGAGAGGCTGCCGGTAGACCTCGGAAGCCGGGTCGAGGGCGCGGGCCAGCCGCAGGTGGGCCCGCGCCTCCCGGCGTTCCCCGAGCCGGCGCAGACACCGGGCCAGGGCGTAGTGGGCGTAGGCGTGGTCGGGGACGTCGTCGGTGATCTCCCGGAAGAGCGTGGCCGCCCGTTCGAAGCGACCCAGCGCGAACTCCGCGCGCCCGAGCGCCTCACGGATGGAGGTGCGTCCCGGCTCCAGCATCAGGGCTCGGGAGAGGTGCATCGCCGCCTGTGCCGGGTGGCCTTCTTCGAGGAAGCGGACGCCGCGGCGGAACGACGAATAGGCTTCGCTCTCGTCGCGGAAGTCGGGCGTGCGTCGGCGCGGCGCCGGCACGGCGCTCAAAGGCCGAGATCGGCGGCGATGCCCTGCATCGCCACCAGCCCGAGCCCCAGGAAGTCGTCTAGCTCGAGACCCAGCTCCTCACAGCGCGCGATCGCGGCCCGATCGACCCCACGCGCGAACGCACCCTCACGGTACCGCTTGCGCACCGACCTCGCTTTGACTCCCGCGAGGTCTTTGTCGGGGCGCACGAGAGCCGCCGCGGTCACGAGCCCGCTGAGCTGGTCGGCGGCGATGAGGCCGATGTCGATGCGCCCGGTGGCCGCGACGCCGGTGTCGGGGTTGTGCGCCGCGACCGCGTGCACGGCCGCCGACGGAAGGCCCAGCACCCTCAGCCTCTCCGCCGCCACGGCCCCGTGGCGGGCGAAGTCGCCCTCCGTCTCCTCGGCGTCGAGGTCGTGACCCAGTCCGGCGAGACCCCACACGTCAGGGTCCTCACCGAGTCGTCGGGCCAGGGCACGCATGATCACCTCGGTGGCCAGCATGTGGCGGCGCAGGTTCTCGTTGGTCACGCGCGCCTCCACCTCGGCGAGCACGGCGGCGCGGTCGGGCGTCATCCCGCCAGGCCTTTCTCGATCTGATCGGCGACGGCATGTGCACAGGCGGCCTTGCTCGTGCGTGGTACATGCACCTCGCCCTCGGCGGTGAGCATGGTGATCTCGTTCTCGTCCGAGCCGATCCCGACGCCCTCGGCGAGGATGTCGTTGAAGACCAGGAGGTCGATGCCTTTCGCCGCCTTCTTGGCCCGGGCGCGGTCGAGTCGCGGCCCGGCCTCGGCGGCGAAACCGACGCGGTAGAGTCCCGGCCGGGCCGTCGACGCGAGGATGTCGACCGTGCGCACCAGTTCGAGCGTGAGCGTCTCGCGCTCGCCGCGCTCGATCTTGCCGCGCTCGTCGACGGCAGGGCGGAAGTCGGCCACCGCCGCCGCCATGACGAGGACGTCCGCGCTGCGGACGGCATCGCCCACTGCCGCCGCCATCTCGGCGGCGCTCTCGACGCTGACGACGTCGTAGGCGGCGCCGGTGGGCGGCTGGGTGGTGACCAGCGTCACCGTGGCACCGCGGAGGTACGCCTCATCGGCCAGGGCACGGCCCATCTTGCCGCTCGACCTGTTGCCGATGAACCGCACGGCGTCGATTCGCTCGCGGGTGCCGCCCGACGTCACCACGACCCGCTTGCCGGCGAGCGGCCCCCTGGCCGACGCGGCCAGCGCGCGGCGTACCGCCAGCCGGATCGTCTCAGGCGAGGCCATGCGGCCAGAGCCCTCCTCCCCGCAGGCGAGCTCGCCCTGCTCCGTCGGCAGGACCTCGACTCCACGATCCGCCAACAGGCGCAGATTGTGCTGCGTGGCATCATGCTGGTGCATCGCCCAGTTCATCGTGGGCGCCACGATCACCGGGCCGCGGAAGGCGAGATAGGTGGCGGTGAGCAGGTTGTCGGCGATACCCGTCGCCATCTTCGCGAGGGTGTTGGCGGTCGCAGGGGCGACGACCATCACGCTCGCCGCGCGGGCAGCCTCGATGTGCCGGAACCAGCCGCCGCTCCCCTGCCAGGCGCTCTGGTCGTCGAGCACCGGAGCCTGCGACACGGCTGCGAAAGTGAGCGGCATGACGAAACGCTGCGCCGCCTCCGTGGTGACGACGAGCGGCCGAAGGCCGTCTTTGACCAGGCCGCGCACCAGCTCGACCGATTTGTAGATCGCGATCCCGCCGGTGACACCGACGAGCACGGTACGGGCGACGGATACGTCGTGAAGCCCGCTCAAGGAGACCTCACTCCCATGCCGCCGAGGCCGGCACACTGCGCGGTCTCTGACCGGACATCAGTCGGGGAGCTCGCGCTCCACCTTGCCGTCCACGATCTCCTCGAAAGCGATCGTCAGGAGGTTCGCGCTGCGGGTGGTGATGAGCGGCGGCGTGAACTCCTCGAGCCCGAGAGTGTTCTCGCCGAGACCTTGGTAGTAGCTGTTGATCTGCTGCGCACGCTTGGCGGCGATCATGACGAGCTCGTAACGGGAGCCGTCCGCGTGGGGCAGCAGTTCGTCGATGCGGGGCTTGTCCACTATGCGTCCTTCCTCTGTGCCTCGATGATGGCGACCACCTCGTCGGCGGCCCGCTCGGCGTCGTCGTTGATCACGACGTGACGGAACTCGTGCGCGGCGGCCATCTCGGTCTCCGCACGGCCCAATCTCCGGGCGATGGCAGCCCCGGTCTCCGTGCCGCGCCCACGCAGTCTCTGCTCCAGTTCGCTCGTGCTCGGCGGCACGATGAACACGGAGACCGCCTCCGGCATCGACCTGCGCACGGAGCGTGCGCCCTGCAGCTCGATCTCGAGGATCACGTCGTCGCCCCCGGCGAGCCCGGCCTCGACCTCGCTGCGTAGCGTCCCGTACAGGTGACCACTGTACTCCGCCCATTCCAGGAAGTCTCCCGCGGCGACCGCGGCACGGAAGCGGGCCTCGTCCATAAAGTGGTATTCCCGGCCGTCGGCCTCGCCAGGCCGCGGTGTCCGGGTGGTGGCGGACACGGCCGTGACGAGGTGTGGCAGGCGCTGCCGGACCAGGCCGATGACGGTCCCCTTCCCGGCGCCTGAAGGCCCCGAGATGACGAACACGGACGGGATGGCGTCAGCCTCCGAAGTAGGCGAGGAGCTCTTGCCGCTGCCGTTCGGAGAGGCCGCCCACGGTCTTGCTCGGACTGATGCGGCACAGGTCCATGATACGCGCCGACTTGATCCGGCCGCACTTGGGGGCGGCCATGAGGAGGTCGGCGACCTTGGCGGTGAGCAGGTACTCCGGCGGGTCGGCCAGGACGTCCTCCATCTTGACCCGGCCGTGCTTTAGGTCGGCCTTCAACGCGGCCCGGCGGCTGCGGACCTCGTTCGCCTTGCTCAAGGCCTCCATGCGCTGGTCGAGTGACCGCGCTGGAGCCGTGTTGGATTGCTTGGAAGACGGGGGCATCGCGCGAGAGTATATGTGATGCGGCGGCGGCGTTTCAACAGACCGTCGCCGGGAAAAGCGTTGTCTAGCGGGAGTTTTCTGCCGACGGGCGACGGAGGATGCGAGGGTCAGGCGCGAAGCGCGATGCCGCGCGCCTCGCCCACGGTGCCGAAGCCCCTCGCGGCGACCTCGTCCCGGAGCTCGGCGAGGATCCGCTGCGGCGCCTCGAAGGACGTGAAGTTGGCCGCCCCTACCGCGACGGCCGTGGCGCCGCAGGCGATGAACTCGAGCGCATCCAGCCCGGTCATCACGCCGCCCATGCCGACGAGGGGCGTGTCCGGGAACGCACGCGCCACCTCGGCCACCATGCGCAGGGCGATGGGCTTGATGGCCGGTCCGCAGAGCCCTCCCGTCCGGTTGCCGAGGAACGGGCGCAGCGTGTCGCGGTCGAGCACCATGGCTTTGAAGGTGTTGACCAGCGAGAGCCCGTCCGCGCCGGCGCCCAGGGCGGCGGCCCCGGCCTCTGTGACGTCGCGCACGTTCGGCGTCAGCTTCGTCAACAGGAAGCGCGCGGTGGCGGCACGACAGGCGCCGACGACCTCCGCCGTCGCGGTGGGGTCGGCGCCGATCTGTAGGCCGCCGACGACGTTAGGGCAGGAGACGTTGAGCTCGTATCCGCGGACGTCCGGCACGGTCCCGGGAGGAGCTGCGGCGAGGTGGGCCTCGAGGGCCGAGATCACGGCGGCATACTGCTCCGGTGAGTTGCCGCCGACGCTCACGAGGACGGGCGCCCGGAGCGCCGCCCATTCGCCGAGCTGGGCGATCCAGGCGTGGACCCCGGGGTTCTCGAGACCGATCGCGTTGATCACTCCGGACGGAGTCTCCGTGACCCGGGGCGGCGGGTTGCCGGTGCGCGGATCGGCGGTCACGGTCTTGGGCACGTAGGCGGCGTAGGGGAAGTCGGCGAGGTAGTCGCCGTCGTAACGGCGGGCGTACTCGAGCACGTCCAGGGTGCCGGAGGCATCGACCAGCGGATGGGCGAGCTCGACGGGTCCCAGCCGCACGGAGAGGTCGGTCTCAGGGGCGGGCGGCCGGCGGTCGCTCACGGCGTCACCTCGTCGAGGCGGAACACGGGACCTTCACTGCACACGCGGAGTTTGCCGCGCGCGGTGTCGACGACACAGCCGTGGCAGGAGCCTGTGCCGCAGGCCATATGGGCCTCGAGCGACACGTAGCCGCGCAGACCCTCGTGGAACGTCCAGCGTTGCACGGCGGCGATCATGGGCGTGGGCCCGCACGCATAGACCGTGGTGCCGGGGGCCACGTCGAGCGCCGCGAGGAGGTGCAGCACGGTCCCGGCTCTCCCGACGCTCCCGTCCTCTGTGGCCACCGAGAGGCGCTCGATGGTGAACGCCCCGACGGCGCGGGCGGCCCGGAAGTCGCGGAAGCCGAGGGCGGCGGTGACGTGGGCTCCGGCCGCCGCAAGCTCGTCGGCGAGGTACTGCAGCGGCGCGCAGCCGATGCCGCCGCCGACCAGCAGCGCGTTGGTCACGCCCTGGGTCGGGAACGCGCTGCCCAGCGGTCCGGCGACGTCGACGACGTCGCCCACCTCGAGTCGGGTGAGGCGCTCGCTGCCGCGCCCGCGCGCCTCCACGAGCAGCGCGATGCAGTCGGCCTCGGCCGAGAACAGCGAGATCGGACGCCGCAGCAGGTAGCCCTCGCCGGGCACCGTGACCATGACGAACTGGCCGGGCGCCGCGCGCCGGGCGATGCGCGGCGCGATGAGCTCGAGCACGGCGAAGCCGCCGAGGTGGCGGGCCGCGGACACCCGGCAGTGCGACGTCTCCGCCCACTGCCGGTGGTCGTCGTGCGTCTGCCCGCTCCCGCTCACGTCCGCTCCGCCTCCGCGTGAAGGTCCTGAAGACAGTGTACCTGTACTCGGGGCCGTTTCGCGGCCTCGATGGCGGAGACGGCCGCGGAAGCGCCGGCGAGCGTCGTGATGGAGGCGATACCCCTGCGCAGTGCGGCGCTGCGGATCCGGTAGCCGTCGGTGCGCGCTCCGCGTCCGAACGGGGTGTCGATCACGAGGCGGATGTCGCCGGACTCGATGAGGTCCACCGCGTTCGGTGCCCCCTCCGACACCTTGTCGACCACGTTCACCGGGATGCCGAGGCTGGTGAGCGCCGCCGCCGTGCCTCGGGTGGCGTGGATGGCGAAACCGAGTGCGTGCAGCCGTTGCGCCAGGATGGTGGCCGCCGACTTGTCGCTGTCGCACACGGAGAGGAAGACGTCGCCCTCGATGGGCAGCGCCAGGCCGGCCGCCGCCACAGCTTTGCCGAACGCCTCCGGGAAGGTGTCGGCGATGCCCATCACCTCGCCGGTGGACCTCATCTCCGGCCCGAGCTGCGTGTCCGTGCCGGGGAACCGGCCGAACGGGAGGACAGCCTCCTTGACACTCACGTAGCCGGGCACGCGGCGCTCCAGACCCATGTCCGCGAGGCGCTCCCCGAGGATCACCCGTGTGGCGACTCGCGCCAGGGGGATCCCGGTCGCCTTGCTGACGAAGGGCACCGTGCGGGAGCCGCGCGGGTTCACCTCGAGCACATAGAGCCGGTAGTTGTGACACGCGAACTGGACGTTGATCAGCCCGCGCACGTCCAGGGCGAGGGCGAGCGCCTTCGTCTGGCGGCGCACCTGCTCCAGGGTGCCCTCGCCGAGCGAGATGGACGGTATCACGCAGGCGGAGTCGCCGGAGTGCACCCCGGCCTCCTCCACGTGCTGCATGACGGCGCCGATGTAGACCTCCTCGCCGTCCCCGACGGCGTCGACGTCCACCTCGACGGCGTTCTCGAGGAACTCGTCGAGGAGCACCGGATGGCCTGGACTGACACTGGCCGCATCGCCCACGAAACGCTCGAGCTCCTCGAGCCCATAGACGATGCGCATGGCACGGCCGCCGAGCACGTAGGACGGTCGCAGCAGCAGGGGATACCCCACCTGTGCGGCGACCTCGGCCGCCTCGGCGGCGGTGGTGGCGAGGCCGTACCGTGGACACCGGATGCCCAGCTCCTCCAGGAGCCCGCCGAACCGGCCACGGTCCTCGGCGAGGTCGATGGAGTCCTGGGGCGTGCCGAGGACGGGGATCCCGACCTCGACCAGGGCACGGGCGATCCTGAGCGGCGTCTGGCCGCCGAACTGCACGATGACACCCTCGGGTCGCTCGTTGGCCACCACGTCGGCGACGTCCTCGAACGTGAGCGGCTCGAAGTACAGGCGGTCCGAGACCTCGTAGTCGGTGCTCACCGTCTCCGGGTTGCAGTTGATCATGACCGCCTCGTAGCCCATCTCCCTGGCGGTCAGCGCGGCGTGCACGCAGCAGTAGTCGAACTCGATGCCCTGACCGATGCGGTTGGGCCCGGAGCCGAGGATGACGACCCGTCGCCTCTCCCCCGGCTCGGCCTCGTTCTGCTCCTCGTAGGTGGAGTAGTAGTACGGGGTCTCGGCCGGGAACTCCGCCGCGCACGTGTCGACCGCCTTGTAGACGGGCAGGATGCCGTGTTCGAGGCGCAGGGCACGGATCTCGCGTTCACTGCGTCCGGTGAGCTCACCGAGACGCCTGTCGCTGAACCCGTAACGCTTCATGCGTCGCAGCAGATCGGCGGTGAGCCGCGGCGCCTCACGGACCTCCGCCTCGAGCCCGACCACGTCGGCCAGCTCACTCAGGAAGAACCGCGAGATGCCGGTGATCGCGTGCACCTCGTCGACGCCGAGTCTCAGACGGAACGCGTGCAGGAGGAGGTCGTACCGCTCGGCGCTCGGGACCGCCAGCGCCCTGCGCAGGTCCTGGGGCGACGTCGGCAGGTCGACGGGGACCTCCAGATCGCGCGAGCGCAGGGCCTTCTGGAACGCTTCCTTGAAGGTCCGGCCGAGGGCCATCACCTCCCCCACGCTCTTCATGTGCGTGGTGAGCTGCCGGTCGCTGAGGGGGAACTTCTCGAACGCCCAGCGCGGCATCTTGACCGCCACGTAGTCGAGCGCAGGCTCGAAGCAGGCGGATGTGCCGCCGGTGAGATCGTTACGGATCTCGTCGAGGGTGTAGCCGACGGCCAGACGGGCGCTGACCTTGGCGATCGGGAAGCCGGTCGCCTTGGAGGCGAGGGCGGAGCTGCGGGAGACGCGCGGGTTGACCTCGATGACCACCACCTCGCCGCTCTCCGGCTGGACGGCGAACTGGACGTTCGCTCCTCCGGAGTCGAGGCCGATCTTGCGCACGACCGCCCTGGCCGCCTCACGCAGCTCCTGGAGCTGGGGGGCGGTGAGGGTGAGCGCCGGCGCGACGGCGACGCTGTCGCCGGTATGGACGCCCATGGGGTCGATGTTCTCGATCGAGCAGACGACGAGCACGTTGTCGGCCCTGTCGCGCACGACCTCGAGCTCGAACTCGTGCCAGCCCACGACCGACTCCTCGAGGAGGATCTGGGAGATGGGGCTGAGGGCGAGGCCCTGCTCGCAGATGCGGCGGAGGCCGGCCGCGTCGTGCGCGATGCCGCCCCCTCCTCCCCCCAGGGTGTAGGCGGGACGGACGACCAGCGGGAGACCCAGGTCCTCACAGGCCGCCTCGGCCTCGGCCAGGGTCTCGGCGCACATGCTGCGCGGCACGCGCATGCCGATCTCCTGCATCGCGCTGCGGAACTCGAGTCGGTCCTCGGCGCGCCGGATCGCCTCCTCGCCGGCGCCGATCAGCTCGATCTCCCAGAGGTCGAGCACGCCGGCGCGCTTGAGCTCCATCGCCAGGTTGAGCGCCGTCTGGCCACCCAGCGTCGGCAACAGGGCGTGCGGACGCTCGACCTCGATGATGCGCGTGAGCGTGGCGCGGTCGAGGGGCTCGATGTACGTGCGCGTCGCGAACGCGGGGTCGGTCATGATCGTCGCCGGATTGCTGTTGACGAGCACGACCTCGTAGCCCTCCTCGAGGAGAGCCCTGCACGCCTGGGCGCCGGAGTAGTCGAATTCGCACGCCTGCCCGATCACGATCGGCCCCGAGCCGATGATCAGGATCTTGCCGAGGTCGTCGCGGCGTGGCATCAGCCGCCTCCTCCGTGCTTGGACCGCTCGATCTCACGGCGAAACCGCTCCAGCGGCGGCCACGGCGTGCGGGGGTCCGGCGTCGGATCGGGGCGGTACTGCACCGAGAGGGCGTAGTACTCGGGAGCCGCGAGTCCCTCCACGCCGCCGTCGTTGAGGTTCACGTGGGTGACCTGCGCACCGACGACCGCCTTCTCACGCACGGCGAAGCCGTGGTCCTGGGCGGTGATCTCGACGCCGCCGGAGAGCAGGTCCTTGACCGGGTGGTTGGCGCCGCGATGGCCGGACGCGAGCTTGTACGTGTCGAATCCGAGCGCACGCGCCAGGAGCTGGTGGCCGAGGCCCACTCCGAGAAGCGGCACGCGGCCGAGGAGACGTTCGATCGCCTTGACGGCGTACGTGACGGCCGCCGGGTCGCCGGGCCCTGTACTGAGGAGCACGCCGTCGGGACGCATCCTGAGGATCCTCTGCGCGCTCGTGTTCCCCGGCACCACGGTGACGCGGAACCCGCCTCCGGTGAGGCGGGCGAGCAGCGATCTGGTGAGACCGAAGTCACAGGCGACCAGATGCAGCTCCGGCGTCGAGCGGCCCTGGGACGCCGCGGCCTCGTACGGCTCCCGGCAGGCGACCACCCTGGCGAGGTCCAGTCCCGCCATCAGCGGCAGACGCTGCGCCGCGCGGCGCAGCTCCTTCACGCCGCGCGGCTCCGTGCTGACCACGGCGCGGAGCGCCCCTTTGTCGCGCAGGTGCCGCGTCACGGCACGTGTGTCGACCCCGGTCACCGCCAGTACCCCGTGCTCCGCCAGCCAGTCAAGCCAGGTCTGTCGCGAGGCGCGGTTGAAGCGGTAGTTCGTGATCTCGCGGGCGATGATCGCCCGGGCGTGAGCCCTGTCCGACTCGTCGCGCTCGGCGTCGGCTCCGTAGTCCCCGTTCATCGGGAAGGTGAACGTGATCAGCTGTCCGCAGTGCGCCGGATCGGTGACGATCTCCTGATAGCCGCACATGTCCGTGGTGAACACCAGCTCTCCGCCCACGGAACCCGCGCCCACGAGCGCTTCGCCGGTGAACGTGGCGCCGTCCTCGAGGACGATGACCGCGGGATCAGGCAAGGTCGTCCCAGGCGATCCGGCCGGCGGCCACCGTGAGGCGGACCCTGCCGCGGAGCTCCTGACCGAGCCAGGGCGAGTTCGACGAGCGCGACTGCAGGGTCTCAGGCGCGACCCTCCAGGTCGTCGCCGGGTCGAAGACGCAGAGGTCGGCGGGGGCGCCGGCCGCCAGGGCGGGCGGGACCAGACCGGCGATCCGCGCCGGCGCCGTGCTCATGCGCGTCACCAGTGTGGCGAGGTCGAGGGCGCCCGTCTCCACGAGCCCGCTGTGGAGGACGCTGAAGGCCGTCTCGAGCCCGATGCAGCCGAACGGCGCCTCCTCGTAGGGGACCTCCTTCGCCTCCGACGCGTGGGGCGCGTGATCGGTGGCGACGCAGTCGACGAGACCGCTAGCCAGGGCCTCGACCAGTGCGGTGCGGTCCGTCTCGGCGCGCAGCGGCGGGTTCATCTTGAGGTTGGGGTCGAGCGTGTCGAGGCGCCGGTCGGTGAGCGTGAGGTGATGTGGGGTCGCCTCGGCGGTGACCCGTACCCCGGCCGCCTTGGCGCGGGCGATGGCCTCGAGCGACCGCGCCGTGCTCACATGGCAGACGTGCACGTCGGCGTCCTCGTAGGCGGCGATGTCGAGCGTGCGCGCCACGTCCAGGCTCTCGCAGAGGTCGGGGATGCCGGTGAGACCCAGGCGCGCGGACACGGGGCTCTCGTGCATCTGCCCGCCCTTGAAGAGCGAGTCGTCCTGGGCGTGGACGGCGACGAAGCGTCCGCTGACCTTGACGTACTGGAGGGCGCGACGCGTGATCGCCGCCGTGGGCAGCGGCCGGCCGTCGTCGCTGAAGCCGACAGCTCCGGCGGCGCCCAGCTCGCCCATCTCGGTGAGCTCCTCGCCCTGGAGGCCCTTGGTGACCGCGGCGAAGAAGCCGAGCGGCACCACGGCCTCGACCACGGCCTGGTCGGCGAGTCCTTTGAGCAGGCCGGCGTTGTCGACGACGGGGTCGGTGTTGGCCATGCCGAAGGCGGCCACGTAACCGCCGGCCGCTGCGGCCGCCGACGCGCTGGCGAGGTCTTCCTCGTCCTCGCGTCCGGGGGTGCGGAAGTGGGCGTGGAGGTCCACGAACCCCGGCAGCACGAGCATGTCGTGCGCGTCGACGACGCGGGCCTTCTTGGGGGCGGTGAGGTCCTCTCCGACCTCGGCGATCCGGCCCTTCTTGACGAGCACGTCACGCACGGCGTCGCCGCCGTCCGCGGGGTCGATCACCCGGCCGCGCCGGATCAGCAGGTCGGCGGCCGGGAGAGGCTTGTACCACGTCCGTTGCATCAGAGCACCTCCCCTTGCGCGACGCCGTCGCTGTAGCCGACGATCGTCCTGTACAGGATCGCCATGCGCACGGCGAGTCCGCTGAAGACCTGATGGGCGATCAGGTTCTCGTCGTCGTCGGCGATGTCCGAGGCGATCTCCACGCCACGGTTGATCGGCCCGGGGTGCATCACCCGCTGCCCCGGGCGCAGGCGTGCCTGGGAGATGCCCCAGAGCCGGGCGTACTCGCGCAGCGACGGCAGGTAGGCCGAGCCCGGCTTGATGCGCTCACGCTGGATGCGGAGCAGGTAGATGACGTCGGCGTCCTTCAGGTTGGCGAGGTCGTACTCGACCTTCACCCCCATCTCCTCGATGCCGCGCGGCATGAGCGTGGGCGGAGCGACCAGGGTGACGTCCATGCCCAACATGCGGAACCCCATGATGTCGCTGCGCGCCACCCGGCTGTGCAGGATGTCGCCGATGATGAAGACGCGGAGGCCGTCGAGCTCGCGGCCCAAGTTCTGACGCATGCTGAACAGGTCGAGCAGGCACTGCGTGGGGTGCTGATGCTTGCCGTCGCCGGCGTTGACGACGCTCGCCTCGGTGTTGGCGGAGAGGATCTGGCAGGCTCCGGCGGACGGATGCCGCATGACGATGATGTCGGGCGAGTAGGCGCTCAGGGTGATGGCGGTGTCCTTGAGCGTCTCGCCCTTCTCCACCGCCGAGCCGCTCGCCTTGAGGGCCAGGGTGTCGGCCGAGAGGCGCTTGGCCGCGAGGTCGAAGCTGGAGGAGGTGCGCGTCGACGCCTCCCAGAAGAGATTGATGATCGTGCGGCCGCGCAGCGTGGGCACCTTCTTGATGTCCCTCTCCAGCACCGGCAGGAAGCTCTCGGCGGTGTCGAGCAGCAACTCCACTTCGGCGCGGGAGAGGTCCTCGATGCTGATCAGGTCACGTTTGGCCATCGCTCAGGCCTCCTTGCGCACGAGGACCACCTCGTCGACGCCGTCGCACTCGTCGACCCGCACGCTGATCCGCTCGTGCGGGGCCGTGGGCAGGTTCTTGCCGACGTAGTCGGGCCGGATGGGCAGCTCGCGGTGGCCGCGGTCCACGAGGACCGCGAGCTGCACGGCCGCCGGCCGTCCGAAGTCGAAGAGCGCCTCGATGGCGGCGCGGATCGTGCGTCCCGTGTACAGCACGTCGTCGACGAGGACCACCGTGGCGCCGTCGACGTCGAACGGCAGGTGCGTGTCCCTGACCACGGGCTGCGGCGTGCTGCGAGGGATGACCCCGACCGCGCCGCGGGCCGCGACGTCGTCGCGGTAGAAGGAGATGTCGAGGTCGCCACTCTCGACCTGCCGGCCGGCGACCTCGCACAGCAGTCTGTGGACGCGGGCGCCGATGAACGCGCCGCGGGTATGGATGCCGACGATGGCGAGCCTGTCCGCGGTGGGGTTCTTCTCGAACACCTCGTGGGCGATGCGCGTGATGGTCCGCGACATCTGCTCCGCCGTCAGGACGACCGTCTCGTTGGCTGGTCTGGGTCCCTGCATGAAAAAAGCGCCGCCGTGATCACCTGTCGGCGTACGGCAACGCTGCACCCCCTTTCCGTCTCTCCGGACGTGGATTAAAGGTCCGACGTACTGTAGCAGCAGGCCGGGGTCACGACAAGGAGCCGGCGGGGCTGGTCGCCGCCGGCGCCGGGCCCTGTGGCGGCACGCCCGTCGCCGGTCGCCCGGTGCCGCTCCTCAGATGGGCTGCCGGTCGGCCAGTCCCAGGGACTCGAGGAACTCGGCGAGGTCGTCGGGCAGCGGGCTGGAGCAGGTGACCTCGTGTCCGTCGTCGGGATGCGGGAACGTGAGTCGCGCGGCGTGCAGGAACTGCCGGCCGAGACCCTCCGGCCGCGGCGACCGGCCATACTGCAGGTCTCCGGCGACCGGGTGGCCCAGTGCGGCGAAATGCACCCGGATCTGGTGGGTGCGGCCGGTCTCGAGACGTACGCGCACGAGCGTGAACGCGCCGGCACGCGCCAGGGTCTCGAAATGGGTGACGGCGCGCTTGCCGGCGGGCGAGTGCAGCGCCATGCGCCTGCGATCGCGCACGTGCCGGCCGACGGGCGCGTCGATGGTGCCCTCGTCCTGCGCCAGGGAGCCGAGCAGCAGGGCGACATAGGTGCGCTGCACGAGACGCCGCTTCATGGCCGCCACCAGCCGCCGGTAGGCGTCCTCACGGCGGGCCACGACGAGGAGCCCCGAGGTGTCCTTGTCGAGGCGATGCACGATGCCCGGCCGCCGCGTGTCCCCGCCTCGCGCACCGGCGGCAGAGAGGCTGTCCGCCAGAGTGCCGTGCTCGTGACCCGGGGCCGGATGGACGACCACGCCGGCTGGTTTGTCCACCACGAGCACCCAGTCGTCCTCGTAGACGAGCGAGAGCGGGACGGCCTCGGTCGAGGGCGCCTGTGCGGCCGGCGGCACCGCGCGCCAGGCGACCGTCTCGCCGGCGTGCAGGATCTGCCTCTTGCGCGCCGGGCTGCCCTCCACCAGGACGAGTCCGGCGGCGATGAGGCGCTGTGCCGCGGCGCGGCTCAGTCGCAGGCGCTCCGCCAGCGCCACGTCGAGGCGCCGGCCGGCGTCCGCCGCCTCGGCGCGGAAAGTCCCGGACTCACTCACGGCGTCCGACGACGAGCTGCAGCCCGAGCAGAACTGTCCCGGCGACGATCGCCACGTCGGCGAGGTTGAACGCCGGCCAGAACGACACGCCGATGAAATCGACGACGGCGCCGTGGAACCGCAGCCGGTCGACGAGGTTGCCCACCGCGCCCCCGAGGATGACGCCCAGTGCAGGACGGTAGCGCGCGGGGCTCAGCACAAGGGCGACGGCGACGCCGGCGGCCACGACGGCCACCAGCACGACGACCGCGCCTCCCGCGCCGGCCAGACGGCTGAACGACACACCGGGGTTGTAGGTGAGGCCGACCCTGAGTCCGGGGAACGGCCGCCACGGCAGACGCCCGGCCAGCGAGCGCACCACGGCCTTGCTGGCCTGGTCGGCCGCCACCACCGCGACGGCGGACAGCAGTGCCGAGGCGTACCCCGTCCTACTTCTTGTCACGCGGCTTGGGTGCGGCGTCGAGCTCGAGATCGACGTGACCCATGGGGCAGGTGGGCACCTTGGTCTTGCCGCTCCGTCCCCCGTCGCTGACGACGATGCTCAGGGGATACGTCGCCTTGCACTGCTTGCAGTAGGCGAGCTTGGCCATGCGGCGCTCCTTTGGTCGCTCAAAGGCCGAGTCTACGCCGTGCGTCGTCCAGCGTCACGCCGGCCACGTGGAGGAGCTTGCGCCGCGATCGTCCGCCCGCGGATAGGGAGACCGCACGCGGGGTGACGCGCAGCTCCTGTGCGACGAACCGCACGAGCTCGGCGTTGGCGCGACCCTCGACCGGCGGGGCGGCGAGACGGACCCGCAGACGCCCGTCGACGACGCCGGCCAGAGCGCTTCGCTGCGCTCCCGGTGTGACCCAGACCGCGAGGCTGAGGCCGCCGTCGCGGGTCTGCGTCAGTGGTCCTTTGTCACCAGTTGAACTCGTCCTCGTTCACCCCGGTGTCCACGTCGGCGAGAAGGTCGTCCTCCCCATCGAGCACGACGGGTTCGTCGTGGCCTTCGGCGGAGTCGCCATCCTCGTCTGCAGGGACCGGCGTAGAGGCCGTGATCTCGGGATCGTCAGCGTCGTCTTCGTCCTGCGGCGTCGACGGGCGCCGGGCACCCGCCTGCACGCCTCCGGGTCCGAGCGAGGGCGTACCTGCTGCGCCGACCGGCGTCCCGGGACGGGCGAAAGGCCGCGGCGCGTCGTCCGACGCGCTCGGCTCCTGTGGTGTGCCGGGTGTGGAGACCTGCGGCTCCTTCTCCGCCTCGTCCTGCCCGAGGTCCGGGACGTCGGCGGCCGCTGGGGCATCACCGGATGGGCTCGAGCGCTCCGGGGCCGACTCGCGGACGATGGCCGCCTTGATGGCCTCGGTGTGTCGTGTCAGGTCCTCGACGGGTGTGGGCGCGGTGGCCTCCGGCGTCTCGTGCAGCTGGCGCAGGTGGCCCTCGAGCAGTTGCTGGAACTTGAACCGGAAGCCCTCCTCGGCGCTGCGGAGCTTGGCCATGGACTGCTCGATCGCCTGACGCTCCGAGTAGGCCTCGTTGATCAACTGGCGCGCCTTGAGCTCGGCGTCCTGAAGGATGAGCTGCGCCTCCTTGGCGGCGTTCTGCTTCTGCTCCTCGGCACTGGCCTGGGCGTTGACGAGCGTCTTCTGGAGGGTCTCCTCGATCCGCTTGTAGCCGGCCACCTTCTCCTCGAGCGACTCCACCCGCTCGCCGAGGTCGATGTTCTCCTTGAAGAGCCGCTCGTACTCGTCGGCGACCTCGTCCAGGAACTCGTCGACGTCCGCGTCGTGGTACCCACGCATGCCGCGTTTGAACTCCCTGTGGCGGATGTCGAGCGGTGTGAGCTTCATCGTCTCCCCTCTCGGTCACGCGGTCCTCGGCCGCGCGTCGTCGGCTGCCTATCTAGTGCGACGCGGCGGCGTCAGTTCCTTGGCGCGTTCGGCTGCGGCGGCGACTGCCACGGCCAACGCCTCCGCGACCCCGCGCTCCTCCAGGGCCGCGATGGCCGCGGCGGTCATGCCGCCGGGAGTGGCCGCCGCGGCGATCACCGTCTCCGGGTCGCCCTCGCGCGCCAGGACCGCCGCCGCGCCGTGCGCGCCGGCCACGGCGAGGCGGCGGGCGGCGTCCGGCTCGAGCCCTCTCCGCTCCCCGGCGCGGGCGAGATCGTGCACCAGCGCGGCGAGCACCCCCGGCATGCAGCCGGCGACGGCGGTCGCGGCGTCGAAGTCCCCTTCGTCGAGGGCCACCACCTCGCCGGCGCGGGCGAAGAGCTCTTCGACGGCGGCCGCGCGAGGGCCCAGCGTGCCGGGCACGAAGAGGAACACCCCCAGTCCCAGGGCTGCGGCGACGTTCGGCATCACGCGCCCGACGCGGGCTCCGTCCGGGAGCGCCGCACGCAGATCGGCGAGCGGGACGCCGGCCGCCACCGAAACCAGTGCGCGCGACCCGAGCAACGGAGCCGTCTCCGTCAGCACGTCCTGGACCTGCTGCGGCCGTACGGCCACGATCACGAGCTCCGACCGCTCCACGAGCCCCAGGAGGTCCGGGGCGACGTCGGCGCCCATCGCCTGCGCCGTCGCCTCGGCGGCGCTGCGCGACACGTCGAAGTAGCGGAGACCCGGCGCGTCCTCCAGGCCAGGCCGGCTCCATCCCTGACCGAGCGCGCGGGCGATGTGTCCCGCCCCGATGAATCCCACGTCCATGGCAGCCTCGCGGTGGGCGGCGCCGGGGTCCCGCCGCGCAGGAGCGCGGCGCCGCGGATCAGAACTGGTTGAAGAAGCCTTTCTCCATGAGCCGCGCGCGCTCCTCCGCCGAGACCTCGACGTTGCGGGGAGTCAGCAGGAAGATCTTCTCGCCCACACGCTGCATGCCGCCCTCGAGCGCGTAGGTCAGGCCGCTGCAGAAGTCGATCAACCGCTTGGCCAGCTCGGTGTCCGAGCCCTGCAGGTTGAGGATCACCGGGACGTCGACCTTGAACTTGTCGGCGACCTGCTGGGCGTCGTTGAAGTTCTTGGGGACGACGAGGTGGACCTCGACACGCGTGGGGCGTCGCGGCTCGAGGGCGCGCACGGGCGCTTGCGGCGCCACGGATGACGAGCGGCGGCGCGGCTCGTCGGTGAAGATGTCGTCGTAGTCGCTGCGGCTGCGCCCGCTGTTCAGCTTGCGGACGTTCGGGCGCTCCTGGTAGGAGCGCTCCAGCTCTTCCTGAGGGGCGAGCGTCTCATCCTCGTCGTAGTCGTCCTCGTCATCGGCGATGCCGAAGTAGACGGCCGTCTTGTGCCACCACTCGCCTATGCCCATGAGGTCCCTCCCGGGATCAGAAGAGCACGCTCCCCACGCGGATGATGGTCGCCCCTTCACGGACGGCCACCTCGTAGTCGGCGCTCGTGCCCATCGACAGCTGCTCGAAAGTATATGTCCCACTCCATGTCGTCGAAAGCCGTTCCGCGAGCTCGCGCGTGCGGGAGAAGAACGGGCGTGCGTCCTCGGCGTCGTCGAACAGGGGCGGCATGCACATGAGGCCGGTGAACCGGACCTTGGGGTATGCCGCCGCAGCCTCGAGGAAGCGGTCGACCTCCGTGAGCGCCACGCCGCTCTTGCTCGCCTCGCCGCCGATGTTCACTTCGAGCAGCACGTCGGTGACCTGCGCGGCCCGCTTCTCGATCTCTCCCACGACGCTCAGGCTGCCCACGGAGTGGATGAGGCTCACGAGGGGCAGCACGAGCCTTGTCTTGCGGCTCTGCAGATGGCCGATGAAGTGCCAGTCGAACGCCTCGCCGTGGAGCTCGTGCTTGGCGACGAGGTCCTGGGCCCGGTTCTCGCCGATGAGGCGCACGCCGGCTTCGTGCAACGCGCCGAGATGCTCGGCGGACACGTACTTGGTCGCCACGAGCACACGGACGTCGCCCGGGTCGCGACCGGCTACCCGGGCGGCGTCGGCGACCCGGTCCTCGACCTCCGCGAGCTGTTCGCGGACCTTTTCGGCGTCGGGGATGAACTGTCTGACCACTGCTGCCTCCTCGGCGGCGCTCCGCGGCGGCGCGACTCCGGCCCGCTCACAACGCCGGCCGGTCGCGCTGGCTACTTCTGGAGCCGCCTCATGCTTCCTGCCGCCATGCTATCGCCAGATGCCGCCCCGTCGCCCCCCGCTCGCGGCGATGCGAGAAGAAACGGGCGTCGGAGGCGGTGCAGACTTCGGCGACCGAGACCGCCGCCGGCGGCACGCCGGCACGCTCGAGGTCCGCGCGGGCGCAGTGCCAGAGGTCGACGGCGCCGGCTCGCGTGCCGCATCCGGGGAAGCGCGCCTCGAAGCGGCGTCGCAGGGCGTCATCCACCCGGAAGCGACGCGGGCCGATGCTGGGCCCGACGGCGGCGGCGAGCAGGCGGCGGTCTCTGCCGAGCCGCTCTGTCGCTGCGCCGACGATGCCGGCGAGCAGGCCGCGCCAGCCGGCGTGGACCGTCGCCAGTGCGCGCCCCATGGTCCCTTCCGCGACGATCACCACCGGCAGGCAGTCCGCGTAGCTGACGGTGAGGCCGAGTCCCACCGCGTCCGTGAGCAGCCCGTCGCGCCCCGCAAGGACGGAGGCCGCGTCGAAGGCGCCCCGCCCGGCCTCGTGCTCTCCCACCCAGGCGAGCGCGACGCCGTGGACCTGGCCCGGCACGACGAGCCGCTCTTGAGGCACTCCGAGCGCGGCGCAGAGGCGGCGCCGGTTCTCCGCCACGGCGGCGGGGTCGTCGCCGACGGAGAGGCCGAGGTTCAGGCTGTCGAACGGCGGCGGCGAGACGCCGCCCGTGCGCGCCGGGAAAGCGGCCTGCACGCCGGCCGCCTCCCACGCGAGCCAGCTCACGCCGTCGCGCTCGCGCCACTTCATCGTGGAGCCCGTCACCCGAACCAGCCTCCCGGCAGGAGGAGCGTGAAGAGGCGCAACACCCGTCCGAACGTGGCCTGGTAGAAGCCGGGGACCAGGAGCATGAGCATGAAGAGGCCGAGGAACACGAAGTTGCCGTAGCGGTCGAGCTCGGCCCACCGGCGGTAGGCCGTCCGCGGCAGGAACCCGCCCACCACGCGCGACCCGTCCAGCGGCGGGATGGGGATGAGGTTGAGCGTGCCGAGGATGACGTTGAGCACGAACAGCATCCAGCACATCTCGAGCAGGAACAGGCTGCGGGTGTGGACCAGCCAGATGAGCCCGGCCGCGGCCACGGCGAGCAGATAGTTGGTGAGCGGGCCGGCGGCGCCGACGAGGGCCATGCCGCGTTGTCCGTCCCGGAAGTAGCGCGGGTCCACCGGGACGGGCTTCGCCCAGCCGAAGAAGAAGGCGCCGCCCGAGCCGAGGAACGTCACCACCAGCATGACGGTCCCCCAGGTGTCCAGGTGATCGACCGGGTTGAGCGTCAGTCGCCCGTGGGCCTTCGCGGTCGGGTCGCCGAGCACGTGCGCGACCCAGCCGTGGGCGAGTTCGTGGAGCACGAGGCTCACCAGCAGCAGCGGCGACACGAGGAGGAACTCGAGCAGCAAGCCGCCGTCCCTCACGTCTCCTCCCTCATCCGCGCCGCCGCCGTGAGCTCCTCGTCCGGCGTCGACACGATGCCGTTCAGCTTCAGGTGGAGCACGCTGCGCAGCACCTTGCCCATATGCGGGCCGGGAGCGAAACCGAGTCCGAGGAGGTCGCGGCCGCCGATCGCCAGGCGGACGTGGCGTGTGACGTCGACGAAGTGCGCCAGCCGACTGGCGGCGATCCCCGAATCGTCGAGCGTCATCGCGGCGAGCAGAGCCTCGACCGGCTCGCCGACCGCCAGGTCGTACAACTCCGCCTCGCTCGGCCCGCGGGCGATGCGGTCGAGCAGCCGTCGGGCCACGACCAGCGAGCGCTCGAGCACATTGGCGTCCTGGGCGCGCACGCGCATGCGCTCCGTCCAGATGGCGATCTCCTCCGGGTCGAGGTCGCGCAGCAGCCACACGAGACGCAGACGCCATCGGGGCGCCTCGTCTTCGAGGTCGTGCGCCGCGCGCAGCTGATCGGCCCTCCTGACCAGCCGTCGCGTGCGCCGGTCCACACGCAACCGCCCGTGGATGGCGGGCCACACTCCGATCTCCTCGACGCGGCGCAGCGAGAAGTCGACCTTCTCCTCGTCCAGGAGACTGACCAGCTCGTCGCGGAGCCGTGCCGAGGAGAGGTCGCCGACGAGGTCCATCGCGCAACACGCGCGCGCCAGGCTCAGGGTGCGTTCGTCCATACGCAGCCCGTAACGGTTCTCGTACCGGATGGCGCGCAGGATCCGGGTGGGGTCCTCGATGAAGCTCAGGTTGTGGAGGACCACGATGCGCCCCGCCCGGAGGTCCTCGCGGCCGCCGAAGTAGTCGTAGAGATCGCCGAAGGTCCCGGGCTTGAGCGACACGGCCATGGCGTTGATGGTGAAGTCGCGACGCGCGAGGTCGCTGCGGATGCCGGCGTGCTGGACCTTGGGCAGCGCGCCGGGATAGTCGTACGACTCGGCACGGGTGGAGGCGACGTCCACGCGCAGGCGGTCCGGGCCGTCACCGGCCACGACCACCGCGGTGCCGAACTTGGTGTGCGGTCGCACATGGCCTTTGAGCCGCGCGGCGAGCTCGGCGGCGAAAGCGATGCCGTCGCCCTCCACCGCGAGATCCACGTCGAAGCCGGGCTCGCGCAGCATGAGGTCGCGGACGGCGCCGCCGACGAGGTAGCAGCCGCGCACGCCGGCGGCCACCGCCTGGACGTGGCGCAGAAGGTCGTCCCGCCCGAGCTCACCGAGCGGTCCGGCGAGATTCACCGTCACGGGGGCGGCGGGCTCCCGGGGTGGCGCGCCTGCCACGGTGCGGCGCGACACCATGCCGAGGAGCGCATCCACGGCCACGCCGTCGTGGATGCTCGCCCCGGTCTGCTCGCCGACGACCGGCATCCACCCCACCTCGTCCTGCGCCAGCCGGAGCGCCACTCTCTCCAGGGGCGTCCGCGACCACAGCAGCGGTACGCGCGACGTCATGACCGCCTTGGCCGGCGCATGCCCCAGACCGTGGGCCGAGGCGCGCTCCAGGTCGGCGAGCGCGACGCGCCCGATGAGGCGGTCGTCACGCACCACGCCGACACCGCCGATCCCTTCGCGGCGACACTGCAGCGCCGCCTCGTCCACCTGGGTCGACTCCAGCACGGTGGGCGGGCCCGGCTCGAGCGCGTCGAGGGCCACACGGGTAGGCGCGACCGCGGCGGGAGCCGCCGCCGCGACGGCCGCCGCGACTTCGCCCAAGGGGGCGTCCTTGACCACGGCGGAGGCGGCCGCGGTGTGACCGCCGCCGCCCACCGCGCGGAGCGCCTCCGCCACGTCCAGCCGGCCCCCGCGGCTCCGTGCAGTCACGAACACGCGTCCTTCCATCTCCACCAGGAGGAAGTAGGCGTCGCAGCCCGTCAGGTCCATCACCCGATGGGCGACCACGCTCACTCCCTCCACGTAGAGGTCCTCACGCAGCGCCGACAGCAGCACCGAGGCCTCGGGTATGGGCAACTCCTCGGCCGTCTCGAGGGCGGCCGCCAGCGTGAGACGCTGGGCGGGCGTCAACGCATTGGCGAGCCATTTCTCGAGCAGCTCGGTGTCGGCACCGGCGCGCATGCAGAAAGCCAGCGCCTCGGCGTCCCGGGTGGTGGTCGTCGCGAACGTGAGTGAGCCGGTGTCCTCGTGGATGCCGAGTGCGAACACGGTCGCCTCGAAGGGAGTCACCGGGATGCCGCGCTCGGCGATGATGCGTACGAGCAGCGTGACGAGGGAGCCGTCGTTCGAGCTCACCAGCGCATCCGCTGCCAGATAGTCGGGCAGTTCGTCGGCGTGGGCGTGATGATCGAACGCGATGACCTGCACGCCTTCGCGACCGCACAGGTCGCCGAGGTCGCCGAGCCGGCCGGCGTGTACCGTGTCGACGAGGATGAGGCGACGCACACTGTCGCGGTCCACGTCCGCGGGATCCACCACCGGAACGGCATCGGCGTACAGGGCCTGGAACTCCCTCACGTTGCGGTTCACGGCGCCGCCGAGGCAGAGGCGTGCCTCCGGATACAGCTTGCGGGCCGCGACCATGGCGGCGAACGCGTCGAAGTCGGTGTTGGTGTGTGTGGCGATGAGCTCGGGCGTACGCATGAGTGGAGTATACGCGGCGCCTGCGTCGACCCGGTCAGGCCTTGAGCAGCCAGGCCAGCTCCTCGCCGAACGCGTCGCGCACGGCGTCGGCGAGCGGCGCGTGCACCGCGTCACGCAGACCGGGGTCCGCCGCCAGGAGGTCGGCGGCCAGCTCGCGGGCCCGCAGCAGCGCCGTGCGGTCGCGCGCCAGACGGGCCAGCTTCAGGTCGGATCTGCCGGCCTGGCGCGCCCCCATCACCTGTCCCTCGCCGCGGATCTCCAGGTCCCGGTCGGCGAGCTCGAATCCGTCCGTCGTCTCCAGCAGCGCCTCGAGTCGCGCCTGTGAGGCGCCTGTCTCGGCCGTGGCGAAGAGCAGGCAATACGACCTCTCGCGGCCGCGTCCGACCCGGCCACGCAGTTGGTGCAGTTGCGCCAGGCCGAAACGCTCCGCTCCTTCGATGATCATGACCGTGGCGTTCGGGACGTCGATGCCGACCTCCACGAGACTGGTCGCCACGAGGACGTCGACCTCCCCGTTCTTGAAGGCACGCATCACGGCGTCGCGGTCAGTCGGCTTGAGCTGGCCGTGCGCCACCGCCACACGGGCGGCGCGGAACGGTCCGCGCTGCAGGCGCTCGGCCTCCGCCACCGCGGTGGCGGCCGAGATGGACTCCGACTCGTCGATCGCGGGGCAGACGACGTACGCCTGCCTGCCGCGGGCGATCTGTTTGCGTACGAAGTCGTACCCTGCTTCGCGTCTGTCCTCTTCGACGACCCTCGTCACCACCGGTCGCCGTCCGGCCGGAAGCCCGGCGATGGTGGTCACGTCCAGGTCGCCGAACACCGTGAGCGCGAGCGTCCTCGGGATCGGGGTCGCCGTCATGTGGAGCACATGGGGAGCGACGCCGTCACGCTCCGCCCGGCGCACGAGGGCGTCGCGCTGCTCCACCCCGAAACGGTGCTGCTCGTCCACGACGAGCAGCCCGAGGGCGCGGAAGCGCACGTCCTCCTGCAGCAGCGCGTGCGTGCCGACGGCGAGCCGTGTCTCTCCGGCGGCGATGCGGGCGAGCGCCGAGCGCCGCTCTCTGGCCGTGAGCGACGCCGTGACGAGCTCCGTCGGGACGAGCGCGCCCGCCAGTCCGACGGCCGTCTCGGCATGTTGTGCGGCCAGCGTCTCCGTGGGCGCCAGGAGTACGCCCTGCAGTCCCGCCTCCGCAGCCCGCACGAGACAGTACAGGGCCACCACGGTCTTGCCGGAGCCGACGTCGCCCTGGAGCAGGCGACGCATCGGCGCCTCCCGTTGCAGGTCGGCCTCGAGCTCCTCGAGCGCTGCCGACTGATGCTCCGTGAGCTCGAACGGCAGTGTGTCGAGGAAGGCGCGCGCAAGCCCACTCGGCGCGGAGAACGCCGGTGCGCGCACGCGACACTGCTGCTCCTGCTTGTGGAGCAGCAGTCCTATCTGCATGAGGAGCAGTTCCTCGAGCACCAGGCGGTCACGCGCCGGCCTCGCCTCCGCCAGTGTCCGCGGCAGGTGCACGGCGGTGACGGCGTCGGCGCGGCTCGGCAGGCGCTCGCGCACCCGCAGCCGCGCCGGCAACGGGTCGGGAAGCCGACGCATGACAGGGGCGAGTTCATGCAGCAGGGCGCGCAGCAGCTTCGCCGACACCTGCTCCCCGGCAGGGTAGACGGGCACGACACCCTCCGTGTGCACCCCTTCCCCGTCCCCCTCTTCGAGGATCTCGTGCCCTTTGACCAGGAACTGCAGTCGTCTGCCCTGCGGCCGGAACGTGCCCCGCAGACTCAGTCGCATCCCCTCAGTGAGGACCTTCATGAGGTAGCCCTGGTTGAACCAGACCGCCTCGAGGGCCCCGGTGTCGTCGCTCAGGACCGCCGTCACGATATCCACGCGACGCCGTGCGGTCCTTCCCGCACGTACACGCACCACCATCCCACGGACCGTGGCTTCCTCCCCCACCTTGAGGTCGCGGATCGCCTTGCGGTCGCGGAAGTCCTCGTAGCGGCGCGGGAAGTGGTCGATGAGGTCGCCCACGGTGTGGAGCCCGAAGGCGGAGAGCCGTCGCGCCACGGAGGGCGTCACGCGCCCGAGATCCGCCAGCGGAGCGGCGAGGACGTCGGGGCCGAGCGCGAGGCGCGTGACCGGCGGCCGTTCCGTGTACAGGCCGCCGCCGAAGCGGTGCGGAAGCGGCGGCGCGGTCACTCCACGATCATCGCGAACGCCGCCGTACCCGGGCCGATGTGCGTACCCACGACGGCGGCGACGTGACCCTGCCAGACGAAATGGGCGTTCGGCCGGCAGGACTGGATGAGCTCGCGGATCTGCTGCGGCTCGTCGTCGGTGTCGGCGTCGATGGTGCAGAACCAGATGTGGTCGTCGGGGCGGCTGTGCTCGTCGAGATACCGCCGCATGGCGGCGAAGGCCTTCTTCTGACCCCGGACCTTGGCGTATCCGGTCATCGTGCCGTCGACCACGTGGATGAGCGGCTTGATGTCGAACACGCCGCCGACGAACGAGGCGGCGAGCCCGATGCGGCCGCCGCGCCGCAGATACTCCAGGGTCGCCGCATGGATGAGTACGCGTGACTCGTCCCTGTACCGCTCGACATAGGCCTTGGCCGCGTCCAGCGTGCACCCGTCGGCGAGGTGCGCCCGGAGACGTTCGGCTCCCAGGGCGAGCGCACTCGTCACCGTGCGCAGGTCGTACACATGGACGTTGTCGATCTCCTCCGCGGCCTGCTGGGCGGCGCGCACCGTCCCGCTCATCTCCCCCGAGATGTGCAGCGAGAAGACGTGCTCGTAACGCTCGCGCGCCGCCTGGTACGTGGCGAGAAACTCGCCCGCCGTGGGCTGTGAGGTGGTGGGCAGGATGTCAGATCCCCTGAGCTTGGCGAAGAACTCCTTGTAGGTCATGTCGACGCCGTCACGGAACATCTGATCGCCGAAGTGGACTTTGAGCGGCACGAGATACAGGCCGGGCTGGTCGAACCAGCCGTCTGGCGGATCGCAGGTGGAGTCCATGACGATGGCGGTGTTCTCGAGGGTGAGCAGGTCCGTCACTGTCGAGCCTCCTCTGGCGGGTTCGGCGTCGAAGGGTGGCTGTCGTTCACTGTCGTCCGCGCCTGCGGCGCGCCCGACGATGAGGCCGCTGCGTCGTTCACTGTCGTCCGCGCCTGCGGCGCGCCCGACGATGAAGCCGCTGCGTCGTTCACTGTCGTCCGCGCCTGCGGCGCGCCCGACGATGAGGCCGCTACGTCGCTCACTGTCGCCCGCGCCTGCGGCGCGCCCGACGATGAGGCCGCTACGTCGCTCACTGTCGTCCGCGCCTGCGGCGCGCCCGACGATGAGGCCGCTACGTCGCTCATTCGGCGCTCGCGAGGATCGGATACAGCGGCTGACCGCCCTCGTGGAAGCTGACCTCGGCGTCGGGCGCCAGACGGGCGGCGATCTCGGCAAGTCGTTCGCGCGTGGTCCCGGGGGATCCGTTGAGCGCCGTGAGTACGGTGACGTAGTCGGCGCCCCCACGGACGAACTCCGCCAGCACCCCGCCAAACGCGCCTTCGATGTCGTCGGCGGCGGCCACCAGCTTGCCGTCGACGATGCCCATCGCCTGTCCCTTCTTGACCTCGACCCCGTCCAACTCCGAATCGCGCACGGCATGCGTGACCTCACCACAGCGGACATCGGCGATGGCATCCTCCATCAGGCGGGCGTTGCCGACCGCATCCTCGCCGGGGTCGAAGGCGACCATGGCGGCGAGTCCGCTGGGGATGGACCTGGACGGGACCACGGCGATGTGCAGGGGACTCATCCCTGCGGCCTGCTCCGCGGTCAGGATCACGTTGCCGTTGTTGGGCAGGATCACGACCTCCTCAGCGCCGAGGGCCTCGACGGCGTCAAGCAGCTGGGCGGCGCTGGGGTTCATGGACTGGCCGCCGTCGACGACGGCGTGGCATCCCAGATCGCGGAAGAGCTGCTGGTTGCCGGCACCGGCGACCACGGCCACCACCACGCTGCCCCCCTCGCCGATCTCCGGCGTCGACGTGGTGGGCATCGCCAGCCGCTCGTCGCGTTCACGCGTCTGGGCGTGCATGTCGTTGATCTCCACGTCGCCGATCGCCCCGTGCCGCACGGCCTCGCTGAGGACGACACCGGGGTCGTTGACGTGCACGTGGATCTTGACGGTGCGCTCGTCTCCGACGACGAGAGCGCTGTCCCCGAGCGGCGCGAGGAAGGCCTCGAGCGCCTCGCGGTCGATGGCCGTCCCGGTGAGCAGCAGGCTCGTGCAGTAGCGGTACTCGGAGAGCTCGCTGGGCTGTTCGACGACCACACGTCTCTCCGGCGGCATCGGCGCGGCCACGGGTCCGACGGCGGCACGAGCGGCCAGGCGGGCGCCGGCGGCGATCCTCCCGCCGCGGACAAGGTCGTGGATGCCCGCGGCAAGCCCCCGGAAGAGCACGAGAAGGCCATAGCCGCCGGCGTCCACGACCCCGGCCTTCTGCAGGGCCGGCAGCTGCGCGGTCGTGTTCTCGACCGCGACCCTGCCGGCCTCCTCGACGGCAGCCAGCAGGTGCTCGAGTCCGAGGCCGTCCGGCACCGCCTGTGCCGCCGTCGCCATCTCGCGGATGACCGTGAGCATGGTGCCTTCGACGGGCTCCTTGACCGCCCGGTAGGCGGCGTGTTGTCCCTCCATCACCGCCTGCTTGAACACGGCCGTGTCGAGCGAGTTGGCCTGCCCCCACACGTCGCAGATGCCACGGACGATCTGGGACAGGATGACGCCCGAGTTGCCACGCGCGCCCATGAGCGACCCCTTGGTGACCGCGGCGGCCACCGACGGGATGTCGGTCACATCGCTCTGCTCGAGTTCTTCCACCACGGCGCGCACGGTGAGCGCCATGTTGGTCCCCGTGTCGCCGTCCGGGACCGGGTAGACGTTGAGGTCGTTGATGAGCTGGCGCTCAGCCTCGACGGCGGAGAGTGCGGACTGGATGACGCTGACGGCGGCGGCCCGGACGATCAATCCTGGAGATCCTCGACGCGCACGTTGATCTGCCCGACGGGGATGCCGCTCACCCGCTCGAGCTGGTAGCGGACCTGCTCCTGCAGGTTCGCCGTGACCTGTGCGATGTTGACGCCGCGCTCCATCACCACACGCAGCCCGATGTCGACGCTGCCCTCGCTCACGGAGAGCTCCACACCCTCTGCGTCGGAGCCGCGGAGGAACCTGGCGATCCGCTTGACCGCGGGCTCCTGCATGCCGACGACGCCGTAGGTGACGCGTGCAGCCTCTCCGACCAGCCTGGCGATGACCTGGTGGGCGACGGTGACGCCGCCGCTCAAGGTCCGGCTCGTGAACGGGATCCGCAGGTCCGGCTGTGACATGTCGTCCTCTCAGCCCTCGGGAAGGCGGCGGGTCGCCTCCGTCGCGAACATGGATGTCCCTCTGGTGGACGTCATCAGTGCGCTTCGTCGATGATGTGCGAGCGGGACATGACACGGACCCCCGTTTGCGTTCCCCGGCGGCCTGAAGGATACTAGCGCGACTGTCAGGCAAGCAAGCTGAGGAACACCCATGTCCAAGATCTGCGTGAGCTGCGGCAAGGCCCCCGCGATCGGCAACAACCGCAGCCACTCGAACCGCGCCACCAAGCGCCGTTTCGACCCCAACCTGCAGCGGGTCCGCATCCTCGTGGACGGCCGTCCGCGGAACGCCTACGTGTGCGTCCGCTGTCTCAAGTCAGGCCGCGTCACCAAAGCCGTCTGAGACCGATGAGAGCCGGCACGCCGGCGTCCGACGCGTGCTCCGGAGCCCCGCCTCGAGGCGGGGCTTCTGCGTGCGGGCGCGGCGCCGGGCGACTCCACGGCGAGGAGCTCTGATGGCCGAGCATCCGGTCGCTTACGCGGCGCTCTTCGCCTTCATCTGCGCCCTCATCGCCGTGGCGGCTGCCGCGCTGAATGACTGGCTGCGCAAGTAGGGGGCCGCAGCCGACAGGTCGGGCGCGCCGGCGCTCTCTGTCGGACGCCGCCGCTCAGGGCAGTGTCTTGGCGAGGTTCGCCATCTCGAGCGCGGTCGCAGCGGCGCTCCAGCCCTTGTTGCCCGCCTTGGTGCCGGCACGCTCGACGGCCTGCTCGATGGTGTCGGTGGTGAGCACACCGAAGATGACCGGCACGCCGCTGTCGAGCGTCACCTTCGCGATGCCTTTGGCGGCCTCGGCGGCGACGTAGTCGAAGTGCGGCGTCCCGCCGCGGATGACCGCGCCGAGACAGACCACGGCATCGTAGGCGCCGCTCTCCGCCAGGCGCTTCGCCACCAGCGGCATCTCGAAGGCGCCCGGCACCCAGGCCGCATCCACGTCGCCGTCGTCGACGTCGTGCCGCTTGAGGCAATCGAGCGCACCCTCGTACAGCCGAGTCGAGATGAGCTCGTTGAAGCGTCCCACCACGAGGGCGAACCTGAGCCCCTTGCCGTTGAGCCTGCCTTCGTAGGTCGTCATGTCGTGACTCCTCTCCTTACCCCTCGAGGCCCTCGTCCTGGCTGAAGAGATCCTCGTGCTCGAGCATATGGCCCATCTTGTCGCGCTTGGTGCGCAGGTAACACCGGTTGCCCTCGTGCGGCGGCACCTCGATCGGCTCCCGCGCCGTCACGTGCAGGCCGTAGCCCTCGAGCGCCACGATCTTCTTGGGGTTGTTGGTCATGATGCGGATGGTGGAGAGGCCGAGGTCGGCGAGGATCTGCGCCCCCGTCCCGTAGTCCCTCAGGTCGGGCGCGAACCCCAGCTCCACGTTGGCCTGCACCGTGTCGTACCCCTCCTCCTGCAGCGCGTACGCCTTGAGCTTGTTGATGAGGCCGATGCCGCGACCCTCCTGGCGCATGTACAGGACCACGCCGAGGCCTTCGGCCTCTATGCGCCGCAGGGCTTCCGCGAGCTGCGCGCCGCAGTCGCAGCGCAACGAGCCGAACGCGTCGCCCGTGAGGCACTCGGAGTGCACCCGCACGAGGACGTCCTTCTTGCCCGCGACGTCGCCCTTGACGATGGCCACATGGTGGCCGCCGTCGAGCACCGACTCGTAGCCCACGGCCCTGAAGTCGCCGTACCTGGTCGGGAGGGCGACCGTCGCCGCCCGGCGCACCAGGCGCTCGTTGCGGCGCCGGTACTTGATCAGGTCGGCGACGGTGATGATCCGCAGGCCGTGCCGGCGGGCGTACGGGATCAGGTCGGGCACCCGCGCCATGGTGCCGTCGTCGTTCATGATCTCGCAGATGACGCCGGCGGGGTTCAGGCCGGCGAGCCTGGCGAGGTCCACGGCCGCCTCCGTCTGACCCGAGCGCTCCAGCACCCCGCCCGGGCGCGCCATGAGCGGGAAGACGTGGCCCGGCTGCACGAGGTCGTCCGGCTTGCTCTCCGGATCGATCGCGACCTGGATGGTGTGCGCCCGGTCGGCCGCCGAGATACCGGTCGTCACGCCCTCGCGCGCCTCCACCGACACCGTGAAGGCGGTCTGGAGGCGCGCCTCGTTGTGGCTCGTCATCGGCGGCAGGTCGAGTTCTCCGCAGCGCTGCGGAGTCAGTGCGAGACAGACGAGACCACGCCCCTCCTTGGCCATGAAGTTGATCTTCTCGGCGGTCGCGAACTGCGCCGCCAGGGTGAGGTCGCCCTCGTTCTCGCGGTCCTCGTCGTCGCAGACGATGACCATGCGTCCCTCGCGGAGGTCGTCGATCGCCTCCTCGATGGTCGCGAACGGCTCGCCGTGGCGGTCCTCCTGCGTGGGACCGGCCAAGCCCGCGTCGCTTTCTCGAACCGTCATCAGAACCCCGCTTCCGCTAGCTTCTCCCAGGTGAGTCCGTCCTCCGGCCCGCGGCCGGTGACGAACGCATGGACGTACTTGGCGATCAGGTCGGCCTCCAGGTTCACGCGGGACCCGACCCTGAGACGTTTGAGCGTGGTCACCGCGGCCGTGTGCGGGATGAGCGCGACCCGCAGGCGCCCTCCGCCGACCGCGACCACGGTGAGACTCACGCCGTCGACGGCCACCGACCCCTGGGCCACCGTGACCCGGGCCACGGCGTCCGGGGCCTCGATCTCCACGACGAGGGCGTTGCCTTCAGGTGTGACCGAGGCCACCTCGCCCACTCCGTCGACGTGCCCGCTGACGAGATGACCACCGAGTCGCGAGCTCAGCGTGAGCGCCCGCTCGAGGTTGAGACCGTCGCCCGGGCGACGCTCCGCCAGCGTGGTACGGCGCACCGTCTCGGGCATGGCGTCGGCGGTGAAGCCGTCTGGGCGCAGCGCCGTGACGGTGAGACAGACGCCGTCGGTGAGGATGCTGTCGCCGACGGCGGCGTCGATCACCGTCGACGCCCTCACGTCGAGCGCGACACTCGCGGCCGTGACCTGCGTGCCGCGCAGGACGCCGACCTCTTCCACGATACCGGTGAACATTCAGGCGTCCCCCCGCACCAGGGCGCCGCTGACCACGAGGTCGTCGCACACGCGGCTCCATTCCACGTCCCGCAACCGCCAGGCGTCGGCGACCGCCGCCACCGCCGGAGCCGCCAGCAGGTCGGGGGCGCCGCGCCCGACGATCATTGGCGCGACGAACAGGACCAGGCGGTCGATCAGGCCGGCCGCGAGCAATCCGCCGGCCAGTGTGGGCCCTCCTTCGCAGAGCACGTCGAGGAGGCCGCGGGCGGCGAGCGCCTGCAGGGCATCACGCGGATCGGACGACCCGAGCTCGATCAGATCGACGCCCCGCTCGCGGAGGCGGCGGCGTACGGCCTCCGTGGCCTGATCGGCGATCACGACGGTGGGAGTCCGGCGCGCCGTCGCCAGCAGCTTGGAGTCCCACGGCAGGGCGCCGTCGCGTGTGATCACCACGCGGACCGGATCACGCCCGTCCACCAGACGCACGGTGAGCTCAGGGTCGTCCCTGCGCACCGTCCCCACACCGACCAGGACGGCGTCGGTGCGGGCGCGCAGCTGGTGGACTGCGCGCCGGCTGTCCGGACAGCTGATCCAGCGGGCATCGCCGGTGGCGGCGGCGACCTTGCCGTCGAGGGTGACCGCCGCCTTGTAGGTCACCAGCGGCAGGCCGGTCTCGTGGTACTTGAGGAAGGGCGCGTTCTGTCTCCGGGCACGGGCCCCGTAGCGGGCCTCGTCCAGCTCGACGGTGACGCCGCCCTCACGGAGGCGCCGCAGGCCACGTCCGTCGACGCGCGGGTCGGGGTCGCGCACGGCGACCACGGCGCGCGCGATCCCCGCCGCGAGCAGGGCGTCGGCGCACGGCGGCGTCCTGCCGTGGTGGCTGCAGGGCTCGAGCGTGCAGAAGAGCGTGGCGCCGCGGGCGCGGGGGCCGGCCTCGGCCAAAGCCAGCGCCTCGGCGTGCGGCCGTCCTGGGGCGAGGTGCCAGCCTCTGCCGACCACCTCGCCGTCGTTGACGAGCACCGCGCCGACCAGCGGGTTCGGATGCGTGCCGCCCCGGCCTCTCTCGGCCAGGGAGAACGCCTCGTCCATGTAGCGCTCGTCGTCCATATGCGACAGCCCCGAAGCGCGCTTCAGGGCCGTGGACGACGCCGGTGCGCCGCGCCTGCTTCTCTCATCCGGACTATGACCGTCGGCCCAGGAGTCTCACCTGGTCGGCCCCTCTCGGGGTTCGCGGGCTGTACCGCCGGTGGGGACTTGCACCCCGCCCTGAAGCAGCGATTGATCGTACTGCCTGATTATACGCCCGCGGCGGCGGCCTGCGCCACTGCGGCGAAACGCTCCTCGACGTCCCGGCCCCCGAACACGCTCGAGCCGGCGACCAGCCAGCGGGCGCCGGCCTCGACCAGCGAGCCCGCGTTGAACTCCGTCACGCCGCCGTCGACCTCGATGATGACGTCCTCCGGGAGGTAGTCACGCGCCCGGGCTATCTTGGCGGTCGACGTGGGGATGAAGCGTTGGCCGCCGAAGCCGGGGTTGACCGACATGATGAGCACCAGGTCGCAGAAGTGCCGCGCCTCGGCCAGGGTCTCGACCGGCGTCGCGGGGTTGAGCGACACGCCCGCCAGGGCGCCTGCGTCGCGGATCTGGTCCAGCACGCGATGGAGATGCCTGCACGCCTCCTGGTGCACCACGATCACATCAGCGCCGGCCTCGGCGAACCGGGAGATGTAGTCTTCGGGGCGCTCGATCATGAGGTGGACGTCGAGGAGCGCTCCCGCCCCGTGCACCAACGACTGCAGGGACTTGACCACCGGCGGCCCGATGGTGATGTTGGGGACGAAATGCCCGTCCATGACGTCCACGTGGATGACGCGCGCCCCGGCGTTGAGGACGGCCTCCACCTCGTCGCCGAGGCGGCTGAAGTCGGCCGACAGGATCGACGGGGCCACGTTGATACCGCGCAGGATCTCGTCCATCGCTCCTCCGCTTCGGTCTCGTCGCGGCGGACGCCGCGGAGACATTCTACCTTGTCGTCGGGCCTGCGCCGCCACGGCGCCGGAGGCGGGCGATGAAGAACCCTGAGGACCCGGCGTGCGGCGGCAGCAGGAGGAGGAAGCCTCCGGCCTGCGGATGTCCGAACCCCGGCCAGATCGCCCCGAGGTCCTCGACCTCCCATCCGCCCGTGGCGAGCAGCGGTTCTACGACGTCGAGCGTCTCCGCCCGCGTTACGGTGCAGACGGCGTAAGTGAGGGTGCCGCCGGGCTTGACGGCGGCGGCGGCGCGCTGCAGCAGCCGCCGCTGCAGGCGCGCCAGCCGCCTCACGTCGTCAGGTCGGCGCCGCCAGCGCAGATCCGGCCGGGAAGCGAGCGTGCCGAGACCGCTGCAGGGCGCGTCGAGCAGGACCGCATCGAAGGCCGCGTCCCACTCCGGGTGCGGGTCGAGCGCGTCGCCGCACACGACATCGACCGCTGCGGCGCCGAGGCGGACCAGGTTGGCGCGCAGTCCCTCGGCCCGCCGCTCGTCCACGTCGCAGGCGAGGAGAGCGGCGTTGGGCAGCAGCGCGGCCAACTGGCCTGTCTTGGCGCCGGGGGCGGCGCAGAGGTCGAGCACGGTGGCCGGCCCCGCTGCGACGCCGCCGGCGGCCACGAGGCCGGCGATCTGCGAGCCGCGGGACTGGGCGCTGACGAGGCCGCGCCGGAAGGCGGCGGAGGGCTGGAGTGGCGGACCGTCGTAGAGCAGCGCATCAGGCAGGCCGTCGACGCCGCGCACGGTGAAGCCCTCCTCCGTGAGCCCGGCGACGACCGTCGCCATCTCCCCGCGCAGACGGTTGACGCGCAGACAGCGCTCGGGGGCGACGTCGCCGGCCTCGAGCACCCGGCGGGCGACCTGGTCCCCGAGGTCGTGACGCAGCAGGTCGATCATCCAGACCGGGTACGAGAGCGCCACCGACCATGCGCGGGCGCTGTCTCCGGCACCCAGATCCTCCAGTGTGGCGCGCCCTTCCGTCGCCACGCGCCGCAGCACCGCGTTCACGAACCCGGCGGCCTTCTTCCTCGTGCGCGCCGTGAGCGTGACCGCATCGTCGACGGCGGCGTAGGCGGGTACGCGGTCGAGGAACAGGAGCTGGAAGGCGGCCAGCCGCAGCGCGTCACGGACCTCGGGGTCGGTCGAGGCCAGCGGAGCCCGGGTGTAGGCGCCCACGACGGCGTCGATCGAGCCCCGTCGTCGCACCGTGCCGGTGACGAGCTCGTTGGCGAGACGGCGATCGGCGGGGCTGAGCGCGGCCAGCTCGGGCAGGCCCGCGGCCGAGTCGTCCAGGCGCGAGCCGCCGGTGCGCAACCGGCGCAGGGCGGCGAAGGCGGCGGCCCGGGCCGGGCTGACGCCGGACGGCGCTTCACGACCCTCCGGTGAGCTCACGGCCGCGGCGTCACGAGGCCGCGTCCCGCGCCACGCAGGAACTCCGCCACGGTCAGCCTGGTGCGGCCCTCCTGCTGGAGCTCGTGCACGTCCACCCACCCTTCCCCGGCCGCGATCACGAGACGGTCGGGACCCGGAGCGGGAAGCGGACCGCTGCCCGGCGAGGCGCGCCAGATCCTGGTGCGGCGGCCGCCCAGCCGGGTGACGGCGCCGATATGCGGCGAGAGCGCTCTTATCTGGTCGGCGATCGCGACGGCGGGTCGACTCCAGTCGATCTCCTTGTCGTCCGGCCCTATCTTGGCGGCGTACGTGGCCTCCCCCTCCTGCGCCCGCCAGTTGACCGTGCCGCGGGCGAGGGCGTCGAGCGTCGCGAGCACCCCTGTGACGGCGGCCGGGGCCAGCAGCTCGTAGGCGCGGCCCGCGTCGGCCTCGCGCGGGACATGCACGCGGCGCACGTCACCGACAGGACCCTCGTCCAGACCCTCCGTCATCCGCAGGGTACAGACCCCGAGCTCGGTCTCGCCGGCCATGAGGGCACGCTCCACCGGGGCCGCTCCCCGCCATCGGGGCAGCAGGGAGGGGTGCACCACGATCGTCTCCACCGCGGCGAGCACGGGACGGCGCACGATCTGGCCGTAGGCACAGACCACGAGCACGTCGGGAGCGTGGGCGAGCAGCGTGCGCAGGCTCTCCGGGTCAGAGAGATGCTCCGGTTGCTCGACGGCGACGCCGAGCCGCCGGGCGAGCTCCGTGATGGGGGGCGCCTGGGGGGTGCCTGACCGACCCCGGGGTCGGTCAGGGTTGGTGATCAGGACCACCGGCAGATGCCGGGACGCCGCCAGCCCTTCGAGGACGAGCTCCGCGAAGCGGGCCGTGCCGGCGTACGCGATCCGCATGCGGCTCAGAGGCCTCCGCCGGCCGGGCCGGACGGGTCGCCGTCGGCCTCGCGCAGTGCGCGCAGGGCGGCGGCCCGGGCGCTCCTCGTGGTGCGATCCACGATCAGCACGCCGTCGAGATGATCGACCTCGTGCTGGATGACCCGCGCCTCGAAGCCCTCGGCCACGAAGTCCACCGGCTCGCCACGCTCGTCGACCCCGCGCACGTGCACGCTGACCGCACGCTCCACCGGCATCGTGACGCCCGGCACGCTCAGGCACCCTTCATCGGCTTCTTCCGTGTCGGCGGAGAAGTCGTCGAGCACCGGGTTGGCGAGCACGCGCGGCCGGTCGTCGACGTCGTACACGAGGAGTCGCTGGAGCACACCGATCTGCGGCGCCGCGAGACCGACTCCGGGGGCGTCCTTCATGATGCGGATCATGCGTTTGGCCAGCTTGCGCAGGCCGCGGTCGAACTCGGTGACGTCCCGCGCATGTTCGCGCAGCAGAGGATCGCCGATGACGTGGATCTCGCGGCGTGCCTCCTGCCGCCGTCGGGCGAGCTCCTCCTCGTCCACGGGGCGCTTCGTCTCACGTGTCTCAGCCATGGATCAATGGTACCTCAACCCGGCGGCGCGGCGCCGCGCTCACAACCACTGCGGCTCGACGTCGGGGACCACCCGCACGCCCCTGGCGGCGTATCTGTCGCGGTCCGCCGCGAGCCACTCGCGCAGCGTATCCAGGGTCTTCCCCGCTTGGTTGGTCTTCATCACCAGTCTGCACGTGTGACGTCCACGCTCTCTCCACAGGGGTCCCGGTCCGAGCACCTGCGCGTGGTCTCCGAGCCGCGCGGCCAGACGCTCCGCGGTGAAGCGGCCCGCCGCCTCCAGCTTGTCCCTCGAGAGGCTCGAGAGGTCGAGGCCCACCAGGAAGCCGGCTGGCGGATAACCGAGCTCCCGGCGTCGCGCGAGTTCCTCCGCGTAGAAGCGTTCGTCCTCCCCGGCCGCCGCCAGCGCGATCGGCCTGGCCTCCGGGTCGAGCGTCTGGACGATGACGCGGCCCGGCCGGTCGCCGCGCCCGCTGCGGCCGCCGACCTGGACGAGGAGCGAGTGGGTGCGCTCCTCGGCGCGGAAGTCCGGGAACCTCAGCGTCAGGTCGGCGTTGACCACTCCCACGAGGGTCACGTCCGGGAAGTGATGTCCCTTGGCGATCATCTGCGTCCCCACCAGCACCTTCGGACCAGGCTCGCGGAACCTGGTGAGCACCTGCTGCAGCCGCGCGTACGACCCGGCCACGTCGGAGTCCAGCCGCAGGAGGTCCACCCCGGGGAGGAGCAGACGCACTTCACGCTCCACCCGCTCGGTCCCGTAGCCGTGACGCACGAGGTCGGATCTGCCACAGATGGGGCAGGCGGACGGAGCGGGTTCACGATGCCCGCAGGTACGACAACGCAGAGTCCTGCCGCCGAACAGGGTGAGGGTCACGTCGCATCGAGGGCACTCCCACGCGTGTCCGCAGTGCTCGCACACGAGATAAGAGGCGATACCGCGGCGGTTGATGAAGAGGATGGCCTTCTCGCCCGCGTCGACCACGCCGGTGAGCGCCTCGCGCAACGGGTCCGAGAAGAGCCCGTGGTGGGCTCGCATGTCGACGACTTCAAGGGCCGGGGGCCGCGTGCCGTCCACCCGCTGGCGCAGGTCGGCGTGGAGCGCGACGCGGTCATAGGACTCGACGCTCGGTGTGGCCGAGCCGAGGATCACGACCGCTCCGTCGGCGGCCGCGCGCCAGCGAGCCACCGTGCGCGCGTCGTAGGCGGGCTCGCTCTCCTGTTTGTAGGACGTGTCGTGCTCCTCGTCCACGACGATCAGCCCGAGGTCCGCCAGCGGCGCGAACACGGCCGAACGTGCTCCGACCACGATACGGACCTCGCCGCGGGCGATCGCCGCGTACGCGAGGACCCGCTCCCTGGCCGAGAGGCCCGAGTGCAGCACGGCGACGGGGATGCCGGTGAAGCGCCGTCGGACCCTCGCCACAGTCTGGCCCGTGAGGCCGATCTCGGGCACCAGGAGGAGGACCGAGCGCCCGGCCTCCAGCACCTGCTGGGCGGCCTGGAGATAGACCTCGGTCTTGCCGCTGCCGGTGACGCCGTGCAGCAGCACCTCGTCGCCGGGCCGCGCGTCGCAGAGCACGCACCGGAGCGCGCGGCGCTGCTCGTCGAGCAGGTCCGGCATGTCCGCGACGGCCGCACACGCCGTGGCATCCGGCAGCGGGATCGGGGTCTCAGCCCCGTAGCCTCCGCCCACGGGCGTGGGCGGCGCGGAGCCCCCAGCCTCGTCGTCGCCGGCGCCGGGCGCCGGATCGGCGCTCACCAGCGCCCCTTCCGCGAGGAGCCGGCGCAGGCCGGCGGCGGAGAGGCCGGCGGCGGCGCGCAGCTCCCGCTCCCCGATGCTCCCGGCCTGTTCGACGAGCGTGAGCGCGCTGCGTTGCCGGGGTCCCAGCCGTGCCGGGGTCTCAGAACCCCGTCGGAGGGCCCGGTCCGGGGCCGCGACGCCGACGACGCGGGCGCGGTAGGCCACCCGCAACCAGCCTCTGCGGCGGTAACGCTCATGCTCGGGCGGGAGCGGGCCGGCCGGGAGACGGACGCCGCCGAGTGCGCCCAGAGCCTCTTCCCCGGCCGCGACCGCCGCTGCGCCGGCCTCCGTGAGCTCGTACCGGCGATCCACCTTGAGCGCTCCCACCGGAGGACACACCAGCGTCAGCGCAGCGGCGAAGGAGGAGAGATAGTGACGCTCCACGCGGCGGGCGAGATCGAGCAGCCCGGGCGGCACTGGAGGCACGTGCAAGACATCGTGCAGCGGCAGTACGCGCCCCTCGTGGCCGCTCGCGTCGCGGATCTCGAGCACCACGCCGATCACCGTGCGCGCACCCAGCGGTGCGGCCACGAGCGCTCCGGCCTGCGCCGCCGCCGCGAGGTGGGCGGGCACCTCGTAGTCGAAGGCCTCGGCGAAGGCCCGCGTGCGGACCAGCGGGAAGACGGCGGCGTAGCTCACGCGGCGCCGCCCTCCGCCCGGCGCGGCCTCAGTCCTTGAGACCGGCGGCGTGGAGCGCGTCGGCCTCGAGGCCCGCGGCGGCGCGCAGCGCCTCGGCCTTGTCGGTGCGCTCCCACGTGAAGTCGTGGTCGCTGCGACCGAAGTGGCCGTAGGCCGCCGTCTTGCGGTAGATGGGGCGGCGCAGGTCGAGGTCGCGCAGGATCGCGGCCGGCCGGAGGTCGAAGTGCTCGTCGACGAGCCCCTCGATGACCGCCAGGTCGACCTTCTCGGTGCCCTCGCAGTCGACCATCACCGAGACCGGATGGGCCACACCGATGGCGTAGGCCACCTGCACCTGGCAACGATCGGCCAGACCGGCGGCGACCACGTTCTTGGCCACGTGCCGGGCGGCGTAGGCGCCGGAGCGGTCCACCTTGCTCGGGTCCTTGCCCGAGAAGGCGCCGCCGCCGTGCGGAGCGGACCCGCCGTACGTGTCGACCACGATCTTGCGCCCGGTGAGGCCGCAGTCGCCCATCGGGCCGCCGATGACGAACTTGCCGGTGGCGTTGATGACGGTGATGTCCTCGAGCCTGTCCGGGTCGTACAGGGACTTGGGCAGGATGGGCTCCACGACGTGCTCGAGCACGTCGGGGTAGATGATGCTCTGCAGGTCGGCGCTCTCGGCGTGCTGGGTGGCGAGCACGACCTTGACGATCTCGACCGGCTTGCCGCCCTCGTACCGCACCGTGACCTGACTCTTGCCGTCGGGCCGCAGGTAGGGCAGGATCTCCGCCTTGCGTACGTCGGCGAGACGGCGGGCGAGCCTGTGCGAGAGCGCGATGGGCAGCGGCATGAGCTCCGGCGTCTCGGTGCACGCGAAACCGAACACCATGCCCTGGTCGCCGGCGCCCTGCGTGTCGAGCACGTCGTCGTCGTTGACGTCTGTGCGCTTCTCGTAGGCCTCCTCCACGCCCTGGCTGATGTCGGGCGACTGCGGGTCGATGGAGGTGATCACGCCACAGGTGTCGCAGTCGAACCCGTAGAGAGCGTTGTCGTAGCCGATGCCGCGGATGGTCTCGCGCACGATCTTCGGGATCTCCACGTAGGTGTCGGTGGTGATCTCGCCGGCGACCACGACGAGCCCCGTGGTGATCAGTGTCTCGCAGGCGACGCGGCCATACGGGTCCTTGGCGAAGATCGCGTCGAGGATGGCGTCCGAGACTTGGTCGGCGATCTTGTCGGGATGGCCCTCGGTGACCGATTCCGACGTGAACAGGTGCGTACGCTCTTCCACGTGAGTCCTCCGGGCGGGCAGCACGGGCGAACCGGCTGATTGGGTGTGGCCGTCGGGCCTCGGGGCGGTCCCGCGGCCCGGAGCAGTGTACCAGACCCCTCCGACGGGCGGCAACGCGCCGACCCGGCAGGAGTCACAGGCCCTCGTGACGCTCGCTCTTCGGCGTCCGTGCCATGAGGTGCGCGACGCACTCCCGTGGCGTGCGGTTGCCCTCCAGGACCTGATAGACGTTCTCGGTGACCGGCATCTCCACGCCGAGCCTGCCCGCCATGTCGTGCAGCGCGTAGGCGGTGTGCAGGCCCTCCACCACCTGCCCGACCCGGCTCTCCACCTCGGCCGGCGGCACGCCTTTCGCGAGCAGCTCGCCCGCCAGCCGGTTCCGGCTGTGCCGCGAGGTGCACGTGGCGATGAGGTCGCCGATCCCGGCGAGGCCGGTGAACGTGGCGATGTGCGCCCCCTGGATCATGCCGAGTCGCGTCATCTCGGCGACGCTGCGGGTGATGAGACTGGCGCGCGAGTTGTCCCCGAACCCGAGGCCGTCGGACATGCCCACCGCCACCGCCACCGGGTTCTTGATCGCACCGCAGAACTCGACCCCCACCACGTCGTCGTTGGTGTACACGCGGAAGGTCTCGCTGGTGAGCGCCGTCTGCAGGCGCAGCGCGACGGCCTCGTCGGCGCAGGCGATCACCGTCGCCGACGGCATGTCCTTGCCGACCTCCTCGGCGTGGTTGGGGCCGGAGAGCGCGGCGGCGCCGGCCCCCGTCTCCTCCTCGATCACCTGGGTGGGCCGGTCGAGGGTGCCGATCTCGTACCCTTTGGCGAGGGAGAGCTGCAGAGTGTCCCGGGGGCGGCGCGGAGCAGCCCATCTGGCCGCATCACGCACCGCCTGCGTGGGCACCGCGTACACGAGCAGCTCGATCCCGTCGAGGCTGGCATCGTCCCTACCGGTGAACCGGATCGCCTGGGGCAGCTGGACGCCGGGCAGGAAGTGCGGGTTCTCGTGCGTCGCCTGCAGTCGCACCGCCTCTTCACGGGCGAGCGTCAGCACCTCCACCTCGTGCCCCCTCAGCGCCAGCAGACGGGCGAAGGCGCTGCCCCAGCTCCCGCTGCCGATGACGGTGGTCCTCACCTCACGCCTCCTCCTGCCCGCCGGTCGCCGAGTCCCGTCGGCTGCTCCACAGGGTCTTGACCCGGTTCTCCTCACCGCGCAGCAGGCGCCGGATGTTGCTCCGGTGCGCCCACCACACGACGATCGCTACCAGGACGCCGGCGATCTTGTACGGAGTGGGTTCGTCGAAGACGTAGGCCAGGACCGGGACCAGGGAAGCCGCCGCCAACGAGGCCACGCTCACGTACCGCGTCGTCAGCAGAAGCACGATCCACACGGTGACGACGATGAGGAACACGAGCGGGACGAGCGCCAGGACGACCGCCGCCCCGGTGGCGATGCCCTTTCCGCCCCGGCCCTTCAGGAAGATCGAGTAGATGTGCCCGACCACCGGCGCGGCGGCGATGAAGATCGCCCACCACGGGTGGAAGAGCGCCGCCGCCAGCGCCGCCGGGACGTACCCCTTGAGCATGTCGCAGGCGAGGACGGCCACGCCCGCCCTCTTGCCCAGTACGCGGAAGACGTTGGTCGTGCCCACGTTGCCCGAGCCGTGCAGACGCACGTCGACGCCGAAGAACACCTTGCCGATGACGAGGCCGAACGGGACGGAGCCGATCAGGTAAGCGGTCGTCAGGAGAACGCCGAAGCCGAAGACCGGGAGGACGTTCATCGTCTACCCTTGAAGTCGATGACGAGCGGGACACCGTCGAGCCCGAAGCGGGCGCGGAGCCGGTTCTCGACGTAGAAGCCGAAATCGCGGGTGACGAGGGTCCGGTCGTTGACCTCGATCGCCAGTCTCGGCGGCGCCGTCGCGAACTGGGCCGCGTAGTACATCTTCAGTCGCCGGCCGCGCTTCATCGGACCTGGACGGTCCGCGACCAGGCCCCGGAGGGCGCGGTTGAGCTCACCGGTGGGGATATGGGCGCGGAAACGGGCATCGAGCCCGGCGACCGTGCGCAACAGGTCGTGCACCCCGCGACGGGTGAGGGCGGACACGGCGACGACGGGGGGCTTCTGGCGCAGCTTGCGACGGGCGACGCCTGCGATCCCCTCGAGGTCGGGAGACGCGAGGTCGACCTTGTTCACGGCGAGCACCGTGGCGCAGTGACGCTTCGCCGCCTCGGCGCAGATCGAGAGGTCGAGCTCGCCGAAGCGCAGCGTGGCGTCGGCCACGACGATCGCGACGTGCGCCCGGTCGAGGCTCTGCACACTGCGCAGATAGGCATAGTACTCCACACCGGTCACCTTGGCGGCCTTGCGCATGCCGGCCGTGTCGATGAAGCGGAAGCGGCCGATGTCCGTGTCGACGACGCTGTCGATGGCGTCGCGCGTGGTACCGGCGATCTCGCTGACGATGGTACGCGTCTCGCCCGCGATCGCGTTGAAGAGCGAGGACTTGCCCGCGTTCGGCCGGCCGACGATCGCCACCGGTGTCTCCGTCTCGGACGTCGGCGCCCCATCGTCGATCGGCGCCGCCTCCGTCTCCTGCATGAGACGGTCCAGCAGTTCACCGCTCCCCGTGCCGTGCAGGGCGGAGACGAGCAGCGGCTCTCCGAGCCCGAGCCGGTAGATCTCCGGCGCCGCGGCGGTGCTCGACGGATCGTCCATCTTGTTGGCCACCACCAGCACCGGCACGCGCGCGCGGCGCAGCGCGTCGGCGATCACGTGGTCGTCGGCGAGCGGTCCGCTGCGACCGTCGAGCACGAACAGCACCACGTCGGCGGCCGCGATGGCCTGCTCCACCTGCTCACGGACGTGGCCGGCGAAGGGCGCGTCCGGCGAGGTGTCGTACCCTCCGGTGTCGACGAGATGCACGCGCCTTCCCGCCCACTCCACCTCGACTTCCTTGCGGTCCCGCGTCACGCCCGGGGTCTCATGCACCACGGCCGTACGTGTGCCGCTCAGACGGTTCACCAGGGTGGATTTGCCGGCGTTGGGAGAACCGACGACGGCGACGACGGGCGGCTTGGTCATTCAGACAGTCTAGCAAACGCCTCGCCGAGTGAGGCCGCCACGACGAGGCGCCCGTCACAGGCGGCTTTCAACTCGTCTTCGCCGACGTCGTCGAGGGTGCGCCCGAGGGCGTCGGGCAGCCACACACGGGGGGCCAGGAGCCATTCGCCCTCGGCGAGCGGGGTCTTGCGGAGCGCCCGCAGCACCTCCTCTCCGCCGAGAAGTCCCGTGACCGTGACGTGCGGACCGAAGACGGCGTTCGCGACAGCGAAGGGCTGCATCGGCGTTCCGGCTGCGGCCGACAGCGTCGTGGCGGCGGCGGCCACGACCGGACGCGCGAGCGTGCCGGTGAGGAGCCGGACGGCGGTCACCGCGCGGCGAGGCCGACGCGCCGCGGACCCCCGGCCCGGCGTGTGACGCGCCCAGTCCGCGGCCAGTGCCGCGGCCTCCTCGAGCGTCGCAGCGCAGATACCGACGCCGTTCTCGTACTGCTCCGGCGCGTCACTCGCCGGAGGCGTCAGACCGGCCAGCAGATACAGTTCGTCGGCGGCGTGCACGAAGGCCGCCCCGCGCGTGGCGCGGAAGTCGCGCTGCCAGGCCTCGATCCGGGCGAGCGTCGCCCGTGCGTCGACTCCCGTCACCCGGCGCAGGTCTCCCTCCGCGGCCAGCGACACCGGCACCACGCCCAGGTCGACGACGCTGCGCAGCCCGGCGCTGCACCGGACGGTCTCCTCCAACGTGACGCCGTCGTTCCACCCCGGACACAGCACCACCTGCAGATGCAGTCTCACGCCGGCGGCGGCGAGGCGTTCGAGCAGGGCGCGCGCGCCTGAGGCGGCGCGGCCCATGAGTCGCACCCGGGCCGCATCGTCCCAGGCGTGCAGCGAGACGAACAGCGGCGAAAGGCCCAGCGTCAGGATGCGCTGGACATCCGCCTCGGACAGGTTGCTCAGGGTCGTGAAGTTCCCGTGCAGGAACGACAACCGATAATCGTCGTCCTTGACCCGGAGCGCCTCCCGCAACCCCCGCGGCACCTGGTCCACGAAGCAGAAGCGGCACGCATTGCGGCAGGTGCGCGGCGCGTCGCCGAGTCCGGCGTGGTCGAGCGAGATGCCGTGCCACTCCCCGGCACGCGGCGCGACGACGAGGTCCAGCGGGCGGCCCTCGCGCAACACCGAGGCCCAGAGAACGCCGTCGGCGGCCGCATCCTCGAGATCGAGGACGTCGAGCGGGACGCGACCGTTCAGATCGACGATACGGTCGCCCGGGAACAGGCCGGCGCGTGCCGCGGCGGCTGCCACGTCGGCCACCACGACGCCGGCGCAGGCGCCGACGGAGACGTCATCCACCGCAGAGATCCACCAGGGCCTGCACCGTCGCGGCGATCTCCTCGTCCGGGGTCGAGGCCCCCGCCGTGACGCCGACCCGGCCGGCTCCGACCAGCCATTCGGGACGCAGCTCGGCGGCCGACTCGATGTGGTGGGTGCGCGGCTCGATGGCCGCGCAGAGCTGGGCGAGGCGGGCCGTGTTGGCGCTGTTGCGCCCGCCCACGACGACCACCACGTCCACCTCCTCGGCCATCTCGCAGGCCGCGCTCTGACGCTTCTCCGTGGCGTCGCAGACCGTGTTGAAGACGAGGAGCTCGCGCGCCGCGGGAGCGAGCTCCGCCGCCAGCGCCGAGAGATTGGCCCGCGTCTGCGTCGTCTGTACGACGACGCCGACACGCCGGCCGCGGAGACGCTCGAGCGGCAGCCCGGAGGCGTCCTCCACCACGACCGCGTCCGCCCCCGCGAACCCCTGCAGGCCCACCACCTCGGGATGGTCGCGCTCACCCAGGATCACGACCGCGTAACCGGCGTCGCGAAGCATGGCCGCCTTGCGCTGCGCCACCGAGACGAACGGACAGGTGGCGTCGACCACGTTGAGCCGCCGGGAGCGGGCGTGCTCCAGCACGTCCGGGGGGACCCCGTGCGTGCGCACGATCAACGTGCCCGACCCGGCCTGGCCGACGTCGTCGACCACATGGACGCCGCGCTCCTCGAGGCTCCCCACCACACGGGGGTTGTGGATGATCGGCCCGAGCGTCGCGACCGGCGCGGGAGCACCTTCGAGCGCCTCGCCGGTGAGACGCAGGGCACGCTCCACCCCATAACAGTAGCCGGCGTACCTGGCCACCACGATCTCGACGTCCCCGGCCCGGACGCGCCGCAGGTCCGCGGCGCGCTCAGGCTCGTCGTACGGGGCCGACGGGCCGCCGGCCACGCCGTCTTCAGAGGCCGGCATACAACTCCGCAACGGCCGCGAACATGCGCCGTGCGGCCTCCCGGTAGGCCTTGCTGTTGCGGGTGGTGATGTCGCTCAGGTCGACCGGTGGTCCGACCTGCCCACGCAGGGCCGGGAACCCCGGCCTGCCGTCGCGCCACATGTACTGCGTGCCGTCCAGGGCCAGCGGGATCACCGGCGCTCCGCTGCGCAGCGCGATCATACCGACGCCGGGCATGAACTCGTGCACCGCATCGTCGATCTGACGGTGCCCCTCGGGAAACATGAGGAGGACCTCGCCCCTCTCGAGGACGGCGAGCGCGGTCTGGAGCGCAGCCCGGTCTCCGGCGCCGCGATCGAGCGGGAACGCCCCGAGACTCGAGATGAACCGGGCGGCCTGGCGGTTGGCGAAGAGCTCCCTCTTCGCCATGAAGCGCAGCGGACGCGCGAAGACCATCCCGGCGACCACCGGGTCCCAGAAGCACTTGTGGGTCATCACGACCAGCGCGGGGCCGGAGCACGGCAGATGCTCGGCGCCGCGCACCCGGCAACGGTAGAGCCCGCCGAAGAAAGGCACCGCCAGCCACCGGAGGAAGGTGTAGAGAGCGGTGTCGCCGTCCCCCTTCAGAGGATAGCCCCAAGGACCTTTCACGCCGACACCTTCTCCCTGACGATGGCGACGACCGCGTCGACGACCTCCTCCAGACTCAGTCCGGAGGAGTCCACCTCCACGGCATCGTCGGCCTTGCGCAGCGGCGCGACCTCGCGCCGGCTGTCGCGCCGGTCGCGCTCCCGCAACTCCGTCAGCACCTGCCTCCTGTCCACAGCGGCCCCCGCGGCCTCGAACTCCGCGGCGCGCCGTTCCGCCCTCACCTCAGGGCGCGCCGAGAGGTAGACCTTGACCTCGGCGTCCGGGAACACGTTGGTGCCGATGTCGCGGCCCTCCATCACGACGTCGGCGCCGCGGCCGAGTTCCCGCTGTCGCTCGACCAGCAGGCGGCGTACGTCAGGGAGCGTGGAGACGATCGAGGCGGCCGTGCCCATCTCAAGGGTGCGGATGAGACCGCTGAGATCGCGGTCGCCGGCGTGCAGACGCCCGTCACCGTCGAAACACAGATGCGCCGTGGCGGCCACCTCTCTGACGGCGCTCTCGTCGTCCAGCGGCACGCCGGCTTCGGTCGCCAGGAGACCGACGGCGCGGTACATCGCCCCCGTATCGAGGTACAGATAGCCCAGGCGTCGGGCCACGCGCCGCGCCACGGTGCTCTTCCCGGACGCGACGGGTCCGTCGATGGCGACGACCGTCATTCGGCGTCGACCTCCCGCCGCGTGCCGACCTCGTAACCGAGCGCTCCGAGGACGTGGGCGGCGCGCCGGCACGCCGCCTCGCCCAGCACGTACACCGTCAGCGTACCGCCGAGCTCGGGGGTCATGTGATGCATCGAGAGGTCCTCGACGTTGATGCCGGCGTCGCCGAGCGCCACCATGATCTCGCTGAACACACCGGGCCGGTCGGGCACCGGGATCATGACGCGGTGCAGGTCCTCGGCCGGGAGACTGCCCGCCGCGAGCATCCGTTCACGCTGTTCCCTGGCGCGCACGATGGTGTCGCCGAGACGGGAGGCGTCGGCGGCGGCGAGGGCCTCCAGCACCTCCTGGAGTCCCTCCTGGAACTGCGCCAGAGACGCCAGCAGCGCGGCGCGGTTCTCGAGGAAGATGTCGGTCCACACGCGGCGGTTGCTGCCCGCGATGCGGGTGAGGTCGCGGAAGCTGGGGCCCGCCGAGAGCAGGGCGTCGCGGGCCCCCGCGTGATGCCCGGCCTGGCTCATGAGCACGTTGGCCAGTACGTGCGGGAGGTGGCTCACGACCGCCATCACGCGGTCGTGCTCCTCGGCGTCCACCGCCACCGGGCGGGCCCCGATCTCACCGAGGAAGCCGTACAGGAGCTGGTACGCGTCGGCGTCGACGTGGGCCCCGGGCGTCACGAAGTACGTCGCGTCCTGGTACAGGGACGCGCGCGCATTGGCCACGCCGGCGGCCTCCGAACCACACAGGGGGTGACCGCCGATGCAGCGGCGCTGCTCGGCGGCGGAGAGCGCCCGCATGAGCGGGCCCTTCGTACTGCCGACGTCAGTGACCACCGCGTGCGGGGTGGCCGCGCGCAGGGCGGCGCGCACGTGCGTGACGACCAGCCGCACCGGGGTGCAGACGAAGATGAGCCCGGCTCCGTCACAGGCCTCCTCGAGACTCCCGCAGGCGCGGGTGACCGCGCCCCGTTCGAGAGCCTGCTCCAGCGTGGCCTGCGTCTGGCTGTAGCCGCGCACCTCCGCGACCCCCGCGCGCTCCCGGGCGGCGAGCCCGAGGGAGCCTCCCATGAGCCCGACGCCGATGATCGCCACGCTGTGCACGCGTGCGGCAGCCATCGGTCAGGCGCCTCCCCGGTCCGGAGACACCGGATCACGACGCGCCTGGTCGTCCACCTCGAGCGCGTCGAGCTTCTCCAGGAAGAAGGCGACCTCGTCCTCCGAGCCCAGCGTCATCCGCATCCATCCCGGACACCCCAGCACCGCGCCGTCGCGGACCATCGCTCCCGCGGCCAGCAACGCACCGCAGACCTCCTCGCGGGGGCGACGCAGCCCGTCGGCGCCGACGAGCATGAAGTTGGCCTGCGTCGGCACCGTCGCGTGTCCGCGCTCCGCCAGTCGCGCCGTCAGGTAGTCACGGAGACGCGCGTTGGTCTCGCGCCGCTCCACGACCCGCTCCTGATGCCGGAGCGCCTCGAGCGCCGCCACTTGACCGAGGAGGGTCACGTTGAACGGTTGCCGGGCCTTGTCGAGCGCCTCCCGTACCTCCGGGGCGCAGACGGCGTAGCCGGTGCGCAGACCCGCCAGACCGTAGATCTTCGAGAAGGTCCGCAGGACGACCACGTTGTCGTGACCCCGGCGGATCGCCGGCGGCCCCTCCCCGTCTTCCGCGGTCACGAACTCACGGTACGCCTCGTCGACGACCACCAGCACCTCGTCGGGCACGCTCTCCACCAGGCGCCGGATCTCCGCCGTCGGGACGTATGTGCCGGTGGGGTTGTTCGGGTTGCAGACGAGCAGGAGCTTCGTCCTGGCAGAGACGGCCGCGGCCATCGCCTCGAGGTCATGCACGTGGTCCCGCAGCGGGATCGCGACCGGGACGGCCCCGTTGATCGCGATCACATCGTGGTAGGCGGTGAACGTCGGCGCCGCCAGCACGACCTCGTCGCCACGTTCCAGGACGACTTGCCCGAGCAGATAGAGGAGCTCGGCGGAGCCGCCGCCGACGGCGATCTCCTCCGGGCGACAGTCGTGCCGGGCGGCCAGAGCCTCACGCAGGTCGGTCGAGAGGGAGTCCGGGTAGCGGTTCACTCCGTCGAGGGCCCCGAGCAGCGCCTCCCGGACCTCGGGGAACGGCGGGAGCGGATACTCGTTCGAGGCCAGCCGCACGACCCGCTCGAGGCCGTGGCGCCGCTTGAGAGCCTCGAGAGACGGCCCTCCCTCGTAAGGGACGACGTCGGCCAACTCCGGGATGAAGCGGACGGGCATCGGTTCACCCCTCCGGCCCCGACGACCCCCCGGTCGCCTCGTCCGGCCCCGAGTTCGCGTCGGACGGCGACTCCGCCGCCAGCGGCAGGGGCTGGCCCTCGTCCTCACCGGAGACCTCGTCGGCGACCTGCTCACCGGCGCGACGCAGGGCGTCGACCTCGTCGGCGGTCAGCTCCCGGTGCCCCCCGGGCTCGAGACCCTTGTCCGTCAGAGGGCCGTAGCGCCGCCGGCTGAGGTCCTCCACCGGCAGGCCGACGCTCCGGAACATGCGGCGGACCTGGCGTTTGCGGCCCTCGTGGAGCGTGATCTCCACCAGGGCGGTCTTGGCGCTCTGCTTCCGGAGTCGCACGTCGGCCGGCGCAGTCATGCCGTCCTCGAGGTCCACGCCCTGACGGAGCGTGGCCAGAGCCCGGCGGCTGACCTTGCCGCGCACCCGCGCGACGTACGTCTTGGGGACGCCGTAACGGGGATGCATGAGGCGGTTGGCGAGCACGCCGTCGTTGGTGAGCACGATCAAGCCGGTGGTGTCGACGTCGAGGCGACCCACCGGGAAGAGCTCGCGGCCGCGGGGGACGAGGTCCACGATGACCTTGTCGGCGTGAGGGTCGCGCCGCGTACTGGCGACACCCTTGGGCTTGTTGACGAGCAGATACCTGAGTCCCCGCGGGGAGACGGGCTCACCGCGCACGGCCACCACGTCGTCGACGGTCACCTTCTGGCGGGGGAACTCGACCACCTCGTCGTTGACCGTCACCACACCCTCGCGGATGAGTTCATCGCAGGCGCGCCGCGAGCCCAGGCCGGCGCGGGCGAGGAAGACCGCGAGGTTCATCGGCTTGGCCGGGCTCATCGCGCCCTCCTCTCGGCCGTCGCGTGCAACCGCGAGCGGATCTCGTCGACCTCGTCGGCACGGAGCGCGAACCCCTCGAGCGGCGGCAGGTCCTCCCGACTCGCGAGGCCGAACAACCGCAGGAAACGCTCGCTGGTGCCGTACAGGACCGGCGTACCCGGGGCGTCGGCCCGTCCCTGCTGCTCCACCAGACCGCGCTCCTCGAGGGCTCCGAGGGCGTACTCCGACGAGACGCCCCGGACCTCCGCGATCTCCGCCCGCGTCACCGGCTCAAGATAGGCGACCACGGCGAGCGTCTCCAGCAGCGCCGGGGAGAGTTCGTCCGGGCGCTCAGCCCCGGTGAAGCCGCGCACGTCCGCGGCGCAGTCGTCGGCCACTGCGAAAGTGTGGCCGCCGGCGACCCGGCGCAGCTCGATGCCGTGCTCACCGGGGCGATACTCGATGCGGAGCGCCGCGAGGGCCGACTCGATCTCCTCCTCCCGGCGATCGAGGGCCTGTGCCAGCACCCCGGTGGACAGCGGGCGCGGAGAGATGAACAGGAGTGCCTCGAGGCGGCGTGCGAGTGGGAGCATGCGGGCGGAGGTCGGTGCCGGGACGCCCCGATGCTACCGCAGAGCGGCGCCCGGAGTCACCCCATCACCGCTGCCGGCGCCGCCACCCGGCTCACGACGATGTCGCCGAAGTGACGGGTCTGGTGCAGCAACGCCTCTCCGCTCGAGTGCAGCTCGAGGAGCGCGAAGAACGTCACCGCCCGCTCGAGACGGTCCTGGGGGGCCACCGCGGCGAACGTGAACTCCCCGGCGTCGTCGAGGAGCACGCGCAGACGACGCAGCTCCTCGACGAGCGTGACGGCGAGGTCGGCGAGGTGACTCGTGTCCGGCGCCGGCGGGTCGCGGAGCAGGGGCGCGAGGGCCTCCGCCAGGGTCACCGCGCGCAGCGAGGCCTCAGGCAGCCGCCGGCGCAGGAGCTCCGTCGGGACGGGGACGCTGCGGTAGAGTCGCCCGCTGTGCGCCTGCCAGGCCTCGCCGAGGGCGTCGGCGGCGTTGCGGAACTGACTGTACCGCACGAGGCGCTCGACCAGCTGGCGGGCCGCCTCGTCCGGGTCCAGATCCTCGAGCTCCTCCTCGGCCTCCTCCTCGAGCAGGAGGCGCGACTTCATCTCGAGCAGCGCCGCGACCAGGACCACGAACTGCGAGGTGGCATCGAGGTCGAACTCGCCGCTGTCCGCGAGCTTGAGGACGTACTCGGCGATGATGCGCGAGACGCGGACCTCCCAGATGTCGATCTCGTCGCGCAGAATCAGGGTGACGAGCAGATCGAACGGCCCGTCGAAGACGTCGAGGTCGAGTCGCGTGGTCACCGGCGGCGCGGCCGTGGCGGTCACGTCAGCCCGCATCAGCCCGGTCTTCCCCGCGCGTGTCGGTGCGCCGCGGCCTCATTCGTCCGGCTGGTGCACGAACGAGGGGATGTCGAGCACGTGGTCGTCGCGCCCGGCCGGTTCGTCGGCCCGCGCCTCGGACTCGGGCCTGGATCCGGGTCGTGGGGCCGGCACGCGCCCCTGCGGGGGGCGCGGCGTCGGCTCGGGGCGCCTGGCCTCCTCCCCGAAACCGGTGGCGACCACGGTGATGGCGATCCTGCCCTCGAGGGCCTTGTCGACCACCGCGCCGAAGATGATGTTGGCGTCGTCGGCGGCCGCCTCGCTGATAACGCCGGCCGCCTCGTTCACTTCGAACAGGCTGAGGTCCTCTCCGCCGGTGATGTTGAGCAGCAGGCCGCTCGCCCCCTCGATGCTGGTCTCCAGCAGCGGCGAGTGGATGGCCATGTCGGCCGCCGCATGGGCCCGGTCCTCCTCGCCCGAGACGCCGATGCCGAGCAGCGCCGTGCCGGCCCCCTGCACGATGGTGCGCACGTCGGCGAAGTCCAGATTTATGAGCCCGGGCACCGTGATGAGGTCGGTGATGCCTTGTACGCCCTGGCGGAGGATGTCGTCGGCGTGCCGGAACGCCTCGACGACGCTCGCATTGCGCTCGACCACGTCGAGGAGCCTGTCGTTGGGGATGGAGATGACCGTGTCGGCCACGGCGCGCAGGGCCTCGATGCCCTGGAGCGCCTGGCGCGCCCGCCGGTTGCCCTCGAAACCGAACGGCTTGGTCACGATCGCGATGGTCACCGCCCCGAGCTCGCCGGCCACCTGCGCGACGACCGGGGCGCCGCCGGTACCGGTGCCGCCGCCCTCGCCGGCGGTGACGAACACGAGGTCGGCGCCGCGCAGCGCCGTCTTGAGCTGGTCGCGGCTGACCTCCATCGCCTCGCGGCCCACCGCAGGGTCTGCGCCGCCACCGAGGCCGTGGGTGATCTCCTGGCCGATGTGGATCTTGACGTCCGCGTCGCATACGTCGAGCTGCTGCACATCGGTGTTGATGGCGATGAACTCGACGCCCTTCACGCCGGAGTCGACCATCCGGTTCACGGCGTTGGTCCCCGCTCCGCCGATGCCGACGACCTTGATGGTCGTCACGTACGGCCGGCCCCGCACCGAGCCCTCAAGCCCCACGGGGTCGGGAGGCGCGCCGCCGCCGTCGGTGCGACGGAAGAGCTCGCTCAGTCCGTCTTTCATGCTAGGACGATCTGCCATTCAGCACCTCCCGGGCGAGGGCGCGGTACGACTCCGCCCCTCTGCCTCTGGGATCGTACTTTAGCACCGACGTCCCGCCGACCGGCGCCTCGGCGAACTTGATCGTCTTGCGCACCACGGTGTCGAACACGAGGTCGCCGAAGTTCTCGCGCAGGACCTCGATGGACTCCTTGCCGTGGTGCGTGCGCGCATCGAAGAGCGTGGGCAGGATGCCCATGATGCGCACGTCCGGGTTGAGGTTCTCGCGGATCATCTCCAGGGTCCGCTCGAGCTGCAGCAGCCCGCGCAGCGAGAGGTACTCACACTGGACGGGGACGATGACGGCCTCGGACGCGGTGAGCGCGTTGATCGTGAGCAGCCCGAGCGAGGGCGGCGTGTCGATCAGGATGTAGTCGTAGCGCTCGCGGACGGCGTCGAGGGCGCGGTGCAGCGCCCGTTCGCGGCCGATCATGGTGGACAGCGCCATCTCGGCGCCGGCGAGGTCGATGGTGGCGGCGGCGACGTCCAGCTCACGCCGGTGGATGATCTCGTCGATCGGCGTGCGGTGCACAAGGACGTCGTACATGCTCTTCTCGAGCCCCTCGGTGTCGATCCCCTGGCTCATGGTCAGGTTGCCCTGGGGATCCACATCGACGGCCAGCACACGAAGGTCGTGCTCGCGCAGGGCGGCGCCGAGGTTCACGGTGGAGGTGGTCTTGGCCACCCCGCCTTTCTGGTTGGCGAGGGCGATGACATGCGCCATGGAAGCGTTACCCCTGTGTCGACTCCGCGTCAGGACGCTGTTCGGCCCGCAGGCAAGAATCCCTGCATGTGACGGGCCCCGCGCGGAACGCGGGGCCCGTGGACACATACTGCCTCGATGAGGCGCGGACGGGCCTCCTCACGCCTTGGGGGCCTCCGGCGGCTCAGGAGCCTCGGGTGCGTCCTCGTCGCTGAGCACGTCCTCCCCGGCCTCGTCCTCGACGTACTCCTCGTCGTCGACGTACTCCTCCTCGATCATCTCGTCGTCGGCGGCCTCGATGTACTCGTCCTCGTCCTCCTCATCGTCCTCCTGGACGCTGGTGATGGACGAGATCGAGCGCTTGAGGAACCGGACGCGGGTGCGCTTCGCGACCTCCAGCTCGACCCAGTCCTCGCGGATCGCGGTGACGGTGCCGTACATCCCGCCGATGGTGACCACCTCGTCGCCCTTCCTCAGCATGCTGAGCATCTCGGCGTGCTGCCGCCGTTGGCGCTGCTGCGGGCGGATGGCGAGGAAGTAGAAGATCCCGAAGAACACGAGGATCCAGATGATGATCATTCCGCCCGGCATGCCGCTCGACCTCCCGCGGAGCCCTGCTCCGCCACGTGGCTTACGAATTCGGCGAAGCGTCCGGCGCGGATCGCGCGACGGGCGTCGCCGGCCAATCTTAGCAGAACGCGCAGATTGTGAAGACTCAGGAGCTGCGCGCCCAGCATCTCCCTCTGCGTCACCAGATGACGCAGGTACGAGCGCGTGAACGTGCGGCACGCGTAGCAGTCGCAGTCGTCCTCCAGCGGCCCAAGGTCGGCGGCAAAACGTGCGTTGCGCAGGTTGAGCCGCCCTCCGTCGCGCAGGAGAGCGGTGCCGGTGCGGGCCATGCGTGTGGGCAGCACGCAGTCGAAGACGTCCACCCCGCGGGCGATGACGTCGAGGATGCCGCGCGGGTCGCCGATGCCCATGAAGTAGCGCAGGCGGCCGGCCGGCAGCAGCTCGTCCATGAGCTCGACCGTGGCGAGCATCTCGTCGCCCCTCTCCCCCACGCTCAGTCCGCCGATGGCGTAGGCGTCGAAGCCCATGTCGGTGATCTCGGCCGCCGACCGCCGGCGCAGCCGCTCGTCGGTCCCGCCCTGGACTATGCCCACCAGGAGCTGGTCGCGACGGGTGTGCGCACGGCGGCACGCCGCCGCCCAGAGGGTCGTGCGTTCCACCGCCGCCTCCAGCTCCGGGCGCGGCGACGTCCCGGGGGCGCACTGATCGAAGGCCATGACGAGGTCCGCGCCGAGGTCCTCCTGGGTGCGCATGGCCAGCTCCGGCGTGAACACGTGTCGCGAGCCGTCGTACACGGAGCTGAACTCCACCCCGTCGTCGCGCAGCACGCGCGTACCCTCCAGGCTGAACACCTGGAACCCGCCCGAGTCGGTGAGGACGGGACCGTCCCAGCCCATGAACCTGTGCAGGCCGCCGTGCGCGGCGACCACGGCGGCCCCGGGACGGAAGTACAGATGGTAGGTGTTGGCGAGGACGACCTGCGCCTCGAGCTCACGCAGCTCGCGAGGCTCCACCGCCTTGACGCTCGCCTTGGTCCCCACCGGCATGAAGCACGGCGTCTCGACGACGCCGTGCGGCGTGACCAGGCGCCCCGCCCGCGCCGCGCCGTCGCGCGCCTCCACCGTGAACGCGAACCCGACGGCGCGTATCCCGGCATCCGCCGGGCGCGTCACAGCGCCACCATCGCGTCGCCGAAGCTGTAGAAACGGTAGTCGTGCGCGACGGCATGGCGGTACGCCGCCCGGGTCCGTGCCGCTCCGCAGAAGGCCATCACGAGGGCGAGGAGGGAGGTGCGCGGGAGATGGAAGTTGGTCAGCAGCCCGTCGACCATGAGGAAGGAGAACCCCGGCCGGATGAACAGCCGCGTCTCCCCCCGTAAGACGGCCTGCCCCGTCTCCCCGTCCGCCGACGACGCGTGCTGGTCAGCCTCCCGCGCCAGGTGTTCGAGCACGCGCATCGAGGTGGTCCCGACGGCGATGATGCGGCGGCCGGCGTGGCGCGCTTCACAGAGACGGGTCCACGTCGTCGCTTCGACCTCGTACGCTTCGGCGTGCAAGGTCGCCGCCCTCAACGTCTGCGCCCGCAGCGGCTGGAAGGTCCCCAGCCCGACGTGCAGGGTGAGGCTCTCCACGGTGACGCCGGCGGACGCGAGCGCGGCGTCCAGGCCCGTGGTGAAGTGCAGTCCGGCCGTGGGCGCCGCCGCCGAACCCGTGCTGCAGGCGTACGTCGTCTGGTAACGGTCGGGGTCGTCGAGAGGCGTGGTGATGTACGGCGGCAGCGGAGTGACGCCGACCTCCTCGAGAAGGCTGAGGACCGGCGACGCCGCGAGACTCTCCACGACCCATCGCCCGTCTCCGAGCGGTTCGATACAGCGCAGCCGCCACTCAGGGCCGCCGACCTCGTTCTCGAGGACCTCCTCGCGGCGCGGCCGTCCGCGCAGCAGCACCTCCCACCGTTCGGCGCCGGAGCCGGGCTCGGTCAGCGCACCCAGGAAGAGCGCCTCGACACGTCCGCCGGTCGCGCGATGGAAGAAGCTCCGCGCCGGGAAGACGCGCGTGTTGTTACGCACCAGTACGTCACCGGGTCGCAGCAGCCGCGGCAGGTGTGTGAAGACGTGATCCTCGAGCGGCCCTCCGGCGCGGCGCACCAGCAGCAACCGCGCCGCGTCACGCGGCTCGACCGGCGTCTGCGCCACCAGGCGGTCGGGCAGGTCGTAGTCGAGATCGTCGAGGGTGATGGTGCCGTCCGTCCCGCTCACGCGCGCCTCGCTCGCCGCGACCGGCGTGCGTGCCAGGCCTCCCACTTGCTCGCGGCGCACCCGCAGTAGGGCTGTCGGTACAGCCCCAGCCGGCGGCTCTCGGCATAGCTCGTCCGGAAGCGGTCGCGAGCGTCGACGTAGATGAAGTCCACGCCGTGACGGTCGGCGGCCGTCTCTCCGGCGGCGACGATGATGTCGTGACGCTGATACGGACTGACCGTGAGGGTGGTGGAGAACCGCGCGAAGCCCAGCTCCCGCGCCGCGGCTCCGGCGGCGTCGAGCCGCAGGCCCAGGCAGGCCACGCAGCGCTCGTCCGGGCCGGCGTGTGCCAGGCCCGTGCGCCAGGCGAGCCACCCCTCCGACTCCTCGCGGTCGGCGGGCAGGATCAGCTCGAGGGCGGCTGCACGGCTGTATCGCACCATGCTCTCGCGCCGCCGCTCGCGCTCGGCCTCCGGCTGGATGTTGGGGTTCTCGAACCAGGCCACCGGCTCGACGCCGAGCTCGCGCCACGCGGGCACCGCGACCGTGGAACAGGGCCCGCAACAGGCATGGAGGAGCGTGCTGCTCATGGCCTCGAGTATAACGTCCCGCAGTGACCGGACGACGCGCCCGCCCCCGCCCGGATCACAGCTCGTCGAAGAGCGTGTCGCCGCGGGCCGGCGGCGTGAGGCCGCAGTGGAGGAACCCGCTGCGCGTGAGCACCCTGCCGCGCGGGGTCCGCTTGAGGAATCCCTGCATGATCAGGTACGGCTCATACACGTCCATGACCGTGTCGGCCTCTTCGCCGAGCGCGACGGCCAGCGTGTCGAGTCCTACCGGGCCGCCGTCGAACTTCTCGGCGATCGTGTGCAGGATGTCGCGGTCGAGCTTGTCGAGGCCCTCGCCGTCCACCTGGAAGAGCTCGAGGGCGGCCAGGCAGATGTCGCACTCGATGACACCCTCGTGCCGGACCTCGGCGTAGTCGCGCACCCGGCGCAGGAGCCGGTTGGCGACGCGCGGCGTGCCGCGCGAGCGCCCGGCGATCTCGAGCGCGGAGGCGCGGTCGATGCCGACGCCGAGGATGCCCGCCGACCGCCTGACGATGGCGGCCAGCTCCTCGACGGCGTAGTACTCGAGCCGCTGCCACACGCCGAAACGGTCGCGCAGGGGCGTCGTCAGGAGCCCGGTGCGCGTGGTGGCCCCGATCAGGGTGAACGGTTGGACCTGCATGCGGATGCTGCGCGCCGCCGGTCCCTCGCCGATCATGATGTCGATCTCGTAGTCCTCCATGGCCGGATAGAGGACCTCCTCGACCGCCGCGTTCAGGCGGTGGATCTCGTCGACGAAGAAGACGTCACCGGCTTGGAGGTTAGTGAGCAGACCCGCCACGTCGACCTTGCGCTCGAGGGCAGGCCCGGAGGTGGTGTGCATGCCCACCCCCAGCTCGTGGGCGATGATGCCGGCCAGGGTCGTCTTGCCGAGGCCCGGAGGACCGGCGAGAAGCACGTGGTCGAGGGTGTCTCCCCGCTGCTTGGCCGCCGCGACGAAGATCTCGAGCTGCTCCTTGGCGGCCTGTTGGCCGACGAAGTCGTCGAACCGCCGCGGCCTGAGGCCGAGCTCGAGGTCTGCATCGTCGGCCCGCTGATTGGGGTCGCCGATGCGGTCCCGACGCGTACCGGGCGTCATGTGACCGCCTTGCGCGTCAGCGCGAACTTCACGAGATCCTCCACCGGGGCGTCGTCGGGCGCGCCGCGCAGCGCCTCCTCGGCCTCGCGCAGCGTGAGACCGAGGTTCTGCAGCGCGGAGCGCGCCTCGATGAACCGGGCGCCGACGGGTACGCCGGGACCGCCGAGGTCCGCGGCGGCCGGCGGCAGCTCGCCCACCTTGTCCTTGAGCTCGACCACGAGCCGCTGGGCCAGCTTCTTGCCGATGCCCGGGATGCTCTCGAACTTCTTGACGTCGTCCCGCGCCACCGCCAGCTCGAGCTCCGCGACCGGATAGCCGGAGAGCACCGCCAGGGCGACTTTGGGGCCGACGCCGCTCACGGCGGTCAGCCACAGGAAGAAGGTCCGTTCACGGGTCTCGCGGAAGCCGAACAACTGGAGCGCGTCCTGGCGCACGTTGAGGTACGTGTGCAGCTCCACGTGCTCGCCGACGTGCGGCGCGAGGCTGCCGAGTGTGCGTCCCGACGCGAGGACCTCGAGGCCGAAGCCCCCGACCTCGACGACGGCACGCTCGCCCTCCACAGCGGTGAGGACGCCGCTCACCGAGGCGATCATCGGCCCCTCCCGGCGGCGACTCCACGCGACGGCCGGAGGCCGGCGCCGCCTTGGTGGGCGTGGCAGATGGCTACCGCCAGGGCGTCGGCGGCGTGGTCCGGGCGCGGGATGCGCGGCAGGCGGAGGATGGTCTTGGTCATCTCCTGCACCTGGACCTTGGTGGCGCGCCCGTATCCCGTCACGGCCATCTTGATCTGCAGGGGCGAGTACTCGCACGGGGCGGTCTCGAGCGCCGAGGCGGCGAGGATGAGCACACCCTTGGCCTGTCCGACCGCGAGGGCCGTCTTGACGTTCACGTTGACGAAGAGGTCCTCGAGGACGACCACGTGCGGTCGGTACCGGTCGATGAGCCGGCACGCCTGATCATGGATCTGCCGCAGCCGCAGGTGGGTGGGGTCTTTGGCCGACGTGACGATGCAGCCGTGGCCCAACGGACGCAGGCGGTTTCCGTCCTGCTCGACCACCCCCCAGCCCGTGCTCGCGGTGCCGGGATCGAAGCCGAGGATGATCATGCACGTCCCCCGGGCGGCGGCTTGATGGTCAGGTCACTCGTCGCTGACGGGGTCATCCGTCAGCCCGCGAGGGCCTCGAGGACGTCTTCGGGGATGTCGAAGTTCGCGTAGACCTCCTGGACGTCGTCGCTGTCCTCGAGCGCGTCCATGATCTTCATGGTCTTGCGTGCGTCGTTCTCCTCGAGCTTCACGGTGTTCTTGGGGATCATGGTGAGATCTGCCGAGTCCGGCTCGATGCCGGCCGCCGTCAACGCGTCCCGCACGGAGGCGAAGTCCGACGGCTGGGTGAGCACCTGGAACTGGGCGCCGTCCTGCTCGACGTCGTCGGCGCCGGCCTCGATGGCGGCGGTCATGATGTCGTCCTCGTCGTACTTCGTGCCGTCGACGACGATGGACCCGCGGCGCTCGAACCCCCACGCCACGGCGCCCGGCTGCGCGAGCTGCCCGCCGTGCTTGCTGAAGATGTTGCGCACCTCCGCCGCCGAGCGGTTCCTGTTGTCGGTGAGGACCTCGACGATGATGGCGACACCGGCTGGCCCGTAGCCCTCGTAGACGATGCTCTCGTAACTGGCGCCCTCGGCACCGCCGACGCCCCGCTGGATGGCGCGCTCGATGTTGTCCTTGGGCACGGACTCGGCCTTGGCCTTCTCGATGGCGTTGGCCAGGGCGATGTTCATGGCGGGGTCGGGGCCGCCGTCGCGCGCCGCGACCGTGATGGCGCGCGAGAGCTTGGAGAACAGCTTGCCGCGGGCCGCGTCGGTCTTGCCCTTCTTGTGTTTGATGGTCGCCCATTTGGAGTGCCCGGACACCGTGCACCACCTCCCTCGTTCAGCGATCGCCGGCGGCCGCCGCGGGGCGGCCGGCCGCCTGTCCTCGGCGGCCGATCGTGTGCGTGATGAGCCCGTGGCGGCGCGCGTCGTCCGTGCACCCGGACAGGGGCGACCTGGTCGCGGCCCGCCGTCCCGCGGGCTCGGACTCGTCAGCCGCGGTACTGCATCTTCGCTTCGTCCGGCATCTTGGCCGCGTCGATGCCCGGCATCGCGTCGCCGAGACCCACGCTGACCTCCGCCAGGACGTCAGGGTCGCGGTAGTTGCTCGCCGCCTTCACGATGGCGTCGGCGCGCTTCTGGGGGTCGGCGCTCTTGAAGATGCCGGAGCCGACGAACACGCCCTCGGCGCCCAGCTGCATCATGAGCGCGGCGTCCGCGGGGGTGGCGATGCCGCCGGCGGAGAAGTTGGCCACCGGGAGCTTGCCGTGCTCGGCCACCCACCTGACCAGGGCGTACGGCGCCGGCAGCTGCTTGGCGGCGACGAACAGCTCGTCCTCGTCGAGCGTCTGCAACCTGCGGATCTCTCCCATGATGGTGCGCATGTGGCGCACCGCCTCGACCACGTCGCCGGTGCCCGCCTCCCCCTTGGTGCGGATCATGGCCGCGCCCTCGCTGATGCGGCGCAGCGCCTGTCCCAGGTCGACGGCTCCGCAGACGAACGGCACGTCGAACTTCCACTTGTTGATGTGGTTGGACTCGTCGGCCGGCGTGAGCACCTCGCTCTCGTCGATGAAGTCCACCGCGAGGGCCTGCAGGATCTGCGCCTCGACGAAGTGGCCGATGCGGGCCTTGGCCATCACCGGGATGGAGACGCACTCCTGGATCTCGCGGATCTTGGTAGGGTCCGCCATGCGGGCGACGCCGCCCTGGGCGCGGATGTCGCTCGGGACCCGCTCGAGGGCCATCACCGCGCACGCCCCGGCGGCCTCGGCGATCTTCGCCTGCTCAGCGTTGGTGACGTCCATGATGACGCCGCCCTTGAGCGCGTCGGCGATACCGTCCTTCACGCGCATGGTGCCGAGTTCGGTGCGGGGAGCGCCTGCGGCGTCCCCCACGGCAGTGGTGCTGCGCTGGTTGCTCACGTGGGTACCTCCGGTCTCTTGTACACACTCATCTTACCGCAGCACCTCATGCCGGGGCCAACGGCCCACGACCCCCGAAATGCCCGGCTTTGCGGGGAAAACCGGTCGAGCGCCCTCAGCTCTTCTGGGCGTCTTCCTTCTCTTGACGGGCCTGTTCGACGATCTTGGCGGTGAGGTGCGCCGGCACCTCGTCGTAGCGCAGGAGTTCCATGTGGTAGTCGCCGCGTCCGCCGGTCATGGAGGTGAGGTCGGGAGCGTAGGTGAGCATCTCGGCCAGCGGCACCTCGGCGCCGACCACGTTGTTGTGCCCGCGCGGCGTCGTGCCCAGCACGCGGCCGCGGCGCGCGTTGAGGTCGCCGATGATGTCGCCGACGTTCTCCTCGGGCACGGTGATCTCGACGTTCATGATGGGCTCGAGGAGCACGGGCTGTGCCTTCTCGACGGCCGCCTTGAACCCGATGGATCCGGCGATCTGGAACGCCATGTCGCTCGAGTCGACGGGGTGGTGCTTGCCGTCGTAGAGCTGCACCTCGACGTCCACCACCGGGTAACCGGCCAGGAAACCCTCGGCCATGGCGGCCGCCACGCCCTTCTCGACGGCGGGGATGAAGTTGCGCGGGATGGCGCCGCCCACGATCTTGTCGACGAACTCGAAGCCCTCGCCGCGCGGCCGCGGCGACACCTGCATCCACGTGTCGGCGAACTGCCCGCGACCGCCGGTCTGCTTCTTGTGCTTGCCCTCGGCCTTGGCCGTGCCCTTGATGGTCTCGCGGTACGGCACGCGCGGCGGCTTGAGCTCGACCTCCACGCCGAAACGACGCTTCATGCGCTCGACGGTGACCTCGACGTGCACCTGGCTCATCCCGCCGACGATCGTCTCTCCGGTCTGTTCGTCGCGGTGCACCTCGAGCATCGGGTCCTCTTCGGAGAGCCGACGCAGGGCGGAGATCACCTTGTCCTCTTCTCCCTTGCTCTTGGCGGTGATCGCGAAGCTCATGAGCGGGGCCGGGAAGCGGATCGGCGGGAACGCCCCGGCGCCCGCCTCGGCGGTGAGCGTGTCGCCGGTGACCACGTCCTTGAGCTTGGCCACGGCCCCGATGTCGCCGGCGACGAGCGCGTCGACGGGCTTGTTCTCCTTGCCTCGCGGCCTGAGCAACTGCCCCACACGTTCCTTGTGTCCGTCGCGGGCGACCACCAGCTGGGAGTCGCTGTTCATGGTGCCCTGGAACACGCGGAACACGTTGACGTGCCCGCTGAACGGGTCGGCGAGCGTCTTGAACACGAAGGCGACCGCCGGCCTGGAGGGGTCGCAGGCCAACTCGACGGAGTCCTCGCCGTCGAGCACGGCGCGGGCGGGGACGTCGGCGGGCGACGGCGCCAGCGCCAGGACGTCGAAGAGCCTGTCGGCGCCGATGCCGGCGGTGGCGGCGACGCAGGCCACCGGGAAGATCTGGGCCGTGGCGACGGCGGCGGCGAACGCCGCGTTGAGCTCGTCGGCCGTGATCTCCTCCTCCATGAGGTACTTCTCCGCCAGATCGTCGTCGGTGCTGGCCACCGCGTCGATGAGCTTCTCGCGCGCGGCGGCGGCCGCGTCGGCGAGCTCCGCCGGCACCTCGCCCTCGGATCCCTTGCCGTCCGCATAGGTGTACGCCTTCATGGAGAGGAGGTCGACGACGCCGCGGAAATCGTGCTCGCTGCCGATCGGCAGCTGTACGGCGACGACCTGCGCCCCGAACGCCTCCTGGAGGGCGGCGACGGCGGCGTCGAAGTCGGCCCGCTCCCGGTCGAGCATGTTGCAGACGAGCATCCGGGCGAGGCCACGCTCGGCGGCCCGGTCCCACAGGCGTTCGGTCTGCACCTCGACGCCGAGCACGGTGTTGACGACCATGAGCGCCGTCTCGACCACCTCGAGGCTCGCGATGGCGTCGGCCAGGAAGCTCGAGTCGCCCGGGGTGTCGACGAGGTTGTACGACAGGCCGCCGTGATCGACCTGCGCCAGGCCGGCCGAGAGGCTCATCTGGCGCTTCTTCTCGTCGTCGTCCCAATCGGAGACCGTGGTGCCGTCGGCGACCGAGCCGAGGCGGGTGACCGCGCCGGCGCCGAAGAGCAGCGCCTCGAACAGCGACGTCTTGCCGGTTCCGCGATGGCCGACGAGGGCGATGTTCCTGATCTTGGCTGGGTCGTTCATCCGGGGTCTCCTCGTCGTCGTTACGGGACGCTCCGTGCGGGGGCACGCGAAGCGGCCGGCTGTGTCCTGTCGGAGTGGAGAAGTCTAGCACAGGCCGCTCGTGGCGGGACGCTCAGACGGCCCGTCGCGCGTGGGCGGGCGGAGCGGCGACGGGCGCAGGCGGGGATGCCCCGGAGGGGCTCGCCGTCGTGTCGCGGGCGGCCTGGGCGGCGGGGTGGAACGACTGTGCCGGAGAATCGTGCTCGAGGCGGCGATACGCGGACGCGCCGCCTGCGAGGGTGAGCGATCTGAAGCCGTACTTCTCCCGCACCCTGTCGACCGCCTCGCCGAGCGCGACCTCGCGCCAGCCGTCGTCGAGCGTGAGCTGGAAGGCGTTCTGCGTGAACCCGCTGACGCTCACTCCCACAAGGCGTACCTGGCGGGCGCCGATGTCGAGCTCGTCGAGCAGTGCCGTGACCGTCTCGAAGAGCGGCCGCACGGCGCTCACCGGGCGCGGCAGCGTGCGGCGGCGGCTCACGGTGTGGAAGCTGCTGAAGCGCACCTTGAGCGTCACCGTGCGCGCCGCGAGCCCCTTGCGGCGGAGCCCGGCGACGGCGCTGTCGGTGAGCGAGAGCAGCGTGGCGCGTAACGGGTCGCCGCCGCTCACATCGTCGTCGAAGGTGAGCTCGCGGCCGATCGACTTGGGCAGCGGCCGCTCGCTGCGCACCGGCGAGAGGCCGCGTCCCAGGGCGAGCTGGCGAAGCCCGTGCGCGCCCCTGCCGAACGCGGCCGCGAGCAGCGGGAAGGGCACGTCCTGCAGCATGCCGACGGTGGTGAGCCCGAGGGCGGCGAGACGCTCCTGGGTGACCGGGCCGATGCCGCAGACGTCGCCGACCGGCAGATCGCGCAGGCGGCCGTGTACGTCGGCGGCCGTGAGCTCGCCGATACCGGCCGGTTTGTGCATGCCGGCGGCCAGTTTGGCCAGCAGCTTGGTGGGGCCGATACCGATGGAGCAGGTGACGCCATGCCCGGCGTAGACCTCCTCCTGGATGCGGTGGGCGATGGTGCGCGGCGGGCCGAACAGTCGCCGGCTGCCGGTGACGTCGAGGAACGCCTCGTCGATGGACGCCACCTCGACCAGGTCGGTGTAGCGCTCCAGCAACCCGACCAGCGAACGGTGGACGGCCAGATAGGCCTTCATGTCGACCGGGAGGAACTCCGCCTGTGGGCAGAGCCGTTCGGCCAGTGCGATGGGCAGCGCGCTGTGCACGCCGTAGACGCGCGCCTCGTAAGAGCAGGCGGAGACCACTCCCCTCCCTCCCCGCTCGCCGCCGACGATGACCGGCTTGCCGCGCAGCTCCGGACGCCGCGCCTGCTCCACGGAGGCGAAGAAGGCGTCCATGTCGAGGTGGAGGATGGCTCTGTCAGATACGAACATACGTTCGTATATTACTCCGGACGAGGACGGAGGACAACGATCCCAGGCTCGTCGGCCGATGCCGTCCCGCGCACCTCCCCGAAGCCCCGCCGCGCCGCGCCTCCTCAGAGGCCGGCCGTGCCGGTGTCCGTCGCGCGGTCCTCAGGCCCCCGCCGACACGTCGACCCGCGGGACGTCGCCCCACAGCGTCTCGAGCCGGTAGAAGTCCCGTGCCGCCGTAGTGAAGATGTGCACGACCACGTCGACGTAGTCGATGAGGATCCACTCTCCCTCTCGCTCGCCCTCCACGCGCGCCGGACGATGCCGGGGCCGCAGCCTGCGCTGGATCTCGTCGGCGATGGACCGGGTCTGACGCGGGTTCGCGCCGCTGACGACGACGAAGAAGTCGGTGTACGACACCGCCTCGTCCATGCTCAGGACGACGATGCCCTCCGCCTTCTTGCCGGCGGCCAGCGCGACGATGTCGCGCGCCAGGTGCTCGGAGGCGGATGGATCCGGGATGGCGGCTACGGCTGGTCCTTTGTGCTGGATTGCTGCGCGTCGAAGTCGTCGCCGACGATGACCTGGACCGTCCCCTTCGGCAGGCCGGGGCCGTCGAGCACGACGCCGCGGCCGAGTATAGCACGGATGTCGCGCGCCACCGGGAGCGTCTCCGGACCCGCCAGGATCTCCGTCTGAGCGTAGGAGAAGCTGTCCGCGTTCAGCGGCTCCGGGAGGTTCACGTCGAGACTGGCGAGGCGCTCCACGACCGCTCTCCCGACTCCGAGCCGTCCGCTGCCGTTGAACACCTGCACGGTCACGGCGGCCCGGTAGGAGGGAGCACGCCGCGTGATGCGCGCCTGGATCTCCTCCGCCAGCGGCACGAAGGCGGACTGCCCCTCGGCGACCCGGACCACGGCCGGGAACGGCTCCACCGTCGCCCGGCCCGAGGTGATGCGCGCGACCACCTCGGAGAAGGCGGGATCGCCGGCCGGCGAGGGACTCGCGCCGGCTGACGCGGGACGCTCGTCGCGCGGTCGCAGGGCGGCGGTCTCGAGGGCCGCCTGGACCACCGCCGTCTGGAGCCGGACGGTCTCCTCACGGTCATCGCCGACGGAGGCGAAGACGCGTGGCAGCTCCGCCGTCGCGACCGTCCCGTCGTCCCCGACCAACGGCGCGCCACCGTCGGCGCTCACACCCGCCGGTGGATCGAGGTCGATCTGCAGTACATCACTGCCGGCCCACCGGCCCAGGTCGGAGACGGGCATGGTGAACACCGCGTCTATGGGCGCCCGCACCACGCGTCCGAGGTCCACGGCCAGATCACCCAACGCCATGGCGTCGGCCGCGAACACGTACTCGCCGTTGGGTCCCTCCAGCAGCAGGTCGGGCGGCAACAGATACACGCCCGGGTCGCCGCCCGCCGCATCCTGGACCACGAGCAGCCCTGCGACCGGCGCGTCCTCGTCCGGTACGGTCAACTGCACGGCGGCCAGGTAGCCTGCCTTCTCGGGCGGCGGGGTCTCTCCGAAGAACCGGTCCGCCAGGTACCATGCCGCCAGGACCGCGAGGAAGGCGACCACCCCGGCCGAGATGTACAGCAGCCAGGCCTGCGAGCGCTCCACGCGCGACCGGCGCCGGCGTCGCAGCCGGTCGCTCCGGTATCCCTTACTGCCCGGCATGCGACTCGTTGTACAACGCCAGCGCCGCGGGGACCACCCCGCGTCCGCGGCCGATGACCTCGAGCAGGCTGAGACGGACCGCCGCGGCGACCGCCGCGTCGAGGGAGGTGGCCGCGAGCGCCCGTACCTCGTCGAGCCCCGCGAACGCACGTCCCGGCTCGATGAAGTCGGCCAGGTACACGCACTTCTCCAGCACCGTCATGCCGGCCGCGCCGACGGTATGCAGGCGGACGGCGGCGGCCACGTCGGGGCTCAGGCCGAGCTCGAGAAGTTCCGCCGCCGCGACCGGCCCGTGCAGGATCTGACGGGGTCGCCGCGCCTCGACCGGCCCTACCGGGATCCCGTGACGCGCGGCGGCCGCGAGCGTCTCGGCGTCGGTCAGCTCACGGCAGTAGTCATGCAGGAGGCCGGCCAGCTCGGCCTTCTCGCGAGGCGCCCCGAAGCGCTGCGCCAACCGCGCGGCCTCGGCCGCCACCCGCCGCGCGTGCTCGCGGCGGCGCGGCGAGAGGCGGGCCTCCAGCAGTCTCTCCGCGGCCGCGCCGTCCAGACCCGTCACCGATAGAGCCCCGTCTCGGCGATGTACTGCTCCACGCCCCGCGGCACCAGGTAGCGGATCGGTCGACGGGCCGCGACACGGGCACGGATGTCCGACGACGAGAGACCCAGGAGGGGCATGTCGAGGATCGTCACGCGGTGGGTGCCCCACCGCTCCGCGGCGGCCGCGAGCTGTTCGGGCGCGTCGCCCGGGCGCGGCGCGACCGCCAGCGAGCACAGCGAGAGCAACTGCTCCGGCTCCTGCCACGTCCCGAGCTGCAGGAGGGAGTCAGAGCCCATGATGAAGACGAGCCGGTGGTCGGGGTACCGCTGTCGCACCGCACGCAGCGTGTCGACCGTGTAGACCAGGCCGCGCTCGATCTCGACGCCGGAGACGCTGAAATGCAGGTCCTCGTCCACCGCGAGAGAGGTCATCTCCAGCCGCACCGGCGCCTCGGTGCGCTCCTCCCCGTCCTTGTGCGGCGGTGCGGCCGCCGGCACGAACACCACGTGCGAGAGGCCGACGGCGTGGACCGCCTCCGACGCTATCGCGAGGTGGGCCACGTGGGGCGGGTCGAAGCTCCCGCCCAGCACGCCCAGGCGAGGCAGGTCGGACTCCACCGGCCTACCCTCTCACCTGCCCGTCGCCCCAGAGCTCGTACTTCACGCAGGTGAGCTCGCGCAGCGCGATCGGACCGCGCACGTGCAGCTTCTGTGTACTGATCCCCAGCTCGGCGCCGAGCCCGAACTCCGCGCCGTCCGTGAAGCGGGTGGAGGCGTTGACGTAGACGCACGCCGCATCGACCTCCGCGCTGAAGCGTCGTGCCGCCGCCAGGTCCTCGGTCACGATGGCCTCCGAGTGCCGGGTCCCGCAGGTGGCGATGTGCTCCAGGGCTTCGTCGAGCGACCCGACGACCCTGACCGCCAGCGTGAGGGCCAGGAACTCGGTGGCGTAGTGCGTCCGGTTGGCGCGCTTGAGCGACGGGTCGCCGAGGATGTCGCCGGCCGGCTTGTCGACGATCAGCTCGACACCGCGGCGGCCGAGCTCCTCCGCCACGCGGGGCAGGAACGCCGACGCGGCCTGACGGTGCACCAGCAGGGTCTCGGCCGCGTTGCACACCCCGGGCCGCTGGCACTTGGCGTTGACGACGATGGCCAGCGCCTTGTCCAGGTCGGCCGCCGCATCGACGTACACATGGCAGTTGCCGCCCGCGGCGTAGATCACCGGGACCTTGCTGTGCTCGAGGAGGTGCTCCTTGAGCTCCTCCCCGCCGCGCGGGACGATGAGGTCGACGTGGTCGCGCTGCTTGAGCAGTTCCGCGAGCTCCCTGCGGTCGGGACCCAGGTAGGAGACGGCCTCACGCGGCAGCCCCGTCTCGATCACCGCGCCCTGGACCACCTCGGCGAGGATGCGATTGGTGTGCACCGCCGCGGTGCCGCCGCGGAGGACGACCGCGTTGCCCGACTTGAGACACAGGGCCGCCGCGTCGACGGTGACGTTGGGACGCGCCTCGTAGATCACCGCGATGACGCCCAGCGGCACCCGGACGCGGCGCACCTGCACCCCGTTGTCGAGGCGCCAGCCCTCGACGACCTCGCCGACAGGGTCGGGCAGCGCCGCGACGTCGCGCACCGCCGTCTCGATGTCGGCGAGCCTGTCCTCGTCGAGCAGCAGCCTGTCGACCAGTGCGTCCGCGAGGCGGTTCTCGCGCGCGAGGCGGACGTCCTCCTCGTTCTCGGCGAGGATCTCGGCCGATCGGCGCCGCAGCGCGTCGGCCACGGCTCCCAGCGCGTCGTCCTTGCGCGCCCGCGGCAGCCCGGCGAGCACCCGCGACGCCCGCCGTGCCTCGATGCACGTCTGTTCGACCTTCATCGCGCCTCCTCGCCGACCAGCACCAACGAGTCGCGGTGCACGACTTCATCCTCGAGGTGCGGGCTCACGCGCCGCGATTCCTCCGTGCGCAGACCGCGCACGCTGCGCAGGTCGCGTGAGCTCATCGTGCTGAGCCCGCGCGCGACCTCGTGACCGCCCGGGTCGACCATCGCGACGGCGTCACCGGCGGCGAACGTGCCGTGCACGGCGGCGACGCCGACCGGCAGCAGGCTGCTCCCACCTTGCGCCAGGGCCCGCGCCGCCCCGGCGTCGACCTCCAGCGTACCACGTACCGGTTTGGCGTAGCGTAGCCACAGCTTGAACGCCGAGGCGTTCGTGGGCCGGGGGAGGACGAGCGTACCGACCTCCTCGCCCCTCGCGATGCTCGCGAGCACGCCCGGCCGTGAGCCGTCGGCGATCACCGTGCGCACGTTCGCCGCGGCCGCCATCAGCGCCGCGGCCGTCTTGCCGCGCATGCCGCCGGCGCCGCGTCGCGACGCGGCGCCGACCTCCAGTGCGGCCAGCTCCCGCGGCTCGGTGACCCTCCGCACGAGGGCCGCCTCGCCGTGCTTGCGCGGGTCTTTGGTGAAGAGACCCTCCTGGTCGGTGAGGAGCACGAGGTGGTCGGCGCGGAGCATGATCGCGACCTGTGCGGCGAGGACGTCGTTGTCGCCGAAGCGGATCTCGTCGGTGGCGGTGGTGTCGTTCTCGTTGGCCACCGGGACCACACCCCACGAGAGCAGGCGCCGCAGCGTGTTGCGCGCGTTCACGTAGCTGGACCGCCGGTTGAAGTCCTCGCTCGTGAGCAGCACCTGGGCGGCCATGAGCTCATGGTCGCCGAACAGGCGCTCGTAGTGGGCGAAGAGCCGGCCCTGGCCGACGGCCGACGCGGCCTGCAGCTCGGGCACGAGCCGGGGCCGTTCGCCGATGCCCAGGACGTGCTGGCCGCAGGCGATGGCGCCGCTCGAGACGAGCACCACGCGGCGCCCCCCGTGCACCAGCTCCGCGATGTCGGCGACGACGCCGGCGAGCAGGCGCCTGCGGAGGCGCAGGCGGTCGTCGGCCACGGTACTTGAGCCGAGTTTGACGACGACGGTCTTCACGGGCGCGATTCTAGCAAAGGGATCGGTGCGAGACCGCGTCACGCGAACTCGAACTCGGCGCCGCCGACGATCACCGTGTCGCCCGGCTCTGCGCCGGCCCGCCGCAGGGCGTCGTTGAGCCCGGCGCGCTCGACGACCTCCTGCAGATACGCCACGGCGTCCTCGTTGTCGAGGTCGGCCTTGGCGAACAGGCGCTCCAACTGGCGTCCGTGGACCACGTAGTCCTCACCCACGCGCTCGAGCGTGAAGGCCTCCAGCCGGTCGGCTCCGGGACGCAGCACCTCGGGTCCCGCGACCTGCTCCGGTCGGGCCGCCTCACGTGACCGGCCGACGATCGTCCCCAAACGGTGGCCCAGCACCTCGAGGCCGCGGCCGTCGAGCGCCGAGACGACCAGCCCGGCCTCCGGCCACCCCAGGCTCGCGAGGAACTCCTCCGCCGCCGCGACCTCCTCAGGTCCGAGCAGATCCGCCTTGGTGACGAGGACCAGCGACGGCCGCTCGAGCAGCTCGGGGCGGAAGGCCCGCAGCTCCGCCCTCACGGTACGCAGCGCCTGCGGCCACGCATCGGCGCCGTCGGCGCCGTCGACCACGTACACCACGGCTGCGGTGCGCTCGATGTGCGCGAGGAAGCGATGACCGAGCCCGGCCCCCTCGCTGGCCCCCTCGATCAATCCCGGGATGTCGGCGATCACCACCGGACCCTCATCGAGGGACAGCACGCCCAGGTTGGGGGTGACGGTGGTGAACGGATACGCCGCGACCTTGGGCTTCGCCCGCGTCAGCGCGGCCAGCAGCGACGACTTGCCGGCGTTGGGCAGTCCCACCAGGCCCACGTCGGCGAGCAGCTTGAGCGCGAGCGTGACCCACAGCTCCTCACCCTGCAGTCCGCGCTCGGCGAACCGCGGCGCCTGACGCGTCGAGCTCTTGAAGTTCACGTTGCCGCGCCCGCCCTCGCCGCCGCGCGCGACCAGCAGTCTCTGGCCGTCGTGCACGAGGTCGCCGAGCAGCTCTCCCTCTCGCGTGCGGACCTCGGTGCCGACCGGCACCTCGACCAGCAGCTCGGGGCCGTCGGCACCACGCCGGTTGCCGCCGCGGCCGGCGCCGCCGTCGGCAGCGCGGAAATGGTGCCGGTGGCGGAAGTGGGTGAGGTCGTGCAGGCGGCGCGTCGCGACCAGCACCACGTCGCCGCCGGGAGCGCCGTCACCGCCGTCGGGCCCGCCCCGGGGCACGTATTTCTCGCGGCGGAAACTCATGGCGCCGTCGCCGCCGCGGCCTCCCCGCACGCAGATGCTGGCCCGGTCGAGCATGGCGATGCGCGCAGCCGGCGTCCGCCGGCGTCCGCTCAGGCCTCGGGGACGACCGAGATGAAGCGGCCGGCGCCCTTCTGCGTGAACACGAGCTTGCCGGTCACCTTGGCGTAGATGGTGTGGTCGACGCCGATGCCGGCGTTGTCGCCGGGGCGGAACCGCGTGCCGCGCTGACGTACGATGATCGATCCGGCCGGGACCACCTGGCCCGCGAAGACCTTGACTCCGAGGCGCTTCGCCTCGGAGTCGCGGCCGTTGCGACTGGTCCCGGCGCCCTTCTTGTGGGCCATGCCGTTACTCCTTGCTGCCCTTGAGGGTGATCGAGTCGATCGTCAGCTTGGTGAGACGACTGCGATGACCCTTCGTCTTCTTGAACGTGGTCTTCGGCTTGTAGGTGAAGACCTTGATCTTCTCGCCGAGGAGATGCTCGCCGACCGTCGCCTTGACCTCGGCGTGCCGGGCCGCGTCCGCGTCGTAGCTCGCCGCAGCGTCACGGACCGCCAGGGCGTCGAGCGTGATCGTCTCGCCGACATCCGCGTGGATCCGGTCGACGACGATGGTGTCGCCGGCGCTGACCTTGAACTGCCGGCCGCCACAGCGGATCACCGCGTAGGTGTCGTTGGACTTCGTCATTGGTTCACTCCCTCAAGACAACGGCAGGTGATGATAGCCAACCGGCCTGCCGGGGTCAATTCGCCTCCGCGGCGGAGCCCTTGAGCACGGTGGCGCGGGCGCCGGTGCGGGCCGTCTCGGTGATGCGTACCCTGCGGCGTTTCCCGAGGTGCTGACGACCACCCTCCACGATGATCATGTACCCGTCGACATACCCCACCGCGTCGCGGGGGCTGTAGGTGAGGCTGAACTCCAGCTCGACGGTGACCTCCTGGCCTTCCCGCACGGGGATGCGCTGGTCCTGCACGTGCGCCAGGCTCCCCTCGCTGACCACCCGGAAGGACTCCACGGGGAGTGCCGCCGCGCCCTCGAGGAACACACGCCGCCCGGTCAGCTTCTCGAGGCGCTTGAGGCGCGCCCCGCTCAACCGGTCGGCGACCCCCCCGTTGACCTCGATCAGCCAGGCCTTGGCCTGGGACTTGCGCGCCAGGGCGCGCACACGGCGCTCGACGCTGAGAGCCATCGTCTCCTCGCTGAGCACCCGCCCCTTGCCGGAGCAGACAGGACACGAGCGCGTCAGGATTCCGCGCGCGCCGTCGGTCGTGTTCTGGCGCGTCATCTCGACGAGCCCGAGGGGTGAGAGCTCGACCACGTAGGTCTTGGTGCGGTCGGTCTCCAGCTCCGCCTCCAGCGTCGCCAGCACGAGCTCGCGGTTGCGGGTGTGCGCCATGTCGATGAAGTCGATGATGATGATGCCGCCGATGTCCCGCAGGCGGAGCTGGCGCACGACCTCCCTGGCCGCCTCGATGTTCGTCTTGGTGATCGTGTCCTCCAGCCCCTTGCCGCGGGTGAAGCGGCCGGTGTTCACGTCGATGACCGTGAGGGCTTCGGTGTGGTCGATCACGAGGTTGCCGCCGCTCGGCAACGACACGCGACGCTCCAGGGCGCGGGCGATCTGCTCCTCTATCCCGTAGGCGGTGAAGAGAGGCTCGTCTCCCGTGTGCAGCTTGACCCGCGGGATGAGGTCCGGGGCCTCCTTGTCGAGGAAGGCGACGATAGCCTTGTGGCGCCTGGGATCGTCGACGAGGAGGCTCTCGCAGGTCTCGTTGAAGAGGTCGCGGGTCACCTCGAGGGAGATGTCGACCTCCTTGTGCACGAGCCCCGGCGCTTTGACGGTCTCGGCCTTCTTCTTGAGCCTCGACCACAGTCGGGAGAGGTAACGGAGGTCACGCTTGAGATCCTCCAGGCCGTGGCCCTCCGCGATGGTGCGGATGATCAGGCCGGCGTTCCTGGGCTTCAGCTCCTTCGAGAGCTCGCGCAGGCGCTCGCGTTCGCTCTGCTTGAGCCTGCGTGACACGCCCACTCCGCTCCCGCCCGGCACGTACACGAGGTAGCGCCCGGCGAGGCTGATCTTGGTGCTCAGCCGAGCCCCCTTGTGCCCCATCGGGTCCTTGATCACCTGCACCAGGACCTGCTGCCCCCCCTTGAGCGCGTCGCTGATGCGCCGGGCACGCTTCTCGCCCTCCGGCGTAGTCACCTCGTCCACGTACAGGAAGCCGTTCTTCTCCAGGCCGAAGTCGACGAAGGCGGCGTCGATGCCGCTCATGACGCTCTCCACCCTGCCCTGGTAGATGTCGCCCAGGTACGATCTGCGGTCCGGGCGCTCGATGTAGATCTCCGAGAGCCTGCCGTCCTCGACGAGTGCGACGCGCAACTCCTCACCATCGTCGCTGACCAGGATGATCTTGCGGTCAGGTCGCTCGGCCACGACCGCCTGCCGCCGTTTGGCGGCCTCGGCGGGTGCCGGGGTGCCGAGCCCGCTGCCCTCGTCCTGGCGGACGATGGCCTTGGGCCGCCGGTCGTCGTGACGCCGACGGGCGCTCTTCGTCGACGGCGCGGACGTCCGGGGGTCAGCCCCGTCGGCGGCCGTGCCCGGCTCGACCTCGCCCGACTCTTCCCCGCCGGGCTCCGGGTCGCCGGCGGCCTCCTCGGCCTCGCGGGTCACCTCCTCGTGCTCGATGTCGGCGTTCTTGTGGCGATGCCGCCCGCCACGGCTGCCGCGCCGACGACGCTTCGCCGACGGGTCGTCCTCTGGGGGCTTCCCGGCGGACTCTTCCTCCCGCCGTCCGTCGTCCGCCGCGGTCACGGCGGATGCGTCCCCGCGTGCCGTCGCCGGCGTCCCTGCGTCCGCGACGTCCGGCGTCTGCCCGCCCTCTACGAGGTCGGCCGGGGGTGTCCCGGAGGACGGCTTCGCACGCCGTCCGCCGCGGCTGCCGCCCGCTTTGGCGGGCGCCTCGACGGCCGTGCGTCCTGCCCCGCGCCGGTCCACCACGGCCGCCTCGCCGACCGGCACCAGGGGGACCGTCGGCAGAGCGGCCAGAGCATCAGGCGGCTCCACGGCGCGGTCACGGGACGTCTCGCCCCCGACCGCGGCGGTCTCCACCGTCGGCTTCTTGTGCCGTCGTCCGCCGCGGCTGCCGCGCCGACGTTTCGACTGCCCGCCGGCCGGAGTCCCAGCGCCGGGCCTCGCGGCCGCCCGGTCGTCGGGCGCGGGTGCCGCCTCCGGCACACCTTTCGCTGGACTGTCCATGTGGTCAACTCCTTCCGCCGCCGGCGATCACGTCCGGCGGCACGTCTTTCCAGGCGATACGCAGGCGCACGAGGCCCCGCATCACCGCTTCGACCTGCGCCCATTCGGCGACCAGGTCGATCAGTTCCTGTGGCCGGGCGGCTCCGTCGCTGCGGTGACGGATCGTGAACTCGAGACGGGCTCCTCCGTCCTCCGCAGTCGCGGTCACGCGCCCGACGTACTCCTTCAGGTCCAGTGTACGCGTGCCCTTGGGCGACACGCGTTCGCGGACCGCTTCTCGCGTCTCGTTGTACCGTTCGACGGCGGCGAGGATGCGGCCTGCATCGCCGTCCAGCACGCAGCCGTACGTCGCCTCCCTCGCCTGCGGGCGCGGTCGACGTTCGCCCGCGTCCACGATGCGCAGCGGCTCGAACCCCGGCGGCGCGGCCGCGCACAAGTCCCTCAGCGTCGCGACCGTCGCCGCAGCGGCCTCCGTCACCTCCACCACCGCCAGCTCGTTGCCGCCCTCCGCCCCGACCGGCAGCGGCAGCGGCAGCGACAGGCGTGGTTTCGGGCGCATGCCCTGCGTCAACGCGATCGGCACGCCGGCGCGGGCGAAGGTGCGTTGCACCACCCGCGAGGTGTCCAGGTGTGAGAGGTAACGAGCCGGTCCACGGCGCGCGAAGAGGAGCAGCCACCAGCTCATGCGAGAAGATCCATCCCGACCTCACCGGCGCAGACACCACAGGCGCCGCAGGCGCCGTCGCGGCAGTCCTCCGTGAGGCGGCCGGCACGGCCACGGTCCCGTTCGTCGGCGAGGAACCGCGCGTCGAGGCGCGCGTCGACTGCGTCGCGCCACGCAGGAGGCTCGCCCCCGGCCTCGCCGAGCGCCATCCCGGTGGCCGCCGCGGCGGCCTGCCAGCGGCGCACGTCGAAGTGCTCGCTCCAGCCGTCGAACCGCGCGCCGCGCCGCCATGCCTCCTCCACGAGACGGTCCGACCCCGGTCCGCCGCGCGCGAGCGTCGCCTCCACCAGGGAGACGCCCACGTCATGGAACGCCACCCGCACGCCCCTCGGGGTCGCCTCGCGCAGGAGTCGTTGCCGCCGACGCAGCGTCTGCTCGCCGGCGAACTGCTCCAGCTCGAAGGGCGTGTGCGGTTTGGGCACGTACGACGACACGGACACGGTGACCCGGGCGCGACCGCGACCGACCTCCCTGGCGATGCGCGTGGCGTGATCCGCCATGCGTGCGATCCCACGCACGTCGTCGTCAGTCTCGCCCGGGAGGCCGATCATGAAGTACAGCTTGAGCCCGGTGAAGCCGCCCGCCAGGGCAGCCCGGACGGCCTCGTCGAACTGGGCCTCGTCGATACCCTTGTTGATCGCGTCCCGCAGGTCCTGGGTGCCCGCCTCGGGCGCGAGGGTGAGCGAGCCGCGCTGGCCGGCCGCGAACAGCCCCAGCTTCTCGGCCGCCGAGTCGATGCGCAGCGACGGCAGCGACACGCGCAGCCCCGGACGCAGCTCACGGATGCGCGCGACCGCCTCGGCCACACCTCCGTAGTCGCAGGAGCTGAGTGAGAGCAGAGACACCTCGTCGCAGCCGGTCTCGTGGAGCAGGCGCCCGGCGGCCGCGACGACCCGCTCGACCGGCCGCTCCCTCACCGGCCGGTACCACATGCCGGCCTGGCAGAAACGGCACCCCGCGGTGCATCCGCGCATCACCTCGACGACGGCGCGGTCGTGCACCGCCTCCAGCACCGGCACGATCGGCTGCAGGACGGGATCGGAGGTCGAGAAACCGGTGAAGACCTGCCTGACGGCCGGGCGGTCGCTGCGGCCGGGCACCCAGACCCCCGGGACCGCCGCCAGCGCCCGCAGGCGCGCAGCCCGGCCGTCCCGCCCCAACGCGTCGACGACGGCGTCGAGGTGCTCCTCCGCTTCGCCGACGAAGAACGCGTCGAAGAACGGCGCCAGCGGCCACGGATTCGCCACCGCCGGGCCGCCGCCGAGGACGACGGGGTCCTCCCCGGCACGCTCGACGGCGTGCAGGGGCACGCCGGCGAGATCGAGCATCTCGAGCACGTTCGTGTAGCAGAGCTCGTGTGGCAGCGTGAAGCCCCAGAGGTCGCAGGCGCGCACCGGCGCGAACGACTCCAGAGTCCACAGCCGCACGACTGAGTCGCGCATGCGGTCGGCGAGGTCGGGCCACGGGCAGTAGGCCCGCTCGGCCCACGCCGGCGTCGTATCGTTCAACCGGGCGTACAGGATCTGGAGCGCCGGGTTTGAGACCCCGATCTCGTACACGTCCGGGTAAGACAGCACGATCCGGGGCGTCGCCCCAGGCTTGACGCGGGCGTTGAACTCCCCGCCCACATAACGTCCCGGGCGCGCGACACGCGCCAGCAGCCTCGCTACTTCATCCGGTACCCAGTCGCTTGAGCGGCCCGGGGATCCGGGACGTGAGTCTTTCAACCTGTCTGTTGATCCTTTGCATCCGCGAGACCCGGAGCGGCGCCCCGGCCTCGAAGTAGGCGATGGCGGCCTGACCGAGTGCGACGGTACCCGAGAACCCGACAGCGCCCTTGACCGCCCATCCGAACCAGGGCACGAAATCGAGCGCCTGGCGCGCCAGCATGCGCAGCACGAAGCCCGTCCCGACGACCGAGAGGATCTCGAGCGCCCTGTCCAGGCCGAGATCCTCCCCATACGCGTGGGCGATCTTGAGCACCATACGGATCTGGTTGGCGGTCATCGCCGGCATGTCGGCTCCGGGGATGATGACCACCGCGCCGATGACTCCGTTCTGCGCCGCGTTGGCGATCACGACGTGGTCGCAGTACGTGCGGCGCACCGACGGCAGTGAGGCGGCGAGCGCGCCCGCGCTGTCGCCGGCGAGGGCGACGATCCTGTGTTCGAGCGTGGGCCTCCCCTCGGCATCCGGCCCGAGGCCGCGCGCCACCTCGTCGTCGAAGAGCCCGGCGGAGCGGATCCAGAGATCCGCGCCGGGACCCTCGACCAGCCCGATCACGTCGGCTCCGCCGCGCCTCGCGGCGTGCACGACAGGGGCGGCTTCGGCCGCAGGCAGCCCCGCCGCGGCCACCACCACGATGTCCCAGCGGGAGGCGAGCCGCGGCTCGCGCGGGAAGTCGGACGGGTCCAGGGCGTCGACCGCGGACGACACCCCCCCGCGTTCGTCGGTGGCGCCGGCGGAGAGCACGCCGACCACACGCGCCAGTCCGTCGCCGCGCCCGACCACGCAGAGGCGCGGCGCCGGGTGCCGGGCACGCGCGTCTGTGACCGCCTTCACGATCTTCGAGATGCTCACACTATCGGCCAAGTCGTGTCCTCCCCTCGGGAGCGGTCCTCGCCCGCAGATGGATGGCCTCCAGCAGGCCGACGAAGACCAGGAACGCGATCATGTGCGTCCCGCCGTAACTCACGAACGGGAGCGGGATACCGGTCACCGGCATGATACCAATCGTCATCCCGGTGTTCACGAACACCTCGAACAGCACCGTCACCGCGACGCCGCCGGCGAGGATGCTCCCGTACATGTCGCGCGCCAGGACGGCGATGCGCAGGGCGCGCCAGATGAAGACCGCGTAGAGCACCAGCAGGATCGCGGCGCCGATGAAGCCGCTGCGCTCGCTGATCACGGCGAAGATGAAGTCGGTGTGGTGCTCGGGCAGGAAGTGGAGCGTCGTCTGCGTGGCCTGGTCGCCGCGTCCGGAGAACGCCCCCGAGCCCACCGCGATCATCGACTGGATCACGTTGTAGCCCGCCGCCCGCGCCTGGGCTCCGGGGTTCACGAAGACGAACAACCTGTCGAGCTGGTACTGCTTGATCACCTCGAGGCCGGCGAGAGGGAGCACCTTGAGCGCCACCACGAACGCCGAGACCCCCAGGGCGGCCAGCGCGGCGAAGTGCGTCCAGGGCGTGCCGTAGAAGAACAGCATGGTCAGGGCGAGCGCCATGATGACCATGCTCGAGCCGAAGTCCGGTTCCCGGTAGACGAAGAACGCGGGCACGGCGGCCATGACCAGGACGAAGAACGTGACCCGCTTGCACCCGAGGAGCTCCATACGGTCCGAGAGGAACGCTCCGAGACTCAGGGCGAGCAGGAGGAGTGCGGCGGCGGAGGGCTGGAAGCGGGTCACCCCCAGGTCGATCCAGCGCGTGGCGCCGTTCACCTCCTCGCCGAAGGGCAGCACGGCGACGACCATGAAGACCGCCAGCACATAGAGGAGCCACTGGACCCGCCGGTACAGCTCGTAATCCAACAGGGAGACGATCACCGCGGCGACGAGGCCGACGGACATCGCGATGAGCTGCTGGCGCACGTACACCAGCGGCTCGCCGGCGACGTCGTTGCGGGTCGCGAAGTAGATCATCGTGGTGCCGTACCCGACGAGCGCGCCGGTCGCGAGGAGCAGGACGTAGTCGAGGTGCCGCAGGTAGTCGCGCCAGCCCGGCATGTCACTCCGGTCCGCGTCGGTCCGCGCGTCGCTGGCCGTCTCTGCGGTGCATCAGTCCGTGCGCGCGGAGCCGGTGGTGAGCTCCCCGCTGTGCAGATGGAAGAGGGCGTCGTAGATCACCCGGGCGGCCGGCGCGGCGACCGTGCCGCCGTGGCCGCCCTTCTCGATCATCACGACCACGACGTAGCGCGGGTCGTGGGCCGGCGCGTAGCTCGCGTACCACGCGTAGTCCACGTAGCCGCTCCGTGTGGCGTCGTATACCTCGGCCGTGCCCGTCTTGCCGGCGACCGGCTGTCCGTAAAGGGCGAACACGTGCGCCGACGTACCGGTCGGCGAGTTGGCCGCCTTGTACAGGCCCTGACGGACCAGGTCGAGCGTGCTCGGTGCGATGTCCACCTTGCGGGCCTTGGCGGGATGCAGGTCGCGCACCGTCTGCCCCGCCGCGTCGACGATCCGCAGGCCGAGGTGTGGCGTCACCACCCGGCCCCCGTTGGCGATCGCGGCGTAAGTCACGGCCAGCTGCAGCGGCGTCGCCTCGAGGTCGCCCTGCCCGATCGAGAGGTTGATCGAGTTGCCCGGCGTCCAGAGCTTGTCGACCTCTGAGCGGAAGTATTTCTGGCGCCACTCTGGCGTGGGCACACGACCTGCGGCCTCGCCCTCGATGTCGATCCCCGTGGGCCGGCCCATGCCGAGGCGCTTGGCCCACTCCTGCAGTGGACTGCCCTTCGCCGCGTAGAACCGGTACCCGACGTTGTAGAAGTACACGTCGCAGGATTGGGTGATCGCGTCCACGAGGCTGAGGCTGCCGTGGCCCGCCGACGACCAGCAGCCGAACACCGTCTTGTCGGTGGCGACCGGCGGCTTGTAACTGCCGTTGCAGAAGAACGCTTCGACCGGGGAGATCACGCCCTCCTCGAGGCCGGCGACGGCGTCGACGACCTTGAAGGTCGACCCCACGGCCTTGGTCTCCATGATGGCCCGGTTCAGCTGCGGATAGTTGTTGCCCTTCTGCACGAAGAGCCGCCGGTACTTCTTCTCGCTGATGCCGCCCACCCACACGCCGGGGTCGTACGTCGGGTAGTTGGCCATGGCCAGCACGTCGCCGTTGCGCGCGTCCAGGACCACGGCGGCCCCGCCGTTGGCCTCCACCTTGCCGTCACGGTGTGCGAGGGAGATCCCGGTGCGCAGCGCCCGCTCCGCGGCCTCCTGCACCTTGGCGTCGAGGGTGGTCACCAGTGTGTGGCCGGGTTCGGGCAGACGCCCCCCTACCGGGTCGCTCTGCTTGGGCCGGCTGAAGGCGTCGACCTCGATCCGGGCGACGCCGTCCCGGCCGCGCAGCCAGCGGTCGTACGTCTTCTCCAGCCCCTCGACGCCGACGACGTCCCCGGCCGAGTAACCCTTGAAGTGCTTCTCCCGCAACTGCTCCGCCGAGATGTCGGCGAGATGTCCCAACAACTGCGCCGCCATGGTCCCGTGCGGGTAGGCGCGCAGGTAGTTCTGGCGGACCTCGACGCCCGGGAACGACAGCGCGCGCTCCTTCAGATAGGAGACGGTGCGCTCGCTCACGTCCTCGCGCACGATGATCACATCGAGCCCGGTGATCTCGTGCTCGAGCACCGCGTCCCACGTCAGGTAGCTGTGCCACTCGCCGTCGTCGCCCAGCTCCATGGTGCTGGGGCGCAGGTGGTCCATGATGGCCTTGCGGATCCTCGCCGGGCGCATCTTCAGCACTCTGGCGAGTCGCACGATCTCGTCCTCGAGTCGTCCCTCGGGCACATCCATCAGCCGCAGACCCACGGCGAGCCCGGGACGGTTCTCGACGATCACCTCGCCGCGGCGGTCGACGATGTTGCCGCGCGGGGCGACGATCTTGACCTCCCGGAGGCGGTTGTCGTTGGCGCGGGCGACGAAGTCCTGACCGCTGAGGATCTGGAGGAACCAGAGGCGGAAGAAAACGACGCCGAACAGCACTACCGCCAGTGCCGCGACGAGGGCCACACGCAGGGCGACCGACGGCAGCTGGATGATGGGTCTGTCGCGGCGACCCGTCCGGATGGGGCGGTCGCGGCGCGCGGGATCGTTACCGAGCAGCGGCACGCAGACCGGCCTTTCCCTGCAGCCACAGCCGCACCAGCAGATACAGCGGCGCGGCCAGCAGTGTGTTGAAGACGAGCGCGGGCAGGAGCACCCTGCCGAGGAAGAAGCCCAGGGGCACCTCGCGCGCGAGGAGGAACTGGGCGGTCGCGACGAGCGTGTTCGCGACGACCGTGGCGGCGAACACCGTCAGCAGCGGGGCGAGGCCGGCCGGCAGGTCCGCCGTCTCCGCGTAGCGGCCGGCGTAGTAGCCCACGAGGACGAAGACGAAGGCGCCCAGGCCGAGCGGCTCCATGAGCGCGACGGCGGTCAGCAGACCGGTGGCGAAGCCGAGCACGGCGCCGGTCTCCGCACCCTTCGCCAGGGCCACGCAGACGACCAGGATGAGGGCGAAGTCAGGACTGGCGCCGAGCAGGCGCAGGTGAGGAGCGACGGTGGTCTGCAGGAGCACGGCCAGGAGCAGCACCGCCGAGAGGCGTGCCACCTCCTGCCACGTCGGCCAGGCGGGCTCTGTCTTCTCCGCGAGTGGGCGCGCGAGACTCATCGAGTGATCACCGCCACGACGTCGAGCTTGCGGAAGTCCACGAACGGTTTGACGGCGATGGACTGGTACAACTCCACGTCCTGTCGGCCCACGCTCTCCACCTGTCCGATGGGGATCCCCTTCACGAAGATGGATCCTCTGCGTCCCGAGGTCACCACGTATTGACCGACCTTGACCTTCTCGTTCTTGTCCACGTAATCCAGCGTGAGATCGCCGGTGACGCTGCCGCTGGTGATCCCCTGGGCGCCTCCGGGCTCGACCACCGCGTCGACGAAGCTCTGCTGGTCAGTGACGAGCATCACCTGCGCCGCGTTCGAGTTGACCTTGACCACCCGACCGACGAGGCCCTGCCCGTTGACGACCGGGTCGTACACGCGCACGCCGTCGGCGCTACCCACGTTGACGGTCGCCGTGGAGTACCAGGCGGTCGCCGAACGGGCCACGACGCGGGCCGTGAGGAACTTCGCGCCCCGCGGGAACACGTGGGCCTCGTGGAACGCCAGCAGGGTACGCAGCTGCTCGTTCTCCGCCTGCGTCGTCAGCTCCTCGGCGAGCCCGGCCCGCAGCTGCTCCACCTCCCGCCTGAGCGCGCCGACCTCCGCCTGTGCGCTGAACAGGCGGCCGACCCAGTTCCATGCATCGCGGAACGGCCGGGTGAGGGTGGCGGTGCCGCTCTGCAGCGGCGAGACCACGGTGAGGACGCCGTCCTGCAGCCTGTGCGCCGCGCCTCCGCCGGACTCGCGGAAGTACGCCGTGAGCAGGGCGACGGAGAGCAGCAGCAGGGCCGCCACGACGAGGCGCCGCCGGAGGACACGCCGGCGATTCACGGTTCAGCGGAGCCTGGGGCTAGCGGCCTCGGGGCCGCGAGTTGCGCTTGCTCTTGACCAGGACATCGAACTCCTCGAGGTATTTGCCCGACCCGACGGCCACGCAGGTGAGGGGCGACTCAGCCACGTGTACCGGCATCTGGGTCTCGTCGCGCAGGCGCTCGGCGAGCCCCTGCAGGAGCGACCCTCCCCCCGCCAGCATGATGCCCCGGTCCATGATGTCGCTGGCCAGCTCCGGCGGCGTCTTGTCGAGCGTGGCCTTGATGGCGTCGATGATCGCCTGCGTGGGCTCCTCCAGCGCGGCGCGGACCTCCTCCGAGGACAGCACGATCGTCTTGGGGAGCCCGGTCACGAGGTCGCGGCCGCGAATCTCGGCCTGTTCCTCCTGCGGCAGCGGGTAGGCCGAGCCGATCTCGAGCTTGATCTCCTCCGCCGTCTGACTGCCGATGAGCAGCTTGTATTCCTTCTTCACGTAACTGATCACGGCCTCGTCGAGCTCGTCGCCGCCCAGCCGGATGGACTGGCTGACGACGATCCCCCCCAGGGAGATGACCGCGACCTCGGTGGTACCACCGCCGACGTCGACGATCATGCTGCCGGTCGGCTCGGCGACCGGCAGGCCGGCGCCGATGGCGGCGGCCATCGGCTCTTCGATGAGCGTCGCCCAGCGGGCGCCGGCGGAATATGTGGCCTCCTCGACGGCGCGCTTCTCGACGCCGGTGACGCCGCTGGGCACGCAGATGACCACGCGAGGGTGCGCCCAGCGGTTCTGCATGACCTTGCGGATGAAGTGGCGGATCATCTCCTCCGTCACGTCGAAGTCGGCGATCACTCCGTCCTTGAGCGGCCGTACCGCGCTGATCGTGGCGGGCGTGCGGCCCAGCATGCGCTTGGCCTCGGCCCCGACGGCGTGGACCTCGCCGGAGCGGTGGTCGATGGCGACCACGGACGGCTCGCTGAGCACGATGCCGCGTCCGCGGAGATAGACGAGCGTGTTGGCGGTACCGAGGTCGACCGCCATGTCACGGGCGCCGAAGCCCGTGAGGAATCCGAGGAAGCTGATGACGAGCTCCTTTCGCAGCGGATCTCGAAGGCCGATTGTATACGCCGCCTCGGGACGTCGCTACCGCCTCGACGAGGTGCGCGCCGGCGCTCGCGCGACCCTGCCGGCCTGTCGCGTCCGGGTGGTCGGTCCGGTCGTCGCGCGAGGCGGGCGGCCGCGTGTGCAGGGTCCTCAGGCCGGCGGCCGCACCCAGGAGAAAGGCGTGATGCCGATGCTGGCGAGCAGCCTCACCAGCGCCGGTACGGGCAGGCCCACGACGTTGAAGTAGTCGCCCTCCAGGCTCTTGACCAGGCCGGAGCCGAGACCCTGGATCGCGTAGGCCCCGGCTCTCTCCCGCCACTCACCGGAGGCGACGTAGGCGGCGAGATCCGCGTCCGTCAGGCTGCGGAAGGTGACCTTGGTGACGGCATGGGTCACGAGTGCCACCTTGCGTGAGGTCAGATAGATGCCGCTGTAGACCTCGTGGGTGCGGGCGGCCAGCCGCCGCACGTAGGCGGCGGCCTCGGCCTCGTCGCGCGCCTTGCCGAGGATCTCGCCCTGCAGCACCACGACCGTGTCGACGCCGAGCACGAGCTCGCCAGGGGCCACCGGTCCGCGTGCCAGCACCTCCTCGGCCTTGCCGCGTGCGTTCTGTTGCACGGTCTGCGCCGGGTCACCGTCGGCCACCGCCTCCGTGTGCTCGCTCACCACGGCGCGGAACGGGATCCCGAGCTGCTCCAGCAGCAGCTTCCGCTGCGGAGAGCGCGAGGCGAGGACCAGGCCGGCGAAGCCGCCGGCGCCCCTGCCGGCGTCCGGCAGGACCCGGTCCCAGAAGTGCTGGGGGACCGGGTCAGACAAGTTCTGCCTCGTCGAAGAAGAGCCCGATCTCGCGGGCTGCGCTCTCAGGGCTGTCGGAGCCGTGGACCACGTTCTCCTCCTTGCTGAGCGAGAAGTCGCCCCGGATGGTGCCCGGAGCGGCCTGCGCCGAGTCGGTCGCGCCCATCATGGCCCGGGCCACCGTGACGGCCTCGCGTCCTTCCCACACCATGGCCACCACCGGGGCCGACGTGATGAAGGCGACGAGCCCCTCGAAGAACGGCTTGTCCACGTGCTCGGCGTAATGGCGCGCGGCGAGTTCGCGATCGATGCGCAGCGCCTTGATGCCGCGCAGCACGAACCCGCGCCGCTCGAACCGGGCGATGACCTCCCCGACGAGGCCGCGGGCGACGCCGTTGGGCTTGACCATGATGAACGTTCGCTCCATGAGGATCCTTCCGGGTGGGAGAGACGACTGGGACGGCGGACCGGGGTCGGCGTCCGTCCTCAGGCGCGGTCGAAGGCGGGTGACGCGACGTGGACGTCGGCCTCGCAGTACGGGCAGACACGCCACTGCGGGTCGACCGGCCGGCGACACGAGGGGCAGGGGGTACGCAACCGTCGCCCGCAGGTGGGGCAGACCAGGTAGTCCTCGCGCACCGGGGTCTTGCAGAACGAGCACCGCGCCTCATCGCCGATGCGCGCCTCCATCACGGCGACCTCGAGCTCGTGCTCGAGCCGCTCCCCGAGGGTCTCGGGCGGACGGACGATGGCGTACACGACGAGACCGACGGGACCGAAGACGATCCCCGTGAGCACCGCCACGGCGAGCACGATCTTGTCGTCGATGCGACGCCGCGCGTCCTTGAACACCCAGTAGGCACAGGAGATCCAGAGGACGGCCAGGAAGAAGTAGAACATGAGCGTCACGAAGTGCCACGTCGGTGACTTGAAGAAGTCAAGCACCGCCTGGAACGGGTTGGCGCTCTCGGTCGGCGTCGTGTCCTGCGCGGCAACGATGGTCCAGAAAGGCACCCTTCCTCCTCAGGCGGACTACGTGGAGGGCGCCCCCGGCGCCTCCGTATGACGGCGGCCTGTCCGCGGGGCCGGATCGGCCTGTCCCCACGGCGACTGCCTGCCGGCCCGGACGACCGGCGGCGCAATCATACCTGACAACCCGCGCCGCCGGAGAGCGGTGCGCTAGAAGGCGGCCGGGAGGACGGGCAGCACGGCCAGCCGCATCCCGATGAGGTAGCCCACGAAGAAAGCTACCGCAGCGACTGCGACCACGATGAGGAGCGCGACCAGGAAGCGCACCACCGGATGGGCTCTCTGCTGTGCCATCCACCTCTCCACGGATTTGCGCCAGTATACCCGAACCCCATCCCCAGGACGGCGGAGTTCAGCCGGCGCCGGCGAGGACGTCGCGCAGGTCTTCGAGCAGGTACAGCGACCCCGCGACCACGACGCTTCCGGCGCTGCCGGCGAGCGTGCGGGCGCGGGTCAGCGCCGCGTGCGGATCGACGATCGTCTCGATCCGCTCCGCCGGGCCGTCCGCGAGCGTGACGTCCCGCGCGGCCGCCGCGAGCCCCATGGCCGTCAGACTGCGCGGCTCACTCGCCTCGGTGCAGACGACGGCGTCGAACAGCGGAAGCAGCCGGGCCAGCATGGTCCGGTAGTCCTTGTCGCGCATGATGGCGAGCACACCGACCGCCGGCCGCGGCATGTCCAGGACGGTGAGGCTCTGGGCCAACACACGCGCGCCGTCGGGGTTGTGCGCCCCGTCGGCGAGGAGGAGGGGCCGGTCCGCCACCACCTGCAGACGGCCGGGCACGGGCGTCCCGGCCAGGGCCCGGCGCACGGCGTTCTCGTCGAGCCGCCCGAGGAAGAGGCGCGTCGCGACCACCGCGAGCGCCGCGTTGCGCACCTGGTAGAGGGCCGGCGTGGGGACCCCCAGGCCCGCCAAACGCTCCGGCACGCCGCCCGTCGCGAAGTCGACCGCGAAGTCGTCGGGCGCGCCGGAGACCGCGAAGTCCCCCGACCGCGCCACGTCGCGCAGGAAGTGCGGCGCGGCGCCGGCGGCCGAGCAGGCGCGCCGCGCCGCGTCCTCGAGTCCGTCGAGCTCCCCGAAGACCACGTGGCCGCCTTTGATCACGGCCGCCTTCTCGGCGAAGATCAGCTCCCGTGTGCCTCCGAGCACCTCGGTGTGCTCGAGCGCGATGTTGGTCAGCACGACGACGGGCGCCTGCACCACGTTGGTGGCGTCCAGGCGCCCTCCCAGCCCCGCCTCCAGCGCGACCGCCCGCACGTCGCTCTCGGCGAAGGCGAGCAGAGCCGCGACCGTGAGCACCTCGAACTGGGTCGTCTCGCCCAGGTCCCGCGGCAGGGCGGCGACCTCGGTCCGCACGCGCCGCACCGCGGCCGCGAAGCGGCCTTCGTCGATCGGGCGACCTGCGACGACCACCCGCTCGCTCCATCCGGAGATGTGCGGCGAGAGATAGGCGCCGGAGCGCACGCCGTGCTCGCGCAGCAGCGCCTCGCAGTACCGCACGGTCGACGACTTGCCGTTGGTGCCCACCACGTGGATGACGCCGTAGGACTCCTGCGGCCTGTCCAGGCGGTCGAGCAGCGCCGTCACACGCTCCAGACCCGGGCGCATGCCGAACGCGGCGAGCGAGTCGAGATACCCGACCCAGTCCTGATCGTCCGTGGGGCTCACGCCCGTTCCCGTTCGCTCATGGTCGCGACGATGTGCGGTGCCGACCGGCCGGGCCTCACCCACGGAGTCGTGCGAGCCGGGCGGCGAGGCCGTCCCGCTCGGCGACGTAGCCTGCGAGCTTCTCACGCTCCCGGGCGACCACGGCCTCCGGAGCCCTGTCCACGAACTGCGGGTTGCCGAGCTTGGCCTCGCTGCGCCGGACCTCGGCGGTGGCCGCGGCCACTTGCCGTTCGAGGCGCGCCAGCTCCTCCGCCCTGTCGACGACCGCCGCGACCTCCAGACGGCCGCCGGGCACCGTCACGGCTGTGGCGTCCTCCGGCGCCGCACCGTCGAACGAGACGGACGTGCGCGCGAGTGCCCGGAACGCGCCCGCATAGGGCGCATACGGACGCTCCGCACCGGCGCGGTCGGCCACGAAGACGGCCTCAAGCACCTTGCCCGGCGGGACGCCTGTCTCGGCGCGGAAGCGTCGCAGCGCGTCGACCGCCGCCTGGAGCTCGCCGATGACCCGCTCGTCCTCGGGAGCACGCAGGGCGTCGTCGGCGCGGGGATGCTCCCGGCGCAGCAGGGGAGCCGCTCCGTACTGCTCTGCGATCTCCTCCGTCACGAAGGGCAGGAAGGGGTGCAGGAGACGCACGATCTGGTCCAGCATCCAGCGCGCGTGTCCGGCCGCCCGCGCCTTGGCCGCCTCGTCGTCGCCGTACAGACGGACCTTGACGAGCTCGAGGTACCAGTCGCAGAACTCGTCCCAGACGAAGTGGTAGAGCGCGTCGACCGCGGTCGCGAAGTCGTACTCCGCCACGGCCGCCTCGACCGCGGCCAGACAGCGCTGGAACCGGCTGGTGATCCAGCGGTCGACCTGGTCGGTGTCGTCGCGCTGCGCGGCGCACCCCTCGCTGCCGAGGAGGACGAACCGGGCCGCGTTCCAGAGCTTGTTGGCGAAGCCGCGTCCCATGGCGATCTTCTCTTCGCTGAAGCGCACGTCCTGGGTGCTGCTCATGAGCAGCAGGCCGAAGCGGGTGGCGTCGGCTCCGTGCCGGTCGATCATCTCGAGCGGGTCGATGCCGGTGCCGAGGCTCTTGCTCATCCGGCGGCCGTCAGGCGCCTGGATGACGGAGTGGATGTAGACGTCGTCGAACGGGATCTCGCCCATGAACTCGAGACCCATCATGATCATGCGCGCGACCCACAGGAAGATGATGTCGCGCGCCGTGCTGAGCACGCTGGTCGGATAGAAGTAGGCGAGATCGTCCGTGCGCTCCGGCCAGCCGAAGGTGGCGAAGGGCCAGAGCGCCGAGCTGAACCAGGTGTCGAGCACGTCGGTCTCACGGGTGAGCTCCGTCGCGCCGCAGGTGGCGCACTCCGTCGGCTCGGCCTCGGCCACGGTGACGTGGCCGTCCGGGCAGTACCACACCGGCAGCTGATGGCCCCACCAGAGCTGCCGGCTGATGCACCACGGCCGCAGGTCTTCCATCCAGTCCATGTACACGCGCGCCCAGCGGGAGGGAGTGAACGCGACCCGGCCGTCGCGCACCACGTCCATGGCGGGCCGTTTGAGCGCGTCCATGTCCATGAACCACTGCTCGCTGATGAGCGGCTCGATCGGTGTGCCGCAGCGGTGACAGGTGGCCACGCTGTGCGGGTAGTCCTCGACCTCGACCAGGGCGCCGAGCTCGCGAAGGTCGGCGCTCACGCGCGCCGCGGCCTCCTCGACCTCGAGCCCGGCGTACGGCCCCCCCGCCGCCGTGATGCGGCCGTCCTGACCGACGACCTGCACCGCCTCCAGGCCGTGCGTGCGGCCGATGTCGAAGTCGGTGAGGTCGTGCGCCGGTGTGATCTTGAGAGCGCCTGTGCCGAACCCCGGGTCGACGCGGTCGTCCGCCACGATCCGCAGGCGGCGCCCGAGCAGCGGCAGGATCGCCGTCCTGCCCACCAGGTCCCTGTACCGCTCGTCGTCGGGGTGCACGGCCACGGCCGTGTCGCCGAGCATGGTCTCGGGCCGCGTGGTGGCGATGGTGACGGCCCCGCCGCCCTCGACCTCGTAGCGGATGTGACTCAAAATGCCCGGCATGTCGCGATACGCCACCTCGAGGTCGCTGAGCGCGGTGCCGCAGCGCGGGCACCAGTTGACCAGGTAGCTGTCGCGATGGATGTAGCCCTTGTCGTAGAGGGCCACGAAGACCTTGGTGACGGCGCGGACGTACTCGTCGTCGAAAGTGAACCGTTCGCGGTCGTAGTCGCAGGAGCAGCCGAGGCGCTTGAGCTGCTCGATGATGGTGCCGCCGTACTCCCGCCGCCACTCCCACACCCTGGCCGCGAACTGCTCGCGTCCGAGATCCTCCTTGGTCAGGCCCTCCTTGCGCAGCGTCTTCTCGACCACGTTCTGCGTGGCGATGCCCGCGTGGTCGGTGCCGACCAGCCAGCAGGCGTTCTCTCCCAGCATGCGGTGGTACCTGACCAGCGCGTCCTGGATGGTGTCGTTGAGCGCATGACCCATGTGCAACACGCCGGTGATGTTGGGTGGAGGGATGACGATGGAGTAGGCCGGCCGCGACGAGTCCGGCTCCGCGTGGAAGAGGTGGTCGTCGAGCCAACGTCCCATCCAGCGCGCCTCGACGGCGGCCGGCTCGAAGCGGGTGGTCTGCTGCAGGTAGTCGTTCATCAAGCCTCGATCGTCGCGGGAGGCTCAAGTATACCGAAGCGGAGAGGGCCGCCCCTCCCGCGGAGGAGCGGCCCTCTCCTGCCCACCGGGACCGGCCTCACGCCTTGTCGTCCGGCGCCTCTCCGCCGCTGTACTCGACGGCGCAGACCTGGCAGAACTCGTCGGAGCCCTCGATGAGGCTGCCGCACTGCGAGCAGTGCTTCTCGAGCGCGCCCGAGCCGGCGTCCACACCTGGCTCTTCGGTCGATCCCGGCGTCTGGTGGTTGTGTTCGTGCTCGTGTTCGTGCATCGTCCCCTCTCCCGCGTACTTGGGCCCACTGCCCGGTGTCCGTGTCTCATTGTGGCCCCGAAAGGCCCGCCGCGTAACCCCAGCCTGTGCGAAGACGTGAGGCAGCGCCTCTCTGAGGCTGTCCACATACACGAGTCTGAGCTTGGCGGTCAGGTCGGACGGAAGCTCCTCGACCGTGCTGCGGTTGGCCGCCGGCAGCAGCACGGTCCGGACCCCCGACCGCCCGGCCGCCAGGAGCTTCTCCCGCAGGCCGCCGACACGCAGGATCCGGCCGCCCAGCGTGATCTCGCCGGTCATGGCGACGCGCGGCCGCACCGGCACCTGCCCGAGTGCGGAGAGCATCGCCACGGCCAGCGCCAGCCCGGCGGACGGGCCGTCCTTGGGCACTGCTCCCTCCGGCACGTGGACGCGGACGTCGCGATTGGTGAGGTCGAGCCCCTCCGGTGTATGGCACGAGGAGCCGGCCACGAGGCGACAGAGCTCGGCATCCTGGTCGACCCGCGAGAGCAGATGCCCCCACGCGGTCGACGCCGACTCCTGCATCACCTCGCCGAGCTGGCCGGTGAGCAGCAGCTCCCCGCGTCCCCGCGCGATCGTCGCCTCCACGGTGAGCACCTCGCCGCCGTCCGTGGTGTAGGCGAGCCCCAGGCTCTCCCCGACGCGCGCGGCGCGGGGAAGCTCGGCCTCCGTCCACACGGCCTCCCCGAGATAGCCGCGCAGGTCGCCGGCGCCGACGGTCGCCGGCAGCGGCAGACCGTCCTCGAGGTGCCGGCGCGCCACCTTGCGGTCGATGCGCCGCAGGGCGCGTTCGAGTTCGCGCACACCGGCCTCGCGTGTGTAGCCGCGCACGATCGCCGGCAGCACCCCGCGAGCGAACCTGACGTCGCGCCGGCCGAGGCCGCTGTCGCGCGCCACCCGGGGCAGCAGGTGCCGGCGCGCGATGGCGAGCTTCTCCGACAGGGTGTAGCCGCTGAGGTGGATCACCTCCAGGCGGTCGTACAAGGTCGCCGGCACCGCGTCCACGTCGTTGGCGGTGGCGATGAAGAACACGCGGCTGAGGTCGTACTCGGCCTCGAGGTAGTTGTCACGGAAGGCGTGGTTGTGGGCCGGGTCCAGCACCTCCATGAGGGCCGCCGCCGGACTCCCCCGCCAGTCGCTGTCCAGCTTGTCGAGCTCGTCGAGCAGCATGACGGGGTTGTCCACCCCGGCTTTGGCCAGCCCTTCGACGATGCGGCCCGGCATCGCCCCGACGTACGTGCGCCGATGCCCGCGGATCTCGGCCTCGTCGCGCACCCCGCCGAGGGCCACGCGCACGAAGGGCCGGCCCAGCGCGGCGGCGATGCTCTGCGCCACGCTGCTCTTGCCCGTACCCGGCGGACCGGTCAGGCAGATGATGGTGGCGGGCTGGTCCTCGGATTCCCCCGCGGCGTCCCCGCGCGCCTGGGCCGCGTCGGCCCGCATCCTGCAGACGGCCAGATACTCGAGGATGCGGTCCTTGACGTCGTCGAGACCGTGGTGCGTCCGGGCCAGGTGGCGGGCCACCTTGGCCACATCCACCTCCACCGGGGCCAGCCTGCCCCAGGGCAGGTCGAGCACCGTGTCGAGGAAGCCGCGGATGACGGCGACCTCGGGGCTCAGGGCCGGCGCCTGCTTGAGCTTGGTCAGCTCGCGGGTGACCAGCCGCCGCGCCGCCGGCGAGAGCTGCGCCTCGGCGGCGCGCTGCGCGTAACCGGCCAGATCGTCGTCCGCCACGTCGCCGCCCTCTTCGATCTCGTCGCGCAGTACGCGCAGCTTCTCGTGCAGGAGCATCTGGCGCTGGGCGCCCTCCACGCGCTGCTGGACCTTGAGGCCGATCTCCCGCTCGATGTCCAGGACCGCGTTCTCTTCGGCGAGGCTCTCGAGCAGCGCGAGGAGGCGCTGCTGCGTGCTCACCGTCTCCAGCAGCGCCTGCTTCTCCCCCGCCTCGATCTGCAGGTGGGCGGCGACGATATCGGCCAGCTCGCCCGCGTCGTCCGCCTGCTGCACCACGAACTGCGCCTCGTCGGCGAGCTGCGGGTGCAGGCCCACGTAGCGGACGAACTCGTCGCTGACGCGGCGGGCGAGGCTGCGTGCCCGCGTCGTCCGCGTGTCCGGGCTCTCGATGGGGACGTACTCGACCACCAGGTGGGGATCACGGGTCACGACCCGCTCGGCGCGCACGCGCTCATCGCCCTCGACCAGGGCCTTCACGCTCCCGTCCGGCAGGCGGAAGAGCTGCAGCACCCGGGCCCGCACGCCGACCGAGCGCAGATCCTCGAGGGCGGGATCCTCCACGGCGGCTTCGCGCTGGGCACAGAGGATGAGCGGGCCCTGAGCGGCGAACGCGGCCTCTATCGCCGAGATCGAGCGCTCGCGACCGACGAAGACGGGGGCGACCATCCGGGGGAACAGGACGAGGTCGCGCGTCGGCAGAAGGGGCAGGGTCGCCGTGTCGTCGCCCTGCCCCTCCGCCGCCGGGTCGGTCTTCTCAGGCGGACTCGGCGTCACGCTCCGGCAGCGACTTGTCGGCCTCGGTCAGGAGGGTGGGGTCGATGCCCTTCTCGATGGTCTCCCGGGTGATGACGCACTTGCGCACGTCGGTGCGGCTGGGCAGGTCGAACATCACGCCCAGCAGCGACTCCTCGATGATCGAGCGGAGGCCACGCGCGCCGGTGCCTCTCTGGAGCGCCTTGGCGGCGATCGCCGCGAGGGCCTCCTCGGCGAACACCAGCTCCACGCCGTCGAGCGAGAAGAACTTCTGGTACTGCTTGGTCAGCGCGTTGCGCGGCTCGACGAGGATCCGCATGAGGTCGTCCTCGTCGAGGTTGTGCACCGCACTCACCACGGGGAGACGACCGATGAACTCGGGGATCAGCCCGAAGTCCAGCAGGTCCTCCGGCAGGACATGCGCGAAGATGGTGCCCGGGTCTTTGTCCGCCTTGCTGATGACGTCGGCCATGAAGCCCACGCCCTGCTTGCCCATGCGGCGCTCGATGATCTTGTCGAGCCCGGCGAAGGCGCCGCCGCAGATGAACAGCACGTTGGTGGTGTCGATGGTGAGGAACTCCTGGTGCGGATGCTTGCGCCCGCCCTGCGGGGGAACGCTCGCTGCGGTGCCCTCGAGGATCTTGAGCAGCGCCTGCTGCACGCCCTCGCCCGAGACGTCGCGCGTGATCGAGGGGTTGTCCGCCTTGCGCGCGATCTTGTCGATCTCATCGATGTAGATGATGCCGGTCTCGGCGCGCTTGACGTCGAAGTCGGCCGCCTGGATCAGCTTGAGGAGGATGTTCTCGACGTCCTCGCCCACGTAGCCGGCCTCGGTCAGCGCCGTGGCGTCGGCGATCGCGAAGGGGACGTTCAGGATGCGGGCCAGCGTCTGGGCGAGCAGCGTCTTGCCGCACCCCGTCGGGCCGAGCAGGAGGATGTTGCTCTTCTGCAGCTCGACGTCGGTCTCGCCCCCGGCCACCGCCTGCACACGCTTGTAGTGGTTGTAGACGGCCACCGAAAGAGCCCGTTTGGCCTCGTCCTGGCCGACCACGTAGTCGTTCAGGATGGCGTAGATGTCACGCGGCTTGGGCAGCTGCTCCAGGTCGAGCGCGACGGGGGCGGCCAGCTCCTCGTCGATGATCTCGTTGCACAGGTCGATGCACTCGTCGCAGATGTACACGCCGGGGCCGGCGATGAGCTTCTTGACCTGGCGCTGCGACTTGCCGCAGAAGCTGCAGAGCAGCTGGTCGTTGCCGTCGGTCGTTCCCGCCACTGCGGTCCTCCTCCTGCGAGGTCGGCGTCGACGCCACCTAGCGGTGGGCGATGACGTCGTCGATGATGCCGTACTCCTTGGCCTCGGTCGCGCTCATGAAGTAGTCGCGCTCCGTGTCCTGCCGGACCTTCTCGATCTCCTGGCCGCTGTGGTCGGCGATGATCTCGTCGAGGCGTCGACGGAGGTTCAGGACCTCCCTGGCGTGGATCTCGATGTCGGTGGCCTGGCCCTCGTAGCCGCCGGCCACCTGGTGGATGAGGATGCGCGCATTGGGCAGCGCGAAACGCTTGCCTTTCGCCCCGCCTGCGAGCAGCAGCGCGCCCATGCTCATGGCGCTGCCCACGCAGATCGTGCTCACATCCGGCTTGATGAACTGCATCGTGTCGTAGATCGCGAGCCCGGCGTACACGCTGCCGCCGGGGCTGTTGATGTACAGGCTGATGTCCTTGTCCGGGTCGTCGCTCTCCAGGTGGATGAGCTGCGCCACGATGAGGTTGGCGACCTCGTCGACCACCGGGGTGCCGAGGAAGATGACGCGCTCGTTGAGCAGGCGCGAGAAGATGTCGAACGACCGCTCTCCACGGCTCGTCTGCTCGATCACGAACGGAACAAGTGGTGTCACGTGCTCACCCTTCTCGTCGTTTGGTCCTTCTCCCACAGTGGTTCCCCGGGCTCAAACACTCAGTCGTCCTCGGGGTCCACGGCGTCGGCGGATTCCTCGGCTGCGGCCTCCTCCGCCTCGGTCATCGGCACCGCGACCGCGTTCTCGGCCACGAAGTCGGCCGCCTTCGCCACTAGCATTTCGTCACGCAGCGCCTCACGCCTGCCGGACTTCTCGAGATCGGCGAGCAACTGGAGGTGATCGCGCCCGATCGCCTCGGCGTCGTGCTTGACCACCTCAGTGATGTCGTCGTCGCTGACCGCGAGCCCCTCCGCCTGGGCGATCGCCTCGAGCACCAGTTGCCGCTTGATCACGAACTCCGCCTGCGGCCGCATCTCCTCCTCGATCTCCTCCGCGGTCTTCTGCAGCACCCCGAGGTAGACTTCCATGGTGAGCCCCTGCTCTCCCACCCGCTCCTCCAGCTGGTGGTAGAGCCGGTGCGCCTCACGGTCGATCATCGCCGAGGGCACGGCCAGCGCGGCGTGCTCGACCGCCTTCTCGACCGCCGCGGCGCGGAACTCGCGCTCGACGCCCGCCTCCGCCGCAGCGGTGAGACGTTCGCGGATGTCGTTGCGCAGCTCCTCGATGGTCTCGAACTCGCTCACGTCGGCGGCGAACGCGTCGTCCAGTTCAGGGACGACCTTCTCCTTGATCTCCTTGACCGTCACGTGGAAGGTCGCGGCCTGCCCGGCGAGGTCCTCGGCGTGGTAGTCGTCGGGGAAGGTGACGTCGAACGTCCTCTCCTCGCCGGTCGCGGCGCCCACCAGCTCGTCCTCGAACCCCGGCACCAGGCTGCCGCGGCCGATCTCGAACATCTGGTCGGTGCCCTGGGCGCCGTCGATGAGCTCCCCGTCGCGGCTGCCCGAGAGGTCCATGAGCACGAAATCGCCGGTCTGCACAGGACGGTCCTCGACCGGACGCAGGCTGGCGAGCCGCTCCTGCAGCATCGTGAGGTGCGCCTCGACCTGGGCGTCGGTCACGTTCACCGCGCGCCGCGGGACCTCGAGTCCCTTGTAGTCTCCCAGTGTCGGCTCCGGCATGGTCTGCACCTTGAGCGAGAACGAATAGTCCTGCGTCTCGTCGAGCGGACCGACCTGCAGGTCCGACGTGCCGACCGCGTCGTCGAACAGGCCGGCCTCCCTGAGGGCCTGGTCCCCCCACTCCGGGATCGCGGCCTCCAGGGCCTCTCCGCGGATGAACTCGGCGCCCACGTTCTGCACCACCAGCGCCACCGGCACACGGCCCTTGCGGAACCCGGGCAGCTGGAGCTCCTGACGGATCCTGGCCAGGGTCCGGTCGTAGGCCTTCTTGACCGCCTCGGCCGGGATCTCGACGCTGAGCTCGACCTCGTTCTCGCCTGTGGGATTGACGTTCGTCTTCACTGTCTGGTTCTCCGTCTGTCGCCGGCACGGCCCGCGGAACGCCACAGTGGCGCTGCGGACCGCCGAGTGGTGATGATGGGGGTCGGTCTGGGCAGGTGGTGCGGGTGAGAGGACTTGAACCTCCACGAGCTGAGCTCACCAGATCCTAAGTCTAGCGCGTCTACCAGTTCCGCCACACCCGCGTCCGTTAATGTGGACGGCCGGCGCGGAGCGCCGGCCGGTGCACCCGATTGGATGGGGTGAACGACGGGACTTGAACCCGCGACCGCCAGGGCCACAACCTGGAGCTCTACCAACTGAGCTACGTCCACCACCGGTCCGCGCCGCAGGGAGCGCTGCGTGAGAAGCCGCGACCGCCCCGAACGGCCGGACACCAATGGTACCACCAACGCACAGAGGCGTCACACGCTCGCGCCCGCCGCTGGTGCGGGCATGGCGCGCCCGGCAGGATTCGAACCTGCGACCTGAGGATTAGAAGTCCCCTGCTCTGTCCGGCTGAGCTACGGGCGCGTGAGGAAGTCAGTATACGGGCCACCGGCGCGGCCGGCGCACGAGCCACGTCCCGAGCGACGGGGCGCGGCACAGATGGAGCGGGAGACGGGTCTCGAACCCGCGACCCTCAGCTTGGAAGGCTGATGCTCTACCAACTGAGCTACTCCCGCCCGTGAGGTGGTCGGGACGGCGAGATTTGAACTCGCGACCCCCTGCTCCCAAAGCAGGTGCGCTACCAGGCTGCGCCACGTCCCGGACGCCGCGCCAGTATACCCCACCGACGCCGGCGCCACGCCGGACCTGGCGCGTCACGGGTCGAGGTACGGCAGCACGAGCCTCTGACCGGGCTGCAGGGTCGCGGTGGCCAGGCCGTTCGCCGCGCGGATGGAGAAGACGGCCTTGCGGAGGTCGCGGGCGTCGCCGTATTCGCGCGCCGCGATCGTCCAGAGGTCGTCGCCGGCCCGCACCGTGTAGGCCGTGCCGGAGTAGAAGGCGGGATCGTCCCCGGCGTGGGCCACGCGTGCGCCCGCCCAGGCGGCGATGAAGACGAGCAGCAGGAACACCGCCAGGCGGAGAAGGCCGGCGGCGCGGCGGCGACGCACCACCCTGCCCTGCGGGCGAGCGGCGCGCCCTCGCGGGACAGCGTCGGGCACCGCACGCAGGCGCGGTCGGCTGGTCATCGCACGACCTCACGCAGGCGACGCGGCACCGCTCCGGTGAGCTCACTGCCGCACGCCGGGCAGACGATGACGACGTGACCGCTCCACAGGTCGGCCTCCTCGACGCGCACCGGCATGGCTCCGCACCACAGACAAGGGTCGTCGCGCCCGGCGAGGGCGGCGGCGAGGTGCCCGTCGACGACGTCGGCGAGACAGGGAGCGCTCGCTGTGGCCAGAGGCACGGTGCTCATAGCCGCCGCAGCACCCCCACGACGCGGCCGACGACCTCGACCTGGTCGGCGTGGACCACGATCGGTTCGTAGTTCTCGTTCTCCGCCACGAGGCGGATGGTGGAGCCGTCGTGGTACAGGCGCTTGGTGGTGGCCTCGTCGTCGCCGACGCCGCTGATACGCGCGACGACGATCTCGCCGTCCCGAGCCTCTGGCTGCGGGTGGACGACGATGAGGTCGGCGTCGAAGATGCCGGCGCCGACCATGGAGTCGCCCTTGACGCGCAGCAGGAAGTCGCCGTCGTCGCGGCGCAGGAACGCCGGCACGTCCACCAGCTCCTCGACGTTCTCGTCGGCGAGGACAGGCACTCCCGCGGCCACCCGGCCGACCAGCGGCAACGGTCGCGGCCGGGACTCGCCCACCACGTCGAGGGCCCGCGGCTTGGTGGGGTCGCGCTTGATCAGCCCGCGCCGCTCGAGATTCGCCAGATGGGCGTGGACGGTCGACGGCGAGGACAGCGCCAGCCCGGTGCAGATCTCACGCACCGTGGGCGGATAGCCGTTGATCCGCACGCTCTCCCGGATGAACTCCAGCACCTGACGTTGCCGCGCTGTGAGGCCTTCCACCGATCCTCCTCCGATAGCGAACATGTGTTCGTGTGAACCCTAGAGCGAACCCGTGTTCGTGTCAAGGAGCATGGTAGGCGCGGGCCCGGACGGAAAAGACGCACGCCGCCGCCGCGGCGCTCCGTCGACGGACGAGGGGCGCCGCCACCCTGCGGTGGCGGCGCCCCTCGCACTCCTCCGCCACGCCTGCGGCGGCGTGGCGCACGTGCCCTTACTGGGCGGGTCCCAGAGGCAGGACGACCTTGCCGTAGAGCTCGTTCCACACCTGGGCGATGGAGCCGTAGACGGCGCTGAGGCCCACGAAGATGCCCTCCCAGCCGGCGATCCGGCCGATCGTCTCGCTGCCCGTCCAGTCGCCGACGGCCAGCAGGACGAACAGGATGGTGAGGCTCGCGAAGACGACCTGCAGCGAACGGTTGATGCGCAGCGTGCCGATGAACATGAGCCCGGTGAACACGCCCCACGCCATGAGATACCAGCCCATGGCCACCTCGTCCGGCCCGTCGACGCCCGTCCACTTGGGGAAGACGATCAGGCCGACCAGGGTGAGCCAGAAGAGGCCGTACGAAAGGAAGGCCGTCATGCCGAACGTGCTGTTCTTCTTCCACTCCATGATGCCGGCGATCACCTGGGCGAGCCCACCGTAGAAGACGCCCATGGCCAGGATCATCGTGTTCATCTCGTAGAAGCCGGCGTTGTGGATGTTCAGCAGGACCGTGGTCATCCCGAACGCCATGAGACCGAGCGGACCGGGGTTGGCGGTCGCATCGCGCAGGGTGGCCGTGATGGTGCCGAGTTCTCCCATCGGACCGGTCGCCGTGGCGAGCGGGGTCTTGGGTTCGTCGCTCATGTAGCTCTGTCCTCCACTCTCGATAGACCGCAGGGAAGCGCTGTGCCCGTCGCCCGACGCCCGTCGACGACGCGCAAACTCCCGGACTTGTATCACGGACCGTAGCGCAAGCCAAGAGACGCGCGGATTCACTATACTGGCCGCGCCCCGCAAGGACGCCTGGAGGGACTCGCAGCCTGATGCTCGCGCGGCCGCGCCACATCGACGACCCGGTCCGCCGCCACGGATACGCCCTGGCGGTGGCGCTCGTCCTGCTCCTCTCCACCGCCCTCCGCCTCTGGCAGCTCAGCACGCCCGCCGAGATGATGTTCGACGAGATCTACTACGCCAAGGACGGCAAGGCGATCGTGGACGGCCGTGTCGGCACTGGCGGCGACTACCGCTGGGCGGCGGGCGACGAGGTCTCGTGGCCGCACCCGGAGATGGGCAAGCTCGCCATCGCCGGCGGCATCCTGCTCTTCGGCGACCGTGCCTTCGGTTGGCGACTCCCGGCCGTGCTCGCCGGCGTCGGCATCCTCGCCTGTGTGTATCCGCTGGGGCGGCGGCTCGGGCTGGGACCGCCCTGGGCGCTGCTGGCGCTCCTGCTGGCCGCCGCCGACCCGCTGGGGATCGCGCAGTCGCGGATCGCGACGCTCGACGTCTTCGTCGCCTTCTGGACGGTGCTCTGCGTGCTGCTGGCGCTGCGCTACGTACAGGAGGGCTGGCGCCCGGCGTGGCTCTTCGCCGCGGGCGCCGCCGGCGGGATGGCCGTGGGCACCAAGTGGTCCGGCGCGCTGGCCCTGGTCGCGGCCGCGCTGGTGATCGCTGCCGCCTGGGTCGTGCAGCGCCGGGCGGCCCGCGCGCCGGACGAAGAGCCCGGCGACGCCGCCACCGCCGCCTCGGATGCCGGCCTCGGCCCGCCGTCGCTGCCGCCGCACGCCGAGGCCGTCGCGGCGGCGCCCCCGGAGGGCTCCGTCGCGCTGCGGCTCCTCGCCCTCGCCGCCGCCCTGGCCGCGGCGCCGGCGGGCCTCTACCTGCTCAGTTACAGCCTCTACTTCCTCGCCGGACACACCGTGGCCGACTTCATCGAGCTCCAGCGCCAGATGCTCGTTTTCAACCTGAACCTCGACGCCACGCACACCTACGCCTCGCTGGCGCCCACGTGGATCGTCGATTACCGCCCGGTCTGGTACTACTTCGAGGGCACCGAGACCTACTACGGCGTGATCGCCATCGGCAATCCGCTGCTGTGGTGGTCCGCCACCGTGTCGCTCGTGGCCGCGGCCGTGCTCGCCCTGCGACGCCGCTCGTACGTGCTGCTGCCGGCGGCCGGCGTCATCGTGGTGCTGTACGTGCCGTGGTTCCTGACCACGCGGACGTCGTTCCTCTACTACATGACGCCGGTGGCGCCGTTCATGGCCGTGCTCGTCGCCGCGGCGCTGTGCCTGTTCGCCGGCGGCGTCGTGCCGCCTCGCGGATGGGCGGCGGCGGCCCTCGCCGCCCTGGCCGCCGCCGTACTCTGGCGGCCGCTCGGCGTCGGCGCCGCGTGGTTGTTCTGGGAGCTCCCGCGACGAGGCGGCGCGGCGCTCGGGTGGGTGGGCGTCGCGGTGGGCGTGCTGGCCGCCGTGGCGCTGGTGGCGCTGCTGCTCTCCCCCCGCCTGCGCACACGCCGGCCGCTGACGGCGCTGGTCCTGGCCGGGCTCATGATCGGCATCGTCGTGGCTTTCGTGCCGATCGTGCTGGGCCTGCCGATCTCGCCGCGGTACTTCGAGCACATCATGTGGTTCCCCAGCTGGATCTGAGCGCGGCGAGGGGCGGGGCGGCGGCCGCCTGGCTCCCGCCCCGCCCCTCACGATCTGCCCACGGCGGGCGACGCGATCCGGCGTCTCAGGCGATGACCGCGACCATGATCGCCTTCTGGGCGTGCAGCCGGTTCTCCGCCTGGTCGAAGACCACCGAGTGGGGCGAGTACAGCACCTCCTCGGTGATCTCCTCGCCCCAGTGGGCCGGCAGGCAGTGCATGACCTTCACCTGCGGCCCCGCCAGCCGCACGAGGTCCATGTTGACCTGGTAGTCGCGCAGCGCCGCCAGGCGCACGTCGTGCTCCGCCTCCTGGCCCATGCTCGTGAAGGTGTCGGTGTAGATCACGTCCGCGCCCTGCACCGCGGCCCGCACGTCGTCGGTGAGCTCGATGGTCGCCCCGGTCTTCTCGGCGTCCTTCTGCGCCCGCGCGATGATGGCCGCGTCGGGACGGTAGTCCTGCGGCGTGCAGCAGACCACGTGCATGCCCGTCTTGGCTCCGACCTCGGCGAGCGAGTGAGTGACGTTGTTGCCGTCGCCGATGTAGACGAGCTTGACGCCCTCGAGACGCCCCACGTGTTCGCGAATCGTCAGCGCGTCGGCCATGCCCTGGCAGGGATGGTGGTCGTCGGTGAGGCCGTTGATGACCGGGATCTGGCCGTACGCGGCGAGGTCCTCGACGTCCTTCTGCGCGAAGGTGCGGATCATGATGCAGTCGACGTAGCGGCTCATCACGTTGGCCGTATCTTTGATCGTCTCTCCGACGCGCAGCTGGATGTCGGCCGCGTTGAGGAACATGGGCTGGGCGCCGAGCTGCTCGATGCCGACCTCGAAGCTCATGCGCGTGCGCGTGCTGGTCTTCATGAAGATCATCGCCACGGCGCGCCCCTCGAGGAAGGCGTGCGAGACGCGCCGCCGTTGCATCTCCTTGAGGTCGACGGCCAGGTCGAGGAGCGTCACGATCTCGCTCGGCTGGAAGTCGTGGATGGTGAGGAAGCTGCGGCCGGTCAGGTCGAGCTCGGAGAGGTGGCGTTTGGCCTTCTCGGGCATGGGACCCCCTTCGGTCGTCGTTGGAACGCACGTCCGTCTGCCGCATGACGGCGCGGAGCCCGGAGCAGGCGCCGGCCGTCGCCTGGGCGTCACCCGGCGGACGTCTCCGGACGGTATCAGATGAAGCCGCGCTCGCGGAGCACGTCCTCGAGCGTCGGGCTGCCGATCTCCTGCACGTCGTAGCCGACCTGCACGGCCGGCAGCTTGATGTCGATGATGCGGCGCAGGTCCATCGGCGTGCCGATCACGACCAGCTCGGCGCCGGAGGCGTTGATGGTGGTCTCCAGGTCCCTGAGCTGCTCGTCGGAGTAGCCCATCGCCGGCAGCAGCGTGCCCACTCCCGGGTACTTCTCGAACGTCGCCTTGATCTCGCCGGCGGCGAACGGCCGCGGGTCGATGAACTCGCCGGCGCCGAGCTGGCGCGCGGCCACGGTGCCGGCGCCGTACTTCATCTCGCCGTGCGTGAGCGTCGGGCCGTCCTCTACGACCAGCACGCGCTTGCCCTTCACGGCCGCCGGGTCGTCGACCGTGACCGGCGAGGCGGCCATGATCACCTGGGCGTCGGGGTTGACCGAGCGGACCGCCTCGAGCTCGGCCTCGATGCCGGCGCGGTCGGCGGTGTCGATCTTGTTGAGCACGACGACGTCGGCGAGCCGCAGGTTGACCTCGCCGGGGTAGTAGACAAGACCGTCGCCGGGACGGTGCGGGTCGGCGACGGTGATGTACAGGTCGGTCTTGTAGAAGCTGAAGTCGTTGTTGCCGCCGTCCCAGAGGATGACGTCGGCCTCCTTCTCGGCCTCGCGCAGGATCGCCTCGTAGTCGACGCCGGCGTAGATCACGTTGCCGGCCTTGACGTGCGGCTCGTACTCCTCCATCTCCTCGATGGTGCACTCGTACCTGGCGAGGTCCTCGACCGTGGCGTAGCGCTGCACGCGCTGCTTGACGAGGTCGCCGTACGGCATGGGGTGACGGATGCTGACGACCTTCTTGCCGGCCTCGCGCAGCAGCACCTGGATCTTGCGCGTGGTCTGGCTCTTCCCCGCTCCCGTGCGGACGGCGCAGACGGCGATCACCGGCTTGGTGCTCTCGACCATCACGTGGTCGGGGCCGAGCAGCCGGAAGTCGGCCCCGAGGGCGTTGGCGAGCGCGGAGCGATGCATCACGTACTCGTACGGCACGTCCGAATAGGCGAACACGACCTGCTCGACCCCGTGCTTCTTGACCAGCTCGGGCATCTCGGACTCGTCCCGGATCGGGATGCCCTCCGGATACAGCCTGCCGGCCAGCTCGGCCGGGTACTTGCGGTCCTCGATGTACGGGATCTGCGTGGCCGTGAACGCCACGACCTCGTACTTCTCGTCCTCGCGGAAGTACGTGTTGAAGTTGTGGAAGTCGCGTCCGGCGGCCCCCATGATCAGCACTCTGGTCCTCTCTGCCATGCTTACTCCTGTGGTTGCAGGTCCTTCCGCGCCACGATCCTCGTGTCAGGCCGGCGGAGTGAACACCTTGGTGACGTACGGCGACGTGAAGAGCTGCAGCGTCGCCGCGTAGTTGGGGACGAACTCGATCGCCTCGCCGAGCCGGGGCGGCCGGTCGAGGGCCTCGACGTCGAGGATGAGGTGGTCGCTGGACGCGCCCAGGACCTCGACGCGGGGGTCGACCGGGACGAGGCCCTCGGGCGGCGCGTCCTGACGGCCGAGGGCGCAGATCGCGCGGCGCCTCTCTCCCCGGTCGACGAAGGTCGGCGAGCTGCCGAAGGCGTCCTGGGCGCTCGTGCCCCGCGGCAGCGAGGGTTTGACGAGACACTCGACGACCGGCGCGGCGACGGTGAAGGCGTCGGTGTGCAGGCCGAGCGTGGGCTCGCGCGTCAGCACGTCGACGCCGAGCAGGATGGTCTCGCCGATGCGGAGGTTGTCGACCGCCGCCGGCATGCGTCCCGAGACCACCATGGCGACGGCCCCGGAGTTGCCGCCCGACACGAGCAGCGGGCGGCCGAGCTGCCGCTCGCTCTGCGCCGCCAGCTCGGCCAGCCGGCCCATGTTGTCCTCGTCGGGCACGATCGCGCCGTAGCAGGTCAGGTTGACCCCGATGCCGGCGACGTCGACATGGTCCATCGCGTTGACGCGCTCGAGGAAGGCGGGCAGCGCGGAGGGCATCATCCCCTCGCGCAGGTCGCCGAGGTCGACCATGGCGACCACGGCGTGCCGGCGTCCCGCCGCCGCGGCGGCGTTCTCGAGCGCGACCACCGTCTCGAGCTCGCTCTGGAGGGAGACGTCGGCGAGCTGGACCGTCTCGCCGGCCAGGCCCGGAGGCGGCGCGCGCAGCAGCCACACCGGCGCCGTGATGCCGGCGTCCCGCAGGCGCTCGGCGTTCTCCAGTCTCGACTCGCCGACCGCCCGGGCGCCACCGGCAAGCATGGCCCGGGCCACCTGCGGCGAGCCGCACGTGACCTTGGTCACGGCCACCACGGAGATGCCGGGCAGATGATCGACGACGGTCCGCGCGTTGGCGCGCACCTTGCCCAGGTCGACGGTGACGGTGGCTCTCGCGGGCACGACCCCCCCTGCATAAGACGTATGCACCAAAGTATATGCCCGACCGCCGCACGCGCAAGCGTCGGCTTTGGCGGGCGCGTCGACGACGTGCATGCGAATGGCGGCACCCGGCCTCCATACGGGAGGACGACACGATCACCGTAGTGGAGCCACCTGCGAC